>WNEL01000424.1_pt1 | contig 17172 bp, 14 predicted proteins | sample 5399991 | NCBI WGS metagenome assembly WNEL01 (sample SAMN13153325, study PRJNA577476) | soil metagenome | isolation source: 20 cm grassland meadow soil pre-rain plot 2 | place: USA:California | collected 2015-09-08
GCGGACCTCGGCGACGGTCGCGTCGCCCAAGTCCCACAGGACGCTCATGACATCCAGCTCGCGATCAGTGAAAGCAATCCGCATTGGTCCCCCGCCAGCTACTAATGTTGTAGTAGTTATACCCGGCGGGTTCCGAGTTGTCAACTAGTTATCTAGTAGCAGATGCCCCCCCCCCGCCCCTGCGACCCCCCGACCTTTCCGGGACCGCCACGGCGGTGTAGGCTTCGGGTGCAGGCTTGGAGGATGGACCCATGATCGCGTCTCTCGCGGTGACCGCAGGACTTCTGCTACAGACAGCCGGCAACGGACACTCGGCACGGGCCAACCGTGCGCCCGACCCCGTTCGGATCTGGCGGGCCGACTCAACCGTCTATGTCGCGCTGCGCCAGCCCGGAGACCTCCTGGTCCTGCACGTCGACGCGATCGGTCGTATCCAGGTGCTCTTCCCCGCTGGCCCTGACGACGACAGCGGCATGTTGTCGAACGACACGCTCGTCGCGATCCCCCTGCCGCCGGCCGCGGAAGGGAACCCCGCAACGTTCGTCGCGGTGCGGTCGCGCTGGGCGTTCGAGTTCGCGGCGCTACGCGCGGGTTCTGCGTGGAACTACAACGGTGCGTTGCTTCTGCAGCCAACGGCGGGCGACCCCCTCGGCGCGTTGCTCGACATCGCCGATCGCGTCACGGACGGCCGTCCCTACGACTACGGCGTGGTGGAATACCTGAGAGGCGGTACGATGGTGGCGGGTCGTCAACCGCTCGCGCCAACAGTCTGCCTCAGCTGCGTCCGCCATGGGACAGATGTCGCGGCCGCTCCCACCGCCTCGCCAACGAACGCGGTCGACTGCTCGAACGCATTGCTCACGAATTCGTTCTGCGGCGTGAACAGCGGCAGCGTCTCGATCACGAGCGCGCCCGCCCCCGCTCCTGTGCAACAGGCGGCCTACCAACAGGCTGCTCCAGTCTACGTTCCCTACTACGTGCCGCTGATCGTGCACGGAGGACGGCGGCGATTCGAGCTGTCCTTCCCTCCTCCTCCGCCAGCCCCTCGGCAATCCGTGGGTGCCGCATACCCCATCGCGCCACGCCTTGTCGTACCTTCATCCGCGCAGCTCCGGACCTTAGGAGGTCGTCGGCCGTAGTCACGTGAACCGGGAGACGGAAAACCGAAACGGGAAACGGGGCACGCAGTTACGTGTCCCGTTTCCCGTTTTCAGTGGAGGCGCGGGGAATCGAACCCCGGTCCGAGCATGACTCCGATACCGCTCCTACGTGCGTAGACCTGGCTTTGTGGTCTCACCGCCTCGGCGCCTGGTCAGCCCTGGCAGTAACAAGCCTCTGGAAGCTCTTGCGGCAGCCGTTGAGGCCCCAGCTGCCGCCAGCCCGACTTTGCGATACGTGAGCGCCGCCTCAGGCGGGCTGCCACTCACGCAGGTGCGTGAAGCCGAAGCTTACGCAGCCAGAGCCAGTTCAGAGTTGGCTTGTGTATAGTCCCAGTTGATTTACCAGGTGACTGAGAACCTGGGCACGCAACAGTACCCTCACCAAACCCGTCGAAGCCTGTCGCCCCCCTCTCACGCCAAACCTAATCGGTCCCAATCGCCGTTTCAACGACCGGGCTGAACGGCGTAGCGAGCGATCCACGGGGAGCCGAGGAATCCCGGTTTCACCTCGAGAATCACTTCCTGCTCCTGCTCCGCATCCTCGCACACGCGCTTGGGCACGTCTAGCCGCACGCGCTCGTCTCGATCGGAACCACGGCGCAGGATCAGCTGGGGCCCACGCCCTTTGCCTACTCGAAAGCAATCGCGCTGCTCAACCAAGTACGCGACGCGACTTATGGGACCCCAATCCAGCGTCGCATTAAGGATGTGGTAAAGAGGATTGCCCACGACCAGTGTCGCGATCAAGGCAATGGCGAGTGGATCCGTCAACGAGCGCAGCAGTCCACGAGTGGCAACCAACTCGCGCCGCCATTTGAGCAACCATCCGGCCGCCCACGTGACCACGATACAGAGCGCCAGCGCGTATCCGAGCGAGGCGTCCCACCGCAACAAAGGAAATCGATGCATCGACCACACGGCGACGAAGTATACCGCCAGCATGAGAACGATCAGCCCCGCGGCGGCGAGCCACGAGCCTCGGTCGAGCGAGCGAGTCACGCGCGCTCCACGCGGTTGCGGCCGCCCTGCTTCGCGCGATACAACGCCGCGTCTGCCGCCGCAGGGAGATTGAGCAGATCGCCGATGGGTTGTGGATAGGATGCGATGCCACACGACGTCGTGAGCGGATACACCGAGCCGCTCCAGATCAACGGCTTCTCCGCGACCGAGCGCCGAATCCGTTCGGCCACCTCCATCCCCTCTCGCGGCGGCGTGCTCGGCAGCCACACCGCGAATTCCTCGCCACCGATGCGCGCCACCAGATCCCCATCGCGCACGGCGGTCTCGAGCAATCGCGCGACGTGCCGCAACGCCGCGTCGCCGGCCGGATGTCCCAGCGTGTCGTTGAGCCGCTTGAAGTGATCGAGATCGACGTAGACGAGCGTCGCCGGTTCGGACGCCCGCGGCCCATAGGCCGCCATCGCTCGCTCCAACTCGCGGCGATTGCGCAGCCCCGTCAGCGGATCCACCACGGCGCGGCGTTCAGCATCCTGCACGGCGCGCAAGGCGGCGAGCCGCGGGCCGAGGTCGGTGAGCAGCGCGCCGAGATCCTCGAGCGCTGCGACGTCGGGCCCCAGCGATGGGCCAAGCAACACCAGCGCTCCGACCACAATCGCACCGTCGAGCAACGGATAGGCGATCCCCGCCCGCTCGCTGCGACGCCGCCCGGGCGCACCGAGACCAAACAGGTCCTCCGGTCCGCGGGTGGCGACGGGAAGCCCGGTTGCAATCGCGTGCGCGACCGGTGACTCCGCTGACAACTCGAGCCCGGTCAGCCGCCGATCCGCGGCGGCGGAGACTGCAATGATCTGCGCGCGATCGCCGGTCGTGACGACGAGGGCCACGGCGCGATGCGTGAGCTGCTCACCCAGCTCGACCGCCGCCCGCGCAATCCCCTCGAGCGTGACCGCGCCGGCCACGAGGCGCGAGACCCGGCCCGCGACGATACGGGCCCGGGACACCGCGTTCTCCTCCTCGGCGACCCTCATCCCGGCGACAAACCGTCGCAGCGCGCCGGCGATCTCATCGATAACCGTGGTCGCATGGCGGGCCCCGGGCAGCGCAAGGCCTGCCGCGTACGGGAAGTCGCCAACCGCCACGAACGTGGCTTCGGGATCGCGAACGACGTGCAAGCGACCATCTACTGACGCCAGTTGCACGAGCGCTGCGCCGCGGCGGCGTCGATCGGGGTCCATTTCTTGAGTGCCCGTCTCAAGGGGGCCCTCGGCGCCGCCCACCCCCCACCCTGCAGTCGCGCTGTAGGCCTGGCGGAGCAGGTCGAGTACCTCGCCCAGCCCGAGCGGGGGCGGCCCACGGCGACGCAGGCGCCCAGGGCGCCAGCGAATCGTCCAGCCAACCGCGAGCGCCGCCCCGCCGGCAGCTGCGAGCATCGCCCAGAGCGAACCCCGCCAGGCTCCGACGACGGCAGCGCTCAGACCCGCGACCTGCAGCGCGAGCGCGATCCAACGTCGCGCCCCGCCCTGCGTGCGTTTACGAATGGTTGATGCGACTCGCGGCGGCGGCGGCGCCGAATCCGTTGTCAATGTTGACCACGGTGACACCTGAGGCGCAGGAATTGAGCATCGCGAGCAACGCCGCGAGGCCACCGAAGGACGCGCCATATCCCACGCTCGTCGGCACGGCGATCACCGGCACCTTCACCAGCCCGCCGACGACACTCGGCAACGCGCCCTCCATGCCGGCGACAACAATGATGACGCTGGCCGAGCGTAACACATCGGTTTGGGTGAGAAGACGGTGGATTCCTGCGACACCGACGTCCGTCAGGCGCTCGACGCGATTCTTTAGCGCCCTGGCGCTGACGGCAGCCTCCTCGGCGACGGCGAGATCGCTGGTCCCGGCCGTACATATGAGCACGATGCCCCGCCCCGTGGGCGCGGGTTCGGGATCGGGCGGGAGGAAGGCCGTGCGTCCCAGCTCATTGATCTCGACGCGCGGAAAGCGGGCTGCGAGCGCCTGCGACTGCGCCCTGTCGGCGCGCGTGGCGAGAAAGCTGCCGCCCGCCGACTCGAGCCGTTCTGCGATGGCGATGACCTGCCCCACGGTCTTGCCCGGACAAAAGATCACCTCCTGATGCCCCTGGGTGATGGGCCGGAGGTGATCGATCGTCGCGAACGGCAGCGGTTCGAAGTTCACGCGGCGATGAGCTCGGTTCGCGACAGGTACTCTGCGAAGATCCGCTCCGCCTCTCCCATCGACTCAATCGCAAACAGGCGCTGGCGCAGCTCGGATCCATCCCGCAATCCCTTTGTGTACCAGCCCAAGTGCTTGCGGAACTCGAGGGCCGTCTTGCGCGTGTCTCCTTGCAGCCTGAGCGCGAGACGCGCGTGCTCGAGCGCCGTCGCGAACCGCTCCCCGGGGGTCGGATCGGGCCGTTTGGCTCTGGCCTCGAGCAGGTCACGGGCCTGCGCGAATAGCCACGGATTCCCGAAGGATCCGCGCGCGATCATGATGCCGGCGCAGTTCGTGTGATTGCGCATGGCGACGACGTCTTCGGGTGTGCGGATGTCGCCGTTGCCGATCACCGGGATCGCCAACGCTCGGGCCACGGCGGCGATCTCGTCCCAATTCGCCACGCCCTGGAACATCTGGGTGCGCGTTCGCGGATGCAACGTCAGTGCGCGCGCCCCCGCGTCCTGGCAGCGGAGCGCGATGTCGACGGGATCGCGCTGCTGCTCGTCCCAACCGCTCCGGATCTTCACCGTGACCGGCAGATGGGTCGCACTCCGGACCGCGCGAATGATGCCCTGCACCAGCCCCATGTCCTTGAGACAGCCTGAACCACCGTTGTTGCGGACGACCTTCTTCACCGGGCAGCCGAAGTTGATGTCCACGAAATCGGGCTCAAACAGCTCCGTGACCATGCCGGCGGCCTTCGCCATGATGCCGGCCTCGGCGCCGTAGATCTGGATGCCAATGGGCCGTTCGACAGGCTCGAAACGCATCTCGGCGAGCACGCGCTCGATGCCGAGCGAGATGCCGACGGAGGAGATGAACTCGGACACCACGACGTCGGCCCCGTAGCGCCGGCAGATCTGGCGGAACGGGGACTCCGACACGCCCGCCATAGGAGCCAGAAACAGCGGGAAGTCGTGTTTGACCGAGTACGGGAAGTTCATGCGCTGGAACGTAATAGCTCGTTGCGCATGGAGCAACCAAGTTTTACCTTTCGCCCGCGAAAATGCGCCTGCGCGAGTTCTTTTCCGAAGACGCCATCAAGCTCGAGCTCGAGAGCACCGCGAAGGACGCGGTGCTCAAAGAGCTGGTCGGGCTGCTCAAGCTCGATGAAAAGGCGCAGGGAATGCTGTTCAAGATGCTGAAGCGACGCGAGACGTTGGGGTCGACCGGCATCGGACAGCATATCTCGATTCCCCATTGCCGCTCTCTCGTGGTCACGCGCCTGCGGTGCGCGTTTGGTCGCAGCGCCACGGGAATCGATTTCAAAGCCATCGACGATGAGCCCGTCAATTACTTCTTTTTGATCGTTGCTCCGCCGTTGGAGGTCTCGAATCAATATCTGCCCGTCCTAGGCAAGATCGCTCAGTTTGCCAAGGAGTCTGACGTTCCGTCCCGACTCGCCAAGCTCAAGACTCCGACCGAGTTCCTCCAGCTTCTCGAAGAAAAGAACATCTAGCGGACCGAATCGCCGGCGGCCTGCAGCGCTTGCTGGAGTGCGGCGCGCGCAGGCTCGAACGCGGAGTCGACAGCAACCGCCACCTGCAACTGCTCGATGGCGGGTTGCCAGAGCTTGGCGTGCATGTAAAACATGGCGAGGTCATAACGGGGACCCGCGAGGGACGGAGCGAAGGCGATTGCTTGCCGCAAGAGCTGCTCGCCAGATCCCCACCGCCCGGCCGCGAACTCGTCCTTTCCCTCGAGCCAGAGCGTGCGATAGGAGCGCGGCGCTTCGCGCTTGAGCGCCTGATAGTGCGTCTCATCGTCGTGCCACGCCGGAATGCGGATGATGGTCCGCGCAGCACCTGCAGCGACGGCCACGGCAATGACCGCCAGGCGGAGCCTGGGAGATCGAATCGCCGCCGCCGCCCATGCCAACCCAAAGACAATGCCGAAGGACGGCAGATAGAGTGTGCGCTCCGCTATGAGGAATTCGGTCGGGAATACGATGTTCGCGACTGGCGAGATCGTGATCACCATCCACACGAGCCCGATGGCGATACCGGGAATCGTGCGTCGTGTGCGCCAAGCGAGCACGCCAACGGCGATCCAGACCAAGAGGCTGAGCAGGTGCCAGACCGTGAAGCCGGTGGCAACAGTCAACTCACCTGGGGAGTAGTCGGCGGACAGGTGCGTGGGGAAAAGAAAGAGGCGCCACCATTGCAGTGACAAACGCTCCATGGCCCAGCTTCTGGCGAGGAAGCCAACGTGCTCGAGTCCGACCGCCAGCCCACCGGCGTAAAACGTCCTGATGCCGACGAATCCCTGGACGATGAAGTACGCTGCAATGGGTACGGTGGCCGCGACGACCGGTCGCCACGCGAGTCGCAGGTCGGTCCGCCGGGCGAGATAGACGAGGACAACCGCTGCGGGCAGCGTCACCGCGATCTCTTTCGACGCGATGGCAAACGCGGCTCCGGCTGCCACGCCGATGAGATAGACGGGCCTGCGCTCCGCCCGCACGGCGCAAACCAGCGCCGCGGCGTAACCCGCCGCCGCCATCAGCTCCGCCCGCCCCACGACATTCGCTACCGCCTCGACGTGAAGAGGGTGCACCGCGAAGAGCAGTCCCGTGATCAGCCCGACCACGGGACCCGCCAGATCGCAGGCGAGTAGCGTGAACAAGGCGGTCGCGATTGCCGCCCAGAAGACGTTGATCGTGTGGAACCAGTGCGGGCTGTTCGACACCTGATAATCCAACGCGAACGACGAAATCACCGCCGGCCGCCACATCACGCCGCCGAAGGATGCCGGCCAGTACGGCTCTTCGAGCACAGCGGTAACAGAAGGTGGCTTCTGGAGCACCTGGCGGTTCGCGACGACCCACTGGTCGTCAGCGACGAAATCGTTCCGTATCGACGGCGCCGCGACGATTGTCGCAAGCACCCCCGCTAGGAGCGCGGCCTGCCACGCTCGTATCGTGAGACGTGCCGACGTGCCGACGTGCGCCGGCTCGGTCACTCCCACTCGATCGTCGCTGGGGGCTTGGAACTGACGTCGTACGCGACGCGATTCACGCCGCGTACTTCATTGATGATGCGATTGGAAATCCTGCCCAGGACCTCGGGCGGAAAAGGGAACCAGTCTGCCGTCATGCCGTCGCGGCTCGTGACCGCCCGCAGCGCGACCACGTGATCGTAGGTGCGGCCGTCGCCCATCACACCGACTGACTTGATGGGCAGGAGCACCGCGAACGCCTGCCAGATCTGGTCGTACAGACCAGCCGCGCGAATTTCCTCCAGGTAGATCGCGTCGACGCGGCGGAGTAAGTCGAGCCGCTCTTCATTCACCGGGCCGAGCACGCGAATCGCCAGGCCCGGTCCCGGAAACGGATGGCGCCCGACGATCTCATCGGGCAGACCGAGCTCCCGGCCCACCTGCCGCACTTCATCCTTGAACAATTCGCGCAGCGGCTCGATCAGCTTCCACGGCAGGTTGGGCCGCAGACCCCCGACGTTGTGGTGTGTCTTGATCGTCGCTGACGGCCCGCCCTTGGCCGACGTCGACTCGATGACGTCGGGATACAGCGTGCCTTGTACCAGGAATCCCACATTGCCTGCGACGTGGCGCGCGGCATCCTCGAACACATCGATGAACGTGTGGCCAATCCGGCGGCGCTTTTCTTCTGGGTCTTCGATACCCTTCAACTCCTTCAGGAACCGGTGTGTCGCATCCACGACCCGCAGGTCCATGCCGAGGTGGGCGCGGAACGTGTGCTCGACCTGTTCGCGCTCGCCGCGGCGCAGCAGCCCGTGGTCGACGAAGACGCAAGTCAAGCGATTCCCGATGGCGCGGTGTACCAGGGCCGCCGCGACCGTCGAGTCCACACCTCCGGACAGGCCGCAGATCGCCCGTCCGTCCGGGCCGACGAGCGTCCGAATGCGGCCGATCTCCTGGTCGATGAAGTGCCCGGGCGTCCAATCGGGCGTGCAGCCGCAAATGTCGAACAGAAAGTTGTGCAGGATCTCGCCGCCGCGCGGGGTGTGCGCGACCTCGGGGTGAAACAGCACGCCGAAGATCGGCTTCGTCGCGTGCTGCATCCCAGCGACCGGCGCATTGGCGCTCGTCGCAGTCACGCGGAACTGGGGCGGAGGCGACTCCAGGCGGTCACCGTGGCTCGCCCACACGATCACGCAGGCGTTGGGCTCAAAACCCGCAAACAGGCCCTTGCTTTCCTTGACCGAGACCTCGGCGCGGCCGTACTCACGTTCCGTGGCGGGCGTTGCCTTGCCGCCCGACAACTGCGCGATGAGCTGCATGCCGTAACAAATGCCGAGCACCGGCGGACCCAGGTCGAGAATCCCGGGGTCGACCGTGGGCGCGCCCGGGTCGAACACGGAATTGGGGCCGCCGGACAGAACGATCCCCTTGGGGTCGAACGATCGAATAAAACCGAGGTCCGTGCCCCGGGCGGCCGGGTGGATCTCGCAGTAGACACTCGCTTCGCGTATCCGGCGGGCGATGAGCTGCGTGAACTGCGACCCGCAATCGAGAATGAGAATGCGGTTCACGCTTTGTACCACGTTGTCGGTTCGGCGGTTTCGCCGCGAACGAGATCGTCGAGTGTCTCGCGCTGGCGCGCGACGTAGTAGCGGTCGCCATCGACCATGACTTCAGGCGCCCGCGGCCGCTGATTGTACGTGGAGCTCATCACGAAGCCGTAGGCACCGGTGCCAAGCACCGCCAGCACCTCGCCCGGCCCGACCGCAACGAGTTTGCGATCGAGCGCGAGGAAATCGCCCGTTTCGCAGATCGGGCCGACGACGTCGACGACTTCTTCAGGCCGCTTGCCGTCGCGCAACGGCAGGATGTCATGATGCGCATTGTAGTGACTCGGCCGCACGAAGTCGGACATCCCGGCGTCCACGATCACGTATTCCTTGCCGCCGGCGTGCTTGCGGTACAAGACGCGCGTGAGCAGCACCCCCGCGTTGGCCACGAGGTAGCGGCCCGGCTCACACAGCAGCCCGAGCCCCGCCGCCCCGACCGACGGTACGACCGCTTCGGCGAACGCTTTGGGCGTCGGCGCCTTCTCGTTGTGATACCGGACCCCCAATCCCCCACCAACGTCGAGCGCCTCCAGCGTGGTGATACCGGAGGCGCGGATCGCGGTGACCAGCTCGATCAGCTTGATCGCACCGCGATGGTAGGGCGCGACATCGGTGATCTGCGAGCCGATGTGCATCGCCAAGCCGCGGAGCACCAAGCGGGGCTCGGCGGCGATCCGCGTGGCGACCGTGACGACCTCGTCGAACGGGATGCCGAACTTCGCCGTCTTCTCGCCGGTCTTTGTGTACGGATGGCTGTCGATGGCGACGTCGGGGTTGACGCGAATTCCCACGCGCGCCGGCAGCTTGATCTCGTTGGCGACGGCCGTGAGGGTCGCGAGCTCGCTCGTGGACTCGATATTGATGAAGCCGACGCCGGCGCGAATGGCTTCTTCGATCTCCACGGTCGTCTTGCCCACGCCGGAGAAGACAATGCCGTCAGGATCGAATCCGGCGATCCGCGCGCGCCGCAGCTCGCCGACCGACACGATGTCGGCGCCGGCGCCGAGCTGCTTGAGCACGCGCAAGACACCGAGGTTGCCGTTGGCTTTGACGGAGTAGCAGATGCGATGCCGGATGCCGTGGAGCGCATCATCGAGCGCGTTGTATTGCGCGCGAATCAAGTTGGCACTGTAGACGTACGCCGGCGTCCCGATGCGATCCGCGATTGCCTGGAGCAATCCCGGATCGAACCCTAGTACGCCTGCGCCCACACCGCCTCGGCGATACTCGGGGCGCCGCACCACATGCAGGTCTTCGGCACCTCCTTGCTGCGAAATTCCGGATCGGGCAGCACGCGGATCGTGGCGTTGGTCTCCGCCTTGATCTCCGCCTCGCAGCTACCCTGCCCGCAAAACCCGCCGTACGCGAACCCCCCGCCGCCTTGGATGAACTCGAGGAACTGCGCTTTGGTGGCGCCGCGGATCGAATTCTTCTCGCGCCGCTCGAGCGCGGCGGCGAACAGCGACGCCTGAATCTCGTCGAGCGCCCGGGTTACCGCGGCCGTAGCGTCCTGCAGTGAGACCGGCGCCTTCCCGCCGGTCCGTCGTGCCAACACGACTTGGCCGCTCGCCAGGTCCCGAGGCCCGATCTCGAGCCGCACTGGGACACCGAGCCCTTCCCATTCGAAGTACTTCGCACCGGGCTTCATCGTGTCGCGGAGGTCGAGCTCGACGCGCAGACCGGCTTTCTCCAGATCGGCCTTTACCTGACTCCCGACTCCAGACACCTGACTCCTTTCATCGTCAGTCTTCCAAATCGGCACGATCGCGACCTGCACCGGTGCGACCTTTGGAGGCGCGATCAGGCCGTTGTCGTCCGAGTGGGTCATGATCAGCCCGCCGATTAGGCGCGTGGACACGCCCCACGATGTCGACCACACGTAGTCGAGCCCGCCCGCGGCCGTCTGGAATTGCACGCCGAACGCCTTGGCGAAGTTCTGGCCGAGGTAGTGCGAGGTCCCCGCCTGCATCGCCTTGTTGTCCTGCATCAGGCCTTCGAGCGCGTAAGTCCGCACCGCGCCCGCGAAGCGCTCGCTGTCGGTCTTCAAGCCCGTCAGCACGGGCAGCGCGAGCCACTCCTCCTGGAACCTGCGGTAGAGGCCGAGTATCAGGCGCGCCTCGGCCTCCGCATCCTCCGACGTGGCGTGTGCAGTATGCCCTTCTTGCCACAGGAACTCCGTGGTGCGCAGGAACAGCCGCGTGCGCATCTCCCAGCGGACGATGTTGCACCACTGGTTGAGCAGCACCGGCAAGTCGCGGTAGCTCTGGATCCACTTCGCGAGCATGCCGTAGATGATCGTCTCCGACGTCGGCCGCACGACGAGCGCCTCCTCGAGCGCCGAGGTGGGATCGACCTCGATGGCATCCTTTCCCTCTTTGCCGGTCGCCCGTAAACGCGTATGCGTGACTAGGGCGACCTCCTTCGCGAATCCCTCGACGTGCTCGGCCTCCTTCGCGAGGTAGCTCATCGGGATGAAGAGCGGGAAGTACGCGTTTTGATGGCCCGTCGCCTTGATCATGTCGTCGAGCGCGCGCTGCATCAGCTCCCAGATGCGATAGCCGTGCGGCCGGATCACCATGCACCCGCGCACCGGGGAGTAATCGGCGAGCTGCGCCTGCATGATGACATCGCCGTACCACTCGCTGAAGTCCTTCGCGCGTGGGGTGATTCGCTGCGCTTTAGCGTTCTGAGCTTGTGCCATCAATCGAAATATCCGTTGAGAAGCTTGTCGAACGGTACCTTCGCTTCCGTACCCGCCTTCAAATCTCGCACGACCGCGAGGCCCGCCTGGCGTTCTTCAGGACCGATGATCACAGCGCGTGGGGCTCCTCGCGACGCGGCCAGCTCGAGCTGTTTCCGGACACCGGTGTGCCGGAGCCCGTATTCAACCGCGATCCCGCGCTCCCGCATCGCATGGGCAAGCCTCAGGACCCAGGGCATATCTTCCCCGCCTACCGCTATCAAAAAGGCGCCGAGCTCGATCGACGCCTTGGGGGCAACGCCGCGCTCCTTGAGGAGCTCGCCGAGGACAACGTCTCCCATGCCGAACCCCAACGCGGGCAGATCGAGCAGCCCGTCGTAGCGGCCTCCCCCCGCAATTGCGCGCAATGACTTGGTGGCATCGAATAGTTCCCACACGATGCCGGTGTAGTAGGCGAGACCTCGCACGATTGTCAGATCGATCGAAACGAAGTCCCCGAGACTCATGGCCTCGAGGGCGCGCACGGCCTCGGTGAGGTGCTCGGCGGACTGGCCGCCCTGGGCGAGCGCGTCTTTACCGCGCAGCGCCGCGACTTCGAAAACGGCAGCGGTTTCCTGTTTCCCGAACTTGGCATCCCTGAGCATTTCCTCCAGCACTTGTCGGGGCACGCGTTCGCTACGATCGATGACCGCATGAGCGGCCGGGAGTTGCCCTTCGGTCAGCCCGCGACTGGTGAGTAGCGCGTTGATCAGCCGGCGGTCTGAGACCCTGAGCCTCACGTCCCCAGCCCCAAACCCCAAGGCCCTCATAATGTCCACGGCGGCGGCCATCAGCTCCGCGTCGGCGAGTGGTGACGCCTCGCCGATGATGTCCATGTTGAGCTGGAAATGCTCGCGCAGCCGTCCCCTCTGCTGCCGCTCGTAGCGAAACAGCTGGGGAATGGAGAACCACCGGATCGGTTTCTTGAGGGCCTGGACCCGAGTGGCGACCATGCGCGCCAGCGTGGGCGTCATTTCCGGTCGGAGTGCGACCTCGCGGTCGCCTTTGTCCCGAAATGAATACAGTTGCTGCACGATTTCATCGCCGCTTTTCTTCGTATACATCTCAAGCGACTCGAGCGGCGGCCCGTCGTACTCCTCGAACCCATAGCGGGCGGCCACACTGCGCCAGGTTGCGAAGATGTGGTTGCGAAGGGTCAGGTCTTCAGGATAGAAATCGCGGAAGCCGGGGAGCGCTTTCCCTTGCATCACAAGAATTTAGCCCCCTCTAGCCCACCGGCGCAAAACCGGGCAGTCGCTCGAACGCGTCGCCCACGGTGTGAAACGAGCCCGTGACAAGAACCGTTTCCGCGCCGCGCTGAATGTCCTCGAGTGCGCGCGGGAAGTCGGGATCGAAATGCGATAGCGCATCCAAATCTTCGAGCGACCAGCGTTGCATCACGGGAATCGACGGCGGCACCGTCAGGATCAGCTTATCGACGACCGGCCGGAGAATCGCGAGCATGGCCCGCCAGTCTTTGTCATTGCGGATGCCCACCAGTGCGTGCAGGGGCCGTCCGATTGGTGGATCGGCGGATTGCACCGCCTCGGCCACCACCTTCATTCCGTCGGGATTGTGCGCGACGTCGAAAATCCATTTCCCGCGCACCTCGAAGCGGCCGGGGATGTAGGCGTTGGCAAAGCTCGCCGGAAGACCCTTACCCACTGGGCCGAACGGCTCCGGGAGCGCGTTCAATATGGCGTGCGCAACCAGCGCGTTGGCCACCTGGTGCTTGCCGCGCAGTCCCAAGCGTGTGTCCTTCCTCGGCCTCAGCGTCGTGTCCACCATCATGATGGGATGGGCCCCACGCTGTTTGGCTTCCTTGACGATCTCCGACCTGATGTCGTGATCGGCTTCACCCGTGATAAAGGGGACGTTGGGCTTCGCGATCCCCGCCTTTTCGCGCGCAATCCCCTTCAGATCCGATCCCAGGTAATCCACGTGCTCGAGCGCGATCTTCGTGACCGCGCTGACCAGCGGCGTGAGCACATTCGTGGCATCCAGCCGACCACCCAAACCGACCTCGATAACGGCGACGTCCACGTCCCGGGCGGCGAGGTCGGCGAACGCGATGGCCGTAGTCGCCTCGAAGAAGCTGGCATCGACTCGCTCGATGTGCGGTTTGAGCTGGGCGGTCCATTCCGCGAATGCATCCTCGCCGATCGGCACGCCGTCTACGGTGATGCGCTCAACCGGGGAGACGAGATGGGGCGACGTGTACAGCCCTACGCGCCAGCCCTGCGCGCGCAGCTCGTGTGCGACGAAGGCGCACGTCGAACCCTTCCCATTCGTGCCACCGATGTGGATCGCCGGGAAATGGCGCTCGGGATGCCCCAGGACGTCGAGTAACCCTTCGGTGGGTCCGAGGCTCCACTTGATGCGACCAGCTTGTCGTGCGAAGAGAAACTGGCAGGCGTCTTCGAAGGTCAGTCGGCTGCCTCGGCCGGCCAGGCGCCGGTCATATGACGCAACAGCTGCGCGGCCGTGTCCCGGAGCTCGCCGCGGGGCACCACGGCGTCAATCATGCCGTGGTCGAGCAGGAATTCGGCCGTTTGGAACCCTTCGGGCAGGTCCTGGCCGATCGTCTGCTTGATGACGCGGGGACCGGCAAAGCCGATCACCGCACCCGGCTCAGCCAGGATCACGTCGCCCTGCATCGCATAGGAGGCCGAGACGCCACCGGTCGTGGGGTTGGTGAGTATGGACATGAACGGCACGCCCGCGCCCTGCAGCTCGGCAATCACGACCGACGTTTTCGCCATCTGCATGAGCGAGAGCACGCCCTCCTGCATCCGCGCGCCGCCGGAGGCCGAGACCAGAATGAGCGGCGTGCGCTTGTCGATGGCGTGTCGCGCCAGCCGGGCGATCTTCTCCCCCACGACGGATCCCATCGAGCCGCCCATGAAGGCGAAGTCCATGACGCCGAGACTGACGGCCATGCCGTGCAGCCGCGCATAGCCGGTGCGAATCGCATCCAGTGGCCCCGCTTTCTTCACGGCGGCCTGCACGCGGTCGACGTAGTTCTCGAATCTCAGGGGATCCGCGGACTTCAGGGTGGCGAACAGCTCGTGCCACGATCCTTCGTCGACCAGCAGGTCGATGTACTCCTGGGCGCTGATGCGGCGGTGGTAGCCACAATTCGGGCACACGTTGAGCGCGCGAACGAATCGTTCGCGGATATCGACGTGCCCGCACTGATCACATTTTTCCCAAGCGTCCGCCGGGATCTCGAGCTTGACGCGCTCGGAGGTGCGCGGCTTCCGTTCCTTTTTGAACCAGGCCATTCGTGCCATATGTAGTGACGAAGCGCACAATTTGGGTTCGGTCTCCGGTGGACGCTAGCCCCGCGAAGCTAAGCTATTGTCCTAGCTCGGCATACCCAGACTGGCGAGACTCCCACGCCACTCGTAGCGCGATTCCCACGCCAATCGAGCACGCGAGGAGGAACGAGCCGCCGTAGGAGAAAAACGGCAACGGAATACCGGTGATGGGCATGAGGTTGATTGTCATGCCAACGTTTTCGACGATGTGCGTGAAAAACAGGCCCGCGATGCCGAAGACGCAGAGACTCGAGAAAGGATCGGTTGCCTTTCGCGCGACGCGCAGCAGGCCGAACAGCAGCCAGCCGAAGAGCGTCAGCGCGACGAGCACGCCGACGAACCCCAGCTCCTCACCCACGATCGAGAATATGAAGTCGGTGTGCTGCGCCGGCAGAAACGCCAATCGTTTTTGCGTCCCTTCCGTAAACCCCTTCCCCAGGAGGCCGCCCGACCCCACCGCCACCTTCGACTGAATGACGTGCCACCCCGCGGCGCGCGGGTCCACGTCCGGGTTGAGGAAGGCAAGTAGGCGGTTTTGCTGGTATGGGGCGAGGCGGTTCCAGAACGGGATGGCCAGTACGCCCCCCATGACGTTCGCCGCCATGATCACGATGCTCTCCCATACGTACGGGCGCCACCAGAGCAGTAAGGCGGTCAGCGTGGCGATCCACACGCCCCAGGCGACCGTCGAGAAGGCAAGCACGAGCCCAATGACCGGGGAGGAGGCCAGCAGCAACAGCGAGGGATTTGTCCCCGCCCAGAACAGCATGAAAAACAGAATGGCCACGAAGACGATGGCACTGCCCAGGTCGGGCTGCTTCAGGACCAGCAGGCAGGGTATGCCGGCGATGAGAGCGGGAGCGATCAGATCGCGCAGCGTGGAGGGCGGTTCGCGCATGGCGGCGAGCTGGCGGGCGAGCATCAGGATCACCGCCAGCTTCGCCAGCTCCGCGGGCTGGCCGAAGCGATGGCCGCCAATCGCGAGCCAGGACTTGCTCCCGGCCGCCGTTCCGGCACCGCTGCCGACGAGGAGGGTGAGCACGAGCAGGAACAGGGCGATGCCGTACACGAACGGCGTCGCCCACTCGACCATACGCGGCGACGTGCGGAAGGTGAGCACAACGATGATCAAGCCGAGCCCCAGCCACAGCAGCTGGCGGTGCCAGATCGTCTCGACGAACGTCGGGATGTCGGTCTGGCCGGCGGAATACAGCGTGGCGAGGCCGTACAGCGCCAGTGCCACGACGGCAATGACGACCGGCTTATCGAGTTGGCGGACGCGTGACAGCACTGTCGGGGATGACCGGACGGGTGGAGTCCGGACGGGTGGAATCCGGGCGGGTGAAATCCGGACGCACCGAGTCCGGGATCACCGGCATTGGGAAGGGCGCCGGTGCGGAGTCGTTGGGAACCGTCACCTGCAGAGTGGCCGCCGTGCGCTCGTCGATGCCGAGGTAGTGCGCGATGGCGCGAGACACCAGCGGAGCGACCGACGTGCCGTGGCGGGCGAACTCGATGATCGCGCCCACCACGACCTCCGGCTTGTCGGCGGGCGCGAAGGCGATGAACCAGCCATGGTCGAGACCGTGCGGGTTTTGTGCCGTCCCCGTCTTGCCGGCGATCGTGAGGTTCGCGAGGCGCGAGCCCCGGGCCGTCCCCTGCTCCACGACGGCAATCATGGCCCGTCGCAAGGTCGCGAGTTGATCAGGGCTGAGATCGAGCGACGCATGCTGCGATCTGGTCCCGGTTTGACGGACGACGAACGGCGTGCGCATCCGGCCGTCGCTGGCAAGTTGTTGGTACAACCGCACCATCTGAATCAGGGTCTGGGCATTCTCGCCCTGCCCGATCGCGAGGTTCAAAGCGACCGCGGACGTCCAGCGGCGCGGCCCATAGAGACGATCATAGTACTCGGGACCCGTCGGGAATTCGGACGGGATCTCGCCGGGCAGATCGATCCCCGTGCGACCGCGAAACCCCCAATCGTTGGCGTCTTCGAGCAACGAGCTCACGCCCAACTTGATACCAAGCTGGTAGAAATAGACGTCGCAGCTTTGCGCGATCGCTTCGGTGAGCGTGAGATCACCGTGCCCGCGAGCGTTCCAGCAACGGAAGAAGCGGTTGCCGAACTGGAGCCCGCCGCGGCAGGGGATCGGCATGTGACTGCGTGGACCGACGATCCCGCGCTTCAACCCCATTGCCGCGAC
>WNEL01001088.1_pt1 | contig 17150 bp, 19 predicted proteins | sample 5399991 | NCBI WGS metagenome assembly WNEL01 (sample SAMN13153325, study PRJNA577476) | soil metagenome | isolation source: 20 cm grassland meadow soil pre-rain plot 2 | place: USA:California | collected 2015-09-08
TACTACCTCTTCATGGTCATCTCGCCCGCCGAGGCGTACCTCGAGGGCCTCGTGGACATGGCTGCCAAGCGCGGGCTCAAGACCATCGCGATCGTGAACGAGGACACCCTCTTCGCGAAGGCGGCGGGGGACGGCGCCGCCGAGCTGGCCAACAAGCGCGGCATGCAGGTCGTCTTCAGGGAAGGCTATCCCAAGGGGAACCAGGACTTCTCCGCGATCTTGACCAAGATCAGGGCGGCGAACCCGGAGGTCCTGGCCGCTTCGACCTACTTCGACGACGCGATCGCGATCACGCGGCAGATGAAAGAGCTGAACGTCAACCCGAAGATGTACGGGATCACGGTGGGCGGCGACCTGCCGGAGTTCTACGACCTCCTCAAGCAGAACGCCGAGTACATCACCGGGGCGACCCAGTGGGAGACGACGCTGCCCTATCCCGGCAACAGGGAGTTCAGCGACGCCTACAAGAAGGAGTTCGGGCGTGAGCCCGTCTATCACTCTGCGGCCGGGTACGCGGGCTGCGTGATCTACCTGGAGGCGGTCAAGCGCGCCGGCACCCTCGACTCCGACAAGGTCCGTGACGTGCTCCTCAAGCTCGAGATGAAGACGGCGTTCGGTGACTTCAAGGTCGACCAGGACGGATTCCAGACCGCCCACAAGATGGTCACGACCCAGTGGCAGGACGGGAAAAAGGTCATCGTCTGGCCCGACGAACTGGCGAACGGGAAGCTCCGGTTTCCTACGCCGCCTTGGAATCAGCGCTAGTCGGTTGAACGCATCGCCCAGCGCGGCCGCGTGAGGCCCTCGTGAACGTCGTCGTCACGCCCGCCATGCTGGGGCAGGTGGTCATCTCCGGCATCCTGTCGGGCGCGCTCTACGCGATGGTGGCGCTCGGCCTGGCGCTGATCTTCGGCGTCATGCGCATCATCAATGTCGCCCACGGCCCCCTGCTCATGCTCGGAGCCTACGCCACCTACTTCCTCTCCACCGCGCTCGGCATCAACCCGTATCTGACCGTGCCGGTCAGCATGGCGATGCTCTTCGTCGTCGGTGTCCTCCTCGAGCGGACGCTCGTCTTCCGCGTGGTGGACGCGCCCGAGCTCTCCTCGCTGCTGCTCACCTTCGGCGTCTCGATCGCGCTGGTCAACCTGGCCCAGCTCCTCTTCACCTCCGACCTGCGCTCGGTGGAGTACCTCACCGGCGCGTGGGTGGTGGGGCCGTTCGCTCTCTCGAAGTCGCGGGTCGTCGCCTTCGTCTTTGCCGGCGCGCTGACCGGGCTGGCCTTTCTCTTTCTCGGGCGGACCAAGCTCGGCAAGGCCATTCGCGCCACCTCGCAGAGCCGGGAGGTGGCGATGGTCTGCGGGATCGACGTCCAGCGCATCCACCTCGTCACCTTCGGCCTGGCGGCCGCCCTGGCCGCCGCCGGCGGCGCCCTCATCGCGGTGATCGTCGCCATCCAGCCCGAGATGGGACAGATCTGGACCTTCAAGTCCTTCCTCGTCATCGTCCTCGGGGGGGCCGGCAACTATCCCGGCGCCCTGCTCGGCGGGATCCTGCTCGGGCTGATCGAGCAGGTGGCGTCGCTCTTCCTGACGACCCAGCTCTCGGAGGTCGTGGCCTACGTGTTGCTGGTGGCCATCCTGCTCGTGCGGCCGACCGGGCTCCTCGGAGGCCGGCAGACGTGAGTCGGCACGTGGCGCTCGCGGCGCCGGTGGCCGTCGCGCTCGCGCTCGCCGCATACCCCGTCGTCGCGAGCGGCTACGAGGTCCGCGCGACGCTCCAGATCTTCATGTGGATCGTGCTGGCCGGCTCCTGGAACCTCATCTCGGGTCTCACCGGCTATGTCTCGTTCGGCCACGTGGCGTTCTTTGGCGCCGGCGCCTACGCCGGGGCGATTCTGATATCGAAGGCCGGCTGGCCCTGGCTCGCGGCGGCGCTCGTGGGCGGCGGCGCCGCCGTCCTCCTCGCGCTGGTCATCGGCTACCCGTGCCTGCGCCTGAAGGGCCCCTACTTCGCCATCGCGATGCTGGGGCTCAACGAGGTCCTGCGAGCGCTCGTGTCGTACTTCGAAGGCCTCACCGGCGGCGGGAACGGGCTGTCGCTCCCGACGCTGGACGCCACCGTCCCGATCTACTACGTCATGGGACTCACCGCGGTCGCCGTCACCGTGCTCACCTACCTCATCATCACGTCGCGCTTCGGTCTGCGACTGATGACGATCCGGGAGGACGAGGTCGCCGCCGAAGCGATGGGGATCGACACCGCCCGGCACAAGCTCTACGCCTTCCTCCTCTCGGCGGCGGGGCCGGGCATCGCCGGCGCGCTCACCGCGCGCGACCAGGGGTACATCGAGCCGATCAGCGTCTTTCCGCTGGCGACGACGATCACGATGATCGTGATGGTGCTCTTCGGCGGCAAGGGCACCGTCTGGGGACCGGTGCTGGGCGCGGTCGTCCTCTTCGTCGCCCAGGAGGTCGTCTGGGCGCGCTATCCCTACGTCCACCCGCTCCTCTTCGGCGCGCTCATCGTCGCCGTCGTGTTGCTCATGCCGCGCGGTGTGCTCGGCATCCTCCAGGTCAGGTACCGCCTGCCCCGGACCATCTGATGGCGACGCCCGTGCTCGACATCGACCGTCTCCGGAAGCGCTTCGGCGGCGTCACCGCCGTGGACGGCGTTTCGCTCCGGCTCGAGGCCGGCCGGATCTACGGCCTGATCGGTCCCAACGGCTCGGGCAAGACGACGCTCTTCAACTGCATCACGGGCGTGGAGCGCCGGGACGAGGGGCGCGTGGTGTTCGGCGGCGAGCGGGTCGACGGGCTCAGGCCCTGGGAGATCGCGCAGAAGGGGATCGGCCGGACCTTCCAGGTGATCCGCGTCTTCCCCGAGCTGTCCGCCCTGGAAAATCTCCTCGTCGTCACGCGCGACCGGCTCGCCGCGGCCCGCGAGCGCGCGGACCGGCTGTTGCGCTTCGTGAAGCTCGACGGGCTCCGTGACGAGTACGCGGGGAACCTCTCGTACGGCCAGCAGAAGCTCCTCGAGTTCGTCCGCATGCTGATGCGGGACCCGACGCTCATCCTCCTCGACGAGCCCGCCGCGGGCGTGAACCGCACGCTCCTGAACGACCTCCTGGAGGCCGTCCGTCAGCTCCGCGACCGCGGCAAGACTATCCTGCTCGTCGAGCACGACATGAAGGTCGTCATGGGACTCTGCGAGACGGTGTTCGTGCTGGACCACGGCGAAAAGATCGCCGAGGGGGCGCCGGGCGTGATCCAGACCGACGAGCGCGTCATTGAAGCGTACTTCGGTCGCTGAGCCGGTCCCGACGCGGGCGGCCGCATGAGCCGAGAGCTCCTCACCGCGTACGAGCTCGTCGGAGGCTACGGCACGATCGACATCCTCCACGGCGTCTCGCTGAACGTCGGAGCAGGGGAGATCGTCACCGTGATCGGCCCCAATGGGGCCGGCAAATCCACCGCCTTCAAAACGATCGTCGGCTTCCTGCGCCCCAAGAGCGGCCGCGTCGTGTTCAACGGCGAGGAGATCACGGGCATGCGGCCCGACCTCGTGCTGCGGCGCGGTCTCGCCTACGTGCCGCAGGGTCGACTCGTCTTCCCCCAGATGACCGTGCTCGAGAACCTCGAGATGGGCGCCTACACCGTGACCGAGCAGGCGCGCATCCGGACGGCGCTTGCGCGCGCGTACGAGCTGTTCCCGATCCTCTTCGAGCGGCGGCGGCAGAAGGCGGGCACACTGTCGGGCGGCGAGCAGCAGATGCTCGCGATCGGTCGGGCGCTCATGACGGCGCCGCGCCTCATCCTCCTGGACGAGCCCTCGCTCGGGCTCTCGCCAAAGTTCGTCACGCTGATCTTCGACAAGCTCGCGGAGATGCGGCGGGCCGGGTACACGCTGATGCTGGTGGAGCAGAACGCGGCGCGCGCGTTGGCCCTCGCCGACCGCGCCTATGCGCTCGAGCTCGGGCGAAACCGCTTCGAGGGGCCGGGGACCGCGCTGCTGGCGGATCCTGAGGTCAAGCGCCTCTACCTCGGCGGATAGGCGATCGACGAGGTCGCGCCCGCTCAGCGGGCGTGGCGGCGGTCGCGGGACACCCGGATCACGCCGATGGTCTGGAGGAGACGGGCTTCGTCATAGTAGCGCCGCTCGACGCGGCGCTCTTCCAGGGTGTCCGCCCACGGCTTCCCGCGCTCGTCCTGCCGGCGATCGAGGATCACCTCGGCGGTCTCGCTGCCACCGAGGCGCTTCTTGAGGAACTCGTAGAGCTCGGTCCGCTCGCTCGACACGATATAGAGGTCACGGGCAGCCCTGGTCACGGGGACCAGGGTAGGCGGTTTGCGCCGAATTTACCAGAGGCGCGCTACCCTGGAGGCGATGCGGCGCGTCCTGCCCGTCCTGGCCCGCCTGGTCCTCGTGCTGACCGCCCTGGTCCTCGTGCCCGTCGGGCGAGGCCCGCTCCACGCCGAGGGCCCCAAGCAGGTGAAGGTGACGTTCGATTTCCGCCAGGCGTCCATCCGGAGCCGCGACGCGGTGCGGGGCGGCGGCCGTGTCGGGGTCGAGTCGACCGAGCGTCGGGTCACCCAGACGACGAGCATCTTCACGCTCGTCCAGGACGGCGGCGAGTCCGCGCTGCTCGTCGCGAGCCAGGTGCCTTACTCTCAGATCGCGTACTACCGTGACTACCTGACCGGCGCCGGCTACCTCGCGACGGGCGTCCTCTTCAAGGACGTCGGCACGTCACTCAAGGTGCGCGCGACGGTCCTGCCGGGCGATCGGGTGAAGGTCCGTGTGACGCCGGCGGTCAGCTGGTTCGCCGACGCGCGCTCGGGCGTTGTCGAGGTGGCCGAGGCGTCGACAGAGCTGATCGTGCCGAACGGCCGCCCGGTGGTCATCGATAGCCGCTCCACCGCCCTGAACGAGCTGACGCGTCAGATCCTCGGCCTCGCAGTGAGCCGCGGCGGGACCGAGACGCTCATGACGCTGACCGCGACGGTCGTCGAGTAGCCGGGCGCCCACGAATCAGCCGCCGAGCGCCTCGCGGTAGAGTTCCTCCGTGTACCCGCGCACGAGCAGGTCGCCGACCAGGAGCACCGGCACTTTGAGAAACCCATCCTCGTGCACGAGGTACTGCGCCACGTCCGCGTCGGTAAAGGGCGCGTCCAGACGCACGAGCGTATCGCCCACCTTCGCGACCATGCGCCGGGCGCCGCGGGCCAGCGCGAGCGTCGCCGCGCGGCCGACCGGCGCCTGCTCCACCAGGCGGTTCTCGTAGGCGACGCCACGCCGCGAGAGATCCTCTCTCGCCTTGGTGCAGGTCGGTCAGCCGGGCCATCGGGCGCCTCGGTCCTCCGTATCATACCGCGCGCGACGAAGGGGATCTCCCCGCTGCATTCCGGGACGCGCCGCCCGCCCATTCCGTGGTTCTCCGAATTGCGCAGAAGCGCAGGGGGCTGCTAACCAGAGGACTGTAACCACTCCGAACACGGCCCGGCGCACGCCGCGCGGGCCGAAAACATTGGAGGAGAGATGACGAGGATCCGTTCCATCAGTCTCGCCGTGGTGGTGACCATGGCGCTCGTGCTCACGGCGCTCAGCGCCCTTGCCCCCAGCCGGTCACGCCTCATCGTGGAGCCGGCGAAGCTCGCCAACGACATCACGATCTGACGACGTTATAATCGAGTGGCGCTCGGACCATGATTCGGCTCGTTCCACTGCTCCGCTCCGTGCGACCGCTGGCGGTCCGCGCCGTGCAACTGGTGGCGGTCGTCGCCGGGACATTGGCGTTCGGGGCCCCCACGGCTCTCGCCCAGGGGGCCTCGGACGCCGCCACGATCTACCGGCTCAACCCGGCCAGCAATTACGAGCAAGGCTGCTTCGGGCCGTGCATGTGTCCGATCCTCGTGGGCACCGACGTTCGGGGAACCTTCGTCCTCACGTCCACCGGATTCGACGGCCTCTTCAACACCTACGCGGTCACCGACGTGAACTGGATCGTTGCCTCCGGCGATCAGGAGCTGCGCGTGACGGGGTCCGGAACGTACAAGGTCGGCGGCGAGTTCGCCGTGCAGCAGGAGCTCGCGCTCGACTTGAAGATCGGGGACAGCGAGGTTCAGCGCTTCGATAGTGGCCTCGTCCCTGGCGGCGGGAAGTTCCCCGATATCAGCGTGACCATCTCGATGAGCGGTCAGGTGTGCTTCGACACCGTCTTCCTCGTCGGCGCGTCGCCAGTCCCTCCCGACCAGGTCCACCCCTACATTCTGCTGCCCGAGAGCACGGTCCAGCGGGGCTGTTTTCCTCCCTGCGAGTGTCCGCTCGGTGTGCCGCGCCCCATCGGCGGAACTTTTGCTCTGGTCGACCTGCGGCAGGGTCCGCTCTTCGTCGAGCTCGCGGTCGTCGATGTGGACTGGCTGATTGCCAGGGCTCCGGGCGCCTCTGGCATTCCGGTGCATGGGATCGGGACCTATCGCGTGGGGGGCGAATTCGCCGTGCAGCAGCAGCTCAGTCTGGACTTGCGCGTGGGCGAGGAGGGCCCGACGCACTTCGACAGTGGCCTGGTGGACGGCGGCGGCGAGTTCCCGCGTATCGATATTTCAGCGTCGGTCCACGGCCTCCACTGCTTCGATACCCTGCTCGACCTGCACGCGTTTCCCCGTCAGGGGCTGGCTTTGGGCGCGGGGAGATTCAGCGCCCGGTGAATGGCCGATCGCGAGATCGCCCACAGCTCGGTGCCTGTCATGCCGTCGTTCGCCGTGAAAAACACGAGGGACCCGACCGGTGTGAAGGAGCTGGGCGAGGACCAGCCCGGGCCGACGGCGATATCCTCGACCATGCCCGTGGTGCTCGTGCCGTCGGTCGCCCACAGCTCGAAACCATGGGCGTCGTCGTAAGCGCTGAACAGCACCAGGCCGCTCACTGACCTGAACTGAGCCACGACCCCGAACCGCCGCCACATCGAACTGCCCGGTCCCGGATTGATGTCCATGAGGAGGTCCGCCGTGACGCCGTCGCTCCTCCACAGCTCGCACCCGTTCTCATCCCTCGCGGCAAACACCAGGGTGCCGTTCACGGCGGCGAAGCCATCGCCACATGACAACCCGCCACCCGGAAGAATGTGCTCCCGAAGCAGCCATGTCCCCGCTTCGGTTCCATCGCTCCTCCACAATCCGCCGTCGATGGTGCTGAAGAAGAGGACGCCGTTGATGCCGATGAGCGGAGTCACGTAGGACGAGCCGGGCCCGGGGACGATGTCCTTGACGAGCACGGTGCCCGCCTCCGTCCCATCGCTCTTCCATAGCTCATAGCCGGTGTTCGACTCAGGGTGGTAGAGGGCGTTCCGCTGTATGGCGTTGAAGAAGATGGTCCCACCGACATTGATCAGTCCCGTTAGGCTGGAGTTTAATGGCCCCGGGCTGATGTCTTTGACCAGGACCGTGCCGGCCTCCGTCCCGTCGCTCTTCCAGAGTTCGCTGCCGGTGTCCGGTTGGAAGGCGCTGAAGAAGAGGGTGCCGTTGACATTCACGAGCTCCCGTCGCTCTTCCAGAGCTCGGTGCCGAGGCCGATGTCAGGGCGAAGGAGCGTGAAGAAGAGCGTGCTGCCGACGGCGGTCAGATTGGACGGGCGAAAAAATTTCGTGTTCGCGATCCCCACGGTGCCCGCGGCCGTCCCGTCGCTCCTCCAGAGCGAAAAGAGCCGATCGAGATCTTGGACGAAGAACAACGTGCCATTCACGGCGGTGAACCCGCTGAAGCGCAAGGGCGGAGGGGGCTGCAAGCTGTCTCCCACCACGAGCACGGTCCCCGCGGCCGTCCCGTCGCTTTTCCAGAGCCTGTCGCTTCCAAAAGTGGAAAAGGGAGAGAAGCCGGAGGCGAAGAAGAGCGTGCCGTTGACGTTGGTGAGGTCGTGGGCGCCGAGGGCCTTGACCATCACGGTGCCGGCCGCCGTCCCGTCGGTCCGCCACAGCCCCGCGCTGGTCCCGTCATTGGCCGTGAAGAAGACGGTCCCGCCAGCCTCGACGAATGGCCCCGGCGACGAGCCGGCGGCGGTGTTGAAGGAGTCGTCGATGTCCTTGACGAGGAAGGCCTGCGTGTCCGGCCGTCCTTGCTGGGCGAGGGCCACCGAGACCGTCGTCACGAGCGTCACGATGAGCGTGACAACAACAGTGCACGCCTTTCGAGAGATCAGCATCGCTGGTCCTCCCTTGTGGACGTCCATCAGGGAGTCTCGCGCTCGGACGCGACGAGCTCGTCAGGGTCGTCCTCGAAGGCCGGCAGAAACGCCCGGGATTCGTTGGCGGGCTCGCGCCGTTTGGGTGACGGTCCTTCCTGGGCGGCGACATCGGGGCTGGGCTCGGGCAGGTTCAGCGTCCGGTGAATGGCCGATTTCGACATCGCCCACAGCTCGGCGCCCGTGACGTGGTCGTTCGCCTGGAAGAACACGAGAGGCCCGACCGGGGTAAAGGAGCTCGGCGAGGACCAGGCCGGGCCGGGGGCGATATCCTGGACCATGCCCACGCTCGTGCCGTCGGTCGCCCACAGCTCGCGGCCATGGGCGCTGTCGTACACGCTGAACAGCACGAGGCCGCTCACCATCCTGAGGGCGTTCCCGGCCCCAGGAAGCTCGATGAGGAAGTCCGCCGTGACGCCGTCGCTCCTCCACAGCTCGCACGCGCCACGTTGCACGACGAACACCAGAAGGTTATTCACCGCGGCGAGGCCACCCCCACAGCGGTTCGGGTAGGAGGGCCCTAGGGGAAAGATGCCCTCCCGGATCAGTGCCGTGCCTGCCTCGGTGCCATCGGTCCTCCACAGCCCCAGCGGGTTCGAGGTTCTGAAGAAGAGGACACCGTTGACACCGATGAGCGGCGTCGCGCCGGACGAGTCCGGCCCCGGAGTGACGTCCTTGACGAGCACGGTGCCCTGCTCGGTCCCGTCGCTCTTCCACAACTCGTAGCCGGTCTCGGGACGAAAGGCGGTGAAGAAGAGGGTGCCGTTGACATTGGTGAGGTTGTAGGGGCCGGATCCGGCGGGTCCGGGATTGATGTCCCTGACCAGGACCGTGCCGGCCTCGGTCCCGTCGCTCTTCCAGAGCTCGCTGCCGGTGTCCGGGTGGAACGCGCTGAAGAAGAGGGTGCCGTTGACCTCGATGAGATTTCCGGGGTAGGACGAGCCGGGCCCCGGGACGATGTCCTTGAGGGGCGCGGTGCCGGCGTCGGTCCCGTCGCTCTTCCACACCTCCCAGCCGGTGTCCCGGTGGAAGTCGGTGAAGAAGAGGGTGCCGTTGACCGCGGTGAGATTGCTGATCCAGGACCCTTGCGGCCCCCCCTGGTAGATGTCCTTGACGAGGACGGTGCCGGCCTCGGTCCCGTCGCTCTTCCACAGCACGTCACCTGAGTAGTGATAGACCGTGAAGAAGAGGGTGCCGTTGACCGCGGTGAGAAATCCAGGGCCGGACCCCGCGCCGGACCCCGGCCCCGGGACGATGTCCTTGACGAGGACGGTGCCGGCCTCGGTCCCGTCGCTCTTCCACAACTCGCGGCCGGTGTCGGGGCGAGAGGCTGTGAAGAACAAGGTCTTGTTGACCCGGACCAGGCCGCTCGGGTACGACGACCCTGCCCCGGGGTTGATGTCTTTGAGGAGCACGGTGCCGGCCTCTGTCCCGTCGCTGGTCCACGGCTCGCTGCCGGTGCTCGGCGGCGATGCCGAGAAAAAGAGCTTGCCCATGCCGCTGGTGAGGGTGGTGGGGTTGGAGTCGCCGGGGCCCGGGTGGATGTCCCTGACGAGCACGGTACCGGCCTCGGTCCCGTCGCTCTTCCAGAGCTCGGTGCCAGTGCCGGAGTCAGAGGCCGTGAAGAAGAGCGTGCCACCGACAGCGGTGAGGGCGGCTGGCGACGACGAGCTGTTCCCCGACACGATGTCCTTGACCAGCACGGTGCCGTCGGGCGTCCCGTCGCTCCGCCAGAGCTCTCTGCCCGTGCCCGCCTGGAGGGCCGAGAACATCAGGGTCCCCTTGACGTTGGCGAGGTTGCCGGGGGAGGAGGAGCCCGCCCCGGGCTCGATGTCCTTGACGAGCACGGTGCCCTGCTCGGTCCCGTCGCTCTTCCACAGCTCGTAGCCGGTGTCGGGGCGGAACGCCGTGAAGAAGAGCGTGCCGTTGACGTTGGTCAGGTTAGAGGGGCCGGAGGAGGCGGCCCCGGGATTGATGTCCTTGACGAGCACGGTGCCCTCAGCCGTCCCGTCGCTCTTCCAGAGCTCGGTGCCGGTGTCGGGGCGGAACGCCCTGAAGAAGAGGGTGCCGTTGACGTCGGTGAGATTCGAGGGACCGGAGGAGCCGGCCCCAGGATTGATGTCCTTGACCAGCACGGTCCCCTCGGTCGTCCCGTCGCTCTTCCAGAGCTCGATGCCGACGCCGATGTCGGGGCGAAGTTGGGTGAAGAAGAGCGTGCCGCCGACGGCGGTAAGGTTGGAGGGGGACCAGCAACACCAGGTCCGGATCCTCACGGTCCCCGCGGGTGTCCCGTCGCTCTTCCAGAGACTCCACTGAATGTCGAACTTGCTGACGAAGAATATCGTGTCATTCACGACCGTGAACCCGCTGAAGAATGTGGGCCGAGGGGGCTGCGAGCCGCTGTCTCCCGCCACGAGCACGGTGCCTTCGGCCGTCCCGTCGCTCTTCCAGAGCTTGTCGCTCGTGTCCTGGGAGAATGGGGAAAACTGGGAGACGAAGTAGGGCGTGCCGTTGAAGTTGAAGAGGCTGTGGGTACGGCCGCCCACGGCCTTGACCATCACGGTGCCGGCCGGCGTCCCGTCGGTCCGCCACAGCGCGGGGCTGGTCCCGTCATCGGCGATGAAGAAGACGGCGCCGCCGGCCTCTACGAATGGGCCCGGCGAGGAGCCGGCGGCGGTGTCGAAGGTGTCATTGATGTCTTTGACGAGGAAAGCCTGCGTGTCGGGCCTGCCTTGCTGGGCGAGGGCGACGGAAACCGTCGTGACGAGCGTGAGGACGAGCGCCACCAAAGGGATCATCCCTGCCTCCTACGGGGAAACCAGGATGGGACGTCCGAACTCTACTGACGCGCGGAGGGGACTTGAACCGGGTGAACGCCCGAGCTTCCGAAAGGAAAGGCCCTGAAATCGAGGGCGAACGAACCCATAAGTGACGGTTCGTCGGGGGCAGGATCAAGGAGAGAGAGCGGGCCGGACGCTGACCGCGCTCCTGCGAGCATCCCGCTCCTCATGCAGGAGAAGCTAGTCGAAGCTAGCCTGCTTAATGCGTGGGCGTCCAGCCCGGCCGGATTCTACGCCTGCTTGGGAGGGTCTTCAAGGGGGTTGTGAGCGACGAATCGGGGTCAGGCGGCAACGGCCCGGACGACCGTCTTCTCCTGCAGACATTCAGAACACTTTCCCGAAGCGATTTGAAATCCGTCCCCGATCAGGACCACGGCTTCTCGCACCTCTCGGGGAAAGGCGCCCATCTTCAGCGCCAGACAGGCGTCACAGAAGCGGACCGTACGGTACGCTCGGAGCAAGAAGGTGAGTCGATCTTGAATAGGCTCCATGGCAGCTCTCTTGGGTGAAGGAGAGTGGGGTCACGCCTCGTCACCGGGTCTCGACGCACATGCCCGCGTCAACCCTCGGGGCCGCAGTGGCTGGCAGGGGGACTGTAGCACATGGCTCAGGTCGATGGCCACAAGATCCGGGGAACAACGTGGCGGGACAACACCGACTGAATCGTGAACGTCAGGGCATTCGATGTCCCGCCGCCGGGCGCTGGATTGATCACCGTCACCTCGGCCGTGCCTGGCGTCGCGATATCGGCGGCCGGAATTGTTGCCTGCAATTCTGTGCTGCTGACGAACGAGGTCGTCCGATTCGTGCCGTTCCACTGGACGATCGAATTCGAAACGAAATTCCTTCCGCTCACCGTCAAGACGAAGCCGTCGGGGCCGCCACCGACGTTGACGGGTGACAATGAGCTCAGCGACGGCGCGGGGAACACGAACGGAATCGCGTAGACGTCAGTGACCGGAGGCTCGCCTTGGGTTCCGGGCTGGTTGAAGTTCGAGGAGAAGCCGACCACTGCCCCTTTCCAGGAGGCCGACACGTGAGGCTGGCTGTAGTAGTCGTCGTCGAGCCGCGACCGATGGTGCGCGAGACGCCGGATCTCGCCCGTCATGACGTTGATCGCCATGATCTCCTGGCGGTAGGCGTGCCAGGGCGTGATCCGGCCGGTGTTGTCGCCCGTTCCGCCGTCGAAGGTGTCGTCTCTGTCTTCCGTCGCGTAGAAGACCCAGTCGCGAAGCGGTCCCGCCGCGACTGCCGACACGTGGCCCGCTCCCTCTCCCGGAGTCGGCCAGGATGCAAGAAGCTTGTTGTTCGGCATCGCGTGCTGGGCATCGACATCGGGCCCTGTGCCGGGGCTCTGATCTCCGACAGCGTTCGTGATGTCCACACGCCAGAGTTGTGTGCCACTGAAGCAGTCCGAGACGGCCATATAATTTCGCCCGTCCGAGGCCGAGACAAATGCGCCGTGGTTCCCACACAGGCCCCAAAAATAGTTCGGTGTGACGGGCAGCGCCCGGTTGACGTGGTCGATCCGCCAGCTCAGCCCCTGGCCCATGCCGCCATACCCGACGGCTCGTCCGTCGTAGCCCACCACGAATTGACCGTCGGGGGACAGGCCAAGGCCAAAACCAACGGACCTGGTCGCGTCTATGGGATTCGCATAAGGACCGGCGCTGAAATTCGTCCGGTCATAGAGATGGACAGAGGGCTCCGCGCCGTATCGGACGAGCATGTAGCGCCCGCTGGCGTCGAGCCAGTTCATCTTGCCGCCGAGGTCACCGAGGGGGGCGCCGCCGGGTGGGGTGAAATAAATTGCGTCCGTAAAGGTGCCGTCCGGATTGAGCGTGACCTGGTGGACATCTGTGCCCGTGAGGTAGTAAAGGACGTTGGGATCGACGGGATCGAAGCCCCCGTCTGCCGCGAAACCACCACCGTTTGGAATCCCGGTGTGCGTCACGGTCCCCGTTGCGACATCGATCACGTCCCAGAAATCCGGATTCGACGTGCGATGGAGATACCGCGTCTCGTCGGCAGACCACCACATGTTACGAGCGTAGATGTCGTCATGCGCGTGGTCGGTGGTGAGCCGTCGCACCGTCTCGTGGAACACCGGGTCGACGTAGCTGAAGCCTGGCGCGCGCGCGGGCACGAACGCGTTGTACGCGAATTGGCCCGTCGCTGGCGGGGCATGCACGGCGCTGTCGGTCCGCGCCGCGAGCGCTGGCACGGCTCCCAGCAGCCCAAGGGCGACGAATGCGAGACCGACAACGGCCCCGCCTCCCCGAGACTTGTCCTTGCGATCTGCACGCGACACGCTTCATCCTCCGTTTCTGGGCCTCCGCGGCCCGTGACTTCGATGGCTCATCGCCTCCCCCGTCCTGTCCGCTGACGGGCGCCAGCCCGGTGCCCGTCCCAACTCTCGCAATGTGCCTGCCGAAGCAAGAGCCCTGCGCACTTACTGGCCGAACGTCAGGCGAACCCCGCACTACGAACGCAGTGGGGGCGTTACGAGGTCGAACGCGCCGTGTCAGGCGACGGACACATGCGATTGCCGGAGGTGAGATCAGGGATGCGATCGGGTATCACACCCACACGCCGTCCTTCGCGGTGAGACCGCTCTGCACGTCGCCGGTATTGAGCGTGCCGGCCTTTTCAACCAGCATGATCTTGCACTCCCGATCGGCGAACGGCCTGTGCTCCACGCCCTTCGGAATCACGAACATTTCTCCTGACTGCAAAGCGACCTTTCCATCGCGGAAATCAATCGTCATTTGCCCGTCCAGGACAATGAAGACCTCGTCGGTGTCGGCGTGAGAGTGCCAGACAAACTCCCCTGGATCTTTGCGAGCTTGAAATGGTAGTCGTTCATTTGAGCGATGATCCTCGGTGACCAGTGCTCACTGAACCTGGCGAATTTTGCGGCGAAGCTGATCGGGGCGTAGGGCATAGCGGCCTCCGCTTGCGGCGACGGCCGTCCGCACGACATCGTCTCCGCATTCGCTGGCGAATTCTCAGCACCGGACCGGATACGTCAGCACCAGGCGGTCCGTCGGGTAGAGCTTTGTTCCATCGAAGCATCCGACGATCCTTGGGACAGGGTCCTCGACGTCTTTGGCATCCGTGCCTCTCTGCAGCTCCAGGTGCACGTGCTCATAGCCGGGCCACGCGCGCTGCCCAGTTGTTCCGATGGCACCGATCCGTTGGCCTCGCTTGACCATCTCTCCCGGCTTCACCGAGATCGCGGAGAAGTGGCAATAGATCGTCCGGTATCCATAAGGATCGTGAGCGATGGCAACGATCAAACCGCACAAGTCCTGGGTGTCCCGCGCCACGGTGACGCGACCGTCGGCCGCGGCGAGCACGTCCGTCCCGATGCTACCTGCGATGTCGACGCCGCGATGGGGACTCAGCCTCGGATACCCTTCTCCCCCCAGCCAATCACCAAAGCCTGCGAGAGTTCGCGGAGCTCCGCCTCCGGAGGCGGTCAGCACTCCCAGAAGGCGCGTTAACGGCAGGACCACCAGAAAAATGGTTGCAATGGCATTGACGATGACGGGGAAGACGCGAAGGCGCCCTTCTCTCCGGTAGCGCCGCACGAACTGAACGAGGGAGTTAACGCAGGAAAAAACGAGCAGCGCGGCCCCTACCGTTGCCGAGGCCGGAAAGGCAAATCGTGGCACTCGTTGGGATATCGACGGGAAGAAGGCAGCCGCGAACACCAGAACGGCTGCCGGCAAGACGAACCACAGGATCCGGCGAGTCGCGAGGCGAGTGATGGGCCTCATGGCTTCGGTCGGTCATCGAGTAGCGGCCCGACTCTCTCGGCAGCCTCCTTCGACGTGACGACGGGATGGACCTCGAAATCGATCAGGTCGCTCCAGTTTGCCATCCACTCGTCGAGCAGTGCACGGTCGTGCGTTTCCATCACCTGGTAGCAACGCTCGAGCTTGTGATCGACCCAGCTCGCGACATAGACGAGGCCCTCAGGCGCCATACGGCCGCGCTCGCGAAAACGGCGATAGACGGGCACGGCGTCCTTGTCCTTGAAATGCTCTACCACCATGTATGCCGTGTTCGCCATCGATACCCTCCGTATGCAGAGCCTTTTCGGGCCAGCGGTTGCGCACGAGCGCGGATACGACTGCATCGTACCGCTCCGATTCGGCAGAGAGGTGGCGCGCGTCGCCGACGCCAAAGCGAACGCGAGGATCGTGAAGCTGTTGCCGCGCGAGCTCCAGATAGCCCTCCGAAGGATCAATGCCGTCGATCTGCGTCGGGTTGGCGTTGCGAAGTATGGTTTCAGTGAGCGCACCCGTGCCGCAGCCGACGTCCAACCACCGTGCAGCAGGCGGGATCGCGAGCCATTCGACAAACTCGCGAGCGACGAGACGGCTCCACCGACCTACGTAAGGTTCGTACGCTGCGCCACTCGCCCACACGCTTGGTAACTATCGGGGGAGAAATGGTGGAGCTGAGGGGATTCGAACCCCTGACCCCAAGACTGCCAGGCCGACCGGTGGACGATAAATCCTCGTAATTTATGAACCGCATCTCGGCAAATCGTGGCAAATCGATGCGCCGGACGCAACCCAGCCGCAACCAGCTCGTGGTGGCCAGCATGCTATTGTAGGGGAGATACCCCGTCGAGAGGTGGTGCGGCGCCGTGGCAACGAAGAGGGTAGAGTCGCTCATCGCGGAGATCCGGGCTCTTTCTGAGACCGAGCGTCAGGAGTTGGCGCACGAGGTGTTGCCCGACCTCCTGACCACGCGCGCTGGTCTCGAGGAAATCGACCGCTCGCTCCAGACGCTGTCCGATAAGGAGCTCGACGCCGTGATCGAGCGAGCGCGGCGGCGGGCCGCGTCGCTCGGGGACGAGGCGATCGCCGTCATCATCGACGAAGCGGTGCGCGCTGTCCGGGCCCAAAGTCGTTCTTGACACTCAGGTCCTCCTGAGGGGCGCGCTCGCGCGTACCGAGAGCCTCACGGCTCGCATCTACGAGGCGTGGCGAGCCGACCAGTTCGTCCTCCTCGTTTCCGAGCAGATCCTCGCCGAAGTCGACGCGGTGACCATGCGCCCGGACGTGTTGCGAAAACTCCGAGTGACGCCACGCGAGGCTCGAGCTGTGCTGGTTCGACTCCAACGTCGGGCCACGCTCGTTCGTCCTGATGTCGCGATTCGCATGAGCCGGGATCCCACAGACGACAAGTTCCTCGAATGCGCAGTATCGGGCGAGGCGAACTACGTGGTCAGTGCCGACGCCGACCTCCTGAGCCTCCGCGAGGTTCGAGGGATCCCGATCCTCGACATTCCCACGTTCTGGCAGAGGCTCTCTGAACGCCCAACCTGATGGAGGAAGCTGAGGAATGACCGATGCGAACGACAATCAACTGGGATCGTTCCTGCCAGAAGCCGATGGCCGACCTCGTCAATGCGGGCGCTGATCGAGGAGCTCAAGGCGCTCCGACTCGGTATCGATCGCACGGTGCGTGGAGGCTCTCAATGAAAAGACTCTCGAGCATCTCTATCTTGTTTGCAATGACGAGTGTTGCCTTTCCCTCCTATGGTCAACAATCTGACCTCTCGGTCCTTGAGGAATCGCTAAAGCAGTTGAAGGATCCAGACTGGAAAAACCGCAGCGTGGCGTTTGAGAGGCTTATGGGGCTAGTCCATGAGCCAGGGTTCACTCGGGACGCATTATCGGTTCTGTTGCGGAGGTGGCCCGAAAAATCCGATGAGATTGTGCTCGCCGTGATCAAGCTGTTAGAGAAAGAAAATCAAGTAGAAAAGGCACGGCTAGATTTCTTTTTGCGGGAATACAAGGGACCCAACTTTCCCCATCCGTTCCCAGATGCTGCGGAAAGGGATTCTTACTATTCGTATCTAGTCGATGCGGTCAGGGGTTTGAAAGACCCCAGATCGGTGAACGCGTTGGTCGGCGCCATAAACACGGGGAATATGGTAACGAGCGCCCTGGCAGAACTCGGCGATGCTGCGCTCGACCGCGTACTCGAAGTGTTCAATAACGGTGATGGCAGCACAAGGCTCTCGGCAAGTCTTGTGATGTCTCAGATGGTAGA
>WNEL01001692.1_pt1 | contig 17103 bp, 15 predicted proteins | sample 5399991 | NCBI WGS metagenome assembly WNEL01 (sample SAMN13153325, study PRJNA577476) | soil metagenome | isolation source: 20 cm grassland meadow soil pre-rain plot 2 | place: USA:California | collected 2015-09-08
TGCCGCCCGAGAAACCCTCGTATCGCATCCGGCGCGTGTGGCTCTCGAAAGAGGAGGAGCAGGGCTACTATTACGGCCTCGCCAACGAGGGCCTCTGGCCGCTGTGTCACATCGCGCACACGCGCCCCGTGTTCCGCGCCGAGGACTGGACGCACTACAAGTCGGTGAACCGCCGCTTCGCCGACACCGTCGTGGACGAGTCGCGCACCGAGGACCCGATCGTCCTCGTGCAGGACTACCACTTTACTTTGCTGCCGCGCATGGTTCACGAACGGCTGCCGCAAGCCACGATCATCACCTTCTGGCACATCCCCTGGCCCAATCCCGAGGCCTTCGGCATCCTGCCGTGGCGCGAGGAGGTGCTGGCGGGCCTGCTCGGCTCCTCGATCATCGGCTTCCACACCCAGTTCCACTGCAACAATTTCTTCGATACCGTGGACCGGTTCCTCGAGGCGCGCGTCGACCGCGAAACGTTCAGCATCTCGCACGGCGGCGAGCCCACCGAGGTGCGGCGCTATCCGATCTCGATCGAGTGGCCGCCATCGCCCCTCGCCAAGCTGCCGCCGGTCGCGGAGTGCCGCACCCGCGTGCGCGAGCAGCTCGGCCTCGGCGCGGAGATGCTCCTCGGTGTGGGCGTCGACCGGCTCGACTACACCAAGGGCATCCTCGAGCGCTTCATGGCGGTCGAGCGCCTGCTCGATCTCGAGCCGAGCTGGGTCGGGCGCTTCTGCTTCGCGCAGCTGGCGGCGCCGTCGCGCTCCTCGATCGACGAATACCAGAACCTCGACGCCAGGGTGCGCGCGCTCGCCGAGCGCATCAACCGGCGCTTCGGCCGTCCCGGCTACGATCCGATCCTGCTTCGAATCGAGCACTACGATGCGAGCAGGGTGTACGAGCTGTACCGCGCCGCCGACCTGTGCTACGTCTCGAGCCTGCACGACGGCATGAACCTGGTGGCGAAGGAATTCGTCGCCTCGCGCGACGACGAGCAGGGCGTGCTGATCCTGTCGCAGTTCACCGGCGCGGCGCGCGAGCTGCCCGAGGCGCTGATCGTCAACCCCTACGACATCGAGCAGAGCGCGGTGGCGATCCACGTCGCGCTCACCATGCAGCCGGGCGAGCGCCGCGCGCGCATGCGCACCATGCGGCATCTGGTGCAGGAGTTCAATGTATACCGCTGGGCCGGCAGGATGCTTCTCGATGCCGCGCGCATGCGGCAGCGCCGGCGCGTCATGGCACGGACTCGCGCAGCGCGTCGCGAGTCGCGGGCGCTTTGATGGACCTGCCAGAGCCTGCGGCCGACTGGGTGTTCTTTCTGGACATCGACGGCACGCTGCTCGAGCACGCCGAGCGGCCCGACGCGGTGCGTCCCGGCGAGCCGCTGTTCAGGCTGCTGGCCGAGCTGCACCGGGCGGCCGGCGGGGCGCTCGCGCTGATCAGCGGCCGCTCGGTGTCGGACATCGACGCGCTGTTCTCGCCGCTCAGGCTGCCTGCAGCCGGGCAGCACGGCGTCGAGCGCCGCGATGCGAGCGGGGCCGTGCACCGCCACGCGTTTCCGACGGCGGCGCTGCGCGGCGCAGCCGCGCGCATCAGCGAGTTCGCCGCGTGTCACCCCGGGCTGCTGTTCGAGGACAAGGGCCACAGCCTTGCGCTGCATTACCGCATGGCGCCGCAGCTCGCCGGCGCCGCGCAGGCGACGCTGCGCGAGGCGGCGGAGCGGCTGGGCGAGGATTTCGAAGTACTAGACGGCAAGATGGTGGTGGAGCTGAAACCCTCGGGCCGCGACAAGGGCAGCGCGATCGAGGAATTCATGCGCGAGCCGCCGTTCGCCGGGCGCACGCCGGTCTTCCTCGGCGACGACCAGACTGACGAATACGGCTTCGGCGTGGTGAACCGGCTCGGCGGGCAGTCGGTGAAGGTGGGCCCGGGGTCTTCCGGGGCGCGCTGGCGCATCGTCGACGCCTTGGCGGTGCGCGCCTGGCTGCACGAATGGGTGGCGCGCTTCGGCGCCGGGCGCACCCCGTGAGCCAGTCGCTCGAGCTCGCGATCATCGGCAACGCCAACGTCGCGGCGCTGCTCGATAGCCGCGGCGAGGTCGTTTGGGCCTGCTTGCCGCGCATGGACGGCGATCCTGCCGCCTGCTCCCTGCTGCGCGAGCGCCGCGGCGACGGCGATTTCGGTTTTTTCGCGGTCGAGCTGGTCGATTTTGCGCGCAGCGAGCAGGAATACCTGACCAACACCACCATCCTGGTCACGCGCCTCTACGATCGGCGCGGTGGCGCGGTCGAAATCACCGATTTCGCGCCGCGCTTCCGGCACCACGGCCGGTTGTTCTGCCCGATGACCATGGTGCGTCAGCTGCGTCCGGTTGCAGGCAGCCCGCGCGTGCGCATCCTTCTGCGCCCCGCGTCGCAATACGGCGCCAAGCGGCCGGCTCTCACCTATGGCAGCAACCACGTGCGTTTCGTCGCGGATAACTACGTGATGCGCGTGACCACCGACTGCTCGATCACGGCGCTGGTCGACGAGCTGCCTTTCGTGCTGCAGGGTCCGCTTTCGTTCCTGCTCGGCCCCGACGAGACGCTGCAGGGCGGGGTGGCCGAGACCGCGCGCCGCTTCCGCGAGGAGACCGCCGACTACTGGCACGACTGGGTGCGCGACCTGCAGATTCCTTTCGAGTGGCAGGACGAGATCATCCGCGCCGCGCTCACCCTCAAGCTCTCGGCAGTGGACGACACCGGCGCGGTGGTCGCGGCGGTCACCACCTCGATTCCCGAGGCGCCCGGCAGCGGGCGCAACTGGGATTACCGCTACTGCTGGCTGCGCGACGCCTACTTCACCATCAGCGCGCTCAACCGGCTGAACGCCACGCGCACGATGGAGCGCTACCTCGGCTACATCATCAACCTCGCGGCGGGCACGGACGGGGCGCGGTTGCAGCCGGTGTACCGCATCAACGGCGCGGCGCAGATGGAGGAGCGCGAGATCGCCTCGCTTCCGGGGTACCGCGGCATGGGCCCGGTGCGCGTCGGCAACCAGGCCTTTGCGCAGGTGCAGAACGACGTCTACGGCTCGGCGGTGCTCGCGGCGACGCACGTGTTCTACGACCGGCGCCTGATACGCTCCGGCCACGAGGCGCTGTTCACCCAGCTCGAGGCGCTCGGCGAGCGCGCCGCCGCGGTGTGGAACGAGCCCGACGCCGGGCTGTGGGAGCTGCGTGGCGCCGGGCGCGTGCACACCTTCTCCAGCGTGATGTGCTGGGCGGCCTGCGATCGCCTGGCCAAGATCGCCGCCCGGCTCGGCCTGGCCCAGCGCGCAGCGCACTGGCGAGCGCTGGCGGACCGCCTCCACCGGGGGATCTGCGAGCGGGCGTGGAGCGAGAAGCGCAACAGCTTCACCGCCGCGTTCGGCGGCGATGGGCTGGACGCGAGCCTGCTGCTCCTCGTGGAGCTGGGGTTCCTCGCCGCGAACGACCCGCGCTTCGTGTCCACCGTCGCGGCCGTCGAGCGCGAGCTGAAAAAGGGCGACTTCGTATTCCGCTACACCGAGCCGGACGATTTCGGCGCGCCGCAGAACGCTTTCCTGGTGTGCAGCTTCTGGTTCGTCGATGCGCTCGCCGCGACCGGGCGGCGCGAGGAGGCGAGGGCGCTGTTCCAGGGCCTGCTCGAATGCCGCAACCGCCACGGGCTGCTCGCCGAGCACGTCGATCCGTCCACGCGCGAGCTGTGGGGCAATTTCCCGCAGACCTACAGCATGGTCGGGCTGATCAATTCGGCCACCCGGCTTTCCCTGCCCTGGGACCAGGCGTTCTGATGCGCCTGGGCGTCGATGTCGGCGGCAGCAAGGTCGAAGTGGCATTGCTGGACCGGGAAGGCCGCGTGGCGCGGCGGCAACGCGCGGCTACGCCGCATGGCTCCTACGAAGAGGCCCTGCATGCTCTGTCCGCGACGATCCTGGCGGTCGAGCGCGATGCGGGCGAGCAGTGCACGGTGGGCGTCGGCATTCCCGGCGCGCTCTCGCCGCGTTCGGGCCTGGTGCAGAACGCCTACAACACGCCGCTCAATGGCCGGCCTCTCAAGAGCGACCTCGAGGCTGCGCTGGCACGCGGCGTACAGGTCGCCAACGACGCCAATTGCTTCGCCCTGTCGGAAGCGCTGGACGGCGCCGCGCGCGGCGCGCGGGTCGTGTTCGGCGCGATCCTCGGCACCGGCGCGGGCGGCGGCATCGCCGTGGACCGGCGCGTTCTCGAAGGCCGCAATGCGATCGGCGGCGAGTGGGGGCATAACCCGCTCCCCTGGATGACGCGCGAGGAGCATCCCGGGCCTGCGTGCTATTGCGGGCGCTCGGGCTGTATCGAGCAGTTCGTATCCGGGCCGGCGCTGGCGCGCGAGAAGACCGCGGTAGGCGAGAGCACCGCGCTGGCGCGCTACCAGGACCGGCTGGCGCGCGCCCTCGCGCACGTCGTGAACCTGCTCGATCCCGACGTCATCGTGCTCGGCGGCGGAGTGTCCAATCTCGAGCAGCTGTACGCCGAGGTGCCGCCGCTGCTCGCGCGCTACGTGTACGCGCGCAGCTTTGATACTCCGCTGCTGCGGGCGGCGCACGGCGATGCGAGCGGCGTGCGCGGCGCGGCGATGCTTTGGGAGCAGACGTAGACGCGGTTGGTGCCCGGGCTCACGCCAGGCCTTCGAACAGCTGGACCTGCACCGCCTCGCCGGCCTCGACCTTGCCGCGGCTGTGCTCGAGCACGATGAGGCAGTTCGCCTCCGACATCGAGCGCAGCACACCGGAGCCCTGCTGCCCGGTGGTGCGCACTTTCCACTCGGTGCCTTCGCGGAACAGGATGCCTCTTTGGTACTCCGTGCGTCCAGGTACTTTCCTGATAGGAACTGAAGAAACTGCTGTCAAAAGCGGTACGGCATAGTCATCGGTCCTTCCGGACAAGTGCAGCAGCGCGTCGCGCACAAGCGCGTAGAACGTCACCATCACCGCCACCGGGTTGCCCGGCAAGCCGAACAGAAACGAATGGCCTATTTTTCCGAACGCCATCGGCCGGCCCGGGCGCATGGCGATCTTCCAGAACAGCACCTCGCCGACCTTCGCCATCAGCTCCTTGGTGAAGTCGGCTTCGCCGACCGAGACGCCGCCGGTCGTGACGACGGCGTCGGCGGCGGCGGCGGACCGCGCAAACGCGATCTCGAGCTTTCCCGGATCGTCGCGCACTACTCCGAAATCAGTTAACTCTACGTTGAGGCGCGCGAGCATCCCGTGCAGGGTGTAGCGGTTGGAGTCGTAGACCTCGCCTTCCTTCAGCGCGGCGCCGACCGAGGCGAGCTCGTCGCCGGTCGAGAAGAACGCGACGCGCAGCCTGCGCCGAACGCGCACTTCGGCGAGGCCGAGCGAAGCGATGAGCCCGAGCTCAGCCGGCCGCAGCAGCTTTCCTGGCGCCAGCACCGGGACGCCGACCTTGAGGTCCTCCCCTGCCGAGCGCACGTTCTGCCCGGCGTTCTGCCCTTTCGGGATGAGGATCTTGCCGTCTTCGGCGCGCACCGCTTCCTGGATGACCACCGTGTCGGTGCCTGGCGGCATCACTGCGCCGGTCATCACGCGCACGCATTCCCCCGGGCCGACCTTGCCGCCGAACGGCCGGCCGGCGAGCGCGGTCCCGACTTCTGACAGGACCCTCTCCTCGCCCTTCAGGTCGGAAAAGCAGACCGCGTAGCCATCCATCGCCGAGTTGTCGTGCGCCGGGACGTTGATCCTGGGCACGATTTCTTCGGCCAGCACCCGGCCGAGCGCCTCGCGGACCTTGACGGTCTCGGTCTCGGCGATGGGGACGAGGCAGCTGCGGATCGCCTCGCGCGCCTTGTCTACGTGCAGCGCGTTCGGGTCGTAGCCGTCGAGGCAGCTTAGCGTCTCGGCGAGGCTGGTCATGCCTTGTTCAGCTCCTCGACGGTGTTGATGTTGCGAAAGGCGTCGGCCTCGTCGTCGAAGCTCACCTCGACCACCCGCAGCGAGGCATACCAGGCATCGATCTTTCTGCCGCCGCCGGCCAGGAACGCCGCCAGGTTCTCCAGCACTTTGGTCCTGACCAGCGCAAAGACAGGATGGGGCTGGCTGCCGGTTTTGGCCACCGCGAGATCCTTGTCGCCCAAGGCAGCCTTGAGCCGCTTCACTAGATCGTCCGGCAGGAATGGAGAGTCGCACGGCACGGTCGCCACCAGCGGATGCATCGCCGCCTTCAGCCCGGCGTGCAAGCCGGCAAGCGGCCCGGCGAAGCCGCCGATTTCATCCGTGATCACTCGATGGCCGAATCCACGGTATTTATCCACGTTTTGATTCGCATTGATCAGCACCTCGTCCACTTGGGGCGCGAAGCGCCCGATCACCCACTGCACCATCGGCTTGCCGTGCAGCAGCTGCAGGCCCTTGTCGACGCTGCCCATGCGGCGGCCCTGGCCGCCGGCGAGAACGATGCCGCTCACCTGGCTCATGAAAACGGATTTTACGAGTAAGCTTCACGCCATGAACAACAACCGCTTTCTCGTCCCGTTCCTCAACCTCGGCCACTTCCTCGATCACCTGGTGATGCTGGTGTTTCCGACGGTGGTGATCGCGCTCGCGCGCGACTGGGGCCGTCCCTACGCCGAGCTGCTGCCGCTCGCGCTCGGCGGCTTCATCGCCTTCGGCGCCTTTGCGCTGCCGGCGGGCTGGCTCGCCGATCACTGGAGCCGCTACCGGATGATGGCGCTGTTCTTCTTCGGCATCGGCGCGGCGCTCTTCCTCACCGGGTTCGCTCGCTCGCCCTGGCAGATCGGCGTCGGCCTCGCGCTCACCGGGATGTTCGCGGCGATCTATCACCCGGTCGGCATCGCCATGCTGGTCGCGGCGCCGGCGAAGCTGGGGAGCGCGCTCGGCTGGAACGGCCTGTGGGGCAACCTCGGCCTCGCCGCGGCGGCGATCGTCTCGGGCGCGCTGATGGACCTGTGGGGCTGGCGCGCCGCGTTCTTCGTGCCGGGCATCGCGTCGATCGCCGCCGGGGCGGCGTATCTCGCGCTGGTGCCCGACCCGGGACCGCTGCGGAAGAGATCGAGCTCGATCGGCCTGAACCTCGACCGGCGCACGATGGCGCGCATCTTCGTCATTCTTCTGGTCGCGACCAGCTGCGGCGGCGTGATCTTCAATTCCACCACCATCGCGATGCCCAAGCTGTTCGAGGAGCGCCTGCAGGCGCTGACGCAGACCAACCTCGGCATCGGCGCGCTGGTGGCGTTCGTCTACACCCTGGCGGCGTTCGCGCAGCTGGCGATGGGCTCGCTCATCGACCGCTTCGAGCTGCGGCGCCTGATGATCGGCATCGCGCTCGCCCAGATCCCGCTGCTCGCGCTGGCCGCCAACCTGCAGGGCTGGGCGATGCTCGCCGGGGCGCTCCTCATGATGCTGGCGGTGTTCGGGCAGATCCCGCTCAACGATGCGATCGTCGGCAGGTATTGCGCCGACGAGTACCGCGGGCGCGTCTGCTTCACCGCACCGCGGGCGGCTTCAGGAACGTGTTCCTCGTGCTGGCGGCGCTCGCCGCCGGGATGCTGGTCGCGTCGTTTTTCTTTCCTTCCCGCAAAACGATCACCGCTGCAGCTCCTGCTTAAATCAGGGACAGACCACGTTTTTTTTCAAGACGAGCGGACGCATCAGATCAGCATCGAACAGCAGTTAACGCGCGCCAGCCCTACATCATCGCCTGCCACAAACTAGAGCATCGAAGATCCCAGGAAAACGTGGTCTGTCCCTGATTACGCGTTGATTACGCGATTTCGCTGGGCTGCGAGGCGGTCTTGACCAGGCGTTCCTTCCCGGTAAACGCGAGGTAGTGCTTGCCGCTCGCGCGGCCGAGCATGGTGATGCCGACCTGGCTTGCGATCGCGTGGCCCATCTGCGTGAGCCCGGAGCGCGACACCAGGAACGGGATGCGCATCTGCGCGCACTTGATCACCATCTCCGAGGTGAGCCGCCCGGTGGTGTAGAACAGCTTGTCGGAGCCGTCGATGCCGTCGAGCCACATGAAGCCGGCGATGGCGTCGACCGCGTTGTGCCGGCCGACGTCCTCGACGAACATCAGGATCTCGCCCGCGGCCGTGGCGAGCGCGCAGCCGTGCACCGCGCCGGCCTGCTTGTAGATGGTCTCGTGCTTGCGCACCTTCTCGAGCAGCGCGAAAAGGTCCGCGTCGGTGAGAGTCACGTCATTTCTCAGCTTGACGCTTTCTATTTCCTCCATCAGGTCGCCGAACACCGTGCCTTGCCCGCAGCCGGTGGTGACCGTGCGCTTTTCCATTTTCTTCTCGAGATTTTTTTTCTTGTGAGTCGTCACCGCCACCGAATTCGTTTCCCAGTCGACTTGCACGGCGGTGATTTCCTCGATCGAAGAAAACAGCCGCTGGTTGCGCAGGTAGCCGATGGCGAGGGCCTCGGGAGCATGCCCGAGGGTCATCAGCGTGACGATCTCGCGCTTGTCGACGTACAGCGTGAGCGGATGCTCGCCCGCAATCGCGGTCGGCACCATCTCGCCGCGCTCGTTGTAGGCCTCGACCTCGAAAGTGGCGGGCCGCGCCGCGTTGGTCAGCTGCGGTCGGTGCTTAGCCACCGATGTACGACATCTCGACTTTGCGCAGCTTTGCAGTTTCAGAAGTTCTAATCTCGGAATACCGGTCGGCGCGGCGCTGCCAGACCGCGGCGATCTGGTCCCGGATCTCCTCGTCCGAGGCGCCGCCGCGCACCAGCGACTTCAGGTCGTGGCCCGACTGCGCGAACAGGCACGTGAAGAGCGCGCCCTCGGTCGACAGCCGCATCCGCGTGCAGCTGCCGCAGAAGGCCTGCGTGACCGACGAGATGACGCCGATCTCGCCGGCGCCGTCGACGTAGCGCCAGCGCGCGGCGACTTCACCCGCGTAGTTGGCGCCGACCGGCTCGAGCGGCCAGCGCTCGGAAATGCGCCGCACGACCTCGGCCGAGGGCACGACGTCGTCCATGCGCCAGCCGTTCGAGCTGCCGACGTCCATGTACTCGATGAAGCGCGCGATGTGGCCGCTGGAGCGCCAGCGCTCGGCCATCGGCAGGATGTCGCGGTCGTTGACGCCGCGCTTCACCACCATGTTGACCTTCACCGGCGAAAGGCCGGCCGCGGCCGCGGCGTCGATGCTCTCGAGCACTTTCGCCACCGGGAAATCGACGTCGTTCATGGCGCGGAAGGTGGCCTCGTCGAGCGAGTCCAGGCTGACCGTGACGCGGTCCAGGCCGGCCTGCGCCAGGGCTTGCGCGTTTTTGGCCAGAAGCGAGCCGTTGGTCGTCAAGGTGAGCTCCACATCGAGCTCCTTGAGCATCGCCACCAGTCGATGGAGGTCGCGGCGCACCAGCGGCTCGCCCCCGGTCAGGCGGATCTTCTCCACGCCGAGACCGACGAAGATGCGCGCCAGCCGCGCGATCTCCTCGAAGCTGAGGATGGCGCTGTGCGGCAGGAACGTGTAATTGGCGTCGAACACCTCGCGCGGCATGCAGTACACGCAGCGGAAGTTGCAGCGGTCGGTGACCGAGATGCGCAGGTCGTGCATCGAGCGCCCGAGCGTGTCACGTAGCGTCCCGCCGGCGAAAGCAGGCGCGGGGGTTCGGCCGGAACTGATCGGGATGACCTTCATCACCATGGTGTTACTCCTGAAAAATCATAGCAGACAAGGGTATAGTCGCGGCATGGAATCGATGAAAAAACGCGTTGCGGTAATCATGCAACGCAGGCCGATGGACAACCGCTGGCAGAGCGAGATTTGGGAAGCGGTCGGCGTGCTTGCCGACTACGACGCCCCGGGCGAAGCGCGCGTCATCGTCGAGCAGGCCGGGGCCACGCAGTGGCTTTATCCCGGGTTCGAGATGGTCCTGCACCGCTCGGAATCCGAGGGCTATTACCACAACGTGTCGACGCAGGAGCCGCGCGTGTTCGTGATGTGGCGCATGGAGCAGGAGCGCGCGGTGCCGCAGTTCGTCACCGTGAGCTACGACGAGGCGAGCCGCTGGATGGACGGCGGCGAGCAGGTGGATTCGGTGGCGATGCCGGCCGCGGTGTTCGCGTGGGTAGGGGAGTTCGTCGAGAAGAACTACCGCCCCGAGCCGAGGAAGCGCATCAAGCCGCAATCGTTCCTGTCGCCCAAAGACCGGGCGCGCGGCTGATGGGCGAAGAGAAGCAGGACTTTCTCCGGCGCTGGTCGAGGTTGAAGCGCGAGTCGGCTGCGCAAAAGCCAGCTGCCCCGGAGAACCCTCCTCAGCTCCCGCCGCTCGACAGCCTCACGTTCGAATCCGATTTCAAGGCGTTCATGCACTCGAAGGTCGAGGAAGGCGTGAAGCGCGCTGCGCTGAAGAAGCTGTTTTCCGATCCGCGCTTCAACGTCATGGACGGCCTCGACACCTATATCGACGATTACACCAAGGCAGAGCCGGTTACCGAGGAGCTGCTTGCGCGTCTCGAGCACGCCCGGCAGACGCTTCTGGTCTCTAAGCAAGAGGAAGAAAAACCTGCCGAGGAAGCAAAGGCGGTTGAACCGATCGAGAACCATGGCGATAAAAGACAAGACGCTTAAGCTGTGCAGCTGCAACAAGACCATCGCGCTCGATGCGCAGGCCCTGGCGTCGGCGCTGAAAACGGGAACCCCGCTCCCCATCCACACCGAGCTGTGCCGCAAGGAGGCCGGGCGGTTCCAGGCTGCGCTCGGCGAGGAGTCGCTCCTGGTGGGCTGCACGCAGGAGGCGCCGCTCTTCGGCGAGCTCGCCGAGGCGGCGGGGTCCAAGGCCGAGCTGCGCTTCGTCAACATCCGCGAGATGGCGGGCTGGTCGGCCGAAGGCAGGCAGGCGACGCCGAAAATCGCCGCGCTGCTGGCCGCCGCGGCGCTGCCCGAGCCCGAGCCGGTGCCCAACGTCGAGTACAAGTCCGGCGGCCAGGTGCTCGTCATCGGCCCTTCGATCGCTGCTCTTGAATGGGCCGGACGCCTGGCAGGCGTCCTCACTCCCAACGTCTTGATGACGGGTGGAACCGGCGGCGAGCGTCCCGCCGAGCGCAGCTTCCCGGTGTGGTCCGGGAAGCCGCTGCGCGTCTCGGGCTGGCTCGGCGCCTTCGAAGTCGAGTGGCTGCAGGAAAACCCGATCGACCTCGACGTGTGCACGCGCTGCAACAAGTGCATCGACGTCTGCCCCGAGAACGCGATCGACTTCAGCTACCAGATCGACCTCGGGAAATGCAAGGCCCATCGCCAATGCGTGGCGGCCTGCGGCGAGATCGGCGCGGTCGATTTCTCGCGCGCGGAGCGCGCGCGCAAGGAAAGTTTCGACCTGGTGCTCGATCTCTCGACGGAGCCGCTGCTGCGCATGCCGGACCTGCCGCAGGGCTACCTCGCGCCCGGGGCCGATCCGCTCGCGCAGGCGCTCGCCGCGGCGAAGCTGGCGCAGCTGGTGGGCGAGTTCGAGAAGCCGCGCTTTTTCGCCTACCGCGAAAAGATCTGCGCCCACGCCCGCTCGGGCATCGAGGGCTGCAACCGCTGCCTCGAGGTCTGCTCGACCGGCGCGATCCGCGCCGACGGCGATCACGTCAAGGTCGAGCCCCACCTGTGCGCCGGCTGCGGCGGCTGCGCTACCGTCTGTCCATCCGGTGCGATGACCTATGCGTATCCGCGAGTTTCGGACATCGGCATGAGATTGAAGACGCTGCTCTCGACCTATCGCGAAGCGGGTGGTATTGACGCCTGCCTCGTATTCCACGACACCGAGAGCGGCCGCTCGCAGGTACAGGCCGCCGGCCGCAAGGCAGTGCGAGGCGGCAAGGGGCTTCCGGCGCGCGCCATCCCCTTTGAGGTGTTCCATGTCGCCTCGATCGGCCTCGACACGCTGCTCGGCGCCATCTGCTATGGCGCAAGCCAGGTCGTGGTGGTATCGACGAAGGAATCAGAGCACTATGCGGCGGCGCTGCGCGAGCAGATGGCGCTGGGTGAGGCCATTCTGCATGGCTTGGGTTATGCGGGCACGCACTTTGAAGTTCTGGAGGAGGTAGAGAAATCCCTGTGGGAACTTTCGCCCGCCAGTACGGTGGCGAAACCGGCCAGCTTCAACCTCTCGCCCGAGAAGCGCACCACGCTCGATTTCGAGCTCGATCATCTGGCTGCGAATGCTCCTAGGAAAATCGAGGAAATCGAGCTGCCCGCCGGCGCGCCTTTCGGCGCCCTGGCGGTCAACAAGCAGACCTGCACGCTGTGCAAGGCCTGCATCGGCGCCTGCCCTGAAGGCGCGCTGCTCGACGCCGCCGACGCGCCGCGGCTGCGCTTCATCGAGCGCAACTGCGTGCAGTGCGGCCTGTGCGCCGAAACCTGCCCGGAGGACGCGATCGAGCTGGTGCCGCGGCTCCTGTTCGGCCCCCAGGCGAAGCAGGCCGTGACGCTGAACGAAGCCGAGCCGTTCCATTGCGTGCGCTGCGGCAAGCCGTTCGGCACGCGGCTGATGGTCGACAGCATGCTCGGCAAGCTCGGCGGCCATTCGATGTTTGCCGGCGACGGGGCCCTGCGCCGCCTCCAGATGTGCGGCGATTGCCGCGTCGTCGACATGATGGAAAATCGCGCCGAAGCGACGATTTTCGACTTCAAGAAATGAACCCGGAGGAGGCGGCCCGGGCCAACTTCTACGGGCTGCTGGCGCGGCTGTTCTATGCGCCCCCGGACGCGGCGCTCCTGCAAGCGATCGCCAGGGCGGACGCGATCGATGCACAGGAGGGCGGCATCGCGCCCGCGTGGCGCGAGCTCGCCCGCGCGGCGGCCGGCGCCGACCCGGACGCAGTGCGCGAAGAGTACGAGACGGCCTTCGTCGGCACCGGCAAGGCGCCGGTTACACTTTATGCCTGCGCCTATTCCATCCGTTACACGAGCGAAGCGCCGCTCGCCGAGCTGCGCGCCGACCTGGCCGCGCTGGGCCTGGCGCGCCGCGGCGGGACGAGCGAGCCCGAGGACCACATCGCCGCGCTGTGCGAGACGATGCGGCATCTCATTGCGGAGCAAAAAGCGGAACTTGCGGACCAGCAGCGGTTTTTCAGTCGCTGGATCCAGCCGGCAGCGGGGCGATTGTGCGATGCAATAGCGGAGTCGGAGATAACCCATTTCTACGAGCCGGTCGCCCGCTTCGCAAAAAGCTTCTTCGAGCTTGAGCTTGCCGCATTTGAAATGCTCTAGAATCGGCGCGTATCCGGCAGCCAGAATTATTAGATCTAGGAGGCAGTCATGACCGAGCGCACCAGGCGCCTCTCCCGGCGCAATTTCCTGTTGACCGTGGGCGCCGGCGGCGCCGCGACGGCGGCGGCTTTCATGGCAAAGAGTTCTGGTTCTAATTCCCAGGGGAAAGATAAAAAGCGTGCGACGCGCGGCTACCAGGCCAGCGAGCACGTCAGCAACTACTACCGCACCACGAAGGTCTGAGGAGGTCGCCATGCTGCTGACCAGAAAATCCGCGGGCGCAGCGGCCGAGCCGCGCCTCGCGAGGGGATTGCAGGCCGGTCTCGCAAAAACCATGGACCGGCGGACCTTCCTCAAGCGTTCGGGCGTGACCGCGGGCGCCGCAGCGGTGGCCGCGCAGCTGCCCTACAGCATGATCGGCACCGCCGAGGCGAAGAACGAGGCCGCCGGCAGCGTCGAGATCAAGCGCACGGTCTGCACGCACTGCTCGGTGGGCTGCGCGATCGATGCGGTGGTCGAGAACGGCGTCTGGACCAGGCACGAGCCGGTGTTCGACTCGCCGATCAACCTCGGCGCGCACTGCGCCAAGGGCGCCTCGATCCGCGAGCACGGCATCACCCACGACTCGCACCGCCTCAAGTACCCGATGAAGCTCGAGGGCGGCAAGTGGAAGAGGATTTCATGGGATCAGGCCTACGAGGAAGTTTCACAAAAACTTCTTCAAATCAGAAAGGAAAGCGGGCCCGACGCGACCTTCTGGATCGGCTCCTCCAAGCACAACAACGAGCAGTCGTACCTGCTGTGCAAGTGGGTGCGCCTCTTCGGCACCAACAACACCGACCACCAGGCGCGCATCTGCCATTCGACCACCGTCGCCGGCATCGCCAATACCTGGGGCTACGGCGCGATGACCAACTCGTACAACGACGAGCAGAACTCGAAATCGCTGCTCTTCTTCGGCTCGAACGCGGCCGAGGCGCACCCGGTGTCGATGCTGCACACGCTGCACGCCAAGGAGAACGGCTGCAAGGTGATCGTGGCCGATCCGCGCTTCACCCGCACCGCCGCCAAGGCGGACAAGTACGTGCGCGTGCGCTCGGGCAGCGACGTGGCGTTCCTCTTCGGACTGCTGTACCACATCTTCAAGAACGGCTGGGAGGACAAGGAGTACATCCGCACCCGCGTCTACGGCATGGACAAGGTCAGGGAAGAGGTGATGGCCAAGTACACGCCGCAGGCAGTGGAGGAAGTCACCGGCGTGCCCGAAGCCGAGATGCACGAGGTGGCGAAGATCCTCGCCGAGAACCGCCCCGGCTTCATCATCTGGGCGATGGGCCAGACGCAGCACACCAACGGCAACGCGATCGTGCGCGCGAGCGCGGTGCTGATGCTCGCGCTGGGCAACGTCGGGCGCTCCGGCGGCGGCACCAACATCTACCGCGGCCACGACAACGTGCAGGGCGCGACCGACATCGGCCCCAACCCCGACTCGCTGCCGGGTTACTACGGCCTGGCGCCGGGCGCGTTCGCGCATTGGGCGCGCGTGTGGAACATCGACCTCGACTGGCTGAAGAAGCAATACCCGTCCGAAGCGATGATGGGCAAGCCGGGCATCACGGTGTCGCGCTGGATCGACGCGGTCACCGAGAAGACCGAGAACATCGACCAGGACTCGAACGTCCGCGCCGTCATCTACTGGGGCCACGCGCCCAACTCGCAGAGCCGCGGCCTCGACATGCTCGAGGCGATGAAGAAGCTCGACCTGCTGGTGGTCGTCGACCCGTATCCTTCGGCCACCGCCGCGATGTTCGCGATGGCGAGGAAGGACGGCGCCTACCTGCTGCCGGCGGCAACGCAGCTCGAGACCGAGGGCAGCGTGACCGCCTCGAACCGCTCGCTGCAATGGCGCGAGAAGGTGATCGACCCGCTGTTCGAGTCGCGCACCGACCAGATGATCATGTACCAGCTCGCGCAGAAGCTCGGCTTCGCCGACCAGTTCGTCGGCAAGAAGGACGGCAAGCAGAACATCCGGCTGGTGAAGGCCAAGGGCGGCATGGAGGAGCCCAGCATCGAGGACACCACGCGCGAGTTCAACAACGGCTGCTGGACCATCGGCTACACCGGCCAGTCGCCGGAGCGCCTGCAGGCGCACATGCGCAACATGCACGTCTTCGATGTGAAGACGCTGCGCGCGCGCGGCGGCAAGGACGCCAAGACCGGCTACGATCTGACCGGCGATTATTTCGGCCTGCCGTGGCCCTGCTACGGCACCGCGGCGATCAAGCACCCGGGCTCGCCCAACCTCTATGACACCTCGAAGCACGTCATGGACGGCGGCGGCTGCTTCCGCGCCAACTTCGGCGTCGAGAGGGACGGCGTCAACCTGCTGGCCGAGGACGGCGTGTACTCGAAGGGCTCGGAGATCACCACCGGCTATCCCGAGTTCGACCACGTGCTGCTGAAGAAGCTGGGCTGGTGGGACGACCTCACCGAGGCGGAGAAGAAGGAAGCCGAGGGCAAGAACTGGAAGACCGACCTCTCCGGCGGCATCCAGCGCGTCGCCATGAAGCACGGCTGCCACCCGTTCGGCAACGCGAAGGCGCGTGCCGTGGTGTGGAACTTCCCCGACGGCGTGCCGCTGCACCGCGAGCCGCTGTTCACGCCGAAGGCCGAGCTGATCGACAAGTGGCCGACGCACGACGACGTCAAGGTATTGTGGCGGCTGCCGACGCTGTTCAAGACCGTGCAGCAGAAGAACCGCGACGCCGGCAAGCAGTTTCCGCTGATCCTGACGAGCGGCCGCCTGGTCGAGTACGAAGGCGGCGGCGACGAGACGCGCTCCAACCCGTGGCTCGCCGAGCTGCAGCAGGACAACTTCGTCGAGATCAACCCCAAGGCGGCCGCCGACCGCGGCATCCGGAACAATGAATACGTCTGGGTCAGCACGCCCTCGGGCGCGCGGATCAAGGTCAAGGCGCAGGTCACCGAGCGCGTCGGCCCCGACACGGTGTTCATCCCGTTCCACTTTGCCGGCTGGTGGCAAGGACAGGACATGCTGCCTTACTACCCGGAGGGCGCCGCGCCGATTGTCCGCGGCGAGGCGGTGAACACGGCGACGACCTACGGCTATGACCGGGTGACGCTGATGCAGGAAACCAAGACGACGCTTTGCCAGGTCGCAAGAGCATAAGGAGGCCGCCATGGCAAGAATGAAATTCCTGTGCGACGCCGAGCGCTGCATCGAGTGCAACGGCTGCGTCACCGCCTGCAAGCAGGAGAACGAAGTGCCGTGGGGCGTCAACCGCCGCCGCGTGGTGACCATCAATGACGGCATCGTGGGCGCCGAGAAATCGATCTCGGTGGCCTGCATGCACTGCTCGGACGCGCCGTGCATGGCGGTGTGCCCGGTCGACTGCTTCTACAAGACCGAGGACGGCGTGGTGCTGCACGACAAGGACCTGTGCATCGGCTGCGGCTACTGCTTCTACGCCTGCCCGTTCGGCGCGCCGCAGTTCCCGCAGGCCGGCGCCTTCGGCCTGCGCGGCAAGATGGACAAGTGCACCTTCTGCGCCGGCGGCCCCGAGCCGGATCGCAGCGAAGCGGAGTTCCGCAAGTACGGCCGCAACCGCTTGGCGGAAGGCAAGCTTCCGGCGTGCGCGGAGATGTGCTCGACCAAGGCGCTCCTCGGCGGCGATGGCGATGTGATCGCGGACATTTATCGCGAGCGCGTGCTGCGTCGCGGACGCGGCGCAGACCTGTGGGGCTGGAGCTCGGCGTATGGCGTGAAGCCCGGCGCACAGCCGCCGGTGCAGCAGCCCGCAGCGACGACGGGCAAATCATGAGACTCGCCGTTCTTCTA
>WNEL01000825.1_pt1 | contig 17021 bp, 17 predicted proteins | sample 5399991 | NCBI WGS metagenome assembly WNEL01 (sample SAMN13153325, study PRJNA577476) | soil metagenome | isolation source: 20 cm grassland meadow soil pre-rain plot 2 | place: USA:California | collected 2015-09-08
CGTCAGCGGCACCACGCTCAACCTTCCCTGCCGCACCAAAGGAGACTCCGCGAACAACTTGTTCGCCTTCACCTCCGCCAGCGATACCGGACGCGCCAGCGCCTTGCCCACTTTGATCTTCGCCCGCGGATTCTTTGCGTCGCTCGCATCCACCTCGACCACCGACGCCGTCCCCACCGCGCTCTTGCGCTCGCCAGTTTCGTAAATCACCAGGCGCTCGCCCGCCTTCATCCCGCGCAAATGCTTCAACGCTACCGGATTCGAAACTCCGTCCCAGATTGTGGTCTTCTCGCGCTGCAAATCCGCAAACGAATATTCAGAAGGTTCGGTTTTGAGAAGGTAGTCCATAATTAAAGGTTAAACCTTGTCATCCTGAACGAGCGCCGCTTTTGCGCGAGTGAAGTTGAGGCGCATGCGCGGCGTCCGAGCCGCGCGCCGAAATCCCGAGCGAAGTCGAGGGAACTCTGCGCGAACTGCGATTGCAATAAGCGCCAGACGAGCTTCCTTATTACTGCGGCTTCTTCTGCTCCGGCTGATCTTTCTTATCCCCCGGATGCTCCTCATAAATCGAATACTGCCCCGACGGCCGCTTCATGCGGATGGTGATTTCCATCTCCGGCTTGTTGACGTCGTAGTCATCGCCAAAAGTCTGGAATCCCTGGGCCAGCACCTGCACGCGCAATTTGCCGTAAGGCACGCCGTCGAAATTCGCCTTGCCGTCCGGATCCGTCTTGATCTGCAATCCGCCGCGCGATTGTTTCCCATTCTTCTCCACCGGATGCATCACCACGCTCGCATTCCGCACCGGCTTCCCGTTGTAGTCGCGAATCACTAAAAATTTCAGCGAAGCGCTCTCGTCCTGTGCCAGTGCCGCCATCGCCGTCAGCACCACGAGGACCGCCGCCGATATTGCTCGTCTCATGCCGCTCATTCTAAGCAGTCCGCGCCGCATTGTCATCCGGGTCCGTGTGGGACGAAGAGCGTGCCCGCGCGACTCCCGTTCGCCGAGGGGCCGCCCATCTGGACATTATGCAGGCCAATCGATCAAGATAGTTGACGTGCACTCAGGTGCGATAGTTCGAGAATTAACTTACAAGCATTTCGGTCCAACTAGCGAAGTATTGCTTTCGAGGCAAACTGGTACCTTGGCAACGGTAAATGCTTGGCGAAGTCCATCGGAAAATCGGGCCGATATCGAGAAGCCTGAGCAACTCCTGGTATTCAGACTTGATCAAACAAAGCCTTTATGCGTGATTGAACACTTCCCGCAGGCCCAAGGCACGATCTCTGGTGATCCAGTGCAAGCGTCCATGGACCTAAGTCTTATCGGTGTTTACCTTAGCGACCGAATAACGGTTTATGAAATAGCGAATTGCAGTCTAGTAGCTGGTTCCAACCTACGACGCCAACGGGTATCTAACCAACGACACTAGCAAGGTGCCCCAGGTTCGCGCCGGGTTTTGGGCGCTAACCTGACCTGCTGGGCGGGCTGGCCCTCCCTTTGGGTCCCTTCCCGACTGAAGGCTGCCCCACCCTTTGTGGTTTTCAAAGGGTGGGTACCACGGACCCTGAGAGCCAAGCCCGTCCACAGCCGGACGAATTTCGAGGTACCCACCCTTGCAAAAAACGCAAGAGTGGGGCAGCCTCAACTGTGGTGGTCTCAAGAACACAGCAACGCAGGGTGGGCCAGCCCGCCCGCAGCACGCAAGTCAGATCAACAATACCGCCCTGGATGAATTCGGCCAAGCGCTGCACACGGCAGCGGACAGAACTTCGCCTGCTCACACCGATGCAAATGGTGACCCGCGAGACTGGAATGGCATCCCGGTGACGCCTGGCCAGGTTGCTGCGGTTCAGGAGCACGAGGCTGAGGAGGCAAATCCGACACCAGAGCAGTTCGGGGGCGCGGTAGTGGCTGCGCAACAAGCGTTCAAGAACACCTTTGGACAGGCTGCGTTCCAAGATGCGACCACGATGCCAACCCCAACCTTGAACTCCACTCACAGTCTATCGCAGGAATTAGACGAAACCGTCCAAAGGGTCGAGCAATGACAGACAATATTGTGGGGCTGACCCGCTATGAAGGTGAACCAACCAGGAGTGAAGAGCGTGAGTAAGATATTGAAAAACATTTTTGTAAGGTCAGGGGCATTTGCTATCGCAACGTTAGTCTTGGTCGGGCTGGCAGGCGACACCCTCCCTTACAGCCGTACCAGGGACCGAATTACTGATGCGCTCGCGAGCCCCGGTGCCCGGATTGCCGGCTTGATCTATCCTCAAGGGGTCCATACTGGAACCGGTGCACGTTTTTGGGGATCGCAGTGCTTGCCTGTAATTTTGCCGCCTATCTTGTGTTCTGGTTCGTCTGTTTAAAGCTAGCGAGCCATCTTTTTGGGCGGGCTGGCCCACCCTTTGGGTCCCTTCCCGACTGAGGGCTGCCCCTCGATAAGAGCGAAGGCGTTGTCAAGGACGAAGATCTCCTTTGCAGTGCCGAGCACCGCGTTTTTCGCCAGAGAGGTTGAGGACCAGGACTCTGGAAATCTCACGTTGAATCACATCTCGGTGTGGAAGATCGTTTCCACCAACCATCGATTCGGTCCAGCACATCGACCATGATTCTTCTATGCGAACATCCCACCCTATGCGGGATGCGAGAGCGCCCAATCAAGGTTGCGGTCTAGCTCGCGCCGACCAGGGGTTGACCTCTGCCCCTCCTTCCGAACATATCTGAGTATGATTTCGGGCGGAGGGATGGAAGGTCATCTGAATACGTTTCCGACTTTGGTCTAATACCCGGGCAGGTAATCACGATGAATACGCCGGGAGCATTCTTCAATAGTAGCTACAATGGAATGTCCCTGACGACAGACAGGGGCAAGATTTCTGGCGGTACGCAGCAGGCACAGGTCTTCTTAGATTTGCACGAGTTGGCTCACTCAACATTGGAGTCCTCCAATGCCTACCTCCATGATGCCCACAACCAAAACGCAGTAAATCAGAATGACAAGGTACTTGAGAGCCACTGTGGGAACACGATCAAGGCGGCAAGGCAATGAAGCTACTGGAACTATTTGCCCTATTAGCGATTTCCCTTAATTGTGCTGGGCAAGGAGGTTTATGTGTCCTTCGCCTGGAATCACCCAATTACCCTGATCTTGCCCGTCAAGCGCAGCTAAGCGGCACTGTCACTGTAAGAGTGACCATAGACGAGAACGGTAGCGTGCTTTCAGCGAATGCGTCAGGTCCTCGTTTGTTGAGGGAAGAAGCTGAGCGCAACAGCCGCACGTGGCTATTTTCGAGAGGAGCCACTCGTGAGCTTGAGATTGTTTATCAATTTCAATTGACGGAGCCTAAGCTCTCGTATCGGCCTGTTCCAGAAGTATGGTTCAACCTTCCACGCAGCGTAACCATCACCTCTCATGCACCAGTTCCGATCCGCGATGGCGTGGTCCTCAAACCCAAAGAGAAATAGAGCGTGCCGGGCATGCTTCGGCTGGGTGGCCCAGGTTCGCGCCCGGGTGTTTGGGCGCTAACCTGGGCGACACTGCTGCCTCCCTTCCGAACATATCCGAGTATGATTTCGGGCGGAGGGATGGAAGGTCATCTGAATACGTTTCCGCGGGGTGGCCTTCCCTGCATTCCTTCCAACGGCGCGGCTTTTGGCATTCCCAAATACGACGGCTGTGAAGCGCCACCACCCCTTCCAGCGCCACTTGACATCCACCCACTCATCCTTCTACAATTAGCACTCGTCAGCTTGGATTGCTAGTAGCTGGCCAGCAACCCTGTAATCAACTCAAATTAAACGCAATTCAAACGAAAGGAGTCTACCGATGGCTAAGTTTACCCCACTCCACGACCGCATCCTGGTGCGGCATCCTGGTGCGCCGTATAGAAGAAGCCGAAACCACCCGCGGCGGAATCATCGTACCGGATACGGCGAAAGAGAAGCCGCAGGAGGGCGAGGTTATTTCTGTTGGCAAGGGCAAGATCAACGAAGAGGGCAAGGTTCGTCCGCTCGATGTGAAAGAGGGCGACCGCATCCTGTTCGGCAAGTATTCCGGAACCGAAATCAAGCTGGATGGTGAAGAGTTCATCATCATGCGCGAAGAGGAAGTTCTGGGCATCCTGAGCGGCGCAGCCAAGAAAGAAACCGCCGGAGCTCGCAGATAGCTTTCAGCTCTCAGCTATCAGCCGTCAGTTAAACCTGACTCTGACTGCTGAAGAGGCTGCCACAGAATTGTCCTGAGGCGACACGCCTTTCGTCGGCGAAGGATCTGAGTGAGCGACCGCGCGTCCGGTGAGCGAAGCGAAAACCGGACAATAAAGCGCGACGCGAACATCCAAATTTCACGAGGAGAAAAGAATTATGGCAAAGCAGATTGTTCACGGAGAAGAATCGCGGCAAGCGATTCTCCGCGGCGTCAATCTTCTGGCAGACGCCGTGAAGGTTACGCTGGGTCCCAAGGGCCGCAACGTGGTTATTGAAAAGAAATTCGGTTCACCGACGATTACCAAAGACGGCGTGACCGTAGCCAAAGAAATCGAACTCAAAGACTCGCTCGAGAACATGGGCGCGCAAATGGTCCGCGAAGTCGCCAGCAAGACCTCCGATGTCGCCGGCGATGGCACCACCACCGCCACCGTTCTCGCGCAGGCGATTTATCGCGAAGGCGTCAAGACCGTCGCAGCCGGCGCCAATCCGATGGCGCTCAAGCGCGGCATCGAAAAAGCAGTCGAGCTCGTTTGCGGCAAGATCAACAAAGAAGGCGAGCGCGACAAAGGCGAGCTGGATAAATTCTCCAAGCCCGTCTCCGGCGAAATGATCGCCCAAGTCGGCACGATAAGTGCAAATAATGACGAAACGATTGGGAGGATTATTGCCGAGGCGATGAAGAAGGTTGGGAAGGATGGCGTCATCACGGTGGAAGAGTCGAAGACGCTGGAAACTCAGCTTGACGTGGTCGAGGGAATGCAGTTCGACCGCGGATATCTGTCGCCTTATTTTGTAACCGATCCTGAGCGGATGGAGGCGGTCCTCGAGAACGCTTACATTCTGATTCATGAAAAGAAGATCAGCTCGATGAAGGACCTGCTGCCGTTGCTTGAGCAGATTGCCAAGGGCGGTAAGCCGCTACTCATCGTTGCTGAAGACGTTGAGGGTGAGGCCCTCGCAACCCTCGTAGTCAACAAGCTGCGTGGTACGCTGCAGGTGTGCGCGGTGAAGGCTCCGGGCTTTGGCGACCGGCGCAAAGCTATGCTGCAGGATATCGCCATTCTGACCGGCGGCAAGGCCATCACTGAAGACCTGGGCATCAAGCTGGAGAACGTGCAGATCCAGGACCTCGGCCAGGCCAAGAAGGTGACTGTCGATAAGGACAACACCACGCTGGTTGAAGGCAAGGGCAAGCACTCCGAGATCGAAGGCCGCGTGAAAGAGATTCGCAGCCAGATCGACAAGACCACCAGTGACTACGACCGCGAGAAGCTGCAAGAGCGGTTGGCGAAGCTGGTTGGCGGAGTGGCAATAATTAAGGTAGGCGCGGCGACCGAGACCGAGATGAAGGAAAAGAAAGCTCGTGTCGAGGACGCAATGCATGCAACCCGCGCAGCCGTCGAGGAAGGCATTGTCCCCGGCGGAGGTGTGGCGCTGAGCCGCTGCGTCGGCGCGCTCGACAAGTTGAAGGTCGAGGGCGATGAGCAGATCGGCATCAACGTGGTGAAGCGCGCCCTGGTCGAGCCGTTGCGTCAGATCGCCGAGAACTCCGGCGAAGAAGGCGCAATCGTGCTGGGCAAGGTGAATGACTCGAAGGACAACAACTACGGGTACAACGCTCTGACCGGCGAGTACGAAGACCTGGTCAAGGCGGGCGTGCTCGATCCGACCAAAGTGGTGCGTACAGCGCTGCAGAACGCGGGATCGATCGCGTCACTGATGCTCACCACCGAAGCCCTGGTAGCGGAGATCCCAGAAGAGAAGAAGGGTGCTCCGATGCCGGGTGGACATGGCGGCGGCATGGGAGACATGTACTAAGAAGCTGTCAGCTATCAGCCGTCAGCTTTCAGCAAAGGCCCTGCCGGAAACGGCGGGGCTTTTTTATTTGAATCTGGATGGCCCACGCGGGGACGGCCGCCCTCGGCTGTCCTGGGCATAGTCAAAGGGCGGTCTGGCGGAGTGCAGCTCTTAGCAAAGTCTCTGTTCCAATTCGGGAAGGCAATAACACAGATTGCGAATTGAGTTTCGTCTGACTGAATGGTGCGAACTAGAATACCATTCACGGGCAAGCGTTTGGAGGGTGTTGCCAGTGGGTACTGGACGCTGTCCGTCAAACAGTCGAGTGGCCTATCAGCCACTAGGGTTCGAGTCCCTCTCCCTCCACGCGTCACTCGACGACTTCATTTATTCTTGACTTCGCTTTTCATTGCGCTATCCTTGTATTGACGGACAGCGTCCACTACTAATCGCTTGGCAAGCTTGCCCAGTAATTAAGGCAATAAGATTTACGGAAGCCCCGCTCGTGATAGCGGGGCTTTTGTTTCTGGGCACCACTTTGGGACGGCACGACTTCATTCCGTGCCGAAAAAGCGGCCAACAATAACTTCGCCGCCGAGCGATACTCGGCCGGGACGGGTCGGAGACCCGTCCCCACACAACCCACGGCGATGCACGAGCGAGGACGCTCGCGCCTACATCTTTGTGCTCGCCCCCACGCTACAATTGCCGGACTATGGCAGATTGGGCGAGGCGTCTGGGACTCAGCCGCGAGGCTCTCATCAACTCGGCGCGGACGGCAGTTGCTACGGTTGCGTCTCTGCTCTTGGCGCGCAGCCTGAAGCTGCCGGAATTTTATTGGGCGCCGATTTCGACGATCGTGATCCTGCTCTCCACTATTAATCCGCTGACGCTCGCCTGGCAGCGCTTTGCGGGGACAGCTTTGGGCGCGGCGCTGGGCGCGCTGATCGCCACGTTTTTCAGTTCCAACTGGATAGTCTACGGCGCCGGCATTTTTGCTTGCGGAATCGTTTGCTCGTTCTTGCGCGTGGGCAGCGCTTATCGTTTTGCCGCGATTACGCTGAGCATCGTCCTGCTGGTCGCACATGAACGCGCGCCCTGGATCGTCGCGTCTCACCGGTTCGTGGAAGTGTCGCTGGGAATCGCCGTGGCGCTGCTGGCCGCGGAGGTGTGGCGGGTGCCGGGGGCGAAGGCGGGCTAGAGCTGGCGACCGGTCGCTGTCTGCCCGGCGGCAAGGAAGGTCTTCGGGTACTTGCCTTCGCCGCACAGTTTGAAAGAGCCGAAATCTTTATACCAACGTCCTTCAGGCGCATTCGGCTTCGATTCGATCCAGATGCGAAGCTGGTTCAGGTCTTCGAGGTTGATGCTGCGATCACGCATTCGTTCGATGAGGTGATCACGAATGCCAACGGGCAGCCGTGACCAGGTTTCTATCTGCGGCATTACTCACCGAAGACGAATCGTCCCAACTCGTTGCCCAATTCTTTGGTCTCTGCGGGATCGTTCGATGAGCGAAAGCGCTCGGCCAGCTCGAAGAAAGCCTTCTCTTTTTGCTTTTGGGCTTCGATGCCCTCCTCAATAAGCTCTACGAGGACGCGGTTGTCGCTCAGGCGGCGGCGCTTCGCGAGCCTATCAACCTGCCTGGCGACTTGAACTGGAAGGCTCACGCTACGACGGACGTGTTTGCTTGCAGGCATGGCACCAGTATACACCATTGTGGTGCATAGAGATAGCAGGCATCGACTCTCCTCGAAATCCGCCGGGTACCTGGCGTGGAAAAGAATTCTGCAGGTCGAGCGGGGATAAAAAGCGGCGTCCTCGCTCGCTGAGGCATTCCGTTCGAAAGAATCCCTCAATGTGGTGCGAGATCCTTCGCCGGTGAAGCCGGCTTGGGCTCCGGTGTATGACTGTCCCAGTTCCCTCCGCAAAGTTGATCAACTTGGTAGGTGTAGCTGTCCTTCAGTGGGACCTGGGCCGCTAAAAACGGCCAGTAGCTGCTGGGGCGCTTACCTTCGATTTGTACGTAGAAGGCGACCAGCGTAAGGGGTTTATATTTGAAGAAAAGATCAAATGATGCGGTGTTTTCTACACCTTCAGTATAATGATCGGCCACGTCGTGGGAGACCGAGCCGCCATTGCCGGTGTAGAAATACTTCAGTAAGCTTACCTTACCCGGAGAAACGGCTTTGGGATCAGATGCGTCGGTTGGAAAAAGCCCATTCTCCTTCAAAGGTACCAGCCAACCCGTGACCGTGGCTTTTTCGACGTCAAACGGACTCTTGCCCGGATTGTTGACCTTCACCTGAAGGCTCGCCTCACAGATTTTAGTACCCCTTTTAGTACCCGGTACGGCCACCCAGTGGAGTTCGGAGCTGACCCCCACCTTGGTTTCCAGGCCTGGCGCGACAGTTTGTTTAAACCCAACCCATGCCCAAGCACCTGCTACGGTTAGAGCGGCGATCTGAAATAGCTTGCTGCCCGTGTCTGCCCATTTGTGAATCCACGATTTTTTCTCCTGAGCTGCCACTACCTGCATGGCTTGGGGCCCGCCTGTGCCGGAACGCCCTCCTTCACTCATATCGGCAATCCTCGCGTTGTCAGCCGACGGTGTAGGTGATGTTTCGCTAGGAGACATACTGAATACCTCCGATCAGTGGCGAGCTTCCCCATCCTTTCTCGGCGGAAGATATACCGGAGGGCCAGGGGCCCATCTTTTCCCGATTTTGGGAAGGGAGGGTACTCTTCCGGTAGAGTTCCAAGCCGCGCACGTCCCTCGAAAAAACCACGGATGACGCACCGGGCAATTTGCGACCCGCTGGAGTGGCAAAGAAACTGCGTCACGGTTGACATACGTGACGATACCTCAAGAAGGGGTAATGTGAAGAAAATCGAGGAATCTGTTCCGAAAACAGAACAGAAATCGAGATCCTAGGATCTTTTGCGGGCCCCCTTCCAGTCACGGAATCCGTTCCCACACACCCAGGCGCCGAGCTATCGCTCGGCCTGGACGGGCGGGACGCCCGTCCCCACACAATCCAGTCCCCACACAATCCCCGTCCCCACACAATCCAGTCCCCACACAATCCCCGTCCCCACACAATCCTGTCCTCCACAGAATCCCGCCCCCACACAACAAATTATCAATGCGCAGAACGGGCCAAGGTTTGCACCCAGGTGGCGAGCGCGTGCCAGGCACCGGTGCTGCCGAGGGGAACGCGAAGCTGCTGCGCGATCACCAAAAAGGCGCCGGCCCAGATAGTCGCGCGATGCACTTTGCGCGTGGACCACAGGTCATAGCCCGCCAACAGCAGCAGGAAAAGCCAGCAGAAAATGCTGTCCAGGTGGGGTCTGCCTGTTATCACAACGAAGGGCGGCCGACCAGTGGGTGCATCCATAAGGGCGATGGTTGCAATCAGAATAAGACGTTTGTGTGCGGAGGGATTGAAGCGGGCGCGGAAGGCAAAGAAAACCAGCGTCGAAAAGATCAGCATGTCGCCGATGGGAATGGCATAAAACGTCTTAGGATCGAGGTCCGAACCCGGCGGGGCGAATCCGCGTGCGAGCGAGTTGCTCGCCGCCAAGATACCCATGACGATCATGAGAGACGCCAAGCCGAAACCCACAAGGCCCAGGCGGCGATGAATATCCACGCGGCCTGCCGAGACGAGCGAGATCTGCGCGATCAGCAAAAGAATCCAGCTCGCAAACACCGCACCGTGAATGTGGATGATCACGCTGGGAAGCGGCGCCCGGAACACGCCGGCGAGAAAATAAGTGCGTGCAAAACCCACAAAAACGGTGGCCAAAATCAGGAGCGCCATTCCCGAGAAAAAGAAATTATCGAAATTGCGGCCCTTTCCAAGCCTCTCGGTGGCGCTTCGTGCTAAAACGGCTGTCGCCATGGCGCCTCCCCAGGCCAGTGGTTTTCCGGTTCGCCCGGAAAAATGAAAAGCATTGTATACCAGGTTTGCCGGTTATGACATGGTTCGGCGGCCCGGTAGTGGTGCAATTTGGTAAGGAAGCGAGCCAAGCGCACGATTATTGCGTCGCAAGAAATGCGACGCTTCGCGTGGCTCGCCCAGATCCTTCACTTCGCAAAGAACGCTTGCTCAGGATGACAATCGAACTGCACCACTACCTCTACCCCTCGAGAGTTGGCGATTGCAGGCGTACAGTTGCTTCAGTTCAGCGGCTTGCCGGAAGCGAGGCAAGTTGCGGCTTTGCCATCCACTGCGTAGCGAATGACCGCGGTCTGGTCGCTGCAAAAGGCGCGCGCTCCTACAGCGGACTCAGCAGGAACTGCGGTCACTTTGAAAGTTGATGCGGGAGATCCGGTGCATCCCGAAACAGTGAAGACATACCCGGCCTTCTTCCCTGTTGCCAGGCCGCTGTCGATGAGCATGGCGTGATGTTCGCTGGTTTCAGAGCTGCCGAAGCCGTCAAGATCCCAAAGCGAGCAGGTGTAGCCATGGTTCGGATAGGCGACCGAGTAGGTGATCTCAGCGGTGGCAAGAGTGCGCAGGGCTGAAATAGCCGCGGCTTCATTGGCTGATGAGCGAGTGGCGCCCAGATTTGACATGTTCCCGGCGCCGAGATTCGCCATATTCTTCATCATTTCTTTCAGGAATTCCGGATTGTCCAAGGCCATGTGTATCGCCACAGTGATTTCATGCATTCTCCAAATGCCGGTTTGCTGCTTCATGAGAAAAGTAAGATGAGGACTAACAAAGGAGGCTTGTGGCTGGCCGTCCTTGTAGGCGTGAAACGAGAGTTCGATTTCGTCGGCTTCGCCGCGCAGGTCGTCGCGTTCAACCGTCACGTCGAACTTGCTGTTGGTGCGGGAATCTTCGACGGCCAGCAGCGTGGGACCGGCTTCAAAGGTTTGGAGTTGCTGTCCCTGAGAGTTGAGCTGACTGGTCATGAGAGAAAGCTGTTGCAGGAGCAACAAACCCTGGCCATCGGCGTTGCGCAGTGCTGCGCGGGTGGCTTCAGGAAGATGTTTTTCGAATGTCCCCGGGGTTTTGCTGAAGAACATTTCCAGCAATGCCTGACGAGCATTTTGCGGCGGCTGAGGCTGCGCCCATGTGGCCGTGACAAGCGCCAGAGTGGTTGCAAGAACGGAGATTGGCTTCATCGGTTACTCCCGCGGAACTTTCGGGATGATGGCAGCAGCTTGCAGGGTATGCCAGTTACCGAAGTAAGACGATGAAGCCCAGTGGGGTGTACACACAACAGTGTGTATTCGTCGGCTGCGTTAGGCTGCTTTCTTTGGTGGTTTCTTCGAGCTGCTTCCTCCTTCCAAATTGGAGTTTACGATTCTTCCTACTTCGAACATGGTGATTCGATCTTTTCCAAATAGCGGGCGAAGATTGGCGTCGGCGCGAATCTCTCTTCTGTTTTTTGGATCTTGAAGATTGTGCTTTTTAAAGTAGTCCCACAGTTCCTTGACCGCGTCGGCGCGGCTGAGCGGCTGCGAACTGCCGAGGATTTCTGCCAGTTTTGGTGAGGGCTTCAGTTTTTGGCTCAGGGCTGCGTTTGGCATTCGGCTTTCCTCCGCGAGTGGGATGCTGGGATTGCGCAGCGGGTTTTAAGGCTGGCGAAGTTCCACGAATCGAGCAACTCGTCGGCGCAAAACAAGCGGGACGGGAGAACAGGCAATAGGCAGAAGCAAACGCTAATGTCTCGCCACGATTCCAACCGTCCGCGCATGGATTGGAGTCATTAATCGTGACTGTAGTTGTTCGTAAGTCTGAAAATCGAGAGTACCCGGATGGGAAAAGGGGGCAATTCCCGGGGCGGAATCTCAACGGGAATACATTTACCCTCGCGGCTGAATCCCACGCTATCGACCAATGGTGCACGTGTGATTGCTAATCAATTCCGCCTGCAACACGCGAGTCTCATTCCGCCAAGTAGCCAAAAAAGCAGCTCGCAACACGGACGCTCACGTTTAACTGGTTGCGGAACAAATTCGCGAAAGCAGATTCCTCACCGCTAAAGCGGTTCGGAATGACAAACGTAAAGGGTTTAGCGGTACGGTAAACTTCTGCCGTCCTCAAATTCGCACACTGCTCGCGATCACTTTGGCGGCGGCTGAGGCTGCTGTTGTTGCTGTTTCTTTTTTCCAAATATTCCGATCAACTGCTGGACCGGATTCTGCTGCTGCTGTTGTTGTTGCGTCTGCTGCGGTGAGCTTTGCTGCTGCTGATTCTGTTGCTGCTGGGCTTGCTGCCCCAGCAGGTTCCCCAGCAGTCCTGAGACGGCGCCTGCAGGGTTGTTAAAATTCGGCACAAAGCCTTTCAGCTTCATTTGCGCGACTTGTTGCATATCGGGCGCGAACCTCGGGTTCGAGAATGTGCCGGTTATCAAGGCCGGGATCACCAATTCTCCCTGATTGTTGGCCAGTGCGGTCTGCATAAAGCCACCGACGGAATTACCGCCAATTTTCTGGGTGAAGTCCTTCGACAGCACCGCGGTCGCATGGAGGTTCAACTCCTGAGTGACAAGATTGGCAGTCCCCGCGACTCCAAGATTTCCAAGGTCCAGCAGGGCTTGCAAATTATTGGTCTGCGCAATGCCGTTTTTCACCAGCACATTTCCGGTCATGCGCAGGATATTCGTGAATCCTTGACTGGCGGTGTTTGATTTATTCAGAAATCCAGCAATAGATGCCAGTTCGTGATTAATGTCCGCACCGCTGTACTTCACATTATTGAAGTTAAGATTGAGCGTGCCGTTGAGCGCCTTCATGATTTCGTCCGAACTGATGGCCCGAAGTGGCCCTGCTGCGTGCATGTCAAGATTCAGCGTGCCGGCTCCGTTGATCTTGTCTACTCCCTTCACGCCATAGGCTTTCGCCATTGACAGGAGCGCGGGTAGAGCAGCGTTCGGCGCTTTAAGCGTGGCATCCACCAAGGGAGTCTTGGCCAGGTAATCGCGAAGCGCGAACTGCGCATTCACGGTAGTCCCACCTGAGGTCACGTTGAAATTGTTCGATTGAATCTGCGCCGGCGTGAGATTCAAATTAATCGCCGGGATTTGCACTGGCTGAGGCGCATCCTTGCCGCTCATCTGGATATTGCTTCCGTTGACCGTGCCGGTGAGGGCTGGTTTATCCGCCGGACCTCGGGCGTTGATATCGGCATTCACGTTTCCAGTGACGGTCGTGCCGGGCGTCAGAGCCATGCCAGAAGACGCTGCGAGCTTCGCCATTTCGGCGATCGAAACATTGTTAGCCTTTAGATTCACATTCAACTGCGCCGGCGTGTCTTTCGAATTGACAGTTCCGTTGATGAACAGCGGCGTCGGGCCGAGCTTGATCGTCGTGTTGCGAATGGTCAGCAGATCTGCCAGGAGCTCATCGGTGACGTCGTATTGCGCCGCGATCGGATAGCCGAGGTCAATGCCATGAATTTTCGCATTCTGAATATTGGTTTGGCCGCTTGCGGTAAGCTTCCCGCCTTCGTTTACGATTTTTGTCTCGCCGGAAATCGTGCCATCGGTGTTCACCAGCGCCGGCGAGTTAAGGAATTTTGACAGATCGGCGATTCCAACCTGCTTGAGGCTCAAAGTACCGTGGAATGGCGTAGCTGCGGGCTGACCCTGCACCAGCGGTCCACCATCGCCTTGCAGACGGACTTCTTGCGCTCCCGAACCGGGCAAGTGCGCAGCAGCATCGACAGTAAACGGTTGGTCGGGGGAGAAATTCTTTAGCGTGACGTCAATGTGGTCGTAGACAGTCCGTGGAGCCTTGGCCTGCTGGTCGGTAATAGCGACCTGCCCATCCTGGATAACGAGCCTGTCGAGCGCGAACTGCTGCGTCTTCTGATTGGCGCCAGCATTTGGCTGATTCGGTTGTGGCGGCGAGGCCTGCTTTTCGGGGGAAGGTTTGTTGGCGGATGGCTGCTGCGTAGGAGTTGCCGGGGCGTTCTGCTCTTGCGTCGGACCAATAGATGCAAAGTTCCACACGCCTTGCGGATTTTTGATCAACTCCACTGTCGGCCGCTGCAAGTTCAGCGAGCTGACCTCGACAGATTTGTGGAGCAAGGGCAGCAGCTTCACAGTGACATCTAGCTCTTGCGCCTGCACAAATGGTTTTTCTGACCTGAGTCGCGGATCGTCGGCGATCGCAAGACTCTGGACCCGGAAACTGGGTGGAAGCAGACTCAGGTGCATGTCACCGAGCGTGACTTGCCGGCCGAGGCGCTTCTCGAGTTCCGATTGGATAGTACCACGATACTTGTTCACATCGAAGGTTGCCGCAAACACGACAGCCGCAACAATGATGATGAGAATAATGATCCCGATAACGATGGCAACTTTTCGCATGGCAGCCTCCAGACGAGCGGCGCTAACTCTCGCATCCCAGACTTTCTTATTACCAGACTTTTCTATTAGATGACTTTACGCCACTACGCGTTTGTGGGTGGGCAGAGTTTCGACCTGAAGATTGGGCGGGGTAAACCTATCATTTAATTAGAGATCGTGCCTTCACACTCCGCCTTTCAGTCAACAGAGTGGGGGGCCACGAACCCGCTGGGTCCTTCCCGCAACACGAACCCTTAACACAAATGTGCCAAGTCATTCCACAACCGGGCCATTTTCAGCGTGCAGCAATTCACTTTAAGCTTTCACGCTGCGGCTAAAGACAACTCAGCAACGGTGGCCGGACAAAAAACAAGCCTTTGGAGATTTGAGTGATAACGAAGGGAGGAAAGGAGCAAGAAATGGGGGCTGTCAAATCGGGAACGCCTACTGCCCTAAAGAACCTTTCAAACGATGAACTTTCTCATCAATTAATCGAGTCGTTGCGGAGCACTGTTGAATTAGCTCGGTTGCATTTATCTTTTGGTGATTCTTCCGGTATTCATCGAAAAACTCAGCCCTGAACTGCACCTCGGTCTGAAGCACCGCAAGCAGACACTGCGTCAGTTGGGCGATCAGTTGCTGCTGGGCCAGCAGAATCTCATATACATCAAGCAGATCGGAATTTGAAGGCGAGCGGGAGTCCGCCTGCGTGGGGTCCGCCTGTGGTGCGTCAGGCTTGATAGTTTGATTGCGCAAAGGAGGTTGGCTGAATATAAGGGCATACATTAGCGGCGGCAATAAGTAAAAAGCCTTAGAGATGTGGAAATGTGCTCTTTCAGATCGGCGGTGATTCATCAGCTCAAAAGCGGCGTGGAAATAGGCACGAATCCTGACTGCGTGTCGAGCCAGACGGCTCGAGGAATGTCTCGGGCCGATATCTAGCTCCCGCTATCGCCGGCTCGCCTCCGCCAAATGCTCGCCGATCCTCTGCTCGAGGGTGGAGTAGTCCATTCCGGTGCTGTGCTGCAGCGCCTCTTCGGACCCCACTCCAGAACCTATGCTCTTAAGCATTCGCACGATCTCGCCCATGCCGTAGCGGTCGCGCAGATACTCAGTCGCGGATAATGATTCTGCGTACGCAACCTCTGCTTGTATGGAATTAAACCGAGTGAATGAATGTTCGAGCACGGAGAGCGGAATTGCTTTCCGCTGCTGGAAAAGAGGGGCGAGGCTTGGCGCATACATATTTGCGCTGCGTGGCTCCATCAGTTGTGCCACACCTTCGTTCAGCCACACGGGACAGCGGCCACCGGCTAAAGATGCAATGAATGAGTGCGTGAGCTCATGCTTGAGCACGCGCTGCAGTTCCGGATTCATGGCGGTTACGCCGCCAATCGGAATGCGCAGCTTGCCATCATTAAGTGCTCCCGCCCACGACGGCGCTTCCGTGATGTCAACAAATTCTCTTTGCGTGTAAAGAATAACGATGATGTTCTCCGCCGGTTCATAACTGAGTTGGCGACCGAGATCCTGGTATTGATTCTCCATGGTCGCCAGCAGTTCCTGCGTGAGCTGCTGCGAAGTCTTGTCTCCCGCGTAGTGGAGGGTAAAATGCCGGCTCTCCTTGCGCCTCGATTCCTCCTCGACCTTCAGTTCGCGCTCGGCCTTGTGCAGCAATCTCTCTGTGTACGGGTCAGGCGAGAGTTCCATGGCTCGCTTCCATGCGAGGATTGCATCGCCGGTGCGGTCTGCGTCATAGCGTGCCAGGCCCAACAATCGGAGCAGATCGACTGGATCCGGCTGCAACGTAGAGGCATGCTCCAGTTCGTAAGCCGCATCGGGATACCTGCCTTGGGTTGCCAAGGCGATCGCGTGCCACTGTAGAAGGTTCACCTGATCCGGCGTCGCCCGCAGCGCCCACTCCAAATAGCCGCTGGCCTTGCGAGCATCGCCGCGTTGCATTTCCAGTACGCCGGCTAGGAAGTAAGCGTTTGATGTGGTGCGGGCATCGTGGTCCCGTTCGATCTCCGCGAGCCGCATTTCGTTGACGCTATCTCCTTGCATGATGCGAGTACGCAAAGCGGTCCAGTAAGCTTCGTCCTGCTTTGGTCCCTTAGGAAGGGGTAGCTCAAGCTTGTCGTGCTTCGCGGCTCTCGCGCTCGGGGCCAGATCTCTCCGCGTTAGGTCTTGGATTGCTGGCGGAGCGCCGATCACCGGATTGGGAGCCGTCGAACGGGTGCTCACCTTGGGGCCGTTGCCAGCCTCGATTTTCGCGACCGCATTCTTGGAGATGCGGTACTTCGTGCTGCCCACCCAGTATTCGATTTGCCCATCTTTCTCCTCTGTCTTCCAAACCTTAATGTACATCCCATTCTTCAAATAGATGGTCTCGGCATGGGCAATGGGGATGGCTAGGGAGAGCACACAGGCTGCGAGGACGGCTTTGATGTGGGACATGGTAAATGTGGGGGGAGAGCCGATTTATAGCCTGAAATGGGCCGTTGGTCAAGGCACTTCGTCGGTGGCGTTTATCTCTCTTGCAAGGTTCCAGTCGTACCTCCGGGATTCTCAGCGTGGGCGTTAGCCTCGATCGTTTGCTCCATCTCGATAATTCCCACCCATTGGCCATTGCGAGCTTCTATATATACGAGTCGTCCTCCTAAGATTTGCGCAGCGGCTGCGGGCGGAACGTCGCGGTAGT
>WNEL01000467.1_pt1 | contig 16965 bp, 8 predicted proteins | sample 5399991 | NCBI WGS metagenome assembly WNEL01 (sample SAMN13153325, study PRJNA577476) | soil metagenome | isolation source: 20 cm grassland meadow soil pre-rain plot 2 | place: USA:California | collected 2015-09-08
CAATGCGCGGCAGCACAATCTCAAGGGGATCACCGTCGAGCTGCCGCGGTGCGCCCTCTCGGTCGTCACCGGACCGTCGGGGTCCGGCAAGAGCTCGCTCGCGTTCGATACCCTCTACGCCGAGGGCCAACGCCGCTACATCGAGTCGCTCTCGACGTATGCCAAGCAGTTCCTCGAGCGGATGCCGAAACCGCTGGTCGACGCGATCGAGGGGATCTCCCCCGCGGTCGCCATCGAGCAGAAGAACCCGACGACGAGCAGCCGCTCGACCGTCGGGACGGCCACGGAGATCTACGATTTCTTGCGGCTCTTATGGGCGCGCACCGGCACGCAGCACTGCGTGAAGTGCGAGAGTGTTGTGAAAGTCGACACCGTCCAGGAAGTGGTGGACGAACTGATTGCGGATGAGCGTCCTAACCAATCCACAATCCGAAATCCGCAATCCGCAATTGCTGTCACGTTTCCGTTGCCCGCTAGCGCGCACCGGCCGGACGTCGAAGTGGCGGCGCAGCTCCGCGCGGCGGGGTTCGTGCGGGCCCAGCTCGACGGCGTCCTGGCCCGTCTCGACCCGCCCGATGCCGAGCAGCGGGTGCGCGAGGCGCAGGAAGTCCTCGTGGTGGTGGACCGCCTCCCGGCTTCCGATGCGACGCGGGGGCGACTCGCCGACGCGGTCGCCACCGCCTTCAACGTGTTTTCGTTCAACAACCCGCGGGGTGCCTGCCCCGGGTGCAACGGCTTCGGCGCCGTCCTGGAGTACGACGAATCGCTCATCGTGCCCCAACCCCGGAAGAGCCTCGCGCAGGGCGCGCTCGATCCGTGGACCAAGCCGCGCTATGAGGGCCGCCGTCGCATCCTGCGCGAGACCGCGCGGGCCAAGGGCATCCCGCTCGATGCGCCGTGGGAGGACCTGACGGGTAAGGCCCGACATTTCCTGCTCAACGGCGCCAGCGGTCGATTCCTCGGTATGCTGCCTTTCCTGCAGCGCCTCGAGGCGAAACGGTACAAGCAGTACATCCGCGTCTTCCTGCGGCAGTACCAGCTGGCGAAAGTCTGTCCCGCCTGCGGCGGCGCGCGGCTCAAGCCCGAAGCGCTCGCGGTCCGCGTGGGCGGTCGGACGATCGCGGACGTCGCCGCGCTTTCGGCCGGCGCCCTGCGCGACTGGATCGGGGCGCTCGAGCTGACGCCGTTCCAGCGGTCGGTGGCGGTGCACATTCTGGCGGAGCTCGCGGCACGAGTCTCGTTCGTGAACGACGTCGGGCTGGGCTACCTCACCCTCGACCGCTTGACGCGCACGCTGTCTGGGGGCGAGGCGCAGCGCATCGCGCTATCCAACGCCCTGGGCTCGCACCTCGTCGACACCCTATACGTGCTCGACGAGCCGACCATCGGCCTGCATCCCGCGGATACGGGCCGGCTGCTCGGCCTGTTGCGGCGGCTGGCCGACGGCGGCAACACCGTCGTGGTCGTCGAGCACGACCCTGCCGCCATGCGCGCCGCCGACTGGATGGTGGAGTTGGGGCCCGCAAGCGGCGAGGCGGGGGGCGAGCTCGTGTACCAGGGGCCGGCCGCCGCGGTGCGCGCGGCGGGGACGCTCACCGGACAGTACCTGTCGGGAGAGAAGTGTATCGGGGTGCCGTCGGCGCGCCGTCCGGCGCGGCGCTGGCTCGAGGTGAAAGGCGCCCGCTTGCACAACCTCCGGGACGTCGACACGCGCATTCCACTGGGCACCCTCACCGCGGTGACGGGTGTGTCGGGGTCCGGCAAGTCGACCCTGGTGCACGACGTGCTGTTCCGGCAGCTCGAGTCGCGGCTCACGGGGACGCACGGCGCGAAGCAGCATCTCGGCGAGCCGGTGGGCGAGGTGCGAGCGCTCGACGGCTGGCAAGCGATCAGCGACGTGGTGCTCGTGGATCAGGCCCCCATCGGCCGGACGCCACGCTCCAACCCCATCACGTACATCAAGGCATTCGACGAGCTGCGGGCCTTATTCGCGGCCGAGCCGCTCGCCCGCGCGAGGGCGTACACACCCAGCACGTTTTCGTTCAACGTGGCCGGGGGACGGTGCGACGCGTGTGAAGGAGCGGGGCACGTGCTGGTCGAGATGGTGTTCCTCGCCAATGTGTTCGTGCCGTGTGAGGTCTGCGCCGGCAAGCGCTTCAAGAAGGAGGTGCTCGAAGTGAAGCTCGGTGGCAGCTCCATCCACGACGTGCTCGAATGGACCGTGGATCAGGCGCTGCGGCGGTTTCACCGCCAGCCGCGGCTGGCCCGCGCCCTGTGGCACCTGCAACAGGTCGGGCTCGGTTACCTGCGGCTCGGCCAGCCGGCGACCACGCTCTCGGGCGGCGAGGCGCAGCGTCTGAAGATCGCCCGCGAGCTGGCGCTCGCGGGCGGGAAAGCCCGCGCGGGGCGCAAGCTCTACATCCTCGACGAGCCGACGACCGGCTTGCACCTCGACGACGTCCGGACGCTGTGCCGTGTGCTCGACCGCCTCGTCGACGCCGGCCACACGGTGCTCGTGATCGAGCACCATCTCGACGTCGTCAAGCGGGCCGACTGGGTGATCGAAATGGGACCGGGTGCCGGCGACGCGGGCGGGCGCGTCGTCGCGCAGGGAACCCCGGAGGACATCGCTCGCAGCGCCGACTCTCCCACGGGACGCTACCTCAGGGACGTCGCGTGACCTCCCGGAGGGCGCGATGACGCGGCGGCAAGCGGACCTCGCATTGCTGCTCGCGACCGCGCTGTGGGGCACGAGCTTCGTGGCGGTGAAGAGCGCGCTGGCGGACGCGACACCGTTCGCGTTCCTGACGGTACGTTTCGGCCTCGCCGCACTCGCGCTCGTCCCGGGAACCCGGTTCCGCCCGCGCCCCGCCGGCCGGGAGCTCTGGGGCGGCGTCTTGCTCGGCGCCCTCGTCGCCGTCGGATTCATCGCGCAGACCGCGGGACTCGTAACCACCACCCCTTCGCGCTCGGCGTTCATCGTCGCCGTGTCGTCGGTGCTCGCGCCGGTGATCGCCCTGAGCCTGCTGGGGGAGCGGCCCCGCTGGCTCACCGCCGCGGCCCTCGGCCTCGCCATCCTGGGTATCTATTTGCTCACCGCGCCGGACGCCGGTGGCTTGAATCGGGGGGATCTCCTGACGCTGATTTGCGCCGTCTGTTTCGGCGGCCAGATCGTGGCGGTCACCGAGCTTGCGCGGCGCTATGATGCGCGGCGCCTCGTGTTCATCCAGATCGCCGCGACCGCCGTCGTCGCCGCGCTCGCGACCGCCCTGTTCGAGCGCCCCCAGATCCACTGGACGCCGCGCTTCAGCGGCGCGCTCCTCTACACGATCCTGTTCGCGAGCACCGTCTGCTTCCTGCTGCAGATGCGGGCCCAGCGGGAGATGTCGAGCGCGCGCGCCGCGCTGATCTTCTGTTTCGAGCCGCTGTTTGCGGCCTTGACGTCGTGGCTCGTCCTCGGGGAGCGGCTCTCCATGGTGCAGTGGGGTGGCGGCGCGTTGATCCTGGTGGGCATGGTGCTGGCGGACCTGCCGGTGCGTCGGCGACCCGGTTGAACTCCATGGCTGCTCACACGATATTTGTCCACGCCTTCCCGAGTAGCTCAGCTGGTAGAGCAGCCGGCTGTTAACCGGCGGGTCGCAGGTTCGAGTCCTGCCTCGGGAGTTTCACGGTCCAATCGCATTAGATTGTTGCGCGTGTGCCACAGACTTGATTGCGCCCGCGCGGTATCGTATTGTCGCGCAGTCCTGCGCCGCGCGGTCACGTGTCCGCGTCGGCGATGCGAACAGATCAGGCGGCTTGGGTGCAATCGCTGGAGGTCTAGAGGGAGGGACCGCACGCCCAACCTCGACGGTGATTCACTCAAGCCGTCTTGTCTTCAGGAATGCCGCAAAAGCGCCCCTCAGTGCCGCAAAAACACCCTAGCGTGGCATCGCCCGTCCCCAGTACGTGTGCATGCCACGGTTACCCTCCATCCTGCCACGACGAGTGATCGCATGACCGGGCATTCGGAAGTCGAGATCCTGCTGGTCGAGGACAACCCGAGCGACGTGGAGCTCACCTTGCGCGCCCTCAAGACCCGGAATCTCGCGAATCAGGTGTTCGTGGCTCGCGACGGGGCCGAGGCCCTGGAATTCTTCTTTGGCGAGCAGAGCCATCCGCTGCGCGACATCGGCGTCGCGCCGCGCGTGATTCTGCTCGATTTGAAGCTCCCGAAAGTGGACGGGCTGGAAGTGCTGCGCCGGCTCAAGGGCGACGAGCGTACGCGTGCGCTGCCGGTGGTGGTGCTCACCTCGTCCAAGGAAGAGCCCGACATCGCGGCCGCGTACCGCCTCGGCGCCAACAGCTACATCGTTAAGCCGGTGGACTTCGAGGCCTTCGCGCGCGCCGTCTCCGAGGTCGGGCTCTACTGGTTGCTCTTGAACGAGCAGCCGCGCTGATCCGATGCCGGATCTCGTGCGCGTCCTGATGGTCGAGGACGTCGCGGACGACGCGGCGCTGATCGAGCGAGAGCTGCGCCGCGCCGGCATCACCGGGGCGGCGCGCCGCGTCGACTCCGAACGCGCGTACCGGGAGGCGCTGCAGACCTTCGCCCCCGACATCATTCTGACGGACCACTCGCTCCCCACGTTCGGGGCGGCCGACGCGCTCCGCATCGCGCTCCTCGCAGCCCCGGATACGCCCGTCATCGTCGTCACCGGCAGCCTCGACGAAGAAACGGCGGCGGAGTACATCAAGGCGGGCGCCGCGGACTACGTCGTGAAGCACCACCTCGAGCGCGTGGGCCCCGCCGTGCTGCGCGCCCTCGACCTGCGGCGCGCGCAGGCCGAGCAGGCCCGCGCGGAAGAAGCCCGGCGCCAGGGCGAGGAGCGCTTTCGCGCGCTGATCGAGCACGGCGCGGACGTCGTCGCCCTCGTCGCCCCCGACGGGACCCTGCTGTTCGCCAGCCACTCCATCGAGCGCCTGCTGGGCTTCGCCCCGGCCGAGCTGGTGGGTCGTCCCGCGTTCGAGCGCGTGCATCCCGACGACCTGCCGCGGATCAACGCCGCGCTGCGCGACATCGTCGCGAGCCCCGGCACGCCCGCCGGCCTGGAGCTCCGCTGGCGCCATAAGGACGGCTCGTGGCGCCATATCGACGCCGTGGCGGTCGACCGCCTCGCGGAGCCCGCGGTGGGCGCCATCGTGGTGAACTTCCGCGACGTCTCGGAGCGCCGCACGGCCGAGGCGGCGCTGCGGGAGTCCGAGGAGCGCTACCGGACGCTCGTCGAAGGCGTGCGGGACATCATCTTCGCACTCTCTCCCGAAGGCACGATCGCCTCCCTCAACCCGGCGTTCGAGACGATCGCCGGCTGGCGGCGCGAGGAATGGGTGGGCCGGCCGTTCGAGCGGCTGGTGCATCCCGAAGATCTGCCGCTCGCACTCGAGCTGCTCGGGCGGGTGGTCCGCGGGGAGCTCCGCCCCGCCAGCCAGTTCCGCGTGCAGACCGCGAAGGGCGACTACCGCGTCGGAGAGTTCTCTGCGACCCCCCAGCTCCACGAGGGTCGGCTGGTCGGTATCCTGGGAATCGGGCGCGATGTCACGGAGCGCGTTCAGCTCGAGCAGCAGCTGCGGCAAGCCCAAAAGATGGAAGCGGTGGGCCGGCTGGCGGGCGGCATCGCGCATGACTTCAACAACATCCTCACGGCGATCACCGGCTATGCGGACCTCCTCCTCGAGGACCTCGCCGCCACTGATCCCCGGCGCCAGGATGCCGATGAGATCCACAAGGCCGCCGATCGCGCCGCCGGGCTGACCCGCCAGCTGCTGGCGTTCAGCCGCCAGCAGGTGCTGCAGCCGACGGTGCTCGAGGTCAACAAGCTGGTCTCGGACCTCGAGAAGATGCTGCGCCGGCTCCTGGGCGAAGACGTCGAGCTCAGCACGCGGCTCGCACCCACCACGGGGCGGGTCAAGGCCGATCCAGGCCAGCTCGAGCAAGTGGTCATGAACCTGGCCGTGAACGCGCGCGACGCGATGCCGAGCGGGGGCAAGCTCACGCTGGAGACGGCCAACGTGGATTTGGACGAGGCGTACGCCGCCGACCACTACCCGGCCCGCGCGGGCCCGTTTGTGATGCTCGCGGTCTCGGACACCGGCATCGGGATGAGCGAAGAAACCCAGGCCCACATGTTCGAGCCGTTCTTCACGACCAAGGAGAAGGGCAAAGGCACGGGTCTGGGGCTCGCCACCGTCTACGGCATCATCAAGCAGAGCGGCGGATTCATCTGGGTGTACAGCGAGGTCGGGCACGGCACCACCTTCAAGCTGTACCTGCCGCGGGTGGAGGAACTGGCCGAGCGCGCGGCCGCGCCCGCGCCAGCGCGGACACGCCCGGCGCGGGGGACGGAGACGGTGCTGGTGGTCGAGGACGAAGCCCCGGTGCGGAACGTGGCCCGCCAGGTGCTCGAGCGCCATGGCTATTCGGTGCTCGAAGCGCCCAGCGCCGAGGCCGCCTTGGACATCGCGACCCGATACTCGGGCACCATCCACCTCCTCCTCACGGACGTCGTAATGCCGGGCCTCAACGGCCGCGAGCTCGCCAGCCGGCTGGCGGACCTGCGCCCCGACGCCCGGGTGATCTTCATGTCGGGCTACACCGACGACGCCGTCACGCGGCACGGCGTGCTCGAGCCCGGCTCCGCCTACGTGCAGAAGCCGTTCACCCCGGATGCCATCGCCCGCAAGGTGCGGGAGGTCCTCGACCAGTGAGCGCAGCGCCAGGGGCGTGACGCCCGTCACCCCGGTCGCCGAGGGAGTTGCCCCCGGGTGGTCGCCGGGTGAGTATTGGTGCCCCGGAGAATGACCACCGCAAAACCCGCGGCACCCGTGGCCCGCGACGCCGATGCCGAGCTCGAGGCGTTGTTCGCGGCAATCGACGACGTCATCCTCGTGCTCGACGCCGAGGGTCGCTACGTCAAGATCGCTCCCACCAATCCATCGCTGCTGTATCGCCCGGCCGCCGAACTGCTCGGCAAGACGCTGCGGGAAGTGTTCGACCCCGCCCAAGCGGAGCAATTCATGGAGTACATCCGCACCGCGCTCGCGACCCGGACGACGGTCCACTTTGAGTACAGTCTGCCAATCGCGGGCCGCGAGGTGTGGTTTTCCGGGGCGATCTCGCCCATGAGCGGCGATCAGGTGGTGCTGGTGGGCCGGGACATCACCGATCGCAAGCGGGCGGCCGAGCGGCTGCGCGCGAGCGAGCAGCGGTTCCGCGCGCTGGTCGAGCACTCGAGCGACGTCATCACGCTGCTCGCGCCGGACGGAACGGTGATCTACGCCAGCCCATCCACCCAGCCGGTGCTGGGCTACGGCGCGACCGAGAACGTGGGACGGAGCGCCTTCGAGCTCGTCCACCCCGACGACCGCGCCGACGCCCTGGAGCTGTTCGGCGAGCTCATGCAACGACCCGGCCACCTCGTCAAGACGGAGCTGCGCGCCCTGCACAAGGACGGGAGCTGGCGCCGGCTCGAGGCGGTCGGCGTGAACCGCCTGGACGATCCGGCCATCCGCGCGATCGTCGTGACCTACCGCGACATCACCGAGCGGCAGCGTACGGAGCGGGATCTGCGTGAGACACTGTCCTTGCTCAACGCGACGTTCGAATCCACGACCGACGGGATCCTCGTGGTGGATCTGGCGGGCCACATCATCAGCTTCAACCGCATCTTCACCGAGCTGTGGCGGATCCCCGACTCGATCCTCGAGGCCAAGGACAGCGCCCAGACGCTCGCGTTCGTGCTGGAGCAGGTCGTCGACCCGGCGGGATTCCTGAACAAGATCCGCGAGCTGTACGCGCGCCCGGACGCGTCCAGCTTCGACGTCCTGACCTTCAAGGACGGCCGCATCTACGAGCGCTTCTCCCAACCCCAGCGGATCGCCGGGAAGAGCGTCGGACGGGTGTGGACCTTCCGCGACGTCACGGACGCGAAGCGGGCCGAACAGATTCAGCTCGCCACCTATCGGATCTCCGAAGCCGCCCATGCCGCGCGCACCCTGCAGGAGCTGTTCGGCGCGATCCATCGGATCGTGGGTGAGCTGATGCCGGCGAAGAACTTCTATATCGCGCTGTACGACGCCGCGAACGATCACCTGACCTTCCCATACCACGTGGACGAGTACGACTCGGACTTCCCATCCAAGAAACCCGGCAAGGGACTGACCGAATACGTGCTCCGGACCGGCCAGCCCTTGCTGGTCACCCCGGAGGTGCACGCCGAGCTCGAGCGGCGCGGCGAGGTCGAGCTGATCGGGCCAGCCTCCATCGACTGGGTCGGCGTCCCCTTGAAGATCGGCGACCGCACCATCGGCGTGCTGGTCGCGCAGACCTACACCCCCGGCGTCCGCTACCGCGACACGGAGAAGCACGTCCTGCAGTTCGTGTCGACGCAGATCGCCATGGCGATCGAGCGAAAGCGGACCGAGGAGCAGCTGCACGAGAGCGAGCGCAAATACCGGCTGCTGTTCGAGACCAATCCCGAGCCGATGTTCGTGTACGACTTCGAGACACTGCGCATCCTGGCGGTGAACGGGGCGGCCGTCGCCCGCTACGGGCACACGGAGTCCGAGTTCCTGCAGCTCACACTGCACGATATTTGCCCGCCCGAGGAGCAGGGCCGACTCGACGAGGAGCTGGCGCGCCGGCCCGACGACGGTGCCGTGCGCGCCGGAGTGCGTCACTGGACGAAGCAGGGCCAGCGCTTCGACGTGGATCTCGTCGCCCGGCCCCTCGAGTTCGCGAACCGGCACGCCCGGCTCGTGCTCGCGCGCGACGTGAGCGCACAGCGGCAGCTCGAGGCGCAGCTGCGCCAGTCGCAGAAGATGGAAGCCGTGGGGCAGCTCGCGGGCGGTATCGCGCACGATTTCAACAACCTGTTGACCGCCATCTTGGGTTCGACCCAGCTGCTGTTGCACAACACCCCGGTCGGCGACGCGCGGCGCGAGGACGCCGAAGAAATCCGGCACGCGGGGCTTCGAGCCGCGGAGCTCACCCGGCAGCTGCTGGCATTCAGCCGTCGCCAGGTGCTCGCGCCCAAAGTGCTCGACGTCAATGCCGTGGTCGCGAACATGGACCGGATGCTGCGGCGACTGCTCGGCGAAGACGTCGAGCTCGCCACCTCGCGCGATCCCGCCGCGGGCACGGTCAACGCCGACCCGGGGCAGCTCGAGCAGGTGCTCCTGAACCTCGCCGTCAACGCCCGCGACGCCATGCCCGGCGGCGGCCGGCTGAGCATCGGGACGACGCGCGTCACACTCCACGAGGAGCACGTCGAGCGGCGCCACCGCATGCCCGCCGGCGATTACGTCTGCCTGGCGGTCGCGGACACCGGCGTCGGCATGGATGAGACGACCCAGGCACACCTGTTCGAGCCGTTCTTCACGACCAAGGAAGTCGGGAAGGGCACCGGCCTCGGCCTCGCCACGGTGTACGGGATCGTCAAGCAGAGCGGCGGCTACATCTGGGTCTACAGCGAGGCGGGGCACGGGACGACCGTCAAGATCTACCTCCCCCGCGTGCCCGGCGTCGCCGAGAGTCCCGTGCCCGCCCCCGAGCCGCAGCAGGTGCGGGGCGGCGACGAGACGGTGCTCTTGGTCGAGGACGCGGCGCCGGTACGCACGCTGGCCCGCCGCAGTCTCGAGGCCCGCGGCTACCGGGTGCTCGAGGCCGCCGACGGGCCGTCCGCCCTGCAGCTGTCCGCGCGCCACCTGGAGGGGATCGACATCCTCGTGACCGACGTCGTCATGCCCGGCATGAGCGGCCGCGAGCTCGCGGAGCGGCTGGCTCCCGAGCGGCCTAGCATGAAGGTGCTGTACACGTCCGGCTATACCGACGACGCGATGGTCCGCCAGGGGGTCCTGAGCGCCGGCGTCGCGTTCCTTCAGAAGCCGTTCGTGCCGGACACGCTCGCGCGGAAGGTGAGAGAAGTGCTGGACGGCTGACGCCGTCGTTCGGCCTGTGGCGGCCGTTACGGCTTCCCGTTCCCGGCTCCCTGCTCCCTGTCTAGAATCGCCCTGATGCGCCCCAGCAGGTCTTCCTCCGTCCACGGCTTGTGGAGCAGCGGAACCGACGGGTCGAGACTCGCAGCCCGGTCAGGGTCCGAGTAGCCGCTGGCGAACAGGAACGGTGTGGCGTGGCCCTCGCGACGCGCGGCGTCGTACAGCGCGCGGCCCCCCAGTCGCGGCATGACGAGATCCGAGAACACGAGCCGCACGCCGGTCGTCTGGCGCAGCGCCTCGAGTGCCTCGAGGCCGTCCGCCGCGGTGACAATCTGATACCCGGCCGCTTCGAGAATGCGCTTGACGGAGCGGCGCAGCTGGTCGTCGTCCTCCACGACCAGGATCGTCTCGAGGCCTCCGCGAACCTCGGCGACGCCCGGGAGGGGGCGCACCACAGCGGCCACCCCGTCGGCCGTGGGGAAATAAATCCGGAATCGCGTTCCCTTCCCCGGCTCGCTGTCCACGTCGATGCCGCCGCCGTGCTGCTTGACCAGGCCGTACACCGTGGACAGCCCGAGGCCGGTCCCCTTCCCCGCGGGCTTGGTGGTGAAGAAGGGCTCGAACATGTGCGTGCGTGTCTCCTCGTCCATTCCGACGCCGGTGTCACCCACCGAGAGGCAGACGTGCTCGCCCGCCCGCACCGATCCCCATGCCTGCCGCTGATCCTCGGTCAGGTGCACGCGCCGGGTCTCGATCCGCAGCACGCCGCCGTCCGGCATCGCGTCGCGGGCATTGGTCACGAGGTTGAAGAGGATTTGCTCCGTGGCGTGGACATCGGCGCGCACGTCGGGCAGGTCCTCCTCGCTCGCGGTGACGATCTCGACATCGGCCGGCAGGATGCGGCGCAGGAACCCGGACAGATCGCCGATGAGCCCGCCGAGGTGGACCGACTGGAGCTCGAGGCGGGAGCGACGGGCGAAGCCGAGCAGCTCCTTCACCATCACGCGGCCGCGCAGCGCCGCCGACATCACGTCCCGCAGGTCCGCGTTGGCATCCGCGTGGCCCGCGGGGAGGGCCTTCGCGACCAGCTGGGCGTTCGCGAGGATGATGGTAAGCAGATTGTTGAAGTCGTGGGCGATGCCGCCGGTGAGCTGGCCGATCGCCTCCATCTTCTGGGATTGGCGCAGCTGCTCCTCGAGCGCGCGCCGCTCCGTCACGTCCTCCGCGATGGTCTCGAAGCAGTCGATCGCGCCTCCGGGCCGCCGTACCGCGCGGCCCGAGAGTCGCACCAGGATTTCCTCGCCGTCCCGGCGCCGCCATGCGACCTCCACGCCTTCGACCACGTCTGCGCCCTCGAAGCGCGCGAGGATCCGCTGGCGCTCGTCCGGGTCCGCGTAGATGTCGACGGCGAGGTCGACGGCCAGCAGCTGCTGCTCGGACTCGTACCCGAGCATCCGCACGAGCGCGGGGTTTACGGTGAGGAACCGCCCGTCGACGCTGGACCGGTAGATCGCGTAGGAGGCGTGCTGCACCAGAGCGCGGTGGCTCTCCTCCGAGCGGCGCAGCGCGACTTCCGCCCGGCACCGCTCGGAGACGTCGGTCCCGACGCCGATCACGCCGGCCACCCTTCCATCCACGTCGCGGACCGGCGAGTACCACGCCTCGAACACGACGCCGAAGATCTCGACCGTGGATGAAAACGTCTCCCCCGTGAGGGCGCGGCGTACGTCCGCGAGCGCCTGCGGCAGGTCCGCGAACAGCTCGAATGCCGAGCGGCCGATGAGCAGCGCAGGCCGCATTCCGACGGCGTCGAGCCCGCGCCCCTCGACCATTGTGAAGACCGCTTCGTGATCGAGCGCGAACAGCACGAGCGGCGCGCCGGCGATGACCGTCCGCAGCCGCTCCTTGTTCTCGCGCAACGCCCGCTCCTGGCGTCGCCGCTCGGTAACGTCCCGAGCGTTGACGATCAGCTGGGCAGCGTCCCCCGGACCGACGCGCGCCTGGCCTACCGCCTCGAGCAACCGCCAGACGCCGTCCCGCGCCCGGAACCGGAACTGCGCGGCCTGGGGGACCCCGGGGTGGTGTATCGCGCCCGCCAGCGCCTCCGCCACCACCGGAATGTCGTCCGGGTGGACGTAGTCGAACGCGTTGCGCTCGAGCAGCTCCCGCGGCGCGTACCCGAGCACGCGTTCCACTGACGGGCTGGCGTAGCGGAACACGCCGTTATCGCCCACGATCGTGACGATGTCCGACCCGTTCTCGATGAGCGAGCGGAAGTGCTCCTCGCTCCGTCGCAACGCCTCCTCGGCGTGCGCGCGATCGATCGCGGTGGCCAGGACGTTCGCCACCGCCTGGAGGAAATGCGTGTCGTGGATCGTGAACTCGCGGGGCTGCGCCGTGTGCACGCCCAGGATTCCGAAGGGGCGGCCCTTGCCGTGCACCAGGACGCTCAGACTCGCGACCACGCCCTGCGGCGCCAGGAGCGGCGCGCTGCCGAAGCGGGCGTCCGTGGCCAGGTCCTCGACCACCACCGGGCCCGTCGAGCGGAGCACGAACCCGGCATGCGAGTCCGCATCGGTCGGCAACACTGTGCGCCCGACGGCGCCGTCACGCCAACCCACCCCGGCGCGCAGCAGCAGCGTGCGGCTTTCCGGGCGCAGCTCGAGCACGCTGGCGAACGGGACCTCGAGCACGCGCGCCACGATGGCCACGGCACCGGCGATGAGCTCGTCCGGCGGAGCGCCGGCCAGCGCGCGTTGGCCGATGTGGGCCACGGCTTCCTGCTGGCGCGCCGTGGCGCGCAGCTGCGCCTCCGTGCGCGACAGCTCGGCGTCGCGAACGGCGTCGTCCTGCCGCAGGAGTCTGAACCGGCTCGTGCCCACGTCTAATGATCCCCCGGGGTGTTCGGGAGTAATGCTGCTCGAAATGCGCGCCACAACCTTGCACCCCGCGACCCGGCTTTCCATTATGGTCTTCACACGAGACGTGTGCCCTGCATCACCGCCAACCCCAACTGGGCCCGACGCAATGACATACCTCGACCCGCCATGAGCGAATACCACGTCCTCAAAGACCTGGCGATCATCTTCGCCGTCTCCCTGCTCGTCATCCTGGTGTTCCACCGTATCAAGCTCCCCGCCCTCCCGGGGTTCATCGTCGCGGGCGTCCTGCTCGGCCCCAACGCACTCGGCCTGGTGTCGGACGTGCACCAGGTCGAGAGCCTGGCGGAAGTTGGCGTCATCCTGCTGCTCTTTACCATCGGCATCGAGTTCTCCTTGAGCCGGCTGCGCGAGATGGGACGGCAGGTTGTCGCCGGGGGCGGTGCGCAGGTCGGCCTCACGGTGGCCCTCAGCTGCGTGCTCGCCATGGCCCTCCATCTCAGCTGGCGGGTGTCGCTGCTCTTGGGCTTTCTCGTCGCGCTCTCCAGCACCGCCATCGTCCTCAAGGGACTCACCGACAAGGGGGAGATCGATGCTCCCCACGGCCGCCTCGCTACCGGAGTGCTGATCTTCCAGGACCTGTGCGTCGTGCCCATGATGCTCGTCCTCCCGTTCCTCGCCGGGCGGTCGGGCGGCGGTGCCGGAGCGCTGTTCCTGGCTCTCGGCAAGGCGGTGCTCGTCGTTATCAGCGTACTGGTGCTGGCCCGGACCGTGGTCCCGCGCGCCCTCGCCGAGATCCTCAAGACCCGGAGCCGGGAGTTGTTCCTGATCGCGGTCATCCTGGTCGGGACCCTCACGGCCCTGGGAACCGCGGCGGCGGGCGCGTCGCTCGCCCTGGGCGCGTTTCTGGCGGGCCTCGTCATCTCGGAGTCCGACTACGGCCACCAGGCGATGGCCGAGCTCTTGCCGTTCCGCGACGTGTTCATTTCGCTGTTCTTCGTCGCGGTCGGCATGCTCGTGCAGCTCGAGTTCCTGCGTGAGCACCCGGTGCTTGCCCTGGGCGGGGTCGCCGTGATCATGGGTGGGAAGGCCCTGCTCGCGGCCGTCGGCCCGGCGGTGATGGGGTACTCGGGGCGTGTGGCCCTCCTAGCCGGCCTCGCCGTCTCGCAGATCGGCGAGTTCTCCTTCGTGCTGGCGCGTGAAGGCCGCGGGACCGGGCTCTTGTCGGAGGGCCTGTATCAGACGTTTCTCGCGGTGGCCGTGCTGACGATGCTCGTCACACCCTTTCTGCTGCAGGGTGGCCCGGCGCTGCTCGATGGGCTGGAGCGCTTGGTCCCGCTCGACCGTCTCTTGCCGGGGCTTCGCCCCGGGGCCATCGCCGTTGCCGAGCAGCCGCTCACCGACCACGTCATCGTCGCCGGGTACGGCCTGAATGGGCGCAACCTCACGGCCGCGCTGCGATCCATCCGGGCGCCCTATCTCATCGTCGAGCTCAACGCCCAGACCGTCCAGCAGGCCCGCGCGCGCGGCGAGCCCGCCTTCTACGGTGATGCCACCCGCGAAGAGATCCTGCGCGCCCTCGGTGCAGAGCGCGCCCGCATGTTGGTGGTCGCGATCTCCGACCCCGCGGCGACTCGCCGCATGGTGCGGGTGGGGCGCAGTCTCAACGCCCGCCTTCACATCATCGCGCGCACCCGTTACGTGACGGAAATCCCCGAGCTCGGCCGGCTCGGCGCCGACGTCGTGATCCCGGAGGAGTTCGAGACGTCGATCGAGATCTTCGCCCGCGTGCTCGCACACTACAACGTCCCCCGCTCCGACATCGAGCGCCTGGTGGATCAGATCCGGTCGTCCCACTATGAAGCGCTGCGCGGCGGCGACGGAGCCGGACGCCTGAGCCTGGGCGATGTGGCCGGCATCCCGCAGATGGCGGTGGAGCGCCTGCGGCTCCCCCCGGACTCGCCGCTCGTCGGAAAGACGCTGGCGGCCACCGGTCTGCGTACCCAGACCGGCGCATTGGTTCTCGCAGTCGCTCGAGGCGCGGACGAGATCGCGACGCCGGGTCCCCACTTCCGCCTGGCTGCCGACGATGTTCTCGTCGTGGTGGGTCAGCCAGCTCAACTGCGTGCGGCCGCTCGGTTGGTGACGGGTGACCACGTTGCGCCGGCGCCACCATAGGGGTCGCCGGCTGTTGCGTCGGCGCTTACCGAATAGATGCCGAAAACGTAGGGAAATTGGACACAATCACGCGAGTGCGTACTCACTTCACGCTGTAAGATCATATTGGATAAACTGCTAGACCAGCACAAGCCCCAAGAAATCGGCCTAACAGTATGATACGTAACGCGTTGCATTTTGCAAATCGTCCAGTTTTACTACCCCAGACTAGATTGCGGCCATGCCAATCCCCCCCCTGTACGGCCATGAGGGGATCCGAAACCGGCTGGTAGGCGCCATCGCCTCCGGCCGGTTGCCGCAAGCGCTGTTGTTGGAGGGTCCCGCAGGCGTCGGGAAGCAACGCCTAGGGCTCTGGCTCGCGCAGGCGCTCGTCTGTGAACGAGCCGGGGAAAGGGCCGGGATTGAGGCCGGGGAAGGGTGTGGCGAGTGCCAGCAATGCAAGCTGGTCCTCAACCTGTCGCACCCGGACGTGCACTGGTTCGTGCCGCTCGAGTTGTCCAAGAAGGGCGATGCGGACAAGCAGGTGGACCTGGCGGAAGAAGCGTTGTGGGAAGAGATGGCGGCGCGGCGTCAGCAACCGCTGTACGAGCCGCCCTCGGGGTTGGCGAGCCATGGGATCGCCGCAGTCCGGCTGTTGCTTCGACGCCTGGTGCTTACGCCGGCGCTGAGTCGGCGCAAGGTGTTCTTGATCGGAGATGCCGAGCGTCTGGTGCCCCAGACGGGAGCAGAAGCGGCCGCCAACGCGTTACTCAAGGCGTTGGAGGAGCCGCCGGCGGACACGGTGTTCGTCTTGACGACGGCCGCGCCTGACTCGCTGCTCCCGACGATTCTGTCTCGCGTAGTGCGTGTCCGAGTGGCAAGACTGCCCGACAGCATCGTGGCAGCGTTCGCACAGCGCGAGCTCGGCGAGCGTGGGCAACATGAGTTGGCGCAACGAGTTGCACTGGCGGACGGGCGGATAGGCAGGCTCCTTGCAGATGGGGCCGGCAGGGCGAGGGGGGCGGAAGCCGCCGAGCGGTTCCTCGCCGCGGTGGAAGCAGGTCCGGTGCGCCGGTACGAGGTCGCGCTCGGCCTGCAGCCGTTTCAGGCACGCGGCGGGTTCACGGACATGCTGGACGGCTTGCTCGAGCAACTGCGCGAGCAGGCGCGGGCCGGCGGCGAGACCGAGAAGGTGGTCGAAGCGATCGCGCGAGTGTTCGAAGCACGCGACCTCGCGCAAGGGAACGTGAACCCACAGCTCCTTGCGGCCGTATTGGCCGACGAGCTGGGGGGGGAGCCGGCATGAAGCTGTCGCACGTGGACGAAGCAGGCCGGGCACGGATGGTGGACGTGGGCGACAAGCCCGTCACAGTCCGCACGGCGGTGGCGGAAGGCGCGATCCGGATGTCGCGCGAGGCGTTCCGGCTCGTGGCCGATCAGCAGGTGGCCAAGGGCGACGTGCTGGCGGTGAGCGAGGTGGCGGGAACGCTGGCGGCGAAGCGGACGGCCGAGCTGATCCCCCTCTGCCACCCGCTGGGCCTGGATCACGTGGAAGTCGACGCGACGCTGGACGAGGGGCTCCCGGGGGTGCGAGTGCGGGCCGCTGCGAAGGCGGTCGGGCGGACAGGCGTGGAAATGGAGGCGTTGACGGCGGTGTCGGTCGCCCTGCTCACGGTCTACGACATGGTGAAGGGGGCGGACCGAGCGATGGAGATCGAAAAGGTTCGCCTGCTCGAGAAGACGGGCGGTACGCGCGGGGACTGGCGGCGCGACGCGGCTGATTGACGACGAATTGATGGGGCGGTGCCAGTATGGGGACCGCCTGGCCATACAAGAGAGGGCTATGCACACGACAACCCAGAAACTGATGCTGCAGGGAGGGCTCATTCTCCTTGGCGCTCTGGTTGTGAGCAGCATCGGCGGTTGGGCTCGACGCGCCACTGCCGACGACCAGCCG
>WNEL01001552.1_pt1 | contig 16929 bp, 18 predicted proteins | sample 5399991 | NCBI WGS metagenome assembly WNEL01 (sample SAMN13153325, study PRJNA577476) | soil metagenome | isolation source: 20 cm grassland meadow soil pre-rain plot 2 | place: USA:California | collected 2015-09-08
CGTCGTCCAAACTGAGGACGATACTGTCTCCCTTGCTTTCAGCAAGGTCGTCTTCATCGAAGACAGGTTCGGAAACTACGTATTTCTCGGCGGCCCAATTGCCCAGATCCCGATCCCTGCAGCGCTCGCTGCAAAAAGGGAAGTCCGCATGGACCGCGGAGTCCGTTTCCGCTTTGCAAATGGGACATTTGTGCTTCATCGCGTCTTTATTTTTCTCTGTGGTCTTTGTGCCCTCGGTGTTGATAAACATCGCAAAACAGGCCGCACAGATCCCGGAGGCCAACGCAACGTTATCTTTGGAAGAAGAGTATATCTCAGCCCAGAACGCGCAGGGGCGCTCCCGTTGCGATGCGATGGAGTTTTTCCGCGGCCGCAACCGGCGGCATCGGCGCGACGCTCGCGTCACTCCGCGCGCCAGGACGAGGCAGGATTTCGACGACACGCCCAATCAAGTCGTAGGCGTCCGTCTTGGCAATTTCCACGCGCGCGACGTCCCCGGCTTCCGTGACCTCCCCGCCCGGCAGCTCAATGTCCGTGAGGTACAGCTTCCCATCGATCTCCGGAGCCATGCCTTCGAGCCGCGCTTCCCATATGAGCGGATTCTCTTTCGAGGGGCCTTCGATCAGCGCCGTGAAAGCGCGATCCTTTGTTGCGCCCGGCTTGGTCCGTAAATACTTCGCGCGCAGATTCTCCCGAGAGATTTTCTTCTGAATGGCCATCAGGCGGTTGCGGCGATCGCTGATCGCTTCCGCATCCACTTTTTCGTCCAGCGCGTAGCTTCCCGCGTTGTCCACGTCGGAATACTCGAAGACTCCCATCCAATCGAGTTTCGCCGCCTTCACGAAATCGCACAGCTCCTTGAAGTCGGCTTCGGTTTCGCCGGGGAACCCCACAATAAACGAAGTGCGCAACGAAATGCCGGGAATCGTCGCCCGAATGCGCTCCAGCAATTTCAGGAACGCGTCGCCGTTCGAACCGCGCTTCATCCGCGCCAGTATGTTGCGGCTGGCGTGCTGCAGCGGCATGTCTATGTACTTCGCGAGCCGCGCATGCTCTGCAATCGTCTCCAGCAATTTCTGCGTGACGCGATTCGGATAGGCATACAAAAATCGCACCCATAGCAAACCGTCGGTCTGCGCGAGTTTTCCGAGCAATTGCGCAAGGCCGTCGCGCAAGCCGAGGTCTTCGCCGTAAGAAGTCGTGTCCTGCCCGATCAGCGTGATTTCGCGTGCGCCGGCCCTCGCTAGATTCTCCGCTTCGCGCAGTACCGATTCGAAACGCCGGCTGCGAAACGCCCCGCGAAGCTGCGGAATAATGCAAAACGTGCAGGGATGATCGCAGCCTTCCGCGATTTTGATGTACGCCGCGTGCTTGGGTGTGGTGACGATGCGCGGTGTCAGATGGTGGTAGAGAAACGCGGGCGGCTGCGCCGGCAGCACGCGAAGATCGCCTTCTACCGCTTCCATGATGCGTTCCACTTCGCCGGTGCCCACGACGGCATCCACTTCCGGCACCTGCTCCAGAATCTGCGCGCGAAACCGTTCCACCAGGCATCCTGCCACAATCAATTTCTTCGCCGCGCCGAATTTCTTGTGCTCCGCCATTTCCAAGATGGCGTCCACGGACTCTTTTTGCGCCGCTTCGATAAAGCTGCACGTATTCACGACCAACACCTCGGCTTCATCGGCGCGCGGCGTCAGTTCATAGCCCTGACGCGCAAGAATACCCATCATCACCTCGCTGTCTACGAGGTTCTTCGGGCATCCCAGGCTGACGAATCCGACCTTGGTCATATGCAATGAATTTGCGCCTTCGCGCAATTCTCAATTATAACATGAGCTGTTGGGGCGTGTGTTTGTGGTGGCGCAGGGCCCCTGCGGCCTTTCTTGACGGGAAGTAATTTGTTTCAGCGCGCCCGCAAAGCCGCGCGAACCTGGTCCAGCAATTGTTTCAAGCGCGATGTATCGCAAGGCGCGCCGCCAAAGCGCGCATGCGCATAGAGTAGCGTGAATTCCCGGACGGGAGGCGCGAGATTCGGCGAATCCACGGCCGCCGCGAATTCCAGCGGCGTCTGCGTCTCTTCGCGCCGCAGCCCTCGCCGCGCCAGCATTCGAAGCAACTCCGCGTACAGCCGCGATGCAAGCTGCGGATCATTTCGGACCGTCTTGGATCCGCGCAATTGAAAAAACAGCCGGACGCGGCGGATCAATTCAGCAAGCAGATTGAAGCGCACCGCCACCAGAAAAAGCACCAGCGCCATCGGCGCCAAATAACCTATTACGCCCTGCTGGAGCTGCCACGACTTTATCCATTTCTTGCCCGCGCGTTGCTTGCTATCAAACCAATCGCGCGCGGATTCGCCCCAATTCCGCGAGCCGCGCTGCAAATTTTGCGCCAGCGCCATCTGATGCCCAAAATCGTAGCCGATTACCCATTCGCTCCACGTGATCGCCATCAAGTCCGCATATTTTCCCAGGCGCGTCAGGAAGCTGGTTGCGGTTTCCGGAGCCGCCGGCGTGGGATCGAATGTTTGCCAGTCCATGCCCGGGAAGTAAACCTCTACCCAGCTGTGCGCATCGCTTGCGCGGACGATGTAATCGCCGCCTAATTCGTTGTATTCGCCTGGCAAGAAGCCATTGACTTCGCGCGAAGGAACGCCGAGTGTGCGCAGCATGATGATCATTGCCGAAGCAAAGTATTCACAGTGGCCCGCGCGGGTGTCAAACAAAAAATGAGCGAGCGGATCGCGCCCCGGTTTACCGGTCAGATTCAACGTGTACGCGAAGCGGGTGCGCAAGTGATTTTCGATTGCCACGGCCATGTCAAAGGGAGTAGGGGCATTTCTTGTGATTTCTCTGGCAAGCTCCGGGATGCGCGGGTCCAGCGCGGAAGGAAGCTGAAGGTACGTGGCGCCAATATCGCCGGAATACTCCGTCGGAGCGGCGCGCAGTTTTGCGGCGTTCATCAGAGGCAAGATTGAGGAACCGGCGTAACGGATGCCCGTGTAATTGTGAAAGGGATTCAGCAGCGTATCCGTGAAATCTCGGAAAATAAAATTGCGGCGAATCGCGCCGAACGAGCCGGCGTTCTCACCATTGAAATTTCCCCTGAGCCGGGTAACTTTGCCGGGCACGAAAATGGCGTCGGTGGCCAGTGGCTCAAGGTAAACGGTATAAAGAATTCCTGTCCTGAGAATGTCGGGTTTCTCCGCAGAACCAGCGGCGTGAATCCAGCCGTCTTCACCCGTCTGCAATCTTTCCGGGTCGCGCTCCGGGGAGCTCCACCGCCTGCCATCGAAAGTCGTCAGCGCGATGCCTCGCCAGCGCAGCCGGTCGTAATTAACAGGCTTGCCGGTTTGCACCCGCATGACCACGGTGGAATTCTTCTTGATCTCGCCGATCTGACCAAGCTCCACGTTTTCAGTGAACCCGGACATGAGCGAAGGGCTGAAGCTGGCCCGCCCGAGGTACCCGGCGGTGAAACGCGGAAAAAAGAAAAACAGCACGCCACCCAACACAATAGATCCAATCGCCACGCTGAGGGCGGAAAGACTCAGGGCGCGATTCAATTTTCGGTCGCGCTGGGTGCGCGCATGGAGAGCGGGCCACACCGCGCCGACAGCTCCGCGGCGCAATTCCATTCCAACGAAAGTGGAAACACCGAAAAGCATGAAGATGAAAAAGAGAATCAGGAAGGTCGTATCAACCGTAAGAACGGCCGCGGCAAGAATACCCGCGAAGGATAGCATCGCGAGAAAAAACGCGTCGCGGTCCGTGACCGCGCTATAGAAACGGACGATGCTGACGAACATCAAAAAATGCACCGACGCCAGAAGCGCGGCGAAGAGCGGGGGATTGGCAGAACTCCCAACAGAAAGGCGGGAGAGAAACAAAGCATCCACGGGGAAGAACGCCAGGTAGGCGATCACGCAAAACGTTGCGGCGCGGGGAGAGAGCTCGGCGGGGCGTCCGTGCCACCACCGAAAACCCTTGTAAAGCGCAATGAGCGGAGCTGCGAAGCTGGTGATGACGTCAAGCTCCCCAGTGCTGACGAGTGTGACCGTCGATGTAAGGATGAGCAGTGACAACGAGGTGCGGAAGAAACGCTCGGCGGGCAGAGCGGCGTCACTCGGGGATGCGATGGAGGCGGCCATGGCGGACATTTTTATCGTAGCATTTGCGAGGCGCGGCGGGAACGAAGCTGGGCGAAAGAATAACGCTCAGCGCCGGGCTGAAGCCAAATCTGATGCCGCCACGGCGGCACGCGCGGCCCGCGCCACTTTGTGGGTGAGACCGGACACTGGCACGACGGAAATATCGCTTAACGGCACGAGTTCCGAGCCTTTGATCCGCGGAACTCTTTTTACCCGGATTAGAAATAGTTTGATGGTGATGGCCCGGTACGTCACCGCGTGATGAACTTCGCCCCCCGGAACGAGGTGCAAACTTCTGTTTCTCAGTTCGCGAGCGAGCCTGCCGAGATACGTGCGCAATTTCGCGCCGGGATCACCGGCCGCCGCGACTGTGGGGAAATGCCATAAGTTTGAAACCAGCAACGGAATGTAATCCGCCAATGGTTCCTTGCTTTGGTTCTCTTTCGACGGCGCCGGGAGCAACAATGTCCAACCGTTTTCATCCACGAACACGGCTGTAGCGAGAGTCACTTCCACGCTCGCGCGCTTCTTCCGTTTTTCGGGCAACGATTCCACGATACCAAGTTTACGTCCATCGCAGAATTGTCCGATGGGGCAGAGCAGGCATTGTGGCGATTTCGGATTGCACACCGTCGCGCCCAGCTCCATCATGGCTTGATTCCAATCGCCCGGCGATTTTGGAGCAAGCAAGCGATCTGCACTTTTTTGCAACTCTTGCCAGCGGCGTGACTCGCGGATGTCACCGCGAACTGCGCCAAGGCGCGCAAGGACACGCGCCACGTTGCCGTCGAGGACGGCCCGCTTTTCACCGTACGCAATGCTCAGAATCGCCGCAGCCGTGTAGTTTCCGATGCCGGGCAAGCCCAGGGCATCCTCTATCCGAGTTGGAAACTGGCCGCTGTGTTTCGCGACGATTTGTTGTGCGGCCTTTTGCAGGTTGCGCGCCCGGCTGTAATACCCGAGACCGGACCATAGACGCAACACTTCTTCTTGGGGCGCGGCGGCCAGCGCGTGAACGTCCGGAAATCGTTCGAGAAAGCGCACGTAGTATGGAATCACGGCGGCGACGCGCGTCTGCTGCAGCATAATTTCCGAAAGCCAGATGCGATAAGGATCCGTGGTGCGCCGCCAAGGCAAATCGCGCTGAAACTGGCGAAACCAGCCCAGCAATTGTTTGCGAAATGCGGCGAGATCGCGGCCGTTTGGCATCGTGGTGACACATTCTCGCACAGCTAACTTGGACAAACATTTGTGTCTGCCAGTTTTTTGAAAATTCGTTGAACGAACTGGACAAGCAAAGCTGCTCCTGCCTACGACCCAGGCTCGTCGAGGAAGACGACGTATGACGAGCTCCAGACGGAGGCGGGGACGGAGCCGTGGGGCTGGGTGGTCACGATAATTTTGAAAAGTTCGGGCGATGTTGCGAGATCGGCCATCAGCGACTGCTGCGGGTCGGGGGGCAGGGGTTGCGCGACAGCCAGATGTTCGAGGATGGGAAAAATAATTTGGTCGGCGGGCGCCAGTAGAATTTCCACGCCGGCAGTGCGAAATTGCAGCAAGGAGTTGTTCTGGTAAAAGTGCCAGGCGAGGCTGGCGCAGATGTTTACAACTCGCTCGAAACGCTCATTCGCGACAGACGCTCCGGGCTTCAGGCTGGCGGATTCTTCTGCGGACAAGTGAGGGTCGAGAACCAGCAGGATGCGGCAATCGTCCTCCCGGGTAAATTCGCGGACCATCAGCGAACCAGAGCGCGCGGAAGCTTTCCAGTGGACGTGGCGCGCGCTGTCGGTGGGGATGTAGTCGCGCAGCGCGTAGAGATCCTGGCCGCGGCCCTTGGTCAGGCTTTCGAGCGCCCCCTCGAGTCCAGGAAGAATCTCCAGGTATTCCGCAGTCGGCTCGACGGAAGGATAGACGAGCGCCTCGGTTTTCAAATTCAATTGGCGCGCTTTCCGCAGGAAGCCAAAGGGAAAACGAGTGACGATGCGGAAAGCTTCCTGGCGATAGACCCCGCGTCGCGGAAATGTCACCGGGATAACTTGTTGCACGCGGTCATGCTTTGGGAGGTAAGGAAAATAAACCGGCGTTTCGAGAATGGCGGTGGAATGCCCCTGTTTTGACTTGGCTGCTTCGACGCGCAGCGAGAACGAAGGCAGCGTCAGCTTTTCATTTTCGAGCTCGACCATGGCGCGAACCGGCTGGCCGGCGAAAATGTGTTCGGGCAATACCAGCCGCAATTCGATGCCCGATAGGCTGATGGAAGAGAGAATGCCGGACAATAAGACGATGGCGATGAGGCTCGAGAGAATCAGAAACAGCAGATTGTTTCCGGTGTTTAACGCCGCAAGCGCAACAAGAATGATCCCGCCGAGATAGATCCAACCTTCGAGGGTGATGCGGTACTCCATCTTGTAACCAATCCAGCGGAGCGGTGTGCGCTTCGCGAGGATGGGAACAAGCGTTACGCCCACCCACGCGGCAATGGCGAGCGCGGCGAGCGCCGTTGTGCTTGCGAGCGCGCGCTGGCCGAGTTCAGCGGCAGCGCCGGAGTACAGCGCGAGAAGGAGCGCGGCCGTGAGCGCGGTGATGGAGAGAAAAAATGCGCGGACGGCGGGTCGGTCGGCCTTGGCCCAGAGTCGCGCGATCGTGGTTTGCACACTCACAGCTCAACGGTCACAAAGGAACGACGCGATGGGAGAAAACGGAAACGGCCAGCTGCTTGAAATCGTCGGGGAGGCAATAGTCGCGGCCATCCAGGAAAGCGCGGGCTTGCGCGGCGCGCTGGAGCATAAGAGTGCCCCGGGGACTGACGCCGAGCGCAAGCTGCTCGCTCTTGCGCGTGCGATTGACGATCTCGAGGGCGTAATCGTGCAAACTGGCGTCCACCTTGACGTGGGCGACGGCGTCCTGCATAGCGAGAACATCGCTGACGTCCGCGATGGGATCGAGCGAATCAAGAGGATTATCGCCAACGCGCTTGCGGAGAATTTCTTTTTCCGTTTCGTGCGAGGGATAGCCCATCTTGATGCGCATCAAGAAACGGTCGAGCTGCGATTCGGGCAAAGGGTACGTGCCGTGGTGCTCGACGGGATTTTGCGTGGCGATGACGAGAAAAGGCTGCGGAAGCGGAAGCGTTTTGCCGTCGACGGTGACTTGCGCTTCGTTCATGGCCTCGAGAAGCGCGGACTGCGTGCGCGGAGTGGTGCGGTTGATTTCGTCGGCGAGGACCACGTTGGCGAAAATCGGGCCGGAGCGAAATTCAAATTCGCGTGATTCGGGATTGTAAACGCTCACGCCGAGAACGTCGCTGGGAAGAAGATCGGACGTGAACTGGATGCGCTGGAAGCTGCAATGAAAAGATTTTGCGAGCGCTTGCGCGAGCGTGGTCTTGCCGACTCCGGGAACGTCTTCGATGAGCAGGTGGCCCCGCGCGAGCAGAGTGATCAGCGCGAGCTGAATGGCATCTTCCTTGCCGTAGATGGCGCGCGCGATGGAGCGCTGGAGCTGCGAGACGACTTGAGAGGTGGCAGTCGGCATCGGTTGAAAACCCGCGTCCTTCCTGTTACAAATAGATGGCGGGACCGGCTGTCGCGGTTACTGGCAACGGGCGACTAGCTCAGTTGGTTAGAGCGCTCCCCTCACACGGGAGAGGTCAAAGGTTCGAGTCCTTTGTCGCCCACCATTCTTCCACATTCTCCCATTATCAGTCTGGATCGTGCAGTCGTCGTGTGAGTTTTGTGCTGAACTTGCTATTTAGAAGCGGGAGCACGCATGGGTTGGCGGGCTTTCCCGGATTGCCCTCTGGAAGGCGATGCCGTGGCCGGAACGGCAACGGTCTTGTATGGTGCACCCATGATGAACTTTCTTCGCACTCTCGAATTCCTCGGATTGAGCATGTGGCTGGGGAGCGATGTGTTTTTGAGTTTTGTCGTGGCGCCCGGGGCGTTCCGGATCCTGGCGAGCCGGGACCAAGCCGGGGCCATGGTGGGGTTCGGGCTTTGGTGGATGCACATGATCGGCGTGGTTTGCGGCATCGTGATTCTGCTAGCACGGCTGGCGCGGACGCGGACGTTTGCCAGTCTTGCGACGCCGGCGGCACTTTGTGTCGTGCTCATGATTTTGCTCACGGTCGTGTCGCAGCATGCGGTCAGCCCCAAGATGGCGGCGCTGCGGGTGCAGATGGGATCGATTCAAGCGACGGCTTCAGACAATCCTTTGTTCGTGGAGTTCAGCAAATTGCACCGGATTTCAGTTTCACTGGAAAGCGGCGTGTTGCTTGCGGGATTAGCGGGCATGTATTTGATGGTGAAAGAGTTAGTTTCGGTAGGTAGTAAATTCTGAAACCTTCAACAAGTGACCGCCCCCCCCGATACCCCCGTTTTTTCATAAGTGTCCCTTAGGACCTCCGGCCCGCGAAACCTCATGAAAGCCCGTACAATGCAAAAAATGCCCATTCCCGCGCTACGTCCTTTGTTTTTAGGTCAGCCGTGATTGCGACCCTGCGTCTTTCGAGCCTGTTCATTCTAAGGTGAGTTCTTTGTTTTGATGCACTTCTGCAAGTGTTGATTCTGAAGGATTTAGAATGCACTGAAATTGTGAAAGACTGCATTCCGCAACCGCCAGTAGAAAGTACCCAAGGATGGCCGGAAGGAAGCACGCGCAAATAAAAAACGCGGCAGAGAAGCCGCCGCGGCCAAAACAGATGATTTCTTAAAAGAGACCTTACTCCGATGGGCCCGGGTAGTCAAGGAAAAATACGGCTGGGTTAAGCGAAAAGTCGGAGCGTTCCCCTCGTGTTCGCGCTTAAGGCGTTAGCGGCGCGGGCGCTTGGACGACGCTCGACCACGCTCGGCGTGTTGGCGAGGTTTGCGGACATGGGCGGGGCGGATTTTGCGCATGGCCGCGTTCCCGGCGCGCTGGCAGGCGCGCCACATGTACCAACTGGCGATGGTGCGGTAGGGACGCCAGCGTTCGCCAAAGGCCAGGAGTTCCTTGGGCTTCGGCATGCGCTTCTTGCCGTAAGTGATGGACCAGCCTTTCTTGACGCCGAGGTCGTGAATGGGAAGAACGTCAGGGCGGCCGAGGCTGAAGATCAAAAACATTTCGACGGTCCAGTCGCCGATGCCGCGGACAGAGACGAGACGCTTGACAAGCTCTTCGTCGGAGAGCTTTTGGGCTTGTTCGAGCGTGGGGACGACGCCTTCGATGGTTTTTTGCGCGAGGTCTTTCATGGCCAGGATTTTTGCGGCGGAAAGGCCTACCTTGCGGAGCGCGGGCTTGCGCAGCTTTAGCATCTCCTGGGGAGTGGGGATGCCGCCGGTGGAGCTGAGCGCCTTGACGCGGGCGAAGATGGTGGCGGCAGCTTTGCCGGAGATGGATTGGTGAGTGACAGCTTCAAGGAGAGTTTCGTAAGGAGAGTGTGCGGCTTCGATCTTGAGTTGGAACGGGACGGTTTCTTCGATGAGGCGTTTCAGACGTTCGTCGCGTTCAGCGAGGTGCTTCGTTGCCTCGGCGACGTCAAATGCGGGGACAGCGGCTGTCTCGGCCACGATGGCTCCATTCAGGAAACGGAGAAATAGCTTAACAATCTCTGTCTCGCGGACAACGTTTTTTGACTTCTATTCAGACATGGCTATCTGCTGGGCGATTTGGCGGGCATGAAACGCTTTCTTGCGGGCATGTCGCAAGCGCAACAAACTGACGGCAGCGACAAGGACCAGACAAGATTCGACGAAGAGTTTGCCGCCATCGAACCAATCCACGGGGTCATTTTTCAAGCTGGGATCGGTGAACAGGCTGTGCCAGAAAAGAGCGGCAGCTGCGAAATAAATAGAAAAATGGAAGGACTTCCAAAGATGGCGGCCCAGAGTGATGCGCAAGTAGGAAGTGCCTACTACAAATGCGATGAGGTACAGCGCGACAGCGCCTATGGTGTTGTCAAAGGGTTGCGCCGGAGAATGTACGGGATAGACGAGGTCGAAGACAAGGAAGCGCGGATTTTTGTTCAAGAGCAGAATCACGGGATGGAGGATCGATAGAGCGAGCGCAATGTAGCCGGTCCAGTTGTGAAACCGGAAATAATTGAATCGATGATTTGGCCAGGAGCGGTGAGGGCTGTAGCGGAAGGCCATGAGTAAGCCCAAGAATATGTTCAGGGTTACGGCGCCGACGGCGAGCAGGCCGACGTAAGCCGAGAGGTCCAAAACCGTAAGGCCCATTGGCAGCATGAAGTAGAAATTCCGTCCAGCGTTCAAGTCCCTCAGTTTGACGTGAGAACATGGGATTGCGTTTACAAGAAACTGAATTTGGCAGGAACTGCGAGATTCAGAGCAATGTGCAGGGAGAGGACGAAGGGGCTCTACTAGAGGATCATGTAAGCTGGCCGCCCAAACGGCTCATATTGCATTGGGGACATCGCCAGAGGCGGAAGTCGGGATGTTCCGGCTGCACTTCGAGCAAGTACATCGGATAACGATCATGCGCACAGTACTGATGGGGAGGAATCGGGCATCGCTTCATAACGAATGGATTCTGGGTATTCAGGAAATAGCCATCGGACCTACTGTAGCTCACAAAACAGTCAGGTTCCTGACAAGCATAAGTTATAGCGTCTTCGCTCGAAGATAGCTCTCGAACGATCATCTCCGAATGGTGTTCATAGCAGAGTGGGTGAATTCTGTTTGAGCGTGCAGTGGCAGGCACGAGAATTACCTCCTCTCAATGCCTGGAAATACGAGGCCAAATCACAATACCTGAAAAGGGTGTCAGGTAAATACCCTAATGTAGGTATCCGTAAGAAACCCTAACGCGAAGAAATGCCTGTGTCAACAGCAAGTTCCCAAAATGAGAATAGAGCAGGAGAAGACCTGAATGGGAATCAGGACTCGAGTTAAGAAGTCATGACGGCCGTAGCAACGGCGCCCGGAACCGGGTGTGCTAGGATGATGGGTTTGTGCGAGCGCAAATTAGCGCGTTGAAGGGGCTGGAGTGCAGACTGGAATTATTGGACTACCACAGGTTGGGAAGACGACTCTGTTTCGGATATTGACGAAGGCGCACGTGGAGGGGAAGAGCGGAGCGTCAGCGACGCACGTGGGTGTCGCGAAAGTGCCGGAACGGCGGCTCGTGGAGTTGGCGAAGCTGTACAGCCCAAAGAAGATCACCTACGCAACTGTGAACTACGTGGACTTGGGCGGTATGCAGAAGGAGCGCATGCGCGATGCTTTGGCGCAACTGCGTGACGTGGACGTGATCGCGCACGTGATTCGCGTTTTCGAGGATCCTTCGGTGCCGCATTCGGAGGGCAGCATTGATCCGCTGCGGGACGCCACGAATCTTGATCTGGAGCTGATGCTTTCCGACCATGACCAGATTACGCGGCGCCTAGAGCGGGTGGATAAAGATCTGAAGAAGAAACGTGATCCGGCGCTGGAGATCGAGAAAACCGCGCTGGAGAAATGCAAAATTCATCTGGAGGCGGAGAAGGCGCTGCGGGAACTGGAGCTGACGGCGGAGGAGAGAAAATCGATCGGGGGATTCTTATTCTTGTCGGCGCGGCCGGTGTTGTACGTGCTGAACCTGGGGGACGAGGAAGCGGACAAGCTGGAAACGGCGGTGGAGCGCCACAAATTGAGCGCCTTGCAAGGGTTGCCGAACGCGGCGGTGGTAGCGATTTGTGGGCGGTTGGAGGCGGAACTTTCAGAGATGGAGGAGAAGGAAGCCGCGGAATTGCTGGCGTCGTACGGATTGAAAGAGCCGGGGCTGAACCGGTTGATTCGGGCGACGTATGACTTGATGGGGCTGATCCAGTTTTTTACGGCGGGAGAGCCGGAAGTGCGTGCGTGGACGATTCGAAAGGGAGCGACGGCGGCGAAGGCGGCGGGAGCGATTCATAGCGACATCGAGAAAGGATTTATACGCGCGGAAGTCGTGCGATGGAATGATTTGCTGGCGGCGGGGAGCCTGGCGGCGGCGCGAGAGAAGGCGCATGTGCGGTTGGAGGGGAAGGAATACGTGGTGCAGGAAGGGGATGTGATTTTGTTTCGACATTCTGGCTAAAGAAGAAAGTGAGGAAAAACCCTCAGAATTAACACAGCGCGGCGGAGCCGCAACCAAAAGCAAATGACCCACACGTCGGAAGGTATTGCGACGGACGATAACATTTTTGCGCGGCGCACAACGAATTTGAGGATTAGTAGTACAGAGTTCGCGAAGAACGCAGGGGGCGCAGAGAAGAGCGGCGGAGAGAAGATGTGACCATAGATCACCGCCGAGATGGCATGAAAGGTTGCGCAAGCTGGAGCCTATACCACTAGTGATGGAACATGATCTGACATTCCGGACGGCGCTGGCGGCGGGGCTGGGGCTCGTGGCGGCGGCCGGGAATTTGGCCGGCGGATATTTTGTTGTTCACAAGGAGTGGCCGCGGAAATATCTGCAATATTTTTTGGCGCTGGGCGCCGGGTACATGCTGGCGGTGGCGTTTGTCGAGGTAATTCCGGAGTCGGTGCGGCTGTCGGGCGAAAGCGCGCTGCTGTTTGTACTGGTGGGTTACTTCCTGGTGCACCTGTTTGAGCACACGCTGGCACCACATTTTCATTTTGGCGAAGAAACACATTTCGAAGAAATGAGTCATCAGCATGCGCGGACGAGCGTGCTGGTGGGGCTGACGATTCACACTTTTTTTGACGGCGTGGCGATCGCGGCGGGATTCCTGGTTTCGACATGGCTGGGCGCGGTGATGTTCTTCGCCGTGTTTCTGCACAAGCTGCCGGAGGGGTTTACAGTGGCTTCGGTCGTGCTGGCGAGCGGGCAAGGAAAGCGCAACGCAATTTTGGCGGCAGGGTTATTAGGAGGGGCGACGGTGGCAGGCGTGGCTCTGACGACTTCGCTGCAAGGGCAATTGAAATATGCGCTGCCCCTTTCGGGAGGCGTCACGTTGTACGTGGCGGCGACGGACTTGCTTCCGGAAGTGAACCGGGAGCCGAATTGGCGGATGGCGCTTCTGGTGTTCGTGGGCGTCGTCAGTTTGTTGATAATGCAGCACTTATTCCACGTTTAGTTTCGCCTTCCTTTCGCTTTTGAGCGCCCTTCCATTTGCAACTTTCTGAGACAACAGGGGTTTGATACAGTGTGGCGACTATGGCCAGGTCGGACGTCCAACTAATGCTGGACGCGAAGGCGGGCGATGAACAGTCGTTCGCGCTTCTACTCCATCGCTACAGGAGTCCTCTGGTCAATTTCCTGTACCGGATGGTTCGGAACCGGGAGCAGGCGGAAGACCTGGCGCAGGAAGTTTTCATAAGAGTGTACCGCGCGCGGGAAGAGTACGTGCCGAGCGCGAAGTTCACCACCTGGCTCTTCCGGATCGCGACAAACCTGGCGTTGAATTCGCTGCGGGACAATCGTTACCAGCGCATGGAAATTTCTCTGGACGCGCCGATAACGGTGGATGCCGAAGATGGTGACGAGAAAACGATCGATGTCGCCGAAAAGCACCCGAACATCGAGCAACACTTGGTCGAAGAAGCGCGCAAGAAAATGATCCGCCATGCGATTGACAAATTGCCGGAGAAACAGCGCGCAGCGGTGCTGTTGCACAAGTACCAGGAGCTGGATTACGGAGAGATTTCGAAGATTTTGCAATGCTCGGAGAGCGCGCTGAAATCGCTGCTGTTCCGGGCGTATGAAACGCTGCGAGTGGAACTAGCTCCCCTCGTGGCGCAGCAAGCAAGGCAATAGAGGTTGGGCCAGGAAGGGAAGGACAGTCACATGAGTTGCAGCCGGATGGAAAACCGAATTTTGCCGTACGTGGACGGGCGCTTGAAGGAAGGCGAACGCCGAGACGTGGAGAAGCATCTCGCGACGTGCGCGGCGTGCCAGCTGCGCGTGAACGAATTTCGCGCGGTGAACGTATTGCTGGATGAGATGCCGGTGATCGAGCCGTCAGCGGCGTTTGATATTCGCATGCACGCGCGAGTGGCGGCGGAACCGGTGAAGCAAAGCTGGTGGGGATGGTTCGCGCCGTCGCCGCGAGTGGTACTGGCGGCGTCGATGCTGCTCCTGGCGACAGTGTGGATGGGTTCGCGTCCTGCGGATAGCTCGTTGAGCGCGGTGGACATCGACAAGATCAATCAGAACATGCAGGTGCTGGAAAATTACGACGTGATTTCGGACTTCGCACCGTTGAGCGAGTTGCCGCAGCCGGTGCAAGCGGATGACGCCGATGCGAATTCGAATCAAACCATGTAAAGGGTAATGAGACGGAAACTCCAATTCGCGGGAGGGCTGATAGCGCTGGGACTGAGCGCGGCGCTGGCTGTTCCGGCTTTCGCGCAAGGACCACGCGCGAACTGGGCGCAGAATCGGCAGGACAATAAGCCGCCCAAGCAGAGGAATCAGCCCCCTCGACAACAGCCGTCGAGACAACCGCAGAGACAAGAGCAAAGGCAGGAGCGCCGACAACAGCAGCAGGGTGCGCGCAGGGCGCAAAACGAGCGGCAGAATTCGGGCGCGAACCGCCCCCCGAGCCCGAACCCCAATCGAGCTGACATTATGGGGACGCCGAGCATCAATCCGAACCGGCCGCCGTCTGCGTATACGCCGCCACCACAGAAAAAACTTAACCAACTGAGCCCGCAAGAGCAAAGAAAGGTTATCGAGAACTATAACAGGCAAAGAAATCTGTCTCCGGCGGACAGACAAGAAATCAAAAAGCGCGAGGAAACATTCAGCAGGTTGACGCCGGAACAGAAGGATCACGTCCGGAATGATTTGGCGCCGAAGTGGAAGCAGCTTCCTCCGGACCGGCAGCGGGCGATTCAGCAGAGGCTGGGGGTATTGCAGAATATGCCGGAGTCTGCGCGCAATCAGCACCTGAATGACCCGAATTTCACGCGGGGCATGAGCGAAGAAGACAAAGCCATGCTGCGCGATTTGAGCCACTTGCACGTGGGCGCGCCAGACCCTCCCAACGAATAGCGCCGCCCTTTCTCCGAGAGACAATCTGGATCGGGTTCTCCTTTTGATTGCGTTGACAACGTATCGCCTCTCGCGGCATCGTGACTAGTTCACGGCGTTGGCATCCAACGAGTGGAGGAAGAATATTTTGAACAGTGACCGCACCGCGGTCAGCACGGCCGTGCCCGCGCGCTTTCCGGCCCCTTCTAGGCGCTTCCGCGCCATGCAGCACCGCAATTTCCAACTTTTCATTGCCGGACAACTCATTTCGCTGATTGGCACGTGGATGCAGACGACGGCGCAGCTCTGGCTCGTCTATAAACTAACCGGATCCGCGGCGTTACTCGGAGTGTTCGGCTTCGCGAGCCAGGTGCCCATGCTGTTTCTGTCCTCGATCGGCGGCTACGTTGGCGACCGGTACGACCGGCATCGCGGCGTGATTGCAACCCAGACAATCTCGATGATTCTGGCGTTTGCGCTGGCGGGGCTGACGCTGACGAAATTGATCAACGAGTGGGAATTGATTGTCGTCGCGTTTCTGGTCGGAATCGTGAACGCGTTTGATGTGCCGATACGGCAGGCGTTTCTGGTGCACATGGTAGGGAAGGAAGATCTGCCGAACGCGATCGCGCTGAATTCCTCGATTTTCAATGGTGCGCGGGTAGCGGGGCCGGCGATTGCAGGGTTTGCGATTGCCTGGGTGGGAGAAGGGTGGTGTTTCTTTCTGAACGGATTGAGCTTTGTGGCGGTGATCGTGGCGTTGCTGATGATGCGGATCGAGCGGAGGGAGATTAAGCCGAGCACGGATTCGCCGCTGCGGAGTTTTGTGCAAGGATTCCGGTTTGCAATGAGTGACCTGCCAATGCGGTCGGCGTTGCTGCTCCTCAGCGTGCTGAGCCTTTTTGGTTTGCAATACTCGGTGTTCATGCCGATTTACGCGCAGGATATTTTGAAGGGAAACGCGCGGACGCTGGGATTGCTGATGAGTTCGGCGGGAATCGGGGCGGTGCTTGGCGCGCTGCACTTCGCCGCGCGGACACATTACAAGGGGCTGGCGCGATGGATTGCTGCAACTTCGACGACCTGCTCGGTGTGCCTGATTCTCTTTTCGCAAGCGAAGACATTCTGGCTGTGCGTTGCAGTGCTTTTCGTGGTGGGATCTGCGGCAACATCGCAGATGGCGGCAACGAACACGTTGATTCAAAATCGAGTGCCGGATGAGCTGCGCAGCCGCGTGATGGCGGTTTACGCAACGATGTTCATGGGCGTGCAACCGATCGGCGCGTTGCTCGCAGGCGGCGTCGCGAAACGGATTGGAGCGCCATACACGCTGACAGCGTTTGGATCGCTGGTGCTGCTCGGGAGCCTGATTTTCATCGTGCGAGTGGTCATGAGACTGAGAGAAACGCAAGCCGCGCCGGCGGATTAGGCAGGATTTGGCCGGTAGAGCCAGGAAGGCCGAGTGGGCGGCTCGTTGGCGGGGGGTGCCTCGGCTATGTAAGGGCCGGCAATCCCCGGTGCTACAGAAGCGGGAGCAAGATTCACGGCCGCAAGAATCGCGTCGACTTTGGGGCGCAGCGGCGCGAGCGAGCAGACCGGATCAGTGGCAGCGGCATCTCCTGCGAGGAGCGATGCCTGGCACCGGCAGCCGCCGAAGTCCTGCTCGCGTCGGTCGCAAGTCTTGCAAGGCTCCTGCATCCAATCTTCACCGCGGAATTTCTGGAATGCGGCGGAGCGTTCCCAGATTTCGCGCAGGCCATGGTCTTTCACATTTTCAAACGCGAGGCCAGGAATCACATGTGCGGCGTGGCAGGGAAGCG
>WNEL01000438.1_pt1 | contig 16885 bp, 12 predicted proteins | sample 5399991 | NCBI WGS metagenome assembly WNEL01 (sample SAMN13153325, study PRJNA577476) | soil metagenome | isolation source: 20 cm grassland meadow soil pre-rain plot 2 | place: USA:California | collected 2015-09-08
CCCCTCCGCCGGAGTCGCAGCCGCCTTCCGGCCCGAGGCCCCGGCCATCGGCTTGCCGCAATCGATGCAAAACTGCGCGCCGGGATCGTTCGCACGGCCGCAGTACGGGCAGGCGGTCACTGGTGGAGGTACTCCACTGAGCACAGAAGTTATGCCGTGCCAATCTATTGCAGAAATTGACTGCTTGAAAGTCCCGATGCTACCTTGCGCGACCGTGCGACCGATCGGTGTGCTGCTCGCGACTGTAATGGCTGGGTGCGCCGTCGCGCACCCGGGAGCCGTGCCCCCAGCTCCGGCCCCGTCCCCACCCCCTACGGAGTCGTTCCGCATTGCCGTCGTCTACCCCGCCGCGACGGACGTCATCCAGTCACATGACTCGGCGTTCCTGTTCGGCGCGGTGCGGGGCGCGCGCGGGCCCGTCCACCTCGGCATCAACGGACAGTCGATCCCCGTCCTTCCGAACGGGGCGTGGATCGCATGGCTCCCGCTCCCGGACGACACCGTCGCGCAGTTCCTTTTTGCCGCGACGGCGGGGCCCGACTCGAGCCGGTTCGTCTTCACGGCCCGCATCGCGCCGCAATTCCGGCCGCCGGCTGGGCGTGCGGCGTGGATCGACACCACGAGCTTCACACCGGCGGGCAGCCTGGCGCTGCCCCTCGGGGAGGGCATTCCCCTGAGCGTCCACGCGGCCTCCAACGCGACCGTGCGACTGCTGCTGCCGTGGGGCTCGAGCGTGCCTCTCGTTCCGGACTCGTCGCCCCCCGCGTTACCCGGGGGCCTTCGGGCGTTCACGATCGACACGGCGCCGCGCCGACTCGCGCCGGGTGAGCCCGGCCGGCGGTACGTGGGATGGCTTCCCGCGGCGGCACTGTGCGTCGATGGCCGCACGGCGTGCGCGACGCTGGTCGTCACGGTCGAGAACGACTCCGCGACGGCTCGCTGGCCGCTGGCCGTGAGTCTCGAGGACATGGCGTTCCCGACCGTGGTGGTACTGGATGATGACACGGCACGCAGCGGCACTACCGACAGCCTCACGCCGGGCCGCGCCGTGCCGCACGGGACGTACAACTGGTTTTTCCCGACCGGCACCGTAGCCGTCGAGTCAGGCCGTTGGAGCGACCAGGTGCGCCTGGCGCTGTCGCGTACGGCCGTCGCATGGGTGAACGCGGGGGACGTGGTTCCGCTGCCTACCGGCACCCCACCTCCAGGAGGGGTCGTCAGCTCCGTGCGCCTCACTTCCGGGCCGAAGTCGGTGACCCTGCGCGTGCCGCTGCCCGCCCGCCTCCCCTATCAGGTCACGGAGCGCGAGCGTAGCCTCACGCTGCGCCTTTATGGTGGCGCGTCCGACATCAACTGGATGCAGTACGGGGCGAGCGGCACCACGGGTACGGACCCACTGGTCACGCGCATGAGCTATGCGCAACCGGCGGCCGACGAGCTCACCATCACGCTCGAGCTGGCCAGGCGCGTGTGGGGCTATCGGGTTCGCTTCGATGGCCGCGACCTGCTGCTCGAAGTGCGCCGTCCTCCGGTCGTGGATCTCGCGCGCCCACTGCGGGGGCGGACCATCGCGCTCGACCCCGGGCACCCGCCGCTCGGTGCCAGGGGACCGACAGGCCTGTGGGAGCCCGTGGCAACGCTCGCCGTCGCACTCAAGGCGAAGACGCTGCTCGAGCGTTCCGGGGCGAGCGTTCTTCTCACCCGCACCGACACGACAGCGGTCGAGCTCTACCCCCGCACGCGGTTCGCCGAGCTGCACGACGCCGACATCCTCGTCTCGATCCACGCCAACGCGCTCCCCGACGGGATCAACCCATTCACCAACTCAGGCACGAGCGTGTACTACTTCCACCCGCGGAGCACGCGGCTCGCGCGCGAGCTCGACCGCGCCCTCGTGGCCGAGCTCGGCGTGCGGGACCTGGGCATCGGACGCGGCGACTATGCCCTGGCGCGTCCGACCTGGATGCCCGCGGCGCTTACGGAGGCGTTGTTCATCATGCTGCCCGATCAAGAGGCGATGCTGGCGAGCGAAGACGGACAGTGGCGGTATGCGAGGGGCGTGGTGAACGGGATCGAGAACTTCTTGAGGGAGCGGGCGAGGGAGCCTTGACAACGCGGAACGCGGAACGCGGAACGCGGAACATCAAAGAGAGGTCGAGCCGCGGCAAGGAGCCTGCCCGGTTGTTCCGCGTTCCGACTTCCGCGTTCCGCCTTCTTCTTTTCGCATTGCTCGCCGGCCGAGCGGAAGCTCAGGTGGATCCGTCAGGGGGCTGGCGCACCCTGCACACGCCCCATTTCCGCATCCACTTTCGCCCGGCCTATCGCGCCGTCGCGCTCACCGAGGCGCGCGAGGCCGAACGGTCGTACCGGCTGCTCGCGACCGAGCTGCACCCCCCGCGAGGCGTGGTGGACATCACAGTCGCCGACGATATCGATGCGTCGAACGGGTTCACGACCGTCGTTCCTTCGAACCGGATCACGATCTTCGCGGCACCGCCGGCGGGGGATCATGGCCTGCTGTTCTTCGACAGCTGGCTTCGGCTCGTCACCACGCACGAGCTGGCGCACGTCTTCCACCTCGATCGCACCAAGGGGATCTGGGGTCCGCTCCAGTACGTGTTCGGGCGCGCCCCCGCCCTGTTTCCCAACGAGTATCAGCCCAGCTGGGTGATCGAAGGGCTGGCGACCTACTACGAATCCCGGTTCACGAACGGCGGGCGCGTCCGAGGAAGCTTTCACACGCAGCTCCTCGAGGCGGACGCGGCCGGACAGGCCTCGCGATCACCGTGGGACGCGATGCTGTTCTCGCGCTGGTCCGGCGGGCTCGCCCCGTATGCGTATGGCAGCCGCTTCCTTCACTCTCTCGCAGGGACCGCGGGCGATTCCGTCGTGCCGCGATTCACAGAGGCGACGGCGGCGCAACTGATCCCCTTTCGGGTTGGTCGTCAGATTTCCCGGGTCACCGGGGGTCACTCGCTCGCGGACGAATGGCGGCGCGGCACGGAGCCGGCGCCGCAGACGGATGCCGCAGCGGTGCAGCCGCGCGTGATCGACTCCGTGCTCCGCACGGAGCCGATCCCCCGCGTATCCCCGGACGGCCACCGTGTGGCGTACGTCCGGGACGACGGCAAGGGCGCGAGAGAGGTAAGAGTGCTCGACGCCGCAACGTTTCGGACGCTCGCGACCCATCTGGTCAACGGGGGCGCGGACTACGACTGGGTGGGTGACACGCTGGCGGTGACGCAGCTCGATTACACGTCCCGGTGGCGGATCCGCAGCGACTTGTATCACTGGCTGCCCGCCGCTGGTGAGTGGCGACGGGTGACTCGTGGCGCCCGCCTGGTGGCGCCCGCGGGCGGCGGCGGGCGGCTCGCGGCGATCACCCTCGGGCCGGCCTCCGGGCGACCCACGGTGCCGGCCCCCCCCCCCTCCCCGGACTCCGGCGACGCCCTGTGGACCGACCTGGCGCCGTCGCCGGATGGGCGTTGGGTGGCCGGTGTCCGCTGCGCGGATGGACGGTGGTCGCTGGTGCTGTGGCCCGCCACATCCCCCGCCGACGCCGTAGCGTTGGTCGAGACGCGGGGGAGCATCGACGACGTGGTCTGGACGCCCGACCGGGACCTGTGGTTCGTGGCGGATCCGACCGGGCTCCCCCAAGTGTACCGCTGGAGCGATTCCGCGGGCGTCCAGGCCCTCACGGCTGAGCCGCTCGGCGCCCGCGCCCCGGCGCCACTCGCGGACGGCGCCATGCTGTACGCCGGGCTGACCGCGCGCGGCTGGGAGCTGCGGCGGACGAGCGCATCGGGGCGCGCCGAACCTGCGACCTTCCCGGAGCCCCTGCCGTTCGATTCCGCGCCGGCCGTGTCGGTGCACGAAACCGGCTATGCCTCGTGGCCGTCGCTGCGCCCGCATTTCTGGCTCCCCCTGTTCCAAGACGAGGGACCCACCGGCCGGTTCGGAGGGGCGCTCACCGCCGGCGCAGACGCCGTGGGGCGTTACTCGTATGCGGCCGATCTGCTGTTCTCTCCTCAACAGTCACGGCTGGCGGGCGACTTCGCGCTCGTCGTCGCCGCATTCGGCAACCCCCTCTTCGACTTGTCGGCGTCGAGCTCGTGGGGCGATCTCGGACCGCTCGCCGTTCCAGCTGTCACGCTTTCGGAGCTCGACCAGTCCGCGGCGCTCGGCGCGTCGTTCCTCATCCCCCGGTGGCGCGGTATCACCGGGGTGCGCGTCGCCGCCGAGGTCGAGCGTACCGAGTTCGCCTCCACTCCGGACTCGTCGCTCGCGACGGTCTGTTCAGGGTGTAGCCGGCAGGATCTGTTTGGCGGATCGGCAACGCTCACGCTGACGCGTCTGGTGACGGGGGCCGTGTCGGTGTCGCCAGAGGACGGGTTCGCCTGGTCCGCGACCTATCGGCGGCGCGAGGAGCGGGGGACGACGCGCTGGTCGAACGAGCTGCGGACGCGTCTCGCGCTCTACGCGCACGTGCCCGGGGTCGGCGGGTTCGCCCATCACGTCCTCGCGCTGCGACTGCTCGCCGGTGCCACGAACGGACCGCTCGGCACGCTGTTCCGAGTCGGCGGGGTGACGCCACAGGGTGTCAACGTCTTCTTCCCTCCGTCGCTGAGCGCGACGCGGGCGTTTCCCGTCCGGGGATACGCCGACGACGAGGTCCGAGGCGAGCGCGCGGTCACCGGCAGCCTCGAGTATCGCCTGCCCGTGGCACTAGTCGGCCGCGGGATCGGTCATCTGCCATTCGGAATCGACCGACTCTGGATGAACATTTTCACCGATGCAGGCGACGCGTGGGCGCCCGGCGCGTCGCCCCGGCTCACGCGCCTCTGGTCCGCCGGAGGGGAGCTCGCGGGCGTCGTGACGGTGTTCTATGACTACCCGCTGTCCGTCCGGCTCGGCATCGCCCAGCCGCTCGCCGAGCCGCCGTCCGGCGCCGAGCAGCGCCCGCAGGTGTACGTCGCACTCTCCTCCGACTTCTGAGCGCGCTGAACCACGCCGCGAGTTGACACCCACTCCGGGAAATCCCTAAGTTTCCGCGACCCTTCGGAGAATTGATGTACTGTCCTCGCTGCGGCACTCAGAACGACGACGCCAGCAAGTTCTGCCGGTCCTGCGGACTCGACCTGTTGGCCACGACGCCGGTCGCCGCTGTTCGCGACCACCAAGGGGAGGTCACCGAGGTCGAGCTGGTGCGGGACCAGTTGAAGGACGAGTACGAGATCCTCGAAGAGCTCGGCCGCGGGGGCATGGCGATCGTGTTCAAGGCACGCGAGCGCCAGCTGGAGCGGGACGTGGCGATCAAGGTGCTGCCGTTCTCACTCGCGTTCGACAAGGAATTCGTCGAGCGGTTCCAGCGCGAAGCCCGCACCTCGGCCAAGCTCGAGCACCCCAGCATCATCCCGATCTACCGCGTCGGCAAGTCCGGCCGGGTGATCTACTTCGTCATGAAGTTTCTGCGCGGCAAGCCGCTGTCGTCCGTGCTCGCCGCGCGCGGCACGCTTCCCCCGGGCGAGATCCGCCAGGTCCTGGTCCAGGTAGCCCGCGCCCTCGCGTACGCGCACAAGAGCGGCATCGTGCACCGCGATATCAAGCCTGACAACATCATGTTCGACGAGCATGGGCTGGCGGTCGTCACCGATTTCGGGATCGCCAAAGCGGCGTCGGGCGGCAAGCTCACGGGCACAGGCATGTCCATCGGCACGCCGCACTACATGAGCCCGGAGCAGGCGCGCGCGCAGGCGCTGGACGGACGGTCCGACATCTACTCGCTCGGGGTCGTCGCGTTCCAATGCCTCACCGGCCGCGTGCCGTTCGACGGTGAGGACTCGTTCTCGATCGGCTACAAGCACATCATGGAGGAAATCCCCACACCGCCGCTCGAGACGTACGATCAGCGCACGGTGTTCGAGATCGTCCGGAAGACGATGGCGAAAGCGCCGGACGACCGGTTCCAAAGCGCGGACGACCTCGTGCAGGCGCTCGAGGCGGGGGGCGGCTTCGCGGCCGTCGGGCTCGCCACCGCGCCCACCGCGGCCATCCCGTCGCTCGCGGGCGTGCGCCTGGCCGCAGCTCCCACCACGCCGCTGCCCCGCGTGGGCGCCAGGCTCGCCGCGGACCACCACAAGCGCTCTGTGGCGACGGGGATCGGGCTCTGGATCGTGATCCTGGCGGTCGGCCTGGGTGCGCCTGGACTGTACGCCTACAAGAAGGGACTGCTCTTCTTCGCGCGCGCGGCCACGCCCGACTCCGCCGCGGGCGCGCCGCGCGACTCGCTCGCGCAGCGCCTGCTGGGTGACACGGGCAGGGCGGTCGCGGCGGAGAGCGCCGCCACCCGGGCGGCGGCCGACACGACGCGTGCCCGCGAGGTGCCTGCCGGGACGCCAGGACGCCTGACGCTACAGGGGCTCCCCGCGGGTGCGCGGGTGACTCTCAACGGCATGCCGTTCCGCGGCGCGCAACAGGACGTCGCGCCGGGCACCTACACCCTGGCGGTACGGGCCAATGGATTCGCGCCATACGACCGTCAGGTCGTCGTGCTCCCGGGCGCGCCCTCCACCGTCAAACTCGACCTGCAGCTTCTCACGGTCGCGCGGCAGGACGGCCAGAGCGGCCCGTGCGATCAATACGGCCCCGCCTACAATCAGGACAACCTCTGCTTCGACACGCGGCCGGTCCCGCTGTCCCCCACGCGAATCCCGATAGCTCCCGACGCCACGATGGTTCCGCGCCAGGCGATCCTCCTGATTCTCGTGTCCCGCGAGGGGACGACGCTCGAGGCGCGCGTGTTCGGCCCATCCAACCTCGAGACGTTCAACAACGAGGCGCTGGACATGGCCAAGAATCTTCGCTGGAATCCGGCCCAGAAGAACGGCGAGCCGGTGGACGCGTGGGTCCAATGGCCGTTCCAGCCGATGAGGCCGTAGCATCAACATCCACCCGACGGTGTTCATCGCGCCCGGAGCGGTGGTGCTGGGCGACGTGACCCTGGGCGCGCAGGCCAGCGTATGGTACGGCGCGGTGCTGCGCGGCGACGTCGACGCGATCGTGATCGGCGAGAAGACCAACCTCCAGGACGGAACGATCGTGCACGTGGACACGGGGCACCCGGCGCGCATCGGCGCGCGCGTGGGCGTCGGGCATCGCGCCATCCTGCACGGGTGCACGGTCGAGGACGACTGCCTGATCGGGATGGGGAGCGTACTCCTGAATGGTGCCCACATCGGGACCGGCAGTGTCGTGGCAGCGGGTGCAGTCGTGCCGGAAGACACCCGCGTCCCGCCCGGGTCGCTGGTGGTGGGAGTGCCGGCACGGGTCACGCGCCGGGTCGATGACGCGCTGCGCGCGCGCATCCGGGACACCTGGGAGCACTACGTGGCTGAAGCGGCGCGGCATCGCGCCGGCGCGTTCCCGCTCGCACGAACAAGTTTGTGATGTGAATTGCTGAATGTGTCGCGGTGCCGCGGCTGTTGCGAGGTGTTGCACGGACGCCCCGGCCGATCTACCTTGACCATCCGCGCCGTTTGTGGTCCGCGCGTTGTTAAATTTCACTCATAGCAGACGTTTGGGTGAGCAAGCCTCACGTCCGAGGGGGACGAGCCCGCATGACCGCTTCTAGCCGCACCAGCAAGCTCGACCTGACCGCCAACGCCGTGACCGTGCTCGAGCGACGCTACCTGATCAAGGACGACCAGGGGCGGCCGGCCGAGCGACCCGAAGACTTGTTCTGGCGGGTGGCGCGCACCGTCGCCGAGCCGGACGCACGGTACGGCGCCTCGGAGAAGGCCGTGGAGGGTCTGGCGGAGACGTTCTACGAGCTCATGGCCACCCGCGTCTGGATGCCCAACTCACCCACGCTCATGAACGCCGGCCGGCCCCTGGGCCAGCTCTCCGCCTGCTTCGTGCTCCCGATCGACGACGCCCTGTCCAACGACCACAGTGGGATCTACGATACCCTGAGGGCCATGGCGCTGGTGCACCAGTCGGGAGGCGGGACCGGCTTCTCGTTCTCACGGTTGCGCCCCAAGAACGACGTGGTGCGGTCCACGATGGGCGTCGCCTCGGGCCCCGTGTCGTTCATGAAGCTGTACGACGCCTCCACCGACGTGGTGAAACAGGGGGGCACGCGCCGGGGCGCCAACATGGGCATCCTGCGCGTCGATCACCCCGACATCCTGGAGTTCATCACTTGCAAGGACGACCTCACGCAGGTGACCAACTTCAACATCTCGGTCGCGGTGACCGACGCCTTCATGCGAGCGGTGGAGGAGGGGACCCGCTACGATCTGAACCATCCGCGCACCGGCGGCGTCGTGGGCCAGCTCGACGCGCGAGAAGTGGTCCGCAAGATCGTGCACGGCGCCTGGAAGACGGGCGAGCCCGGGGTCTACTTCATCGATCGGGCCAACTACTACAACCCCGTCCCGCACCTCGGCTCCTACGAGGCCACGAACCCATGCGGGGAGCAGCCCCTGCTGCCGTACGACGTGTGCAACCTCGGCTCGGTCAATGTCGGACTCTTCGTGAAGGATGAGGAGGTCGACTGGGACCGGCTGCGAACGGCCGTGCACCTCTGCACGCACTTTCTTGACAACGTCATCGACGCGAACCGATACCCGCTCTCGGAGATCGACGACCTCGCCAAGCGCATCCGCCGCGTCGGCCTCGGCATCATGGGCTGGGCGGACTTGCTGGTGCGCCTCGGGATCCCGTACAACTCGGACGAAGGCGTGGCGCTGGGCCGCAAGGTGATGGAGTTCGTGGATGAGGAGGCCAAGGCGGCCTCGGAGAAGCTGGCGGAGCAGCGCGGCGTGTTCGCGGAGTGGGAGGGGTCGATCTGGGGGCCCGATGCCACGTGCGCCCGCGGCCCCAAGGGGGAGCGGATCCGTCCGATGCGCCGGTTGCGGAACTGCAATCTCACGACGGTCGCCCCTACCGGCACGATCTCGATCATCGCCGGGTGCTCGTCGGGCATCGAGCCGCTCTTCGCGGTCGCGTTCATGCGGAATCAGGCGGGCGTCCTCATGCCCGACGTGAATGAAGCGTTCATCGCGATCGCCAGGGAGGAGAAGTGGTATTCGGACGCCCTGATTCAGCAGATCGCCGAAGCGGGGCACATCCACTTCGACCAGGTACCGGCGAAGTGGCAGCGTGTGTTCGTGACGGCGCACGACGTCACCCCCGAATGGCACATCCAGATGCAGGCGGCGTTCCAGGACTTCACCGACTCGGCGATCTCCAAGACGTGCAACTTCTCGAACGACGCGACCGAGGAGTACGTCGAGAAGATCTACCGGTATGCGTACAAGCTGGAGTGCAAGGGCGTGACGGTGTACCGCGACGGCGCCCGCGAGATGCAGGTGCTCTCCACGGGATCGACGGCCAAGAAAGTGCAGGAGCAGGCGGCCGGGGCGGGCAAGGACGTCCTGGCCGAGGCGCTCGGACGCATCGCGGAGCTCGACGCCGAGCTCGCCCGTACGCGCGACAAGCTGCACGAGGCGGAGGCCGAGAACCTGCAGCGGCGCGCGAAGCGGTCGCGTCCCGACCTGCTCAAAGGCGCCACGCGCCGCGTCGAGACGCCGCTCGGCACCATGTACGTGAACATCACCGAGGACGACAAAGGTCAGCCGTTCGAGGTCTTCATCTCGCTCGGCAAGGCCGGCGGCGCGCTGATGGCCGACGTCGAGGCGATCGGGCGCCTCATCTCGCTCGCCCTGCGCTCGGGGATCCCGCTGCGCGAGGTGTACCGCCAGCTGCGCGGCATCTCGTCGGATCGCGTGGTCGGGCTCGGCCCGAACAAGGTGCTTTCGGTGCCGGATGCGATCGGCATCGCGATCGAAAAGTGGATGCAGGAGAAGCAGGGGGTCCAGCAGGACCTGCTGGTGGGTGCCGCCGACACGGACGGCCCGGCCGCGGTGGTCCCGGCCAACTTCATCGGCGCCTGCCCCGACTGCGGCTCCCAGCTCGCGTTCGCCGAGGGCTGCGCCAAGTGCCACGTCTGCGGGTTCTCGGAGTGCGGGTGAGGTCGGGGTCGGGTGAGGTGGGTTCCGGTGCGGTCGGGGAGGGGGAGGCCATGCGCGGCCGTGATGCCTTTGGTGCGCGCGAGAGCTAGCCGCACGGGTCACTCGTCACATGGCGCGCGGCGAAGGCCCTGTGACGGCTGTCACGACTGTCGAGCCCGCGACCGTGTTATTCTGTTCGCGTGAGCGCTCCGTTCCGCCCCATGTCGCCGACGCGGCTGCAGGCCAAGGGCTGGGCCAGGGTCGGCAGACCCGGCGCCCATCTCCTGCGGCGCGGCGCGTGGTATCCTGTCGTTCGGATCTCCTCGAGCCACATCGTCGTCCTGGATGTGAACCGCCGGAACGTTCCGGTTGACCGCCGTTTTCTCGAGATCCGCTACCATCCCCCCGAGCGCTGGAGCATCGTCCGCTGCGAGGCGCGCGAGATCCAGCGGGTCGGTCGCCTGTTCCCCCTCACGTACGCCGTGTGTCCCGCATGCCGCCACCGGCAGGGGTTCGAGTCGGACGTGAAGGAGTTGATCTGCGAGCGCTGCAAGAAGGTCGGCGCGCTGGCGTGGGATGAACTAAGCTAAAGACGGGGACGAGGGAAGAGGGACGGGGGACGGGTCGCGTCGGAGCGCACCCGTCCCCCGTTTCTCATCACCCGTCACTCTCGAGGACTGCCATCCGATCTCCCACCGACACGATCCCCGACCCCACCCCGCGGCAGTAATATCCCCGCGTCCCGCCCTCCAGGAACTGCAAGGTCTCCTTCAGCACGTGCGACTCCACGACGCCCCCTAACGCCCACCCGCTGAACGGGCGGCAGGGCTCCGCGAACTGAAGCACCTCGAGACGCACGAGCTCGCCCCCGTCGCTCCCCACCAGCACGACGCCGCGCTCGATGTCTTCCAGGGTGATCCGGCGGTCGGCTTCGACGATGACGTTCTCGCCGGCACATCCGATGGTGATGTGGGCGCCGAAGCGCTCCTTCATCAAGGCGTAGTGGGACGTGAACCCGATCGACACGCCGTGCGCCCCGTCCGCATTCTTGGTGTGGGGGTGCGCCCGGTGGTGTACGTCCACGAGCCAGGTTCCGTCGGGCCCGAGCCCGAGCGCCCCGTCCGGGCCGAGTGACAGGCGGTCGACCGCGAGGAGTGGCGCGGGGTCGTACACCCGGTTGGGTTTCTCACCGGTCTTCAGTGTCGAGCGTTGGATTTGGAGACGGGCGATGCGGCCGAGGTCGCGCATAACGGAATCTAGCAAAACGTAGTATCATGTGGGTCGGTCGACCCATGCGCGTCACGCTCGGCTGGGCCCGGTGTGCGGACAACGTGGCGGACATTCTCCGCCGCGGCGCTTGGTATCCCATCGTCGAGGAGTCGGCGGACGGCCACGTCGTCGTCGAAGTACGCCAGCAGCGCGTACGGCTGTCCCGGACCGACGTGACGATCCGGAAAGAGGTCCCCGATCACTGGAGTGTCGTGGTCCGCACGGGGGTGCTGCGGCCCACCATGGGAGGGCGGGGCAGTGACGTGGTCACGACCTACGCCGTCTGTCCCCTGTGTCATTACCGCCAGGACGTCGCCGGCAAACCGGCGAGCGTGAAGTGCGTTCGTTGCGGAGCCAATTCGCCGGTCGATTGGACGGAAACATGCTAAAACGTCGTCCGTCCCCCGCCGCGAGCCGCCCTTGCCCCCCGGATAGTAATTAGTATGTTAATCATCAACATATTAACTTTATCCCACAGCGGATTACGCGCGACGGACAACGGATGACGACGACCAGATGAGCGACCGTTCGTCGCTTGCCCTCCAGCTCACCGGTGCCATCGTCGCCGCCAAGGCGGCGGCGGAGCGGGCCGGTGACCGCGCGTTCCGCACCTACGGCCTGTCGCACCGTGCCCAGGCGGCCCTCGTGGCCGTGGACGCGGGTGGCCCGGACGGCGCGCGGCCCAAGGATGTCGCGGAGCAGCTCCGCGTGTCCCGGGCGGCTGCGACGACGTTCATCCAGCGACTGGAGACCAAGGGGCTGGTCGAAACCACCCCCGACCCGGAAGACGACCGCGGTGTACGGGTGGCCCTCACCCGGCGCGGGATCGAAGTCCTGCTCCGCGCCGGCCAGCTGGAGCGCCGGCTCGCGGCCCGGGCCATCGAGGGTCTACCGGCTTCGAGCATCGCTCGCGCCGTCCACCTGCTCGGGGCATTCACGCAGCGGCTCGAGGAGAAGCAGATTGGCGTCGTGCGTTAGGAGGCAGGGCGCCTTACATATGTGCGTATCTTTATGCAGTCGGGTTCCCCGACCCGCGCGGCTCGACCGATGTGAGAGATCACTTGAGGTCCACCGGCTACTTGGCTGCTTAGTAGCCACTTAACCCATCCCGCGCGAGCGTTTCCGCAACGGATCGCGCGACGCTCGCGAACGGCTCTCGCCGGGCGGTTTTCCACAACTAGCGGGTCCACCTGGAATGTTGAAAACTCACGCTGGACCACTCACGGAGGAACGAGTCTGATCCGTCGCACCAAGATCGTGGCTACGCTGGGTCCTGCCACGGGGACGCCGGACGGGATCGCCGGCTTGATCGGGGCCGGGGCGAACGTCATCCGGGTGAACGCGTCGCATGGCACGCCCGAGATGCGCGCCAGCTGGATCGCCGAGGTGCGCCGGGCGGCCGCCGCAGCCGACGTCGCCGTGGCGGTCCTTGTGGACCTGCAGGGGCCGCGTATCCGCGTCGGCAACCTCTCGACGCCGCGCGTGCTGCACGCCGGCGAAACGGTGGTGTTCGCGCCAGAGGAGCTGGCGGGCGACGATGAGTTGCCGACGACCTACGCCGACCTCGCTGCCGACGTGCGTCCCGGGGCCCGCATCCTGCTCGACGACGGGCTGCTGTCGCTCGAGGTCACGAAGATCGCGGCGCCCCGGGTCGAGGGCCGGGTGGTGGACGGCGGCACGCTCACCGCGCACAAGGGGATGAACCTCCCGGGTCTGCACGTGTCCGCTCCGGCGCTCACGGACAAGGATCGCGAGGACGCCGCGCATGCCGTCGCCGCCGGCGCCGACTTCCTCGCCCTCTCGTTTGTCCGGCGGGCCGAGGACATGGGGGAGTTGCGGGCGCTCGTGCCACCCGAGGTGAAGCTCATCTCGAAGATCGAGAAGGCCACCGCGCTCGAGGATCTGGCGCGTATCCTCGAGGCGTCGGATGCGGTGATGGTGGCTCGCGGCGATCTGGGGGTCGAGCTCCCGTTCGAAGAGGTGCCGGTGGTGCAGAAGCGCCTGATCCGCGAGGCGAGCCGGTTCGGCAAGCCGGTGATCACGGCCACCCAGATGCTCGAGTCCATGGTGCACAACCCGCGGCCCACGCGCGCCGAGGCGTCGGATGTGGCGAATGCCATCCTCGACGGCACGGATGCCGTCATGCTCTCGGCCGAGACGGCGGTGGGGAAGTATCCGTTCGAATCTGTCCGGGCCATGGATCGCATCATCCGGGAGATGGAGCGTCAGGGGCCTCAGGCGGGGCCAGGGCTTGGCAGCCGGGACGAGCGTCGCGTCGCGCCCACCGAGACAGTCTCGGCGGAGGACGCGATCGCAATCGGCACAAGCGCGGTGGCGCGCATGCTCCGCACGCCGCTCATCGTGACGCTCACGAGCGGGGGCTTCACCTCCCGGAAAGTCGCCGCCCTGCGCACGCCGGTGCCGATTCTCGCCGTCACCACGCAGCCCGCGACCTACCGGCAGCTCGCCCTGGTCTGGGGGGTGACCCCCGTCTTGGTAGATCGCGTGCCGGGCTACGATGCCATGCTGGCGGTCGTGCGCGACCTGATTCTCAAGCGTGGGTACGCGCGCGCGGGCGATCGCATCGTCATGACGGCGGGCCTGCCGTGGGAGGTGTCGGGCACGACCAATCTGCTCAAGGTCGAGGTCGTGTGAAGTGAAGCTCGTGTTCCTCGGCTCAGGCACGTCATATGGGGTCCCGCAGATCGGCTGTGCCTGCCGCACGTGCTCGTCGCCGGATCCCCGCGACCGGCGCACGCGCTCCGCCGCGCTCATCAAGTCGGGCGACCGGCGCATCCTGATCGACACCCCGCCCGAGCTGCGGCTGCAGCTCGTCACGGCCGGAGTCGGATGCGTGGATGCCGTGCTGTTCACGCATGCCCATGCCGACCACGTCCACGGCATCGACGACCTGCGCGCCGTCTCGGCCCGCCGGGGGGCACCGCTCGACGTGTACGGCGCCGCTGGCACGCTGGCTGAGCTCGAGCGGCGCTTCCCCTACATTTTCGACCACGCGCCCGCGGCCCCGGGGACGAGCAAGCCCGAGCTTGCCGCGCACGTCCTGGAGCCGGATGCCGCCGTGGAGATTGCGGGGATGCCGGTGCGCGCGCTCGCACTCCCGCACGGCGACCGGACGGTGTTTGGCTACCGCGTGGGGCCGATCGCATATCTCACCGATGCGAAGACGATTCCCCCCGCCGCGCTCGCCCGCCTGGACGGGTTGGAGGTATTGGTGCTCAACGCGCTCCTCCCGCGTCCGCATCCCCTGCACCTGTCGATTCCCGAGGCCGTCGCGGCGGCGCAGCAAATCGGCGCGCGGCGGACCTTCCTCACGCACCTCACGCACGACTCGACTCACGCCGATCTCGCGGCGCGCCTCCCGGCCGGCATCGCTCCGGCCTACGATGGGCTGGTGATCGACGTGGGCGCGGTCTAGATTCGACGCGAGGAGGTCGGTGCGTGATGGCGACACCCGACGCGACGCTACGACGATTTCAGAGCCCTGCCGTACGCCAGAGCCCCGCGCTGGACGAGCTGGTGCGCCAGGCCGTGTTCGGCGCGCCGGACGAGCGCGACCAGGCCCGGTGGCTGATCTGGGAGATCGGGCAGCAGGCGGGAGTGCGGCCCGCGTCGATCCACGAGCTGTACCTCGCGCGCGGGCGCGGCGCGGTGCGGCCGTTCACTACCCCGGCGATCAACATCCGCGTGCTTGCCTACGACTCTGGGCGCGCCGTATTCCGCGCCGCCAAACGGCTCGACGTGGGCGCGGTGATCTGCGAGATCGCCCGCTCGGAGATCGGATACACCGACCAGCGGCCCGCCGAGTATGTTGCCGTGATGACGGCTGCCGCACTGCGCGAGGGCTTCACCGGGCCGCTGTTCATCCAGGGCGACCACGTTCAAGTGAATGCCAAGAAGTACGCCGCCGACGCCGATGCCGAGCTGCAGGCCGTGCGGCTGCTCGTGGAAGAGGAGTTGCAGGCCGGCTTCTACAACATCGATATCGACACCTCCACGCTGGTGGACCTCTCCCAGAAGACGCTCGACGCGCAGCAGCGCGTCAATTACGAGCGTGCCGCCGAGCTCACGAAATTCATCCGGGATCGCGAGCCCGACGGCGTGACGGTGTCCGTGGGCGCGGAGATCGGCGAGGTGGGCGGCAAGAACTCCGACGTACACGAGCTCAAGGCGTTCATGGACGGGTACGTGCGTGCGCTGGCGCGCCAGCCGGGGGCGGGGGGCCCATACGCGGGGATCAGCAAGATCTCCGTCCAGACCGGCACGAGCCACGGTGGCGTGGTGCTCCCCGACGGCTCGATCGCCAAGGTGCAGCTCGATCTGGACGCGTTGCAGGCGTTGTCTGCCGACGCGCGCAGCAAGTACGGGCTGGGCGGCGCCGTCCAACACGGCGCGTCCACACTGCCCCCCGATGCGTTCGGCAACTTCCCCGCGTGCGAGGCGATCGAGATCCACCTCGCCACCAACTTCCAAACGATCGTGTTCGATCACCCGAAGCTGCCGGCCGAGCTGCGCCGCGAGCTCAAGGAGTGGGTCAAGGCCGAATGCAAGGACGAATGGAAGAAGGGGGACACGGAGGAGCAGTTCTACTACAAGAGCCGGAAGAAAGCGATCGGTCCGTTCAAGCGGCGGCTGTGGGACCTGCCCGACGAGGCCCGCAGCGCGATCGGGGTCGACCTCGAGAAGACGTTCGCCTTCCTGTTCGAGCAGCTGCGCGTGACCGGCACGCGCGCCATCACGGACCGCTTCGTCCGGCCGCCGCTCCAGTCGCACGCGCAGCCCCGGCCCGTGGCGGTGGCGGCTCCCGACGACCTGGAGGCGGGTGAGTGAGCGAGCGCGGCTCGGGGTTCGGCACGTTCCTGCTGGGCGTGGGCGTGGGCGCGGTGTTGGGCTTCCTCTTCGCGCCCGAGCCGGGCATGGCGTCGCGCACCAAACTGTCGCGCAAACTCCGCGACCTGCGCGATCTCGCGACCGAAAAAGCCGGTGAGTTGGGCGAGCTGCTGGACGCCGCCGACGAGGAAGGCGATGAGCCTCCGGCCCGTGTGGCCATCGAGCGGCGTCTGACGGAGGCCAAGCGCCGTCGTCGGGGCGGGCGCGTCGAGGAGGAGGACGAGCCCGTCGCGTGAAGGCCGACGCCGGCTGGCATCGGTCCGTCGCCGGGATCGCGCGCCGCACCTTCGAGGCGGCCTTCGAAGACAATATTCCTTTCCTGGCGAGCGCGCTGTCGTTCGACTTGCTGCTCACCATGATCCCGTTCGTCGCACTCCTCCTCGCAGCGCTCGGGTACCTCGTCCAACATCAGGTCACGACGCAGCAGGTCGATTTGCACGAGCTCCTGGCCCGCTTGGTGCCGTCCACCGTGGGTGGGGCGACTGATGCGGCATTTCAGCAGGTGGAGCGCGTCCTCGCCGGCATCGTGCGGCAGCGCGTCCGCCTGACTGCGGTGGGGCTGCCGTTGTTTCTGTGGTTCTCCACCCGGCTGTTCGGCGGCTTGCGCGCCGCGCTCAACGAGGTATTCGACACCGACGAGCGGCGCCCCTGGCCTACGGCCAAGCTGCTGGACCTCTGCATGGTGCTCGGCACGG
>WNEL01000443.1_pt1 | contig 16821 bp, 14 predicted proteins | sample 5399991 | NCBI WGS metagenome assembly WNEL01 (sample SAMN13153325, study PRJNA577476) | soil metagenome | isolation source: 20 cm grassland meadow soil pre-rain plot 2 | place: USA:California | collected 2015-09-08
TCGCCGTAGAAATCGCGTGGAAACACCTCCCGCACGTAGACGTGCGGGTAGGGAAGAAGCTGCAGCGGCGCGGCTGCGATGCTGTCGCCGACCGCCCGCTCGACGGCGTCCTGGTGCTCGCGTGCTTTCATCCGGGGGCCTTGACGCGGCGGTAGTCCTGCAGGACGCGACGCAGCCGGGAACGTTGCTCGCTCGGCGCGTCGTCCATAAGGAACTTTCCGTCTTCGATCTCGACGTAGAACTGGCCGGCGAGATGATGCGCTTCTTCGCCGAGGTCCCAGATCAGCAGGCGGTGAACGCCAAGCCTGTATTCGGCGACCAGCCGGTTTTCCGGGTGGAAGTACCGGCCGAACACGCGCTTGAACTCCTCTTCGCCCACCTGCGCGCGGTAATCGCGCAGCAGCTCGTAGCGCTGCCGCGGCGCGTTCGACAGGCGCGCCGCCGCCTCGATGTCGCCCGCGGCGAGGTGGTTCAAGAGAAGCTTCGCGGTGCCGTAGGCGCTGCCGGCAGCGCCGGGGTCGACGGCTGCGGGCTCGTTACCCTGCGCGAGCGCCGCCGCCGCGGCCAAAAACAGGGACAGACCCCATTTTCCGCCCGCCTTACGCAGCAGCTCTGTGAGCCGATGCAATGCCGAATCCGGCGAGCAGCTCGCCGCGCTTCTTGCGCGCCGCGGCGACGCTCTTCATCTTGATGTGGCCGTAGCCGCGGATCTCCTCCGGCAGCGAAGCGATCTGCACGGCGAGCGCGTGGTTCTGCGGCGATAGCTCCGCGAGCAGCTGCTCCACCGTCTGCTCGTACTCGCGGATCAGCGCGCGCTCGGTGCGGCGCTCTTCGGTGTAGCCGAACAGATCGAGCGGGGTTCCTCTCAGCCCTTTAAGGTTCTTCAGGATCTTGAATAAACCGGAGACCCATGGCCCGAAGCGCATCTTGCCCGGCTCGCCGGTTCGCGGATCCCTGCGCGCGAGGAGCGGCGGCGAGAGGTGATAGACCACGCGGTAGTCGCCCTCGAACATGGCCTCGATCTTCCGCTCGAACTGGCCGTCCGCGTGCAGGCGCGCGACCTCGTACTCGTCCTTGTAGGCGAGGAGCTTGGCGTAGTAGCGCGCCACCGCTTCCGCGAGTTTTGTCGAGCTTATCTCCGCCTTTCGAACTCTTTCCACCAAGCCGCGATAGCGTTCGGCGTAGGCGGCGTCCTGGTATTCGGTCAGGAGCTTTACCCGCCGCTCGATGAGCTCGTCGAGGTTGCGCGAGAGGTGCTGCTCGATCGGGATCACGGCCGCCGGGGTCGCGATGCGCTGCACCCGCTCAGGGTCGAGCGCCGCATGCCGGCCCCACAGGAAGCTCTTCTTGTTGAACTCCACCGCCACGCCGTTCAGCTCGATGGCGCGCTCGAGGGAGGCTCCCGAGACCGGGAGCCAGCCCTTCTGGTAGGCGTAGCCGAGCATGAACATGTTGGTCGCGATGGCGTCGCCCATCAGGCCGCTGGCCAGCTCGGTGGCGGGAACGAACGCGGCGTTGCCGCTGCCGCAGGCCTCGATGATGTCGCGCTGCAGATCGCTTCCCGGCAGCTGCCAGTCCGGGTTCTTCACGAACTCGGCGGTGGGCGTAACGCTCGCGTTCACCACCGCGCGAGTACGAGCGGGCGCCATCTTCGCGATCGCCTCGGTGCTGGCGGTCACAACGAGGTCGCAGCCGATGACCAGGTCTGCGCCGCCGGTGTCGAGCCGCGCCGCGTGCAGGTCCTCGGGCCGCGCCGCGACGCGCACGTGGGAGGTCACGGCGCCGTACTTCTGCGCGAGGCCCGACATGTCCAGTACAGAGACTCCCTTCGCCTCGAGGTGCGCCGCCATGCCGATGATCTGGCCGATGGTGATGACGCCAGTGCCGCCGATCCCGGTGACGAGAATGCCTCGCGGGTTTTGCAGATCGGCAATTTCAGGCTGAGGGAGAGGCGGCAATTCATCCCCGGCGGCGGAAGCGGATTTGCCCTTCCTGAGCCGGCCGCCCTCGACGGTGACGAAGCTCGGGCAGAAGCCCTTCAGGCAGGAGTAGTCCTTGTTGCATGAAGACTGGTTGATGACGCGCTTCCTGCCGAACTCCGTCTCGAGCGGCTCGACCGAGAGGCAGTTCGACTTGACGCTGCAGTCGCCGCAGCCCTCGCACACCCTCTCGTTGATGACGGCGCGGACCGCCGGGTCCGGATAGGCGTTGCGCTTGCGGCGGCGGCGCTTTTCCGAGGCGCAGGTCTGGTCGTAGATCAGCGCCGAGACGCCGGGCATCTCGCGCAGCTCTCTCTGCACCCGGTCGAGCTCGTCGCGGTGGCGGATCGTCACGCCCGGGGCCCAGTCGGTTCCCGCCGGGTATTTCTGCGGCTCGTCGGTGACGATGACGATCGGCTTCACGCCTTCCGCGGCGAGCTGGCGCGAGATGATCGCCGGGTCGAGCGGGCCGTCGTGACGCTGTCCGCCGGTCATCGCCACCGCGTCGTTGTAGAGGATCTTGTAGGTCATGGCGACCTTCGCCGCCACGGCGGCGCGGATCGCCAGCAGCCCGGAATGGAAGTACGTGCCGTCGCCGAGATTGGCGAAGATGTGCTTCTCGTTGGTGAAGGGCGCCTGGCCGATCCACGGCGCGCCTTCGGCCCCCATGTGCGTGAAGGTGGCCGTGCTGCGGTCCATCCAGACCGCCATGAAATGGCAGCCGATGCCCGCCGTCGCGCGGCTGCCTTCCGGAACGCGCGTCGAGGTGTTGTGCGGGCAGCCCGAGCAGAAATAGGGCTGGCGTATCGCCGTGACGCGCGGCTTCGACAGCAGCTTTTCCTTGAAATCGAGAAATGCCAGCCTTTCCCGAAATTGAGAACCGAGATCTTTTGTCAACCCCAACTTCTCCATGCGCTGCGCGATCACGCGCGCGACCAGCGCCGGCGAATGCTCGTAGTGCGCCGGCAGCAGCCAGGTGCCGGCCGGCTTGCCGCCGCTGCGGCTCCACTCGCCGCTGTCGTCGAACTTGCCGACCACGCGCGGCGCGCGCACGCCTTCCTTCCAGTTGTAGAGCTCTTCCTTGAGCTGGTACTCGATGAGCTGGCGCTTTTCCTCGACCACCAGGATCTCCTCGAGCCCGTCGGCGAAGCGCCGCGCGGCCTGCGGCTCGAGCGGCCACGACATGCCGACCTTGTAGACGCGCAGGCCGATGTCGCGCGCGACGCGCTCGTCGATGCCCAGGTCGGCGAGACCCTGCATCACGTCGCCAAAGGATTTGCCGGCAGTGATGATCCCAAGCTTTGCCTTGGGGGAATTAAGAATTATGCGATCGAGCTGGTTGGCCCGGGCATAGGCGAGCGCCGCGTAGACCTTCCAGTCGAGGATGCGCGCTTCCTGCTCGAGGATGCCGTCTGGCCAGCGGATGTTGAGCCCGTCGGGGGGAAGTGTGAAGTCAACAGGAATTCTGACGTTTACCCGGTCAGGGTCTACGATTACTGAGGAACCCGATTCGACTACGTCCGTGACGCACTTGAACGCGATCCAGCAGCCGGAGTAGCGGCTCATCGCGAAGCCGTGCACGCCGAGGTCGAGGTAGTCCTGCACGTTCGCCGGGTTGAGCACCGGGATCAGGCAGGCCTTGAAAATGTGCTCTGACTGGTGCGGCAGGGTGGAGGACTTCGCCGCGTGATCGTCGCCCGCGAGCACCAGGACGCCGCCGTGCCTCGACGTGCCGGCGGCGTTGGCGTGCTTGAACACGTCGCCGCAGCGGTCGACGCCCGGCCCCTTGCCGTACCACATGCCGTAGACGCCGTCGTATTTCGCGCCGGGGAAGAGGTTCACCTGCTGCGTGCCCCAGAGCGCGGTCGCCGCCAGGTCCTCGTTGACGCCGGGCTGGAACTTGACGTGGTGGCTCTCGAGATGCTTCTGCGCGCGCCACAGCGCCTGGTCGAGCCCGCCGAGCGGCGAGCCGCGGTAGCCCGAGATGAAGCCGGCGGTGTTTAGGCCGGATCTGACGTCGCGCTCGCGCTGCAGCAGCATCAGGCGGATCAGCGCCTGCGTGCCGGTGAGGAAGACGCGGCCGCGCTCCAGCGTGTACTTGTCGTCGAGCGAGGCTTTCGCCAGGTCTGCCGCGGAGCTCATGTTCTGCCTTTTAGCACAGCCATTAGACAGCGGCGCGAGCCTTGATTCTCGGTTTCAATGCGCGGGTCGGCTTGTCCCAATACGGTTCAGGGCCGAACGATTCGGCAAGAAATTCGATGAAGGCGCGGGTCTTCGCCGGCAGGAAGCGACGATGCGGGTACACCGCGTAAATGGCCACGTCCGTGCCGAAGGTATATCCGGGGAACAACGGCACAAGCGAGCCGTCCTCGAGATGCCGGCGCACGTCCCAGGTGGATTTGAGCGCCACGCCCAGCCCGGCGAGCGCCCACTCGCGCAGCACTTCCCAGTTGTCGCATGCATAGCGGCCGGCGACCCGGACGGAGCCCGGCTTGCCGTCAGGCCCGGTGTAGTCCCAGGTCATCGCGAAATCGCTGGCCGTAAGGCAGTTGTGGCGCGCGAGATCCTGCGGCGTGCGGGGTGTGCCGTGCCGCTCGAGGTAGGCGGGGCTCGCGCACACTACGCGGCGGTTGGGCGCGAGCTTTCGCGCCGCGAGCGAGGAATCTTCCAGGTGCGCTATGCGGATGGCGAGGTCGAAGCCCTCCTCGATGATGTTCACCGCGCGGTCCGACAGGCTCAGCGCGAGCTGCACTTTCGGATAGCGGGCGGCGAAGGCGGGGATCAGCGGCGCGATGTGCCGGTTTCCGAAGGACGCCGGGATGGCGACTTTCAGCGCGCCTTGCGGCTCGACGCGGCCAGCGCCGACGGCGGCGTCGGCTTCGGCGATTTCGGCCAGGACGCGGGAGCAGGTGTCGAGGTAGCTCGCGCCTTCGTCGGTGAGCCGCAGGCTGCGCGTGGTGCGATGAAGCAGGCGTACGCCCAGCCGCGCTTCGAGGGCCGCAATCCGCCGGCTGACCAGCGCAGGGGAAAGTCCGAGCTCGCGCGCGGCCGAAGACAGGCTTCCGGCCGCCACCACCCTGGAGAACACCGCCAGCTCGTGTAATTTTTGCATTTTCTGCAAAAGTGTTTTGCAAAGATATGGTATTCCAATCGAAGCTGCAAAGCCTTAACTTTGTTGCGTCGCAACAGACGTAGTCTCGGATCCTCCTCCTCCTCTTCCGCGATTAAGTCAGCGACAGCCGGGGGCCGGCCCGCGAGGGTCTGGCCCCTTGTTTTTTCTAGGCGATTTTCCGAAAGATCTCGATCCAGCCGCGCGCCACGGCCGCAGGAGCGTGGACGCGACCCACGTAATCCTGCGCGCGGTCGAGGCGAGCGAGCACTTCCTCGGGATGCGAAAGCGCCCAGCGTATGCCTTCGGCCAGGTCGTTCCCCACCCAGGCAAACTCGCCCAGCGCCTCGTAATAAGGGCTCGAATGACAGACCGCAAAGCGACCCGCCCACAGTGCCGCGATCAGCCGGCTGGCGTGGGCGGGAGTCTGGCCGGGCAGCAATACAAGATCGCAGGTGGCAAGCGCGTGCGCCGACGCGATCGGCGACCAGGCCTCGATCGACAGCCGCAGCGAATCCGGATCGTCCTCGTGCAACCCCTCCGCCAGCGCATCGAGGCCGCTCCCGGCCGCGCACAGGCAGCGCAATGCCAGCGGGATCTCGCGGCCGAGGCGCTGCAGTTGCGGCGCGAGGTCGATGATCGAAGCTACGCCGTCGGCCTCGCCGATCCAAAGCAAGCCCATGCGCCATGCCTCGGCCGCAACACCAGCGCGCGCCGCAAGCCATTCCAGCGCGCGCGAGCGGCGTCGCGGTCGCGCCGCCCGCGGCTCCCCCGGGTAGCCGGCATGCGGCTCGGCGACTACCTCGACCGGCCGCCTTGCGAGCGGGCCGAGCTCCGCGGCCACGTACTGCGTAGCGGCAGTCAAGCCCGCGACCCGTGGGAAAGCGCCAGCATAAGAATCGAAGCGGGCCGTGCCGGGCCGGGGAGCGGCAACGAAATCGAGCAGCACTTTCTCCGCCGCGACGCCCGCGAGCAACTCGGCGTAGCACCACTGCCCTTGATCCTCGCCCGCGAGCGAGTCTCCCAGCACGATCGCTTTGCTGTCGCGCAGAGAGCCCGCAAGATCATGTTCCGCGCACAAAGAGTAGGCGCGTGCGTCGTAGCCCAGCTCGATGAGCGCGGACACCGGAGCGAGCGTTCGCGACTGCGCCACTGCGCTGGGACTGGTCCTCAGTGCGCCTTCCTTGATGAAAGGCGCCGCGGTAACGAATACGTATTCCGGCCCTGCGCTCATCCCTGGAGCAGGCGGCGGACCGATTCGATCACCGGCGGCCAATCGCCGATCGCGCCCTGGCGGATGAGCCGCACCGAGGGATACCAGAGCATCCGCTCGCCCTGCGCGCCGTAGCGCCAGTCGGAGCCGAACGGCACCATGACGATCGCCGGCCGGCCGAGCGCTCCGGTGAGGTGAACCAGCGCCGTGCATACCGTCACGACGCGGTCGAGCGCGCAGACCAGCGCTGCAGTTTCGTCGTAGACGTCGATCGCCCCCTGCCAGTGGTGCACGGTGATGCCGTGGCGCGCGGCGAGATCGCGGATTTCGCCGTCGACGTCGGTGTATTGCAGGCTGACGAAGTGCACGCCGTCAAGGCGCAGCAGCGGCAGCAACTGCTCCAGCGTCAGCGAGCGCCGCGCCCTGCCCGTGTGGCCAACGCCGCCCTGCCATGAGAGCCCTACCTTGGGGCCCGGCCCGAGGGCGTCCAGGCGGCGTTTCCACGCCGCCACTTTTCGCTCGTCCGGCGCGAGGTAGCCGCCATGCTGGGGAAAGTCCTCCACGCGGCGGCGGAAGTGGCCCGGCAGCGAGCCCATCGGCACCTGGTAATCGGGCCGCGGCTCCAGGTGATTGACCCAGTCGTTTGCCATCGTGCGCAGCCGCGCCGTGACGGTGCAGCCGGGAAACGAGCGCGCAAAGAGCGCTCCCAGCTTGTGATCGCATTCGACCGCCACGTGCCGCGCGCGAGCGACCAGCTCGGGGATGCAGGAGGCGTACATGATCTCGTCGCCGAGGCCCTGCTCCGGGTAAACCAGGATCGTCTTGCCGTCGAGCGGCTCGCCCTGCCATTCGGCGAACGGGAACTTGCGGTAGCGGCCGATGAAATTTTCCTTGTGTCGGCGCAGCTCGAAGCCTTTCCAGCCGTCATCAAAATGCCAGTGGCGCAGCCGGCAGCTCGCCAGGCTGTGGCCGATGTCGGCGTCCTGCGGCGCGGCCTGCAGCGCGCTGCGCAGCAGGCTCTCGGCTTCGGCTTCGCGGCCCGTCAGGTCTTGCAGGATGCCCTTGGCGGCCAGGGCGGGCGCGGCGCGCGGGTCGTGCGCCAGCGCCTTTTCAAGGCAGGCGAAAGCCTCCGCATAGCGCATCTGGTCGCCAAGCACCATGGCGAGATCCACCAGCAGCGCGATGCTGTCGGGGCGCGACTTGAGGCCGTCGCGAAAGCGCCGCTCGGCCTCTTCGATCTTGTTCTCGTAGTGCAGGATCTCGCCGATCTGCTGCAGAGCCTGGGCGCGCTGCGGCTCCAGGCGCAGCGCTTGCTCGAAACGCGCCACCGCCGCGGACGTTCTGCCCTGCTCGCGCAGCGCGAGCCCGAGGGCGATGAGCGCGGCTGAAGACTCGTCGTCCAGCGCCACCGCCTGCTCAGCACACGTCTTCGCCTCCTGCAGCCGCCCGCCGAGGCGAAGCAAGCCGGCGAGGCGGATCCACGCAGCGGGCGCGGCCGGATCCAGTTCGATGGCCCGCCGGAAGGCGAGCTCGGCTTGTGCCGCGAGGCCCTGCTTCGAAAGCAGCTCGCCCAGCCTCACCCACAGCGTTGCATCCTTCGGCTCGAGCGCGCTCGAGCGTTGCGCGAGTTGGCTCGCCTGCTCGCGATCGCCCAGCGCCATGTGCGCTTCGGCAAGCGCCAGCAGGGCCTGCGGCGAGCGCGGCTGCAGCCTTACACATTCCTCCAGGTGCGGCAGCGCCGATTGCGCTGAACCCGCTTTGAGCAGCAAGCTGCCAAGCTGTTCGCGCGAGCGCGCATCGGCGGGACGGAGTTCGACCGCGCGCTGCGCGCAGCCGATGGCCTCCTCAAGCGATCCCTCCTGGCGCAATGCCGCGGCGAGAAGCGCCACTACGCGCGGATTGTTTGCGTCCTGCTCAAGCGCCCGGCGGCCGATGCGCAAGGCAAGCCCCGGGTTGCCGAGCCGCAGCTCCTCGTGCGCCAGCTCTGCCAATGACCGATGGCGCTTCTTCAGCCGAAAGAAATTGCGCAGCCGCAGAACCAGCTCACGCTGCAAGGCGTGGCGAGCCTCGCGCGGCATACCGAGCTTGCGATACACAGCGCCGAGGTTGGCGTAAGCGATCGCATGGTCGGGCCGCAGCTCGGTGGCACGACGATAGCTCTCGGCGGCGCGCACAGGATCGCCTTGCGCGAAAAACGCGGTGCCCAGGTCGTTGTGCGCTTCAGCGAAGTCGGGCTTGAGCCGAATGGCGCGGCGATAGGCGGCGACCGCCTCGGGCAGCGCGCCGCGGTCCTGGTAGACGTTGCCCAGAGTGCTGTGGAAAACCGCCACCTTGCCGTTCGCCTGGATCGCCTGCTTCAGACGAGCTTCGGCGGCGGCCAGATCGCCGTCGCGGTAGTGCGCGGCGCCGAGCAGGAACAGCGCGTCCGCGTCGTGCGGCTCCTGGCGCAGCGCTTCTTCGGCGCAATGCAGCGCTTCGCTGGCGCGCCCGCGAGCGAGCCATTCGCTGCCCTGCAGAATCAGATCAAGCGATGGCAACAGGTGAAAGCTCTACGCCGGCCGCGTTCCCCAGGCGGATCTCGCCGCCTTCGCTGCCCTTGGTGTAAGCCCGGGCTTCCCATAGCACGCCGGGGTGGCCGTTCGCTGCGGAGATAAGAAGTTCGGCCCAGAATTGCGGCGGCCTTACGGTGCAATGCGCGTTCTCGCCGTTCGGCAAGCGCTTCACCGCGGGATGACAGGCGATGCTGGCAAACACGAACCGGCCGGCAAAGCCGAACAGCTCGGCGATGATCCAGGGCAGGTCAGGCTCGGGGCAGTGCTCCAGGACGTCGGTACAGATCACGCCGTCGAACCTGCCTTGCGGCGGCCGGGAAAACGGCTCATAGGCCGGGTCGAAGCAGACGATGCGCTCGACTCCCCAGTATTCCTGCACGCTTCCCCAGCGCGCGACGCCGTTTTCGGCAAGCTGCAGCGGGCGATACTGGCTGCCTTTGCCGCTGCCGTAATCGAGAATCGAACGCGCGCCGGTCTGCGCGACCAGCCGGCGCACGTGATGCGCCTGGGGCAACAGGCTGCTGCCGGGAAAAGTCCGCTCGGGAGCGATACCGCGAATCAGCTCGCCGCGCACGTGCATCTCGCGGTAGAGATCGAGCAAGCGCCGATAGCGAGCGCTCGGATTCTGGCGGCTATGCGTGTCTGCAGCTCTGCCCATGGCGCGGAATTCTATTCAATTATCCAACTTGTAAGCCGGGCGGAAACCGGCTAAGTTGCCCGTCACGATGGCCACTCCGGGTTCCACCGCCGGACCGGTGCGCGCCGCGGGGCGACCCCAGCGCCTGCGGCTGGGGGACATTCTCGTCGCGCAGAAGGTCGTATCGCAGGAGCAGCTCAAGCTGGCGCTCGACGAGCAGAAACGCTCCGGGCGCCGTCTCGGGCGCGTCCTGGTCGAGATGGGATTCGTCGCTGAAGAAGAGATTGCACGCGCCCTGTCGCGCCAGCTCAACTTGGCGTTCGTCGATCTCAAGCAGCATCACTTCAACCCCGGCGTGGTGCTGAAGCTGCCCGAGGTCGCGGCGCGCCGCTTCCGCGCGGTAGCGCTCGAGGAGCGCGGCGCCAAGATGCTGGTCGGCATGGCCGATCCCACGGACCTGTTCGCCTTCGACGAGCTGACGCGCATCCTGAAGAAGGACGTCGAGCCGGTGGTGGTGACCGAGAGCGAGGTGACGCATGCGCTCGACCGCGTGTACCGGCGCACCGAGGAAATCAGCGGGCTCGCCAAGGAGCTGCAGCAGGACCTCGGCGAAAGCCCGGTCGATTTCGGCGCTCTCGATGCGGCGCTCGGCGCGGAGGATGCGCCGGTCGTCAAGCTGCTGCAGTCGCTGTTCCAGGACGCCACCCAGGTCGGCGCCTCGGACATCCATATCGAGCCGCAGGAAGACCGGCTGCGGATCCGCTTTCGCATCGACGGCCACCTCCAGGCGCAGGCGGAAACCGACCTGCGCGTTGCCGGCGCGGTCGCCTTGCGCCTCAAGCTGATGGCGGGCCTGGATATCTCGGAGAAGCGCCATCCGCAGGACGGCCGCTTCAACGTGCTGGTGCGCTCGCACCCGGTGGACGTGCGCATCTCGACCATGCCGACGAATTACGGCGAGTCGGTGGTGATGCGCCTGCTCAGCCGCCAAAGCGGGCTGCTCGGGCTGGAATCGCTCGGCATGCCGGCCCCGGTGATGGGGCGCTTCAGGGAAATCCTGCATCGGGTAAGCGGCATGGTAGTGGTTACCGGGCCGACCGGAAGCGGCAAGACGACGACGCTCTACGCGGCGCTCAACGAGGTCAACACGCCTGCGCTGAAGGTCATCACCGTCGAAGATCCCATCGAGTACCGCATGGCGGGGCTGAACCAGGTCCAGGTCAACGACAAGATCGACCTCACCTTCGCCTCGGTGCTGCGCTCCGCGCTGCGTCAGGACCCGGACGTGATGCTGATCGGCGAGATGCGGGATACAGAGACCGCGCAGATCGGGATGCGCGCGGCGATCACCGGCCACATGGTGCTGTCCACGCTGCACGTGCTCCAAGCGGCGAGCGCGCCGGTGCGGCTGCTCGATATGGGCGTGCCGCGCTACATGGTGGCGACCTCGCTGCAGGCCGTGATTGCGCAGCGGCTGGTCAGGCTGATCTGCAAGAGCTGCGGCGCGGACTATTCGCCGACGCCGCAGGAGCTGCGTTTCATCGAGGCCGGGTGGGGCGGCTCGGGAAAAGGCGGCTACAGGAAGGGCAAGGGCTGCACCCATTGCAACGGCAGCGGCTACCGCGGGCGCAGCGGCGTGTACGAGATGCTCGAAATGACGCCGCGGCTGGTCGAGGCCGCCGCCAAGGAAGACGTCGGCGCCTTCGTGCGCATCGCGAAAGAAGAGATGGCGGGGCACACGTTCGTGCACCATGCCGCGGAGCTGGCGGCGAACGGGCGCACTACGTTGCACGAGGTCATGCGCATCAGCCACTCCGAGGAATAGAACCATGCCGCAGTTCGCCTACCAGGGGCGCAATGCCCGCGGCGAGCTTGTAAAAGGGACCCTGGAAGGTCCGACGAGCAGCGCGGTGGCCGACCAGCTGTTCAGCACCGGCGTCACGCCGGTGCATATCAACGAAGCGAAAGCCGCCGTTGCCGTCGCCGCGGGCAAGCTGCAGCTGAGCTTCGGCGAGCCCAAGGTCGAGCTCGCCGATCTGATGCTCCTGTCGCGGCAGATGCATACCCTGCTCAAGTCCGGGGTGCCGATCATCCGGGCGCTCTCCGGGCTGGAGCAGTCCGCTGCCAATCCGACGTTGCGCAGCACCGTCGTCGAGGTGCGCGAGGGCCTGGAATCGGGCCGCGAGCTTTCCCAGGCGCTGCGCCAGCATCCCAAGGTGTTCCCCCCCTACATGGTGAGCCTGGTACGGGTCGGCGAGGTCACCGGCCGCCTGGACGAAGTGTTCATGCGGCTCTACGAATTCTTCGCCTTCGAGAAGAAAATGGGCGAGGACATCCGCGGCGCACTGCGCTATCCGATGATGGTCATCATTGCGGTGGCGGTGGCGATGTTCATCGTCAATATCTTCGTGATCCCGGCGTTCGCCAAGATGTTCTCGAGCTTCCATGCCCAGCTTCCGCTCATGACGCGGCTCCTGATCGGCACCTCGGATCTGTTCGTGAGTTACTGGCCGCTGATGATCGTCGGTGTCGCAGCGCTGGTGTTCGGAGCACGGTTTTACGTGCGCAGCAAAGAGGGGCGCTACAGGTGGGATGGGCTGAAGCTGCGGCTGCCGGTGATCGGGTCGCTCGTCCACAAGGCGACGCTCGCCAGGTTTTCGCGCAGCTTCGCGCTCTCGGCGAAGAGCGGCGTGCCGATCGTGCAGGTGCTCTCGATCGTGGCCGAGGTGGTGGACAATGCGTACCTGGAAGCGCGCATCGCGCAGATGCGCGACAGCATCGAGCGCGGCGAGAGCATCCTCAGAGCGGCGGTGGCGACGGGCGTGTTCAGCCCGGTGGTGCTGCAGATGGTCGCGGTCGGCGAGGAGACGGGAGAAATCGACCAGCTGATGTCCGAGATCGCCGACATGTACGAGCGCGAGGTCACCATCGAAGTCCAGGGCCTCACCGCCAAGGTCGAGCCTATCCTGCTGGTGTGCATGGGGGTTCTGGTGCTGATCCTCGCCCTCGGCGTGTTCCTGCCGATGTGGGACATGGCCGGGGCGGCTCGGGGAGGCGGCGGCGGTGCGCGATGAGCGCGGCTTCTCGCGCGAGCTGCTCATCGCCATTGTCATCATCAGCTTTCTCAGCGTCATCGCCTTCAACCGGGTGCTGGCGCTGCGCTTCGAGGCCGAGCGGATGATGGTGCAGAGCGTGGTCACCGGACTGCTCAGCGCGCTCTATATCGATTTTGCAGCCGCGGCGGCCAACGGGCGGATGGACCGCATCGACGCCGCCCCCGGCAGCAATCCGATGCTTCGGTTGAGCCAGAAGCCCGGGACCTACGCCGGCGAGTTTTACGGCCCCGATCCTGCGACGTTCGAGCCGGGGACGTGGTACTTCGATACGCGCGACCACGCGCTGGTCTATATCGTCCGGTTCCCGAGCCAGTTCGTCACGCCGCTGAGCGGTCCGCCGCGCGCCCGCTTCGCCGTCGAAGCCGATTACGAGGACGTCGATCACAACGGCCGTTTCGATCCCGGGCGGGATCCGGTGCACGGGCTGAAGCTGGTGCCGCTCGAGTCATTTTCCTGGAAGGAGAAACAATGAAAACTGCAATCGCCTTGGTGGTCGGAGTTCTCGGACAGACGCTGTTCTTGACTCTGGTTGCCGGTGCCGCGCTTGGCCTCGTGATCGGCCTCCTGCTGCTGGTCGACAGCGAGCGCGCGCTGCGATGGAACGCCTACATGAATCGCTGGATTTCCACCGGCAACGCATTGAGCGTCCTCGACCGGCCGCGCGACATCAAGCGGCTGATCTACCACTGGCACCGCGTCGTCGGGCTGCTGGTGATCGCGGGCGCCCTTTACTCCGTGAATGTGCTGGCGTTTGGCTTCCGCACCGAGCCGCTGGTGCGCAGCTTCCGCGATCTGGCCAGCCCCACGGCTTTGCGGCTGACGGTCGATTCGCTGAAGATCTTCCTGATCGCAGGCAACGTCGCTGCGATCCCGGCCGGGATCATCCTGTGCTTCCGGCCGAGCCTGCTGAAAGAGTTGGAGGGCTGGGCCGACCGGCAATATGGCGCACGCCTGGCGAACGCCAACCTGGACGCGCCGCGCTACCCGCCGGACGAATTCGTCCGCGCGCATCCTCGGCTGGCAGGAGCGCTGGCAGCGCTCGGCAGCCTGTTTGTTCTGGTCAGCTTGGGCGCGACCTTGCTGCTGTAAGTGCTTGACAAGTTGAAGGTCGCCAATCAAACTGCGGACGCGCGCTAGGGCGCGCATGGGCTGCGGCCCACTAAGAAAGGAAAGGGAGATTGCGATGCGTAGACAAGAAGAAGGATTCACGCTGATCGAGCTCGTCATGGTCATCGTGATCCTGGGCATCCTTGCTGCTGTTGCCGTGCCGCGGTACCTCGATCTTACGCAGGCTTCGCAAGACGCGACGAAAGCCGCGGGAATCGCGTCGGTGGGGAGCGCGGTCGCCATTGCCGCCGCGAGAAATCGGGCCTTGCCACCGCCTGTGCCTACCACCGCGCAAGTAGTGCTCGAGCTGCCTGGCGCGAGTTGCACGGTAAGATCCGGCGCCGGAGTGGTTCAACAAGGCAAGGTGAAGGTGCCGATGATCGGTAACCTGGTGGCAACTCCGGGCACGCAGATCAACATTGCCGACTGTACAGTCGGCGCGACGACGGTTGTCTCCGGGGTCGGCACGGGCGTTTATTCGTCGTAAGAAGCAGCACCTGAAAGTGAACGGGGCGCCGCAACCGGCGCCCCGTTTCTTTTTGCGCCGGTGCCGAGGATGGACGTTCGACAGGCGCTAAGCGCGTCCGGCGCCTCGGGGATATATTCCGGATAGCGTGATCAGAGACCTCCTCCCGGGGTTATTCGCAGGGCGAACCGCTCCAGGCTGGCTTGCAGTCGAGCTGGGGGAGCACACGATGCGCCTTGCTTACGTGCGGCCGGCCGGCGGCCGGCCGGCGGTGGAATTCGCCGAGGAGCGCGCGTGGGATGCCAGGGACCCGAAGTCCCTCGAGCGTGTGGCGCGCGAATTCGGCGCGAAGCGCTTTCGCTGCACGACACTGCTGAAGCCGGCGGACTACCAGATTCTGCTCGTCGAGGCGCCCGCGGTGAAGCGCGAGGAGCTCAAGCCGGCGCTGCGCTGGCGCGTCAAGGACATGCTGGACTATCCCGTTGACAACGCCTCCATCGATGCGCTCGATCTGCCTGTGCCGCCCGGCATCGCGCAGCGCGTGCACTACATGTACGCCGTGGCGGCGAAGAATGAAACGGTTCGCGCGACGGTAGAGCGCTTTCAGAAGGCCGGCCTGGCCCTGGCGGTGATCGACATTCCCGACACGGCCCAGCGCAACGTCGCCGCGCTGTACGAGACCGAGCGGCGCGGCCTGGTGGCGGTGACGTTCGATGCGCACGGCATGCTGCTCACGGTCAATTTTGGCGGCGAGCTGTACCTGTCGCGGCGCCTCGATATCACCGCGAGGCAGCTCGTCGAGTCCGCCGGCGAGGACCGAGTACGCCTGCTCGACCGCGTGCTGGTCGAGACGCAGCGCTCGCTCGATCATTGCGAGCGCACCTACACCTTCTTTGCCATGGGCCACATGCTGCTGGGTCCGCTGCCCGAGGAAGTCGGCTTGCGCGAGCATCTGTCGTCCCACTTGTATCTTCCGGTCGAACCGATGGATCTGGACGCGGTGGTGCAATTGCCGCCGGCCGGCGCGGCGTGGGCGGCGAACGAGCGGGCGAACTGGCTGAAGGTCATCGGCGCCGGGCTGCGCGTCGAGGAGAAGGCGCTGTGAGTCAGCAGATCAACCTCTACAGCCCGCTCTTCCGCAAGCAGAAGAAGCTGCTTTCCGCGATGGCATTGTTGCAGGCGACCGGCCTGGTGGTGCTGGCCGTGGCGGGGTTCTATTTCTACCTGTCTGCGCAGACCTCGCGGCTGGAGGCTCGAGTTGCGGACTCGAGCCGACAACTGCAAAACGAGCTTGAGCAGCTGAAGGTCCACGGCACCCAGCAGTCGCCCGACGCGCGCGTCAAGTTGCTGGCTGAGCGCAGGAAGAAGCTGGAGGCAGAATTCAGCGAGCGCACGCAGGCGCTGCAGGCGATGGACAAGGGGGCGGCGGGAAGGACCGAAGGCTACTCCGGACTGCTGCGGGCGCTGGCGCGCCTGTCGATGGACGGCATATGGCTGACCCGGGTCCGGTTTTCCGAGGAGAGGGGCGAGGCTTTCATCGCCGGGCGCGCCGCGCGCCCCGAGCTGGTGCCTTTGTACCTGCAGCGACTGCGCACGGAAGAAAGGCTGCAGGGCCAGGACTTCTCCAGCCTGGAAATCACGCGCCCGGCGCAGCCAGCGCGATTCATCGAGTTCGTGCTGTCATCGGGCGGCGGCGAGGCAAAGAAATGAGCTTCGACTGGAAATCCTGGATTGCGCGGATCGACGACATGAACCTGCGTGAGCGGGCCATGCTGTTCGGGTCGGTCGCCCTGGTGGTGGTCGTGACGGCGCATGTCACCCTGATCGATCGGGCGCTGGTCAGCCAGAAGCGCCTCACCGAGCGCCTCACGCGCGACCAAAGCCAGCTCAAGTCGGTGCGCGAGCAGCTGCAGTTGATCCTGAAGGAGAACCAGCCCCAGGGCCGGCATCCCGACGAGCTGGCGATTGCCGAGCTGGAGCGCAAGATCAAGGAAACCGAAACAACCCTCGCCGCCAGGCAGCGCGCCTTTATCGCCCCGGAAGAGCTCCCGGTGCTGCTCAGGCAGATGCTGGGACGCAGCCGGCAGATCAAGCTGGAATCGCTGCGGTTGCTCCCGGGTACGCCGCTACCGACGCCGGGAACGGCCGGTTCGACGCCAGGCAGGCCGGAAGGACCGCAAGGGAGCGGCGAGGTCTTCCGCCACGGGGTGGAAGTGACCTTGAGCGGCTCGTATTTCGACCTGGTGCAGTATCTGGCCGAGCTCGAAAGTCTTCCGTCCCCGCTCCTTTGGGGAAGGGTCGAATTGCAGGTGGAACAGTACCCCGAGGTCAGGCTCACCCTGGTCGTGCGCACCCTCAGCACAAGGCGATCTTTGCTTGCGACATGAGAAACCCGGAAAAAGCTTATCATTGCCGTGTACGCATGGAGGTGCGCAATACTGAAAACAAGATCAGCCGCCTGCGTGGTGTTCCTCTCTTTCGCGATCGCGGGCGTCGCGCTGGCACAGTCGCCTGCACAGTCTTCGGCGGATCCGATGCGGCCTTTCGAGGCGCGTGACGATGCGGCACAGCAAGCCGGCGCGCCGGCCGCGAGCAGGTTGCAGGGCGTGCTGACCTCGCCGGGCCGCAAGTTCGCGCTCATC
>WNEL01001618.1_pt1 | contig 16800 bp, 16 predicted proteins | sample 5399991 | NCBI WGS metagenome assembly WNEL01 (sample SAMN13153325, study PRJNA577476) | soil metagenome | isolation source: 20 cm grassland meadow soil pre-rain plot 2 | place: USA:California | collected 2015-09-08
CGCGCAAAACGAGTGGCAGCCCGGTTTCGCAAACCATTAATTGCCACTTCTGACGCGCATCGGCTGCACGCCTTTGGGCGGCATTACACCAGTATTCGAGTGCCACCTGCGCTTACCGTCGAAAATGTTTTCGCGGCGTTACGCAACGGCCCACTGCGCTTAACGAGTCCCCCCTGCAGTTTCACCGATCTTGCGAGCGCGATTTACTTTGTTTTTCTTGCACATCCTTTCCGTGTACGACGGAAGTTCGGCTCCGCGAGATAGTCATCTAGCAGGAAAACCGTAGCACCTCAATGCTGAGGGGCTGGCTGCGCCAGGTCGTAGATTGCACCCCAATCGCCGGATGCAACGAGAAACGCCGTAGCTTCCCATGGCCGGCTGCTTGATTGGTAGTTGGTCTTTTCGTCTTGGCCCCAGAAGACGTAGCGGACGCCCAAAGCTTTCGCGGCTTCGCGCCAGTTGGCGGCTCCATTCATTAACTCTGTCAGCCGATTGCTTGCGTCGCCGGAATTGAATCCTTCCGTCCAGAGATGACCCGGATATCCCAGCACAACTTTCCGGCCCTGCAGCAATACCGGATGATTGTAGGTCGGGTAACTGGCGAATCGCGCTTCTACCGGCAAAGGCCGAAGCGCCGCGCCGGCGTAGTCGAGTCTCGCGCGCTCGATGAGTCCAAAGCCCGGGTGTCCGGCAGAGAGTCCACCCAGCAAAGTAACAAACCCGGATCCGAAAAGTGCAATGCATATCGCCGCCCGTTCCGGAAAGGCCCAGCGGCCGATGATGTCGCTCCAAAGAAAGGGAAGAATAAGAAAGTAGCCCCAGACCATGAGCTTAAGGTTGTCCCATTCCCATGGGGCGGTTTTGAAAAAGTACCCCGCGGCGAAGATAACAATTGCCGGCAAGACAAAGGCGACGTCCGCTGGAGGTCTGTCACCCCAACGCCAGCCCGATTTCCAAATACGCCATCCGACCAAGCCGACGAGGAGCAGCGCAAGAGGAATCCACAAGCCGAAGTTTGTTAACCAAAACTGAAAAAATGGAGCGATGACGCCGTTCCATGTTTTTTGCAACAGCAACCCAAACATGGTGGACGATCCAAAATTCGCAGTTCCGCCCATCCGGAAAAAAGGCGCTGCCAAATCTGGCGAATCCTGCGCCCAGCCGGGATGCCATTGGAGTATTGATGCTGCACGAAAATGATCGGTGACAAGCCAGACAAAAAATGTTGCTGGAATCAGCGCGATGGCCAGCATCGCCGCGGCGTGTCTGCGAATAGGCGCGCCGCGGAAAATTTCCGGCCACATTGTCGGGTGCGAAATCAGCCGACCGATTCCGGCGCTGCCATCTTTGCGAGCCGCATTCACGACAAACTGGATTTCACTGGGACGTTCAAGGAGCAGCACAAATACCAGGACGATGGTCAGGGCGATAAACGTATGAAGATTGAAAAGTGGCATTGACGCATAAAGCGAGAGCTCGACCCAGAAGGGCAGAGGTCCTCGTGCACAAGGAGCGGCGGTCTCTAGTCCACCGCTTTCTGTTGCCGCACTCGATGGTTTGAAAACCGCTGCCCCTTGCCCGAAAAACTTTTCTCGCCAATGCCAAAGCAGGACCAAACCTACCGGGATCGCGTAAAGCCATCCACGCTGCGTCACGAACATCGCCAGCGGAATGCTTTTCCAAGCGATCGGCCTGTGGGCGACATCTGCCGCGGTGCCCTGATAATCCAAAAACTTCCAGGTCTTGAAGAACTGGAACCCGGCGATCCCGCCGTTGAACAGGAAGCCTGCAACGGCAAAGCTGCCGCCCCAGCGGTAGAATGCATAAAACGTTGCGAGCGAGCCGACCAAACCGACCCAAACCAATCCGGTTATCAAGTCGACGTGAACAAGCGAAAGCAGCGCATTGAATAAATCGATCCCTGCCGGATACCTCAGTTTGCTAAAGACATAGATCGGGTTATCCGGCCAGAGCGCGACGCCGTTTGCAAAATTTTTTATCAATGTGAGATGCAACGACAGATCTCCCAGGTTATTGGGCGATTGGATCTTGTAATCGCTGCCGTCGATGTAGAACAACCAGCAAAAGGAGCGAACGGCAAACATCGCGAAGCACACCGCCACTGCCCAGAACCATACATGGCGATAGCGCATGATTGCCGACCAGGTGGCGGCATTCGGAGTGCTGTCCGGATCTGAAGCCTTTTGAGATTTTCGTACTGGCGGCTGATTCGCAGCCTTCTCTCGAATCGCCGTGTCAGAAGTGCCCAGGTAAGCTGCGACTGCGAATGCGGCGCCGCACACCAGCGCGAGCCACGCGCTCACCACGTTTAAGCCCCTTCCAGCCATTCCCAGAAACAGACCGCACACCACCGACAGATTGACGAAAGTGAGAACAGCCGAAAGCCACTTCATCGAGACGCGCTGTGCCTAGCCTCGTGGTTTCCCGACAAAATCCGGTGCTTTACCCGGGAAGAATTCCTTAAAAACCTTGGCGCTCAAATAAAGCTTCGATGGATCCTGATAGTTCCGAATCGTGAGAGTGTCAGTGTAGTAAGCGTTTTTCAACTTTGATTCGACGTCTTTGATTTTGTCTTGCTGCACCAGGAGAAAATCGCCGTCGATGTTTGCTGGCATGTTCCCTCCTTCGTAATAACCGACTCGATCGAAATCCCCCAGCATCCACGGAAGCGGGTAAACACTGGAGCGGATCAAGTGGCCGACGAGGTGATAGTACGCCGGGTCTCGTTTTGCTAGCTTCAGCAGCGGCCTGGTTAGCTTAAAGATGTCGTTGTAAGTCTGAACGTACGCGTAAGGCTCGGTAGGCGACGAGCACCGGAAGTAGTTCAGCCAAATGGATCGAACAAACGAAACGCACAAAAGAACACCTATCGCGATGTACACTTTCCGCAGGTTTTTTGGGCGAACCAACAGGATCGCCGCGCCAAAGGTAAACAGGAACGGCCAGCCAAAACTGATAATGCACCACGGCGTCTTGTATTTGACGTAGCTGTAAGCAATCAGGCTTCCCACGCCGTAAATCGCCAGATAACGCAGACTGAGGTTCTTAAATTTTTGGCAAAACAGGCACAGAATTAATCCAGCCAACATTGGCAATTCGTAACCAGAAAAATTAGTTCCGCCCGCTTCCCAGGATGGGCCCATTAATCTGAACCAATAATCCCACGGTTTTTCATGGCCGTGGCCGGCGGCGCCAGTCTCGGTCCACGCTTTGAACGCTAGATACAGCCCTTTAACACCACTCCAGTTAAAGAAAGTTCCGGAATAGAAAAATATGATCGCGACCGCGCCGACAATGAGGACGATTGCGAGATCGATCCAGCTCCAAGTTTGCTTTGCCGGCTTGGCATCCGGAACGCGGCTCAGGGCGATGGAAACTGCCAGTGCTGGAATGGCAAGCACCGCGCAGGCGACATGAATGGCATAGGTTTCCTTCGTCAGAATCATGCCCGCTAGTCCCATGCCCGCATACCAGAGGTAACTCAGCGTGCCCAATCTCCACAGACCGAGTAGTCCCAGGATGAACATGGTCGAGAAGAGTTCCAGCCAGACTTCGTGAATTGCATAGCGTCCGTAGAAAACGAAGCTGGGAGAAATCGCCATGGCCAGCGCGGCTATTCTGGCAACGTTTCGTCCCACCAATGGTTCGAACTTCAACGCCAGCCAAACACAACCAATACTTACGAGTACAACAGGCAACCGCAGTGCCCACACGTTCCGGCCAAATAAGCTCTCGAAGAGCAGCAGCACGTAGAAGTGAAGCGGACCGTGATAATTCGTCGGGTCGTACCGATAAAACCCATTTTTCATCACCTGATCGACGAACCAGCCGTTGATGCCCTCGTCGAAATGCGGCGGCTTGATGCCCAGCAGGAAAAAGCGCAGGAACACCGCTAAGCCCAGGATCGCCCACGGAATCCAGTCTGTCTCCGCTAATTGAGGCTTCCACTGCTCCAGGCGGCTGCGCAGCATCGGAAATTCTGCTGGCGCGCTCTGCTCTGCGCTGCTAGTACGCGCTGCCATGCGCATCCTTGTAACCGGTGGCTGCGGATTCATCGGGAGCAACTTTATTCGGTATATTTTGCACCATTACAAACCAGCGTTCGTGACCAACGTGGATGTGCTCACCTACGCAGGCAATCTCGCCAATCTTGATGGCGTGGTCGAGGAACATGGCGAACGCTACGAATTTTTCAAAGCCGATATCGCTAACGCCGACCAAATGGACGCCCTGATGACCGAGCACGGGTTTTACGCGGTCATCAATTTCGCGGCAGAATCGCACGTGGATCGCAGCATCAACGATCCTCTCAACTTCATTCATACAAACATCATCGGCACGAGCGTGCTGTTGGATTGTGCGCGGCGCCACGGGATCCAGCGCTTCATTCAAGTCTCAACAGACGAAGTGTACGGATCGCTCGGGACAACCGGCAGATTCACCGAGCAATCGCCACTCGATCCGAGTTCGCCGTATTCAGCGAGTAAAGCCGGTGCTGATCTTCTGGTGATTGCCTCTTACAAGACTTACGGCCAGGACGTCCTGGTGACCCGATGCTCGAACAATTACGGTCCATTGCAGTTCCCGGAAAAATTGATTCCGCTCATGATCATCAAGGCGCTTCGGGACGAGCCGCTGCCGGTCTACGGCGATGGCATGAACGTACGCGACTGGATTCATGTGACGGATCATTGCGCCGCCATTGTCGCGGCACTTTTCGAAGGGAAGCCGGGGCACGTTTACAATTTTGGCGGCGACAGCGAAATGGTGAATTTGGATGTGGTAAAAATGATTCTCGATCAACTGGGCAAGCCGCACAGCCTCATCTCATTTGTGCCTGACAGACTAGGGCATGACCGCCGCTATGCGATTGACTCTTCAGTTGCGCAACGCGAATTGAACTGGAAACCGCGCCGTAATTTTAAGGAGGGTCTGGACGAAACCATTCGGTGGTACGTCAACAATCCATCTTGGTGGCAACCCTTGCTCGAGCGCGCAGGGAGATATTGAACTGTAGCGGCAGTCTGCGACTGCCGATTTTATGAAACGACGATCAGAGATTGCCGCTACAAAATGACGAAAATTGTGATTATCGGTGCGGGCGGACGGCTAGGCGCTGCGCTCATGCGCGAATACGAAGACAAATACAACGTCGTCGGCTTTAATCACGCGCAACTTGATTTGTCGAAGTTGAATGATGTGCGCGCGAAGCTGTGCCCAACGAATTTCGACGTACTAATCAATGCTGCGGCATTCACTAATGTCGATCTTTGCGAGACCGAGCGGGATCGCGCCTATCTGATTAACGCCGAAGCGCCGGCCCTTCTTGCGAATATTTGCAGGGACAAAGCCGCCAAGCTGATTCACTTCAGTACGGACTACGTCTTCGATGGCAAGAAACGCACACCGTACACCGAAGAAGATGAAGCGAATCCGATCAGCGTTTACGGCGCATCGAAGCTAGCCGGAGAAAAGAATGTGCTCGCCGCGGAAAATCGTCATCTCGTCGTGCGCGTGTCCTGGGTATTTGGTCCCGACCGGCCGAGCTTCGTCGACGCGATGATCAAGCAAGCGCAGGAAAATGAAAATGTGGATGCAATCGCGGACAAATTTTCGGCGCCTACGTACACGCTGGATGTCGCGCAGATGCTTCGTCAGTTTTTTCCAGGCGCTGCTGTAGCCGGGATCGGTGATCCCGGCGGGCATTTTCGTAAAACCGTGGTGAGCTCGGAGACCGGGGTCAACGACCCCGGCTACAGCGCAGGCGATTGCGGTGGCATTTTGCATTTTGCCAACGCCGGCGAATGCAGTTGGCAGGAATACGCACAATGGGCTGTGAATTGTTGTCGCGAGGCTGGCCTTCCGCTGAAAGCCAGAATAGTCGGCGCGTTTAAATTGAAGGACATGGTCGACTGGGTCGCACGCCGTCCTGTCTATTCTGTGCTTTCCACCGCGAAATACACGGAGTCGACCGACATGTCACCTCGCACTTGGCGGGACGCAGTTGCTGATTATATTACGCGCTTCTATTCCAAGAAATGAAAACACCCATCGTTGCTTTTGCCCTGTCGATACTCATCAGCCTTAGCGCACGCGCCGAATTGAAATGGGAGCAGACCACGCTCGAGCTGCATCCAACGGCTGCCGACAAACAGGCGATAGGCCATTTTAAATATCAGAACCCCGGGAAGACGCCGGTGAGATTTAAATCTGTTCACGCTTCCTGCGGTTGCACGACTGCGCAAACACAGAAGGACGAAGTCCCCGCCGGCGGCACCGGGGAGATTACGGCCACTTTTAACATTGGCGATCGCACGGGCACTCAGGTCAAAACGGTCACTGTGGAGACCGACGACCCGACAAATACTAAGACGGTCCTCACGCTCCGGACGATTATCCCGCAGCAATTGGAGATCAGCCCGACATTTGTTTTCTGGAAGCAAGGCGACAAGCCGGACCCTAAGACGATCACGGTGAAGGTCGGCAAGGATTTCACCGTGAAACATATCAAGGTCACATCATCGAGCCCGGATTTTCAAGCTAAGGTGGAGGAAAAGGGTAACGGCGAGTTCAAGATCGATGTCCAACCTCAGGAAACGAAGAATCTCGTTGCTTCGACTCTGACGATTCAACCTGAGGATTCACAGAAGGTCTTTTACGCCACTGCGCGCATCACCAATTCACCGACCGTTCAATAAATAGTGACGTCTTCGCTGGTCCGGCAGGTTCTCATCCTGGCAGCGGTAGCGCTCATTCCCGGGGTGGGCGAGGCAGTTTATTTTCGCCACAAAATATCGTGGCGATCGGCTGTCCTGCCGTCGGAAATGGTTACTGTCGATCAAGCGCGCGCGTGGGGCGGAAACGTTATCTGGGTGGATGCCCGGCCGGACGAGGAATTCGCGCGCGATCACGTTCCCGACGCAATATCATTGAATGAAGACCGATGGAACGACTTGCTGTCCCAATTTCTAGTGGTGTGGTCGCCGGGAAAAAAGGTCGTCGTCTATTGCAGTAGCCTCAGTTGTAATGCCAGCCGGGAAGTCGCTCGGCGCCTGCGCAGGGAAGCGCAACTTCCTGATGTGTTCGTGCTAGAAGGCGGATGGGAAGCGTGGTTGAAGAAAAGATGAGTACGACGCCCAACGCTGAACCCCCAACATCGCACGCTCAACTTCGCGTAGCAGGGAACACATCAGACGTCAAAGGTCGAACATCAAACATACTCTGGCGCATCGTCGATCTCATTGTTGCCGTCATTTTCATTTACGCCGGCGCGATCAAGGCACTCGATCCGGTTCAGTTCGCTAGCGACATCGACAACTACAAGATTCTCCCGTGGCCTTTCAGTGTCGCACTGGCGTTCTACCTGCCGTGGCTGGAGATCTTCTGCGGCTTCGCATTGGTGGCTCGTACGTTATATCGAGGCGCGTTATCGATCTTAACCACCTTGATCCTGGTCTTCACGCTCGCGACTACCGCGGCAAAAGTTCGCGGACTCGATATCACCTGTGGCTGTTTCGGTCACGCCAGCCAGAATTGGAGCTTTCCTGCTCACCTGGCAACCAATCTTGGAATTCTCGCCGCGCTCCTTGTGCTTTGGCTTTCGAATCGTTCGGCCAAGCCTTCGTAAGGCAGCCGCTCCGCCTGAGATCTTAATTTGGCAACCGACGTGGTTGCTCTACAACCCAACGCGCGGAGTTCTCTTCATCTGCGAATACTCGATGGAGCATGATCAGGAAGCTAAAATCCGGCAAGTATCGACTGTATTCGCGTAAGAAAAATCCGAAGACGGGCAAACGAAGAAATCTCGGCACGTTTAAGACAAAAGCTGCGGCGAAGAAACGCGAACGCGCCGTTCATTATTTCAAGCGCAATTAGGTTCGTGCTTTGCTTGATTAAGGTGCGCCTCGTGTTCCACACTGTATTGGCTTGAACCCCGAATGAGACAGTTGCGGCTAATTATTCGATACGCGGTTTGGCTGGTTGTGTTCGCGAGTGCGGGCTGCGGCCGAAAATCAGTGAGTCAGGTTGTCGGCGGGTCACCTCTGGCGCAGTCACCATCAATGCTGCCGACGACATCTGCGACTCAATCCCCGGCCATCGTCCCGTCAGTTACTCCTTCGCCCGAAGCAAAACCTGGTCAAACTGCATCGGTCGATTTACCGAAACTGGAAAAAGCGGTCCAGCCTTCAGTAATTTTGGTCACAGTCTTTGATCCAAAGGGGAATTTGTTGCGGACGCAGAGCGGTTTTTTTATTTCTGCAGACGGCAGATTCGTTACCACAGCACGCGCAATTGAAGGCGGAGTCAATGCTGTCGCAAAAACCGGCGACGGTGGAATCTACAACGTCACCGGGATTGTCGCGGCTTCGAAAGAATCGGACCTGGCCGTTCTGCAAGCGGACGTCAAGCGCGCTCCGTTTCTTGCGCTACACAAGAATGGCAATCTGTCATCGGCCCCCGGGATTGTGATGATCGGCAGTGCATTGGCTGGAAATGACGGCAGCGCTCGTCAAACGAAGATTACTGCACAACAGGCAGATCGTTTGGAAATTGCCGGAGCAACTCCCGCAAGTTCGATCGGATCGCCTGTCGTAAACGAGATTGGCGAAGTCGTTGGCGTACTTACAGCGACCGGACAACAGACCACTGCTCGTCCTGCCACTGTACTGGAATCACTGTTATCTCGCGTTGCGACCGATACTCAGGCCCGCTGGCCGGCAACAGCTGAAACTTCGCCGACGCCAAAGCCGACACCCAAGCCGCGGTTAGTCTATGCGCCTGCGCCAGCCTTTCCGCCCGGCATTTCTCAGCCCGGGCTTTCGGGAACCGGCCGCTTCCGTTTAGCCTTCGACACAAATGGAAACGTAACGAACGTCCAAGTCGTTAAATCCACAGGAAACCCGTACTTTGATCAGGCTGCGATCAAAACGCTTCGGCAATGGAGATCTGCGCCAAGCCAGGGGTGGGCGGTTACGGTGCCTGTGACATTTCAAACGAGGTGAAGCCACAAACTGCCGCTCTCGGGTTTCACGTTAAATCCGGCTGGGCAGCTGCGGTGTTGCTTACTGGTCCAGTTCGTTCGCCTCAGCTCTGCGATGTTTTGCGAATCGATTTGTCCGACCCGCGGCTTGCCGAAACGCGACAACCTTATCATGCCGCTATGGGAAAATTGGAAACCGATACGAGAAGAATAAATCGGCGCTTGCGTGTGGTGCGACGCATTACGCAAAAATCGATTGCGACGCTTTTGGCTGGCTACCAGCAAAATTTCAAGATCAGGCGTGCTGCGCTCGTGGTGGGAAGCAAGATCGATCCTCGTTCGATCGCAAATGCGCACATCCGCGCGCATGCCTTGGAGGGACAGTTATTTCGCTCCGTGCTCGAGGAGTCTTTACAGGCGCACCGCATTCGCACGGACGTTCTCATCGAGCGCGATGCTTATGCGCGTGCGGCCGCACGACTGAAGCGATCGAGTGACAATGTGAAGCGGCCGATAGAAAATCTTGGCCGATCTACTCCCGCGGCTGCCGGGTCGTGGCGCGCCGAACAGAAACTTGCAGCGGTTGCTGCTTGGTTCGCGCTGCGTTAGTCGCTGAAATGCGGAAGTCGATTTGGTTGCAGTCGGGTCTTCGTGACAACCATGGAAATACGTGCGGCAACTAGGGCGGATCGCGATGCGATCTGGAAAATCTTTCACGAGATCCTTGCGGCGGGCGATACGTACGCGCTTGATCCAAAAATGTCTCGTGAGGATGCGCTGGCTTACTGGTTTCGAGCGGATACGCAGACTTACGTCGCAGAAAAGGATGGGACGCTTGTCGGCACTTACATTCTAAGACCGAATCAACTCGGTCCCGGCTCTCATGTCGCGAACGCTGCGTTCATCGTGGCATCCAATGCCCAAGGTTCGGGAGTGGGACGTGCTATGGCCGAGCATTGTCTAGCCGAAGCGCGAAATGGGTTTTCGCGCCATGCAATTCAATTTTGTCGTTTCCACGAATGCGCCAGCGATCCATCTTTGGAAGCAACTCGGTTTCAAAATCGTCGGTACTCTGCCAGGCGCGTTTCGCCATCCGGAAAAAGGATACGTCGACGTTCACGTTATGTACCGCTCGCTGCTTGACGCGTCAGAGGCTTCCTAAAGAAGCATTGCAAACGAACCGATTTCCTGCTGAACCTAAGCGTGGATGCAGACGGTGATCCAAGTGATAGCGAGTGGTCGCGAGTCATTGCGCGCCAAGATAATGAACGATCCGCAGCTGGAGCGAAAATTTGGGTTCATCAAAATCTGGGCGAAACAACCCGGACGTCCGCATGGTTGGGCCAAGATCCATAGCGCGCGCGATGTTCACGGAGCAATTAATTTGGAATGGCACGGCCGCAGCCGCACTCTGATTTGTCGCGTCGTGACGAAGCTGGGCAACAAGCCGAACTCGATTATTGGCGATTTTGTCGATTATTTGCTCGCGCGCCATCAGAGCCGCATTCTTGCCATTCACATCATGCGACGATGATCTTTGCACAATCCGGAGCCTACGGGGCTCGAACCCGCAACCTCCGCCGTGACAGGGCGGCGCTCTAACCAATTGAGCTAAGGCTCCTCGCGGAAACCAAACTGTAGCGGCGGCATCTTCCGTCGCAACTGTTCGGCATTTTTCCTATTCTTACTCTTGTTGTGCTCTTCGTTTCGAGTCAAAGCGAGAGAAAGAGCATCAGGTCGAGTCGACAAAACGAGTTTCACGCAACAACAGGTGAACAACTTGGTTGAACATTTTGTATGGGCGTGGCGTCGAAGATTGCGAATGCGCCTGATAACGCTATAATGACGCCTGGTTCGGCGGATTGACCCAAACCATAAATGAGCGATAAGCGCAGCGAGGGACTTCAGGACGGGGTTGGGGACTCGGGTCCGGACAATCTCGTTGACGCATTTGACCGAGTACTTTCCTCGTTGCCACCGGGTGATCCAATTCGGCGCGACTTGTTGGAACTGCGGCCGCAGATCTTCGATCAACAGGAGACAATGGTCGAGGCGCGCAGGATGATTGAGAAGCTTGAGGAGGTCATTAAGAAAGTGACTTCGCCGGCAAACCGGATCGGCACATTTCTCGGCGCCACTTCGAAGGATACGGCGCACATCGTGGTTGGCGGCGCGGATTACTACTGCAATATCGATCCGCGCATTCCGCTTGCGAAATTGAAAAAAGGAACGCGCGTGCTCGTCAATGAAGCCTTCGTGATTGTGGGTGATCTCGGATTCGAGACAGCTGGGCCGGTAACGAAAATCACCGAGGTATTGGGCAAGGACCGATTGCGCGTCGGCTCGGAGCACGGCTTGCAATCGATGGTGTTACAGCGTTCCGCTGATCTTGTTCATTCCACCTTGAAATCAGGTGACGAGGTCCGTGTTGACTCAAACTACCGGATGGCCCTGGAGATGCTCTCGGGCACAAAATCGCACGAACATTATCTCGATACAGTGCCGGAGCTGCCGTGGGAAAAAGTCGGTGGCCAGGAGGTGGCGCTCCAGGCAATTAAAGACGCCATCGAGCTGCCGCTGTTGCATCCTGATCTTTTCCGCAAATTTCAGCACGCTACGCCGAAAGGTTTTCTGCTTTACGGCCCACCCGGCTGCGGAAAGACGCTGATTGGAAAAGCGACTGCTTATAATTTAACAAAACAACTTGGGGAAAGAACCGGCACCGAGATGCGCGAATACTTCATGCACGTCAAAGGTCCCGAGATTCTGAACATGTGGGTGGGCGAATCGGAGCGAATGGTGCGCGAAATTTTTGCCACCGCTCGCGAGAAGAAAGGCGAAGGCTACATGCCATTTCTGTTCATCGACGAGGCCGAATCGATTCTCGGCACCCGCCGCGCATCGCGGCACTCGAATATTCTTTCCACGCTCGTGCCGATGTTCTGTTCGGAAATGGACGGAATCGATTCGCTCAACGACGTTGTAATTATCCTTGCTTCCAATCGCGCCGATCTGATTGACCCGGCAATTCTGCGCCCGGGCCGGATCGACCGAAAAATCAAAGTCAATCGGCCAGACAAGCAAGGTTCGCGCGAAATCTATCGTATTTATCTCACGGATTCCCTTCCTTACGATGGTGTGCTTGGGAAAGAAGCCGATGGACTTGGAGCGTCCATCGAGCGTTTGGTCGAGCGCTTTGTGGACTGGCAGTTTACGCGTCGCGACGAAAACAAATTTCTGGAGGTGACGCTTCGCAGCGGTCGCAAGGAAACGCTTTATCGCAGCGATCTCATCAGTGGTGCGATTATCGCCTCGATCGTCGAGCGCGCGAAAGCGATAGCGATCAAAAGAGCGATCGCCACTCAACAGGAGGAAGGGCTTCGGGAAACCGATTTGCAACTCGCTTTCAATGCCGAGTACACAGAGAACGATATTTTCCCAACGACGGACATTACAGAGGACTGGCTCAAGCTAATCGATTACGATCCAGAAAACGTCGTTAAAATCTCGCCTGTGAGACCAGTCTCCGAGGGGCGCACACACACAACATCTGGCGTAATCTGATGCCGCAAAGAAGATGTCCGCAGCGCCGCGCCCGTTTAGCTTGATCGGGCTTCGTGCCTTGGCTGGATAACCTGGGAAATAGCCGGACTTGATGAAACGCGTCTTTGGGCTGGAGACGGAGTACGGCATCACTCTAAGTGGTGCGGAGACGGAGGATGTCGTCGCCGAATCCATCGAGTTGGTGCGGCATTATACCGATCATGGTGCGCTGATGAAATGGGATTATGAGCTGGAAGATCCGCACCTGGATGCGCGCGGGTTTCGTGCGCGCGAATTACTTCAGGACACAGATGAATCGGCTTATTACGAGATCGACAAACGGCGTCCCCTCAGCTTTGAGGAAATAAAAAGCGATCTTGTTCTTTCAAACGGCGCCCGGTTCTACAACGATCATGCGCACCCGGAATATTCTACGCCGGAATGCACAACCCTTGACCAGATTGTTGCCCAAGACAAAGCCGGCGAGCGCATTCTCGCAGAGTGCGCGCGGCGGCGAAATCAAAGTTTGCCGTCCGGTTATGAAGTTCGCCTTTACAAAAACAACACTGACTTCGCCGGACACAGTTACGGTTGTCACGATAATTACCTGATGAGTCGCGACATCGCATGGGACAAAATCGTGTCCGGTATTCTGCCGTTTCTCGTCACTCGACAGATTTTCGCGGGAGCCGGAAAAATGGGTGTGGAAGTAGAGAGCGGGCAGAGCGAGCCTGGAATTTATCAAATCTCACAGCGCGCCGATTTTTTTAGTGTGGTGGTGAGCATCGACACGATGAATCGGCGACCGCTGATCAACACGCGTGACGAGCCGCATGTCGACGCGAGCCGCTATCGCCGGTTTCACGTTATCCTTGGTGATTCGAACATGAGCGAATGGGCCACGGCGATGAAAATGGGGACCAGCGCGCTGATACTGGATCTCATTGAACGCGGAGAAGCGCCTCAGCTCGAGATTGCGCAACCGGTCGATGCCAACAAATCAATCAGCCGCGATCAAACTTATGATTGGATCATCGAACTAAAGGATGGACGCAAAATCTCTGCAATTGATGTCCAACGGATTTATTTGCGCGCCGCCACCAAACTGGATCCGGCTTCGCCAGACAGCAATGAGGAGCGGGGATGGATATTGCGTGAATGGGAAAATGTCCTCAACGATCTGGAGTGCGACGCAATGTCAACGCGAGATCGCGTTGATTGGGCGGCAAAGAAGTTCTTACTGGATGCATTGCAGGAAGAGGAAAAACTTTCTTGGAGCGATCCCTGGCTGCAATCGATCGATCTGGAATATCATAACCTCGATCTCGACCGTGGATTGTACTACGAACTGGCGCGGAAGGGCCTGATGCGGCGGGTTACAACCGAGGAGGAAATCAAGACTGCGATCTTTAATCCGCCGGAAACGACGCGTGCATTTTTCCGTGGTCGCGCCGTCGCGCGTTTCAATGACGAGATTTCCTCCATTCAGTGGGACGAAATCGTCTTTGCAAGCGGGGCACACTCTTGCCGCGTTGCGCTTCCTGAACCAGCCATGAATGCGCGCCTCGATGCGCTTAGCCACGCCGCGCGCAACGGCAAGGATTTCTCAGAATTCATGAGTGCCATCGCGCAGGTGGACTGATTCGGCCGAACTCAATCGAAAACGGCGATCGAAAATAAGCTCACTCCCACTCGATGGTGCTCGGCGGCTTGCTGGAGATATCGTAGCAGACGCGGTTAACGCCTTTGACTTCGTTGCTGATGCGGCTCGAAATGCGTGCCAGCAATTCGTACGGAAGCCGAACCCAGTCGGCGGTCATGCCGTCCTGACTCTCGACGATGCGAAGGACGATCGTGTTTTCATAGGTTCGTTGATCGCCCATGACGCCGACCGATTGCACAGGCAGCAAAACAGCAAATGATTGCCAAACTTTGTAATACCAGTCGGCAGCTTCCATTTCGCTTTGCACAATCGTGTCTGCCTCGCGCAGAATGGATAGCCGCTCGGGCGTAACCTCACCGAGAATACGAACGGCGAGACCGGGGCCGGGGAAAGGCTGACGATAAACGATCTCCTTCGGCAAACCGAGCTGCAATCCTGCCTGGCGCACTTCATCTTTAAACAATTGGCGGAGCGGCTCGACGAGTTCGAAATGCATTTTCTCCGGCAATCCTCCGACGTTGTGATGGCTCTTGATGACCTGCGCTGGATTGCCCCTGATCGATACGCTCTCGATCACATCAGGGTAAAGGGTGCCTTGTGCGAGAAATTTGTAACCGCCATGTTTGCGATCGCCGTTTTTCCGGTCCTCCTCGAGCAGTTCCTCGGTCGCGTGTTGAAATACTTCGATGAATTCATTGCCGATCAGCTTTCGCTTGCTCTCGGGGTCGGTCACGCCTTTGAGCAGCGCGAGGAAGCGATCGCTTGCATCGACATATTTTAAGCGCACGTGGAAGTTCTCACCGAAAACCCGCTGCACGATTTCTTCCTCGCGCGCGCGGAGCAGTCCATTGTTCACGAAAATACAGGTGAGCTGGTTGCCGATCGCTTTGTGCAGGAGCGCAGCCGTCACTGAAGAATCGACGCCACCGCTCAAACCGAGCACGACCTTTTGATCTCCGACCTGTTTTCTGACATGGGCGCAAGCTTCTTCGATAAAGGAGCCCATCGTCCAGTCCATCGCGCAGTGGCAGATGTGGTACACAAAATTTCGCAGGATCTCCCTGCCGCGCGGCGTGTGCGCGACTTCGGGATGAAATTGCAATCCGTAAAGTTTGCGTTGCCGATCCTCGACGGCGGCGAAGTCGCAACCTTCAGTCGTCCCGACGGCAACAAACCCTTTCGGCAAAGCCGTGACTTCGTCGCCATGGCTGTTCCAAACGTCGAGCTGATTGCCTAACCCTTCGAAGAGTTCCGATCCATTCCTGATGTGCAACATGCCAGCGCCATATTCGCGTCGGCCAGTGAATACGACCTGGCCGCCAAGGCGATGCGCCATCAACATCAGCCCATAACAAATTCCCAAGACGGGAATGCCTAGCGAAAAAATCTGTGGGTCGATTTGCGGGGCGCCTTTGTCGTAAACGCTGGCTGGCCCGCCCGAAAGGATAATTCCGTTGGGTTTGAGTGCGGCGATTTCAGCAGCTGGCGTGTCGAAGCGAACAATCTCCGAATACACCTGACACTCGCGGATTCGCCGCGCTATGACCTGCGTGTATTGCGAGCCGAAATCGAGAATGAGAATTTTTGAGTGCGTTGAGCGGGCTGCCATCTTTGCGCGCTATGGATGGGTTTGTGGAACGCTGTGCTCTGCGGCCGGATCGTCGGGCGATCGCTCCAACGGGCCGAGCGTTCCCTGACCGGTCACGCCGCGCTCCAACTGCCCTTGCACTTCCTCCGTGGAGCGCTGCTCCAGCGGATCAGCACAGCCGGCCACAGCCAGGCATGCGATCACGAACAAGATCCGCATGCGTCTCATCTGCTTATTCTAAGAACGAAGGGTTGCATTGCAAGAATGCTAGATCGTTAAAGGGTTGAAGCGATGAACAGTCGAAGCGGTGAATCCGTAGATTTCTCGTTGCCGCTTCAACGCTTCAACGCTTCAACTATCTAACGCGCCATGATTCCGCCGGAACTTTTGATGCAGGGCTATCGACTCGGTGTTTTTCCCATGGCCATGGAGGATGACTCGATCGAATGGTTTTCGCCCGATCCCCGCGCCATCTTGCCATTGGAAGATTTTCATGTGCCCCACGCGTTGCGGCGTGTGCTGCGAAAGAGGGTTTTTGAAACAAGTATCAACAGCGCGTTTCCGGAGGTGATCGAGGCATGCGCGAAACGGAAAGATACGTGGATCAATCATGAAATTATCGAGAGCTACACGCGATTGCATGAGCTGGGTCATGCGCATTCCGTTGAAGCCTGGAACAAAGGCAGACTCGCCGGCGGCCTTTACGGCGTCGCGGTGGGGGGCGCATTTTTTGGGGAATCGATGTTTCATCGCGTGACCGATGGCTCCAAGGTTGCACTCGTGGCGCTGGTGGAACATTTGCGTGCTCGCAAATTCGTGTTGCTGGACACGCAATGGCTCACTGCGCACCTGCAACAATTCGGCGGTATTGAAATTTCGCGAAACCATTACCTGCGGCTCTTGCGTAGGGCGGTGGAGTTGCCACGTAAATTTCTGTAGGTGCAGGCCAGAAATCGCTAACGCTGCCCGCAAAGTAAATCCACGATGAGGCAGAGAACCCCGCGA
>WNEL01001834.1_pt1 | contig 16726 bp, 16 predicted proteins | sample 5399991 | NCBI WGS metagenome assembly WNEL01 (sample SAMN13153325, study PRJNA577476) | soil metagenome | isolation source: 20 cm grassland meadow soil pre-rain plot 2 | place: USA:California | collected 2015-09-08
CAGCTAGGCTGGAACCACACGTGAAGCAGCCCGAGTTGCCTTGCCTCCATTTGCGCGGCCGGAAGGTACATTGTTTCTTCACCGGTGAGAGGCGCAACAGGATCAATGCCCGGCGCCATAGCCACATTCTCCACCACGCCGACAATCATAGTGTCCTTATCCACGTAATGGCCGACTGCATTTGCCCCATGGAAAAACTTGCGCGCGAACTTCTGGTTGACGATAGCCACTCGCTGCGTATCTGGCCCGTCTGCTTCGGTGAAGGATCGCCCCGCCAGAACCGGAATCTGCAACGCAGCGAAATAATCAGGTGTGGTGTATATCACGTCGGCAGTGGCTTTCTGCCCCGCTTCTTTACCGTCGCTGATGGCTATGTCTCCCGTAATTACCGTCCGCTCGTATGGCAGGCTCAGGCCAACAGCGGACTGCTGCACTCCGGGAATCTGCTGCATGGCGGTTGTGCTCTCTGCCAATAACTTTCTGAAGGCCGCGGCATCGTGGAAGCGCACCTCATCGAGCGATGCTTTGGCGGTCATTACTCCATTGGGATTGAACCCCGGCGGCAGAGTTTCCAGGTGGACCAGAGTGCGGATGAGCAGGCCGGAGGCCGCCAACAGCACAACGGTAAGGGCAACCTCGCCGGCGATAAGCCCTTGGCGCAAGCGCAGGCCGCCGCTCCCGGCCACGGCGCGGCTAGCCATCGACGATCGCAGGTCCACACTCCCGCTTGCGATCGCCGGGAGCATGCCGAATAGGATGCTGGCCAGCAGGGAAGCGGCCAGTGTGGAGCCCATCACGCGGCCGTCGAGGGAAACTTGTGCCACATGGAGAAAGTGTTCAGGCAAAAGCAGCAAGAGCCCGCGCAGTGCCAGGTAGCCCACACCGATGCTAACCGCTCCGCCCACAAGCGCCAGCAGCAGGTTTTCGATCCAGAACTGTCTCCGGATCTGCCAGCGCGAAGCTCCCAGCGCTAGACGCGTGGCTACTTCCGAAGTGCGCCGCATCACCCGCACCAGCGTCAGCCCGGCCAGATTGGCGCAGGCGATCAGCAGAATGAATCCCGCTGCCAACATTAGCGTCAAGACCTGCGGACGCAGCGTAGCCGTCTCCCCCTTTTGGAGCGGAACGGAATAGTAGGTCACTTGCGCTCCTGGATTGTTCTCTAATTCATAACGCTGCGTGCGGAGCGACCAAGCACGATTAATTTCGGCATCCGCCTCCTGCCAGATCACTCCATCGCGCAGCCGCGTAATGACCTCAAAGTTCGTTCCCGTTCCTTCGCCCTGGCGGCTGGGCTGAAGCGCCGTATACAGGTCAGCGTTCAGAGGGATAATCGCTCCCTCTGGAAGCACGCCGATGACCGTGTATGGCTCGCCTTTCAGCAGAACGGTCTGGCCCGGAATCGTAGGATTGGCGCCCAAGGCGTTGCGCCACAAGCCATAGCTCAAAATGGTTGTCTTCGGCCCATGCGGAAGGTCTTCCGCATCCGAGAAATTGCGCCCCATGATGGGATGAATAGCCAGGACGTCGAGGTAATGCGCGGAGATGCGTCCCGCGTGAACATACTGCACCTGCGAACCCGCCTCCAGGTTGGCACCTGAAGCTCTTAGGCCTGAAACGGCCGATATCAGAGCAGGAACATTGTCTCGCAGCAGCTCCCATTGCTCACCATTCACGTGATGCCTCTCATCCGAGCCTAGGGGGCCTGTCACCCGCGTGTAAATCGTGCCCATCCGTTCGGGATGCGCATAGGGCAGGCTCTTCAGGAGGAGCGTGTTCACGATGGAAAAAATCGCGGTGTTCGCCCCGATGGAAAGGGCAAGCGTAAGAACTACAGTCACAGTGAAACCGGGGTTCCGGGCCAACATTCGCAGTCCGAAGCGAAAGTCTTGCCGGAGGTAATCCCACCAGAGCCAGCGGCCGAACTCGTAGAAACGTTCTTCAGCCTGCATGACGTTGCCGAAAGAACGGCGTGCGGCGGCTCGGGCCTCCTCTTCACTCAGTCCTTGCTCTCGCAAACGCTCGCTCTCGTGCTGTATGTGTGCTTCAATTTCTGCGCCAAAGTCGCTTGGCTTCCGCTTGCGTCGAAACATGGCATTTAGCCCTCCTTTGCTGGGCCTAGGATCCGTCCTATGGCTGCTGCCAGACGTTTCCACTTGGCGGTCTCCTTCACGAGTTGTTTGCGGCCTGCCGCGGTCAGAGAGTAAAAGCGGGCCTTTCGGTTATTGGATGAGGTTCCCCACTTGGCAGAGATCCAGCCGCGTTCCTCAAGCCGCTGGAGCGCGGGATAAAGGGCGCCATGTTCCACCAGCAATTCCTCTTCCGATGTCTGTTGAATGGCGCGTGCGATCCCCTGACCATGCTGGGATCCAAAGATCAGTGTGCGCAGGATCAACAGATCTAGTGTGCCCTGCAACAGTTCGAGCCGTTCTCTGGTTTCTTGGGTAGACATCTAACCTGAGTATGCGCGCGTTTGGGTAGGATATCAACCCAAAACAGCGGGGAGTGGCTTTGTTATCTGCCTGCTAGCCGTTCGACGAGGCTGCACGCGATGTGCCCGATCGTGATGTGGCATTCCTGGATGCGCTGCGCGTCATTCGACGGGACATTCAGAAGAAGATCAACCTTGCCCGCGAGTTGCCCGCCGGTTTCTCCAGTAAAGGCCACGACATACGCCCCGCGCGCGCGGCCCGCTTCCACCCCGCGCATGACATTGGGACTGTTGCCGCTCGTCGTGAGCGCCACGAGAACATCCTGTTTTGACACAAGGGCCTCAATCTGGCGAGAGAAAATAAATTCGAATCCGTAATCGTTTCCGGCCGCGGTCAATACCGAAGGATTCGTCGTGAGCGCGAGCGCGGCCAGCCCTGGGCGTTCCGTTTGCAGCCGCACGACCAATTCGGCGGCGACGTGCAGGGCGTCGGCAGCGCTACCGCCGTTTCCAAAAAAAACGAGCTTGCCTCCGGCACGCAGCGCGGCTGCGGACTTCTCCGCAAATTGCGCGATCCGGCCGATCAATTCGCTGGAAAAACTCTGCTTGACGCGAGCGCTTTCCTCGAGTTGGCGGCGAATCTCTTCCACAGGCCAGGTCATCGCTGCCTAGCAGAGAACGATTTTTTCGCGGTGACGCACCACGCGGCGCGTGGCGTTGCGCGTGTCAATGACCAGCTTTGCGGCATCGGCGATCGCCGCATAGTCATAACTGGTGTGATCGGTGGCGATAACCACGGCGTCATAGCTTCCGAGGGTTTGCGGTGTCAGCGGCACCGACTTCATGTTTTCGTAATTATAGTGCCGCATCTTGTGCAGTTTCGGGAAATAAGGATCGTTGTAATCCAGATGTGCGCCGCGCTGTTGCAGAAGCTGCATGATTTTCAGGGTCGGCGATTCCCGCAAGTCGTCTACGTCTTTTTTGTAGGCCACGCCGAGGACCAGAATCTTTGAGCCTTTCAAGCTCTTCTTGTGATCGTTCAGCGAATTCGCAACCGCATCCACGACGTGGTAAGGCATCGCGGTGTTCACTTCTCCGGCCAGCTCGATGAAGCGCGTCGAAAAGTCATATTCGCGCGCCTTCCACGAAAGATAATACGGATCCACCGGAATGCAATGGCCGCCCAGACCCGGCCCCGGATAGAACGGCATATAGCCAAAGGGTTTCGTCGCCGCCGCGTCGATCACTTCCCAAATGTCAATGTTCATACGCAGGCTGAGCTGTTTGAGTTCGTTCACCAGGGCGATGTTCACGCACCGGAAAATATTTTCAAGCAGCTTCGCCATTTCGGCCGCGCGCGTCGAACTCACCGGCACGACGCGGGCCACCACCTGCGTGTACAGCGCCTGCGCCGCGCGCCCACTCGGCGGATTCAATCCGCCAACCACTTTTGGAATTTGCGCCAGCCCAAATTGTTTGTTTCCTGGATCTTCGCGCTCCGGCGAAAACGCCAGTTAAAAATCGCACGCAATATTCTCGTTTTCCTGGCCTGCCGCGACGGGACATCGCAAACCGCTTTTCTCCAAGATAGGAAGAACCATTTCTTCGGTGGTCCCCGGGTAAGTCGTCGATTCGAGAACCACGAGCTGTCCCTTTTGCAGATGGGGATAAATTGAAATGGCGGTCTGTTCGACGTAGCTAAGATCCGGTTCACGGCGTTCGTCGAGCGGCGTAGGCACGCAAATAATTATGGCGTCGGCTTCTTTCAGCTTTTCGAAATCACTCGTCGCACTGAAGTGCCTGCTGTTCACGAATTGCTGGATCTTGTTTTGAGGAATGTGCTCGATGTAGGACTTCCCCGCGTTGAGCATCGACACTTTGTGGGGATCAACATCAAATCCCGTGACTTTGTGCCCTGCTTCGGCGAAGCGCAGCGCCAGCGGCAGCCCGACGTAGCCGCAGCCAATGATCCCAACCTTGAGCTGGGTGCCTTTGAAAAATTCAGGTTTCCGGTCGATTGGCATAGGTTCCGTCGCACTCCTCTTTGTGCATATATGACCCCGGATTGGCGGGATCAATGGCTTCGCGTTTTTGGGGATACTTTGATGCAGGCGGGCACGCTACCGCCTGCGACGTGACCAAGACAATTAAATATAGCAGGTTCCCTGCAAACAAAAAAATACGCTCATTTCATCCGTGGCCGCTTGCCCATAAGGTTGCCGCCGAGGACCCGAGGGAGGAAGATAGGGGAGGCTGGCCTGACTATTGGAAAGATGCGCGAAGTGCCGTTCAATCAACATGATTTTCATCATTCTTTTGCTGGGACTTGGCGTTGGTGTGCTGGTGGGCCTCCTGGGGATCGGGGGTGGCGTCGTTCTCGTGCCGGCCATGGTCTACCTCTTGCATATGGACCAGCACTTGGCGCAGGGAACTTCGCTTTTCATATTGCTGCCGCCCATCGGACTCGGAGCTTTGCGCGAGTATTGGAAGCAGGGCCAAGTGGACTTACCGGCAGGGATTTTGTGCGCACTGGGAATGCTCTTCGGCGCTTACGCCGGAAGCTTGATAGCGCTCCCCCTGCCGTCTCGAAACTTGAAGGGGCTGTTCGGCTGCTTCCTGATATTGTCTGGATTTCTGCTTTGGAGAAAGACGCGCAGCGATGCGAACGCGCCCGGAGGCAGCCAGGGGAAAGTTCATGCTTGAATCGATGGGCCGCATCGCTGGAATCTTCGCGGTTGCGTGTGTGTGCGGAGTGGCCTCCGGAATGTTTGGGATTGGCGGCGGCGTGCTGCTGGTGCCACTGCTGGGGTTGCTGTTCGGGTTCAGCCAGCATCGCGCGCAGGGCACCTCCCTGGTGGCGTTGATACCGCCTACTGGAGTACTGGCGCTAATGGCGTACTCGAAACAAGGGTTCTTATCGTGGAAAACCGGGTTGCTGTTGATCCCTGGCGTATTTTTGGGCGGCATCGCGGGGGGGGTCTTGGCGAAGAAAATCCAGCCGCGAAGCATGCGCCAGGCTTTTGCTGGCGTCCTGGTCCTGCTCGGTGTGTGGCAGGCACTGGAGGCATGGTGGCGCTAGAGACGGCTCATCGAGATGATTGATTTGCACTGTCACATTCTGCCGGGTCTGGATGACGGCCCGGCCACCATGGAAGAATCCGTTGCCATGGCGGAATCGGCCATCGCTGATGGAATCACGCACGTTGTTGCGACGCCGCACTTCAACAGCGACTACTATTTCGAGTTCGCGCATGTGCGCCATATTCGAGATGAGTTGCGGGCCAGAATTCGTGACCGGCTGAAAATCGGCACGGGCTGCGATTTTCATCTCAACGCGGAGAATCTGGGGTCGTTGCGCAAGGACGCCCGGCAGTATTGCATCAATCAGCGCGATTTCCTCCTCGTGGAATTCAATGAGTATGCGATCCCGCCTTCGATGGACCAGACGCTGCATGAGATTCTGCTTGCTGGTTTGCAACCGGTGATCACCCATCCGGAACGCAACGCCATTTTGCGGGTGCGGCCAGAGCGCTTGAAAAAGTGGGTGCGGCAAGGATGTTTCGCTCAGGTGACGGCTGGAGCCCTGACTGGAGGCTTCGGGGCCGGTTGCCGGAAAGACGCGCTGCGCTGGATCAGCGAGGGCCTCGTTCATTTCGTCGCCAGTGACGCGCACAACACGCGAACGCGTCCGCTTCGACTGCGACCGGCTTACGACGTCGTCGCGGATCAGTTCGGCGAAGAGACAGCGCAGGCGTTGTTCCACGACAATCCGCTTGCAGCCTTCGAAGGCCGGCCGTTGCCGCACGTTCCAGAAGTAGCAGAGGAATTGCCCCCGCCGCGCCGCAAGCGCTTTTTCTTTTTCTGAAATTCTTCCTATCCCAAGATCCAAAATCACCGCGCTGGACGCAGGGGAAGACCCGCCCACATATTCAAGACTCCCAGGACTTCGCGCACTACATCCAGAGCGTCGCTGGTGGTGCGCCACCAGTGTCGGGGATCGAACGAATCGCTGGATGCGGCGCGCACAATGGCCCGGCCTTGGCCGGGAACGAGCCTGCGCCAAAGCAGGCGAACGCGCCGCGTGTGGACTTTTGTCGTAACTAGAATCACGGCATCGCCCTTGGCTCGCGCAAGCGATAAGGCGGCAACTCTGACTTCATCGGCGGTATTCACGATGGGTGGTTCGAGGATGTGAATCGCTTCCGCCGGCACGCCTTCGTGAATTAAAACGAGAGTGTTGTAATGATCCTCGCTGGCGAAGGGAATGCCCATCTTTTGCAAAGTGTCAGCAGGCTCCCTGGAATGGGTCAGCCAGACTTCCGGCGCGTATCCTTCGCGATAGAGTCTCGCTGCTTCGATGGCCCGCACCGGCATCGCTCCGCTGAGCACGACGATTCCTTTGACTTTTCCGAGTGGGTCCTCGACTACCAGCCAGCGACCGATACCCAAGAAAATCAGCAAGCCGAGGAGAAGGCTGCCGGTCCCAATAGCACAAAAAACGCCCAGTGCACGAGAACGCCGCGGAACCGCAATGGGATTGTTTAGAGTCGCCATTGAGAACGGGCGCATGCTATCCCGCTCCGCCGATGTGGTCAATCCGCTGCGTCCGGATATGATTTTACGATGGGCCCGGCAATGGAGATACGCGTCCTGGCGGGCAGTGTCGTGGCTAGTGGTCCGGTCCGGCCTCGATGGATGCCCTGAGCGCTTTCGTTACTTCGCCGGCGATGTCGTCCTGGACCATCAAGATGTCGTTGAATGGCCGGTCGTAGGTTTCAGACCAGACAACGTACCCGCTGTCTGCACGAATCAACCGCGCGTCCACGCGCAGGCTGGTGCCTGACTTGCGCACGCTGCCATCGAGCACATAAGCGACACCCAGAGTCTTGGCGACATCGGCGATGGTCGCTTGGGGAGTCCCATGCGAACGCGGCCATAGTTTTCCTTTGAAATAGAACGACGACGTGGGAGGCGGCACCCGAAGGCCCGGTATTCTACTGAGTTTGTCGATCAGTTCCTCGGTCATGCCGTCGGCGAAGGACTCCTGGTTCATCTCTTCGGTCAGGTCGAGAAACGGCAGCACGGCAATGGATTTCTGTGGCTGGGGAGCAACGGCGGCTGAGGCGGAGTGATTGTTCGTGACCTTGCCGCGGAACAGGAAGGCCCCGTAGAGCAGGAATGCAACTATGAGCGCGAGGCAGAGCCCCCCGCCTGCGGCCCACGTGAACCCGGATCTGAGGCGCGCACCGGACTTTTTCAGCTCATCGGGCGCAGCAGCCGTCCCCGGAGTCGGATATTTGCTGTCCGAAGCCCGCGAAGCGACCGTCTTTGTGACGGACTGGTCCGCCCAGGGACTGACTGTCGCCACCATCCGATACCCCAGTCGCGGTACTGTCGCGATGTAGGTGGGCTGCTTGGGGTCGTCGCCGAGCAGGCGGCGCAGCGATGCCACCGCCTGGTAGACAGAGTCTGGAGCGACGACGATTCCAGACCAGACATGGGTGAGCAAGTCATCGATGCTGACGACTTCGCCGGCGTGTTCGGCGAGGCACATCAGCAGCCGTATCGTCCGCACTTCTACTCGACAAGCCTCGCCGTCACGTGAGATCTGGCCGGACGCCGGATTGACGCACCAGGCGCCGATACGAAGCGTTGTATTGGTTTGGTGCTCCATTTTGAGATCAGCTACTACTCTTACGTCGGATGGAGAATCGGCGCGTCAATTATATCAACACCGTGGAAAAACGCCGACCGCGTTCCAGGCCGTCTTGCGTTTAGCACGCCGACCCCAGCCGTGCCGCCGACACAGCATATTTATGTGATTTCAGGAGTATTCAGACTGTTTCAGACCCTGGCTCCGGACTTCTCGCGTCTCACGTGGATATCGGCATTGCGGATTGCAAACAAATCAAAGCGGAAAGAGAGGAAGTACCATGAGTGGAGACTCTGCACCTCGGCCATTGGGGAAAAGGAACGCTCTGTTAGCAATCGCAGTAGGCGGCGGGATTGCCGGGACTTTGGACCTTCTACAAGCCTGCATGTTATTTGGATGGAAGATTCCACTTGTGATCGCCGCCGGCCTGCTGGGGCGGCAGGCTATCCGTGGAGGCGCCGGCACCTACATTCTGGGTGTCCTCCTGCATTTCTTTATCGCGTGCTCCGCGGCGGCGGTTTACTATGGGGCGAGTCGCAAGCTGCGTTTTATGACCGAGCACCCGCTGGTGTGCGGTTTGTTCTTTGGCGCCGAGGTCGAAGAGGTAATGAATCTCGTCGTTTTGCCGCTCTCCGCGCTTCACGCAAGGGGACCTTACAAACTGTATGACCTGATTCTTGGGCTGCTCGTGCACATGGTCGTGGTCGGGCTCCCAATTTCCTTCAGCGTTGGGCGGTTCGCGAAATAGACGCGTGCCGCTTTCAGCGGTTTGAAAAGAGTGGTGTCGCGGATCGCAACATAAGGTACGGCGGCAGCCTCGCAACTTACGGATTGTCGGCTGTTGCCCTGGAAAGAGAAGGAGCGTGTGGGGGTGACTGACTAAGTTAGACGTACGTCAAACAGTGATAGCCAATATTGAATGGATTGCAGGGCAAAACCGCAGAGGATGAGTCCAATGCCGAATACCCCAAGCCGCCGCTCCGGGAGATTGTCGGCATAGTATTCGATGTAAGGATTGATTGTGACTCCTACGCCGGTGACGATGCCGGTCAGCAACCCCACGCGAATCGCAAAAGACCAGGCGTGGTCCACGTGATGGATGAAGGCGCTGCAGATAAGCGCCGTCGTAATGTAGCCGAGCGTACGGACCACAGTTCCCCAAAACTGACGACGCGTAAGCCGTGGACGGCGCGATGCTTCATAGTCCATGGCAGGACGCATCCCTTGAGAGTAGGCGAGTATTTGGCCGATGCTGATGAGAATGGCGAACGCGACAGCGAATCCGAAGCCCAAAATCCTGTACAGCCCGGCTCCGAAGGCAAATCCCCGAATAGCGGAAAACAGTCCTTCCCCCAAAGAAGAGCCCCAAGCCGAGGCCATAGCCGATGCCAAAAACAACAGAGTACGTGACCGCACGGGTAAGCAGCCGCAACGGACCGTGTTGTCCACCCAATAGATCGTAAGCCAGGTACAGACTACCCAGTACATCAAGACACGTGCCTGTAATGCTGACGATCGCGACAGTACGGTGGTCCACCTCAGGATTGTAGACCTAAACTCTGGCTGATCCTGCCCGAATGACGGGGAAACTAGCGAAGAACAACGTAAAGAGTCGCGCGAATCTCGCTCAGAAAGAACGCGAAGAACTGATCGCCTAGAAGTAGTCAATCGGGGATCAGCACGGTACACTGGCGTGCTGATTTTCGAGGAGGACGCATGCGGGCGGTAGTGACAGGAGGGGCGGGATTTCTGGGGTCGCATCTTTGCGACAGGCTTCTCACCGAAGGGTGGGAAGTGCTGGCGCTTGATAACCTTATCACAGGCGTCGATTCGAACGTCTCATATCTGATGAAGCATCCGAAGTTCCGAGTCGCGCGAGGGGAAGTCTCGAATTACATTGATGTGGCGGGCCCCGTGGATTACGTGCTGCATTTCGCCTCCCCTGCGAGCCCGGTGGACTACCTCAAGCTGCCCATCCAGACGCTGAAGGTCGGCGCGCTGGGCACGCACAATGCATTGGGCCTCGCGCTGGCAAAGAATGCCAAGTTCCTTCTGGCTTCCACGAGCGAATGCTACGGCGATCCGGAAATCTCACCGCAACACGAAGAATACTGGGGTCATGTCAATCCTATCGGCCCGCGCGGCGTTTACGACGAGGCGAAACGGTACGCGGAAGCGATGACCATGGCGTATCACCGGTATCACAAGGTGGACACGCACATCGTGCGAATCTTCAATACCTATGGGCCGCGGATGCGCTTGAATGACGGCCGGGCTCTGCCCAATTTCGTGTATCAAGCGCTCAGCGGCAAGCCGCTGACGATTTACGGAGATGGAAAGCAAACGCGTAGCTTTTGTTATGTCTCCGATTTGATCGATGGGATATACCGGCTGATGATGTCAGACGAGCATCTGCCGACAAACGTCGGCAACCCTCAGGAGATCACGATTCTGGAGTTCGCCGAACGCATCCGCAAGCATTTTGAAAACGCGCCGCCGATTGTGTTCGAGTCTTTGCCACAAGACGATCCGAAACGCCGGTGCCCTGACATTACGAAGGCGAAGCGTGTTCTGAACTGGGAGCCCAAAGTGGGGTTGGAGGAAGGATTGAAGCTCACGCTGGCGTATTTCAAGGAAGTGTTCCGCAAAAAATGAGGGGACAGGAAGTGGAGAATTGGAAACTTTAACCGAGAGACGATCTCTAGTCGCGGCCGAAGCAGCAGTAATCGAAGCCCTTTTCGCGCATGTCCTGCGGGGTATAGAGATTTCTTCCGTCGATCACTAACTTGCGGGCCATGAGTTTTCCGGCGCGATCCCAATCAAGCTTGCGGAAAACGTCCCACTCGGTGCAAACGAGCGCGGCGTCGGCGTCCTGGAAAGCCTGATAAGCGTCCTCGTGATAATGCACTTGCGGAAAGAGCACCTTGGTGCGCGGCATCGCTTCCGGGTCTGTCGCATGCACAACCGCGCCCTCTTCGAGCAGGCGCTTGACCACTTCCAGCGCGGGAGCGAAGCGGATGTCGTCCGTATTGGCCTTGAAGGCCAAGCCCAGGACAGCCACGCGCTTTCCTTTAACCACCCAAAGGGCCTGACGGATTTTCTCAAGAAAACGGTCAATACGCTGTTTGTTGACGCGTTCGGTGGCCTTCAGGATCTCAAAATCCACGCCGACGGAAGCAGACAAGTGGATGAATGCCTGGACGTCCTTCGGAAAACAGAATCCACCGTAGCCCAGACCAGCCTTGAGGAATTGTCCGCCGATGCGCGGGTCGAGACCCATGGCGTGCGTGACTTCTTCCACGTCTGCGCCGATTTTTTCGCAGAGGTCGGCGATCACGTTCGCATAACTGATTTTCAGGGCGAGAAAAGAGTTGGAGGCGTGCTTGATGAGTTCCGCGCTGTTGATGGTGGTGACCAGAAATTCGGCTTTACGGCCCGGGGGGCACGTTCCCTTGTGCACCGGACAGCGGAAACTCCGCTCGAGAATCGGGCGGTAGATTTCGCGGAGTTCCGCGGCGGAGGAAGGATCCTCGACGCCAACAACAATGCGGTCCGGATGGAAAAAATCAGCGACGGCAGTGCCTTCGCGAAGAAACTCAGGATTAGAGGCCACGCGGAATTTTATGTTGCTGTTCTTGGAATACGCGGCCAGGGCGCGGCTCAGTTCGAGGCCGGTGCGCGCAGGAACGGTGCTTTTTTCAATGACGAGTTTAGGCGATTTCGCCTCGGCGGCAATTTGGCGGGCAACGTGATCGATGGCCGAGAGGTCCGCTTCTCCGGAATCCTTCGGCGGAGTGCCGACACAAATGAAGATGGCGTCTCCGGCACGGATGGCTTCACCGGCTTCGGCGGTATAGGAAATCTTTCCGGCTTTGTGAGCGGACGCGAGGATCTGGTCGAGGTGATGTTCGTAGATCGGAACGCCACCGGCATTCAGCTTGGCAATGCGTTCACGATCGATGTCCGCGCAAACTACTTCGTGTCCCGCCTCGGCAAGACAAGCCCCGGTGACAAGACCCACATAACCGCAACCGATGACCGAAAGGCGCAAGCGAAGACTCCCTTCAACGAATCTCGTCTCGTTTGGACTAGTGAACCGAAGGCGGCGGAAGCTAGCCTCTCTCCGCTTTACCCATCAGCAAGCCGCGCAGCCCGAGGAGCACTAGGCGCGGCTGACGGCGCACCACGTTCCACAATAAACGAGTCGATTCATCGCGATTGATTTCGCCGAGCGATTGTCGCGTTGAGGCATCCAGCAAATCCACCAGCTGCGAATAGTCCTTTTGCTCAAAATTATGCAGCGCCCGGCGGATGAGCCAGTGCGTTCGCAATTCACGCCGCAGGGCGGCAAACTCGTGGGTTCTGCCATTTCGCAAAAGAGCTTGAGAAACGCCGAGTGCACCGCGAAAACCGGTCACGATTCCCCCGACGGTTGAAACCTTGACCTGCGCCGCGGCGTCGCCCACCAGATAGACTTCGCCGTTTCCAATTTGGCGGCGAACCGGCACCCAGCCGCGATAGACGGGGATACGCGCGCCTTGCCATTCGAGCGGCTTCAAATGCTTTTTTTCGAGAAAACTTTCGAAGCATCGCTTCGTATCGCTGCCGTGCTCGCCGATTACGCCCACGGCGCCGCGTTCCGGCGATTCAGGGATCAACCAGTAAAAGTACGGCGTGTCGTCCGGCACGAACCAGACGCGCGTGGTGTCGGAAGGGCAATCCTTCGGCAGGCGGACGATGGCTTGAACAAGGGGCACGGTTTCAATGGGAGGCCATCCGGAAGCGCGCGCGACTCGGCTCGCGGCACCATCCGCGCCAACCACGCTGCCGGCGTGCAACTCCTCGCGCCTGCCACCGGATTCAACCTCCAAACGCAAACCGCGTGCGTTCGGACCGATTCCCAGGAACCGCGTATCGAATGATAGCCTTGCGCCGGCCTGCTCGGCTTCGCGGGCGAGAGCAGGAATCAGGCGCGAGCGCTCGACGATGAGGTCGGGCTTGGTCAGCGCGACCTGTGCGGAGCGGCCATCGGTAAAGAGTTCGAAACGTCGAATTTCGTTGATGATGCTTTCGCGGGCGGCAGCGCCCATCTGGTGGCGGAAGTGGTCGGTAACAATCAGCGTGCGGGGCGCAGGCTCGAATTGCGGTTTTGATTCCAGCACGCGAACGCGCAGGCCGCCGCGAGCCACGCTTGCGGCGGTGAAGAGTCCCGCGGCAGAGCCGCCGACAACGATGACTTCGCGATCATTTCGTCCACGTCGGGGCTGTGCTTCTGTGCTTTCCACAGTTTCCGTTCTTCCCAAAGACGCGCGTTCCCCGAGAGTTGTACTCATCAAGGGAACCACGCCAAAGAATTTACCTTCTTCCCGCTTGACCGGTGTGGGGCTGCTCAAGGTATAGGTCAGCGGGCGCCCCGTAAGTATAACGAATCCAATATGAAGGACCAACCTGCGGGGAGAGGCAAAACCAGGAATGGAGACGTGCCCTCGAAACGAGTTTGCGATCCTAAGAGGCGTGAGGGGTCTTGCCGGTCTGACGTTCATAAGGCGCGCGCTCAAGATACACAACACCGGCAAAAATCAGGGCGAGGGCCAGAGCCCCAACCAAGGAGGCCACTCGCGCCGAAAGATAACTTACCAGCACCGCTGCGCCGCCACCGACGGCGCCGAGCAGATACAAAGTGAGGACGGCCCCGCGATGCCCGAGGCCAAGATTCGAAAGCCGGTGAGCCGCATGGTCTTTCCCCGGAGCCGCGAAGGGCACCAGGCCGCGCCGCGAGCGGGAAATGGTGACCAGCGTGGTGTCGAAAATCGTCACTCCCAGGATCAGAAGGGGTGCAAGCCATGCAGAGACATGATTGGAGTTTTCCAGGCGCAGTTTTAATCCGAGCGTAGCCATTAGAAAACCGAGAAACATGGCGCCGCCATCGCCCATGAAAATTTTCGCGGGCTTGAAATTCCAGCGGAGAAACCCAGTGGCCGCGCCGAGAACCGCGGCAGCCAGTGTGCTGACCAGCGTCTGGCCGTTTATGTAAGCGAGCATTGCGAAAAAGACTGATGCCATGGCGGCTACGCCGGCACAGAGGCCGTCCATGTGATCGAGGATGCTGAAGGAAGCCGTAATCCCGACGACCCAGACAACCGTGAGGGCCGCGTCCAGAAAATCCCCGCTCTGTCCGCCCAGGAGCACACTGAAAATCTGGGCGCGAATTCCGCTAACCAGCAGGATCGCCGCCGCCAAGGGCATGCCCAGGAAGAGTTTGATTTGGTGATGGAGCAGCCCGCGATCGTCGAGGATGCCGACAGCCGCGACCAGCGTCCCGCCGATGAGAATGCCCACGATTTGCGCGCGCGCCGGTCCGTTGAAAGCAAAGAGCACCGCAATCACCACGGCGGCGTACATCGCCAGGCCGCCAAGAAGCGGGATTGGCTTGAGATGAACTTTGCGTGGCCCGGGCAAGTCGACCATTCCTACGCGCAACGCAAGTGCACGAACCGGAACCACCAGCATTAGAGAAGCGACTAGTGCGATGAAAAAAGCGATCAGGCCTGAGGCCATGCAACCTCGTTTTTCAGGCGAGCCGAATCCGGCAAAGGCTGGTGCGGCCCATGCCTCACGTGATCCTCGCCGGGTTGGGGACCCAGCTCCCAAGTCGAGCGAGCAATAATTGTCCCAAGCAGCTTGAACACGATACTGCGATTTTAGTCTTGCGGCAATCGCGATAAACCAGCAGGTGTGCAGACCATCAGGAAGTTCCTGGCTCAACGCTCAGTGAGCATGCGAGTGAAGATGCGCTTCACTTCTTCTTTGTCGCGCGTGGCGTAGTACCAGTCGATGGTGCGCTTAAGGCCCTCGCGGAAGAGTACCTTGGGCTCCCAGCCGAGAAGTTTCTTGGCGAGAGAATTGTCAGCGACGCGGTTGAGCGGGCCGGTGGGCATGTCGCGGCGCAGCTTGATCTCGGCTTGGTGTCCCGTGAATTCGCACACCATTTTGGCACAGTCGATCACGCGAATACGTTCCATCGTCCCGAGGTTAATCGCAGTGCCGTCGTTGATTTTCTCTCCGGCCAGGATGGTGCCCTCGACGATGTCGTCAATGTAAGTCCAGTTGCGGATTTGCGTGCCGTCGCCCCAAACTTCGAAAGGGTTTTGTCCGAGGAACGCGCGCGCTATCATGGCGATCACGGCGTGATTCTCCACGCCGCGCGGGCCGTACACCGTGAAGTAGCGGCAAGAAGCCGCTCCCATGCCGTGCTCTTTCGCATAAGCCTGCAGCGTGAATTCGCCCATCAATTTCGCCCAGCCGTAAGTATTGTCGGCGTCATTCGGGCCTTTAGTGAGGTCCTCAGTCAGATAGAGTTCCTTCTGCGTGTCTGATTGTAGAAAATTCGGATACACGCAGCCCGAAGAAGCGAACACCACTTTTTTGACTTTGGCTTTGAGGGCTTCGGCAAAGACCAGGCCATCGAGAAAAAAGTTTGACGCCGGCCCGGCTTGATGGAGATCCACGTAACCGCGCCCGCCATGATCCGCGGCGAGATGAAAAACCGTGTCGACGCCCTGCATCGCGGTGCGGGCCACGCCCGGCTCCCGCAAATCGGCTTGCAGAAAATCGACTTTGCCGGTACCGAGGTGCTGCCGAATGTTGGCGAGATGGCCGCTGGTCAGATCATCGACAATGCGCACCTTTTTCGCGCCTCGTACCAGCAGTTGGTCGGTAAGCGTGGAGCCAATGAACGACACTCCGCCCGTTACGAAAACCGTCTTTCCCACCCAAAATCCGTCCGCCGTCGTCACGCGCGCGCTACCTTCCTTCATCTGTCAGCTAGCTGATCGATGATTTTCACAAATTTTTGCAGTTCCCCGACTCTATCATAGTCAGGAGCGGCAGCCCGCGCCGCTTCTCCCATGGCTTTCAACTTTTTGGGGTCGGAAGCCAGGGCGCGCACCGCGGTGACAACTTCCGCGGGGCGGTCCGGATCAGCAGCAACCGCAAAGCCGCGCTGAACTCCCAGCGATACAGCATCCGCTTCTTTTGGCGCGACCGACAGAATTGGTTTCCCGGCTGCCAGAATTCCGTACATTTTGCTGGGCACCACGACGCCTTCCAGGCCCCGCTTTATGGTAATGACATGAGCATCGGCGGCCGCCAGCACCGACGGAATCTTGTTCGCCGGGAAAAAATCCAGAAAACGAATATTGTTGGCGCCCGCGGCAGCCTCTTCAATTTGCGGGCGCTGCGCGCCATCGCCCACGAACACGAGGCCTACACCTTCATTTGCTAGGTGGCGCGCGGTGGTGACCAGCGTGTTCCAGGCACCATAGAAACCAAGGTTCCCTGCGTGCACCAGGACAAACGAAAAATTCCCGCGGATGGCGCGGACAACAGCGAGATCTGGAGCAGGAAAAGGCGTGCCCGGCGGAGGAATGTCAGCTCCGTCGCGAACGATCAGTACACGCGAGGGCTCCACGCCTTTGGCAATAATACGGGCGCGCATGTCATTACCGAGAACGATCACGCGCGACGCGCGGCACAGCGCCCAGCGATGGAGTTTTTCCCAGAACCTCGCGAACATTCCTGGCTCGACGATCGAGCCTGCCACCGCCATGTCCGGGTATAAGTCCCGTATGTTGTAGACATAA
>WNEL01000452.1_pt1 | contig 16711 bp, 15 predicted proteins | sample 5399991 | NCBI WGS metagenome assembly WNEL01 (sample SAMN13153325, study PRJNA577476) | soil metagenome | isolation source: 20 cm grassland meadow soil pre-rain plot 2 | place: USA:California | collected 2015-09-08
CGAGCGCGCGCGGGCCAGGAGTATCGAAAAATCCTCACCACGTACTTCCCGGGGACGACCGTTGAGCGACTCTACTAGAGCGAGCGGGCGCGCAACGGTGCTCGGCCGAGTGCTGGTGCTCAGTGTCCTGGTGTCCGTCAGTCCGCCGGTCGGTCTGACCGCCCAGGGCCTATTCAATCAGTTCTCTTCCGAGAACTTGAGACTCAGCGCCGTGCAGCTCGATCTCGGCCCGCTCGGCGGCAACAACATCCGGGGCACGCTCACCGGCGGCGTGCGGCTCGACTACGGCTTCATCGCCCCTAAGGTCCGCGTGCTGCTCGGTCTCTCCTACTTCCACGCCGACCTGAGCTCGGAGGCCCTGCGACGCTACGCGGAGGGACTGCGCCGCGTCGTGAACGATCCGGACTCGAACTACACCATCCAGCTGGGTGACATAACCTGGAGCGACCTGACGGGCGACCTCGACCTCCAGTACGTCATGCCGCAAGGCCATGCCGTGACGCTGTACCTGGGGCTCGGAGTCGGCATTCACCTCCGCAACGGCAGCGGCAAAGCGATCGACGGCACGTTCGTGGAGGACGCGCTGGACCAGATCACCGCCGGGGGGAACGGCACGATCGGGGCGGAGATCGGCGCGAAGCACTGGCGTGTCACGGTGGACGCGCGCGGCGTGCTGTCGAGCGGACTCTCGACAGTGAGTCTGCGCACCGGCGTGATGTATCGCTGGGCGGGGGTCGGCGGCCGGAGATCGACCAACCGGTGAGCACGCCCGTCAGGGTTGCGGTGGTCGGGGCGGGGGCAATCGCGCAGGTGGCGCACCTCCCTGTGCTGCGCAAGCTGCCGGGCGTCGAGGTGGCGGCGATCTGTGACAACGATGTCAGCAAGGCTCAGGCCCTCGCCGCGCGGTTCGAAGTCAGGGACGCCTTCGACGACATCGAGGAGGTGCTCCGCTACGGCCACGCGGACGCGATCGCGATCTGCACCCCCAATCATCTGCACGAGATCCACGTCGTCGCCGCGCTGGCAGCGGGGTGCCACGTGCTGTGCGAGCGGCCCCTCGCGCTCACCGTGGCAGGTGTCGAGCGCGTGCTCCAGGCGAGCGAGAAGTACGGCAAACGCGTCATGGTGGGAATGAACCACCGCTTCCGCTCGGACGTCCAGGCAGTGCGCGGATTCCTGGCGGGCGGTGACCTGGGCGCCCTGCAGGCGATCCGCAGCGGTTGGTACACGTTTCAGCCCAGCCGCCAGCTGCTCGGCTGGCGGCTGCGACGCCCGGAGGCGGGCGGCGGCGCGTTCCTCGACCTCGGGCTGCAGCTCTTGGACCTTGGCCTCTGGCTCGCGGGCTGGCCAGCCCCGAAGCGCGTCGCCGCACACATGGTGGGCCAGGCCAAGGACAGCGTGGAGGACATGGCCACCGCGCTCGTGGTATGCGAGAACGGCGTGTCGATCTCGATGGACGTGAGCTGGCGTCACCTGGGCGCCGCCGAGCGGTTCTGGTTCGATCTCGTCGGGACCAAGGGCTCAGCCACCGTCCAGCCGCTGCGGGTCTTCAAGGACGCTCATGGGACCGTCATCGACGCCACCCCCACGGGCGCGAGCGGACGCGAGACGCCGTTCGCCCAGTCCTACCGCGCCGAGTGGACGTATTTCCTCGCCGTCATCAAAGGCGACGTCAACGCGCCCCCGCCCCGCGACCAGTTGGCCCTCCACCGGGTGCTCGACGCGGTCTACCGCTCGGCCGACGAAGGGCGCGACGTGTTGCTGTGACCGGCCCGTCCCGGCGGACGGGCGTGCTGATCGCGCTCGGCGCGGTCCTGCTCGCGCTGAGCTATCCGCCGTTCCACATCCCCGTCCTGAGCTTCGTCGCCGTCACGCCCGCAGTGGTGCTGCTGCGGGAGCTCGAGCGTGCGGCGGACCTGCGCCGGGCGCTCCGCCTCGGCTTCTGGTACGGCCTCGTGTCCCAGGGGTTGGTGCTCTACTGGCTGGTCGTCGCCCTCTGGCACTTCACGCCCCTCTCGGCCCTCGGGTATCTCGCCACGATCGCGGTCTACGGACTGTGGACGGCGGGGCTGTTCTGGCTCGTCGTGCAAAGCCGGATTCGGTTCGCCGCGGTGCCCCTGTGGGTGCTGTTCCCGGTGGTATGGACCGCCGTGGACTGGGGCATCGGCCACCAGGGGGACATCCGGTTTCCCTGGCTGGGCCTCGGCACGTCGCTCGCCGACGCGCCGATCCTGGTGCAGTGGGCGGACTTGGCGGGCGCGCGCGGCGTAACGCTGTGGCTGGCCTGGTGCAACGTGATGATCGTCGAGGCGCTGTTGCCGAGGGAGAAGGGAGAAGGGAGAAGTACGATTCGGTGGCAGCCTGCCGCCGTGGTGCTCCTGAGCATCGCCTTCGCGGGGGGCTACGGGGCGTGGCGCGAGCGCACGCTGCCGCTGCGCCCCGCGGGCGTCGTGGGGCTCGTTCAGCCGAACGTCGGCTTCCGGGAGAAGTGGAACCAGACGTACCAGGACAGCATCGTGGCCGATCTCTTCGCCCTCTCGCGACGGCTGCAGGACAGCAGCCGGCTCGACCTGCTGCTTTGGCCCGAAGCCGCCGTACCCAACTACTTCGTGAGCCGCCCGGATTGGGACGCTAGGCTCGCTCAGCGCGGGCGTGAGACACACACGCCACTCCTCACCGGCGGCCTCGATGCCACCTCGGTGGACGACTACTACAATGCTGCGTTCTTTTACGATTCGACGGGTGACCGGACGGCCTACCCGGTCTACCACAAGCATTACCTCGTGCCCATCGTCGAGCGGGTGCCCTTCGTCCCGCCGCGCTGGTTCCACCTGCACTGGTTCGGGGGTTTCGGTAAGGGGCGCGGGCTGCCGCTCTACCCGACCGCGGTCGGCCGGTTCGGCGTGCTGATCTGTTACGAATCGATCTTTGCCGACCTGGCGCGTGGCTATCGCCGCGGGGGGGCGGACTTCCTCGTCAATATCACGAACGACGCGTGGTATGGCCGCACCGCCGGTCCCTACCAGCATTTGACGCACTTGGTGATGCGCGCCATCGAAACGCGCATGGGCATCGCGCGCGCGGCTAACTCGGGCATTTCGGCGACGGTGGACCCACTGGGCCACGTACACGCGGCGACCCGCCTCGAGGTCCGAACGGCCGAAGCGAGCACGCTGGTCACGAGCGATGTGCTGCCCTGGTACGTGCGGCTGGGGGACTGGGTGGGGACGCTGGCGGTGATTGCCACCGTGGGGTTCGCCGGCGCGCTGGCGCTGCAGCGATGGAAATCGAGGCGGCCGCAATGCGTTGGGGTGGTGGGGCCTTGAGGGTCGGGGTGGATGTCGGCGGCACGTTCACGGACCTCGTCGCAGTCGCACAAGACGGGGCGATCGAGGTGCGCAAGGTGGTCACGACGCCGCAGGATCCCTCGGTAGGCATGTTTCGGGCGATCGAGACCATGGGGTGGGGGGAAGGGGGACAGGCAAAGGCCGTCGAGCTGCTGGTGCACGGTACCACCATCGCGACCAACGCGCTGCTCGAGCGGCGCGGCGCGCGGCTGGTGCTCGTGACGACGCGCGGCTTCGAGGACTTGCTGTGGCTCCGACGACAGGACCGCGCCGCCCTGTACGACCTGGCGCGCGACCACGCGCCCCCGCTCGTCGCCCGTGGCGACGTGGTCGGGGTGGCCGAGCGCATGGGGCCGGCGGGTGCTCAGGAGCCGCTCAGTGACGCGGAGATCGAGCGGGTCGTCGGCGCGGTGCGCGCGCTCGCCCCCGAGTCGGTCGCGGTCGCCTTCCTGTTCGCGTTCCGACACCCGGAGCACGAGCGGCGCGTCGCGGCGGCCCTGCGCGGCGCGCTCGCGGGCGTCCCGGTCGCCGCCAGCCACGAAGTGCTTCCTGTGTTCCGCGAGTTCGAACGCATCAGCACCACGACCGTCGAGTCGTACCTGCGGCCGAAGGTCTCTGCGTACCTGGCACGGCTCGACCAGGAGGCGCGCGGGCGCGGCGTCGGGACACTCCGCATCATGACCTCCGCCGGTGGCACGCTCGCGCCGGCGCCGGCGGCCTGTCGCGCCGCCGCACTCGCCCTGTCGGGGCCAGCGGGCGGCGTGGTGGGGGCGCGTCTCGTCGGAGCGGCGCTCGGGCTGTCGGAGCTCCTCACGCTTGACATGGGTGGCACCAGCGCCGATGCGAGTCTCGTGACCGGCGGCGCGGCCGTACATGACGGGGGCGGGGTGGGCGGGGGGGGCGGAGCCGTCGCGGGTGTGCCGCTGGCGCTTCCCTCCATCCTGATCGAGACGGTCAGCGCAGGCGGCGGGAGCATCGCGCGGCTCGATCAAGGTGGCGCGCTCAAGGTGGGGCCCGACTCGGCCGGCGCGATCCCCGGACCCGCGTGCTACGGGCGCGGCGGTACGCAGCCGACGGTCACCGACGCCTGCCTCGTTCTGGGCTGGCTCGACCCCGCCAGCCCGCTGGCGGACGACGTGCGGCTCGACCCCGCTGCGGCGCAGCGCGCCGTGGCGGCGCTCGGCGAGACCGCCGGCAGCAATGCGGCCGCGATCGCGGCCGGGATCGTCGCGGTCGCGACCGCTGTGATGGCTCGAGCCTTGAGACGCGTCAGCGTGGCGCGCGGCCTCGACCCGCGGCGCATGGCGCTCGTGCCGTTCGGCGGCGCCGGCCCGTTGTTTGGTTGCGCGCTCGCCGACGCGCTGGGCATGCGGACGGTCGTCATTCCCTCTCATCCGGGCGTGCTCTCCGCCCTGGGCCTCGCCGCGGCCGGGGAGCGGGTGGACCTGCTCGCGTCCCATCACCGCGAGCTCGACCGGCTCCAGCCGACCGACATCGGGCGCGCGTTCAGCACGCTGCTGCGCGAAGGGAGCGAGCAGCTGCCGGGCGGAGCCCTGTGGCGGTATGCCGACTGCCGGTACGTCGGGCAAGGTTACGAGGTGACGATCCCCGTGACCACGAACAATCCACGACAGATCCGGGATGCGTTTCTGGCCGCGCACCGGGAGCGGTTCGGCCATTCCGGGAGCGGCCAGCCGGTCGAGCTGGTCAACCTGCGAGTGGTGGCGATGCGCGAAGCGCCACTGCCGCGCTTTGGAGAAAGGGCGGGCGCGGCCAGGGTGTCCCGCGGCGAGCGCCCCGTGGCGTTGGGAAGGGGGAGGGGAAGGGGAGGCAAGCGGGTGACGGCGTCCCTGTGGGCCCTCGATGACCTCGCGGTCGGGGTCACGCTGGACGGCCCGGCGATTCTCGCCGGCCGCGACGCCACCGCGCTCATCGAACCGGGGTGGCGAGGCGCGGTCCACGCGTCCGGAGCCGTGGTGGTGGAGCGGGTATGACGCTCGACGCGGTCGGGCTCGAGGTAATGGGCCACGCCTTCGCGGCGGTCGCCGAGGAGATGGGGCTCGTCCTGATCCATTCCGCACTGTCACCGAACATCCGGGAGCGCCGTGATTGCTCGGCGGCGCTGTTCGACGCGGACGGCGCGATGATCGCGCAGGCGGCCCACATTCCAGTCCATCTCGGCGCGCTGGCTGAGTCGGTCGGCGCGGTGCGGGCGCTCGAGCCTCCCCCCCGGCCCGGCGAGACCTTCATCCTGAACGATCCTTTCACCGGCGGGTCGCATCTCCCCGACATCACGCTGATCGGCGCGATCGACATCGCCGGCGCGGTGGGCGGGTACAGCGTCGTGCGGGCGCACCATTCGGATGTGGGGGGGATGCAGGCTGGAAGCATGCCGGCCGGGGCGCGGGAGATCTTTGCCGAGGGCATGATCCTGCCGCCGCTGCTGTTCACGCCGGAGGTGGAGCGCCTGCTGCTCGCGAACGTGCGCACGCCGGGGACGCGCCGCGGCGACCTTGCGGCGCAGCGCGCCGCCGTGGAGCGCGGAGCCGATGGTCTGCGCGCCCTCGCCGCCCGCTATGGGTGGGCCGCCGTGCAAGACGCCGCCCGCGATCTCATGGACTACGCCGAACGCCGCACGCGCGACGCGCTCGGCCGCATCCGCGCGGCCGGCCTTACGGCCACCGACTGGCTCGAAGGAGACGGCCTGGACGACGTCGATGTTCCCATCACGGTACGCATCGATATCCGGGAGGGTCTGTTCCACGCCGATTTCACGGGCACCGCGCCGGCCGTGCGGGGGAACCTCAACTGCCCGCTGGCGGTCGCGCGCTCGGCTGCGCTGTTCGTGGTCCGCACGCTCCTCCCGGAGGACGTTCCGACGAACGCCGGCGTGCAGCGGGCCGTCCGCGTCACCGCGCCCGAAGGATGTCTCGTGAACGCGCGTCATCCGAGCGCGGTCGCGGCGGGCAACGTCGAGACGTCACAGCGAATCGTCGATACGCTGTTCCTGGCGCTCGCCCGGGGCGGTGTGCCGGTGCCTGCCCAGGGACAGGGGACCATGAACAACGTCACGTTCGGCGGGCGACTTGCGACGGGTGACGGGCAACGGGGTGGTGGTGTGGTGGGCGGCTGGACCTATTACGAGACCATCGGCGGGGGGCAGGGGGCGAGCCCAGGCGCGCCCGGGCCGTCGGGCGTGCACGTCGGGATGTCGAACACGCGGAACACCCCGGTCGAGGTGCTGGAAATGGAGTATCCCTTGCGGCTGACGACTTACGTCTTGCGGCGCGGCAGCGGCGGAGTGGGACAGTGGGCGGGTGGGGACGGCGTGATTCGTGAGTTCGCAGCGCTGGCGCCCATGGAGCTGAGCGTGCTCGCCGAGCGGCGCCGCCACGGCCCCGCGGGCGCGGGGGGCGGCGGGCAGGGTGCCGCCGGGCGGACTATCTTGAACGGCACGCCGCTCGCGCCCAAAGCGAGCACGCTGCTCCAACCGGGCGACGTGCTGCGGATTGAGACACCCGGTGGTGGCGGGTGGGGCACACCGGAACAAGGAGACGCGCGATGAACTGGGTGCTGGTCAGTTTGGTCGGCCTCGCGGCCGGCGTCGTGTCGGGGCTGTTCGGCGTCGGGGGCGCCGTCGTCATCATCCCGGGCCTGGTCCTCGTCGTGGGGCTGTCCCAGCACACGGCGAACGGTACCTCGCTCGCGGCGCTGCTGCTCCCGGTCGGGATCCTGGGTACGCTCGAGTACTACAAGCGGGGCCAGGTGAACATCCGGTACGCGGCAATCATCGCGGGCGGCCTGCTGCTGGGAGCGTTGGTGGGCGCCAAGCTGGCGGGGCACGTGGGGGACTTGGCGCTGCGGCGCGCGTTCGGGGTGTTCCTGCTGCTCGTGTCGACGCGGTTCCTCTTCAGCTAAGCGTTCGTCTCGAATACCTTGGCGTCGACGAACAGCCGGAACAGCTCGCGGTCGAGCTGTCCCGCCCGGACTTCGTCGTCCATGATGTCGAGCGCGCGCGCGCGCGCCACCGCTGGCTTGTAGGGGCGATCCGCGGCCGTCAGCGCGTCGTAGATGTCGCTGATGGTCATCATGCGCGTCTGGATCGGGATGGCTTCGCCCGTCACCCCGCGCGGGTAGCCGCCGCCGTCCAGCTTCTCGTGATGCCCGTACGCGATGAGGGGGATGTGCTGCAGCTCCCGCGTCCAGGGGATCTCCTTCAGGAAGTTGTAAGTGTGGTTCACGTGGCTCTCGATCTCGAGCCGTTCGGCCTCGTCCAGGCTGCCCTTCGGAATCGTCAGATAGCGCACCTCGTCGTCGGTGAGGTATGGGCGCGCCGCCCCGGCGAGATCTTGGTACGTCCGGCGCGCGAGGTCGAGCAGCTCCTCGAAGCGGGTGGCCGGGAGCACCGTCGGCTCGTTGGCGTGGAGCACGGCTTTCATGAAGCGCTCCAGCTCGGTGAGCTCCCGGGCGTGCTCCGCTTCGAGGGTGCGCACGAACGGCTCGTACCCCTGGCGCCCGTGCGTTTCCAGGAATTCCGCGCGTTTGCGCCAGAACTCCCGCTCCGCACTGCGCCGCACGAAGTCGTGCCGCTGGCGGATCAGCTCGAGCTGCAGGGGATAGAGCTTCTTCGCTTTGACGAGGACCTGCTCCCGCACCCCGACCTTGCCGAAGTCGTGCAGCAAGCCGGCGTAGCGGATCTCGCGCAGCTGCTCGCGCGTGAACGTGAGGCCGCTATAGGGCCCGTCCCCGGCTTTGTCCACCACCGCCGCCAGGCTCACTGTCATGTTCGCGACCCGCCCCGAGTGACCGAACGTGGTCGGATCTCGCTGCTCGATGGCGCGCACCGCCGCCTGCACAAACCCCTCGAACAGCCGCTCGATCTCGCGGTAGAGCTGGCTGTTCTCGATCGCGACCGCCGCTTGTCCTGCGAGCGCGGTGACGAGTTCGACCGTGCGTTTCGAGAACGGGACCACCTGTTGCTCCACGGCCGCCGGCGTGGCCAGCACGGCATCGAGGCTGCGCTTGCGGTTGATGAGCTGCAGCACGCCGATCACTTGCTCCTTGTGATCCTTCATCGGGATCACGAGCATCGACTTGGTGCGGTAGCCGTAACGCTCGTCGAACGAGCGGTTGATCGTGTACTCGACGTCCGGGGGCAGGAAATACGCGTCGTCGATGACGAGCGGCTCGCCCGTCACGGCGGCGTAGCCCGCGAGGCTCGTTCGGTCCATCGGCATCGTGAACTCGACGAACGGCGCCTCGGGCTTCGAGTACGTCTGCGCGAGGCGGAACCGCAGCCGCTTCTCGCCGGGCTCGCCTTCGATCAGATACAAGCTGCCCGCGTCGGACGACGTGATGCGCCGCGATTGGGTAAGGATCAAGTCGAGCAGCGTGTCGAGGTCGCGCTCGGTGCCGAGGGCCACGCCGATGCGTGTGAGCTCGCCGATCTCGCGGCCGCGGCTCGCCGCTTCGGCCCGCGCCCGCGCCGTCTCCGCCCGCGCCGCCGCCTCCCGAAATCCGGCCCGCACGGCGACGAGGAGCTGGCGCACGCCGACCGGATGCCGGACAAACCCGGACAGCAGCTCGGATGGCATCTCCGTCGGGACGTCCGGCTCGCCGTCGCGCCCCAGAGCCACGATCGCGCCGCCCGCGTCCACGAAGGCGCGCAGCACATCGAGCGGGAGGATGGAGCGGCTCTCGGCATCGAGCACCAGCACCGTTGGCCGCTCATCCACCGCGAGGTCGCGCAGCAGGCGCACCTCGCGCACGTCGATTTGCGCCGCCTCGAGCGCGGGCGCGGCGCTGGCCGGCCGCCACGTCGGGGTATGAAGCAGGACGTATCTCACGGCTGGGCGATCGCCGTCACCCCGGCGGCTAAGCCGAAGTCACGAGGTCTTCTCGCGCTTCAGGCCGTCCGAGGCCTCGGCGAAGTCAGGGAACACCCGCAGCGCCTTCTCGTACATCTCGACCGCCTTGTCCTTTTGCCCGCGGTCGTGGTAGAGCAGGGCGCGCGAGTAATAGGTGAGCGCCTCGGTGGGCACTTGTCGGTTCATCCGCTGCTCCGAGGCCTGCTTCTGCAGCGCGGGCAGGTTCGCGTCCCGCATGAGCTTCGTGGCCACAGTGCGGATCAGGTCGAACAAGTGGTCACGCTGCATCCGGTCCGACTCGACTTTGACGATCTCGCTCGTCTCGACGTTGATGAGGCGTGCGTCGAGCCGGAAGTCGCCGTAGAAGTCGATGAAGACGCCCGTGACGACGTAGCGTGCGCCGACCAGCTTGCCGATCTTCGCCGCGGTCTGGGGATCCACCCGCCCGGCGGCGCTCAGGTTTTGCTCGTCGATCAGCTTTTGCAATTCCTCCCGCTCGACTACCCGGGCTGCGGCATTGGCGGCCAGGTCGGAGATCATCAGGCCCGCGATCCCCTTCTGCAGGGCGTCGAAGTTGTCCTTGTCTTGCCCGTAAGAGCCGCCGTTCTCGAACGGAAATACGGCAATCCCGGGACGGGTGTCCTGGCCGCGTGCCTGAGCGCCCAGCCCCCCCACGGCAGGCCACAGCAGGGTCAGAGTGAAGAGCGGAACGATCGAACGCGAACGCATAGCGTGCTCCTCGGATCAGAGAGTCAGGGTCATCCCTTCCCGCGCCGCCAGCACCTCCGCCGGGGTACCGCGCGCCTTGGCCGCGCGGCGCGCCGCGGTGAGCAATCCATCGACCTCCGCGTCGCCGTGCTCCGGCTCGTGATGGAATAGCACGAGCCGGCGCACGCCGGCCTCCGCCGCGAGCGTCACCGCCTCCTCGAAGGTGGAATGGCCCCAGCCACGGTGCTGCTCGAGCTCCTGCGGCGTGTACATCGCGTCGTGGATCAGCAGCTCCACGTTCGCCAGGAACGCCACGAGATCCTTGCGCCACGTCGCCGGCGTGTCGTAATGGCCCCCTGGCCCCAGCTCGTTGTCCGTCACATACGCCATGCTCGCGCCCCCCGCGGCCGGCGTGAGCCGATACCCCAGCGTCGTGCCGGGGTGCCGTAACCGCATGGCGCGCACCCGGAATGCGCCCACCGTAAACTCGCCCGGGTCGACCTGCTGCACCGTCAGCTTGGCCGACAGCGCGTCGAGCGGGATGGGGAACACGGCCGGGTCCATCTGCTGCCGGAGGATCGCCTCGAGCGAGGTGGTGCCCTGCCTGGAGCCCCAGATGCGCACCGCATTCCCCGGCGAGAAGAACGGCTTGAAGTGCGGCAGCCCTTGAATGTGGTCCCAGTGGGCGTGTGAGAGCAGGATCTCCGCGTTCACGGCGCCGTTCTGACGCTCCACGAGCTGGAGCCCCAGCGCGCGAATCCCGGTGCCGGCGTCGAGGATAACGAGCTGACCCCCGGCGCCCTCCACGGCCACGCACGGCGTGTTGCCGCCGTAGCGCGCGGTGTGGGCCCCGGGGGTGGGGATCGAGCCCCGCGTTCCCCAAAAGGTCACCGTGTAGGCCATCGGTCCCGGCACGCCGTACCTAGGGCTAAGTTACGGAAAATCGGGCACGTAGAACAAGCCGCAGGCTCACCCGCCCCCGGTGACCCACCTCACGCCGTGGGGCGCGACTCACGACCGCCCCGCCGACGCCTCCAGTGCGGCGCGGTCCCGAATCAGAATCTCCCGGCGGCTGATCTCGATATAGCCTTTATCGACCAGCTCGCGCATGGTCCGGCTCACCGTCTCGCGGCTCGAGCCGATCATCTGGGCGATGGTGTGGTGGGTGAGGCGGCGCGTGATACGACTCGACCCCGCTTCGTCGGCGAGGTCGAGGAGCAGTTGGGCCACGCGGCCGTTGACATCGAGGAGGACGAGGCTCCCCACCTTCTCGTCCACGCGCCGCAGCCGGCGGGAGAGCTCCCGCAGCAACCCCATCGCGATCCCCGGCGATTGCTGTAGAATGCTCTGGAAGTCCTCGCGCCGGATCACGAGGAGATTCGAGTCCTCCATCGCGATCACATGCGCCGAGCGGGGTTCCTCGTCGATGAGTGACATCTCGCCGAAGAAGTCCCCCTCGCCGAGCACGGAGAGAATGACTTCCCGCCCGTCTTCCCCGATGAGGACCACCTTGACCTGCCCCTTGGCCACGACATACAGCGCGTCGCCGGGGTCGTCCTCGAACAGAATCACGGAGTTGCGGGGGTAGCTGCGCTCGCGGGTGATCTCGGCCACCCGATCGAGCTCGGCGGGGGAGAGTTGGCCGAAGAGCGGGACTTTTTGGAGGATGGCCGTCACCGACACGCGGGTGTTCCCCTCGGGTTTGGGGGGTTATGGTGGGGCAAGCTTACGTAGTGGCCTGCCCGGTGTCAATGTGGCGTCTTGCCGCCAACTCACGATGCCAGTTATATTTCCAAGCCTTGTGCCATTTGACTTCTACTCAGGATACAGTGCAGTGAAACCCGGGATTCACCCCGTCTACCAGCGCGCTCAAGTCCAGTGCGCCTGCGGCAACAGCTTCGTGACGCGGTCCACAGTGCCCGTGATCCACGTCGAAATCTGCGCCAAGTGCCACCCCTACTACACCGGGAAGCAGAAGCTCCTGGACACAGCTGGGCGCGTGGAGCGGTTCCGCCAGAAATACGCGACGGACAAGACGACCGGCTGACCTATGGAGGCCCGACTCCGCCAGGCGCTCGCACGGGCGGAGCAGGTCGCCCGAGCCTTGGCCGACCCCGAGACCGCGCGCAATCCGGCCAAGCTGAAGCAGCTGGGCCGCGAGCACGCGCGGCTCGACGCCATCCGCCAAGCCCACAGCCGCCTCGAGCGCCTCCAGGGCGAGCTCGCCCAGGCGCGCGAGGTTCTGCAGGACAAGGACCCCGAGCTCTCCCAGTTGGCGCGCGCGGACGTGGAGCGGCTCCGTCCCGAGATCGAGCGAGCGGAGGCCCTGCTCGCCGACCTCCTCACCCCCGCCGACCCGCTCGACGACCGTGATGCCATCGTGGAGATCCGCGCCGGCACTGGCGGCGACGAGGCGGCGCTCTTCGCGGCGGACCTGTTCCGCATGTACACGCGCTACTGCGAGCGCCGCGGGTGGAAGGTCGAGGTGCTGGCGCTCTCGGAGGGTAACCTCGGCGGTCTGAAGGAGGCGATCTTTGCGGTGCGTGGGCCCAAGGTGTACGGCACGCTCCGCTATGAGTCGGGCGTGCACCGCGTGCAGCGCATCCCCGAGACCGAGACACAGGGCCGCCGTCATACGTCCGCCGCGACGGTGGCGGTCCTCCCGGACGCGGAAGAGGTGGACGTCAAGATCGAGGAGAAGGACCTGCGCATTGACGTATTCCGCTCCGGCGGCCCGGGTGGCCAGAGCGTCAACACGACAGACAGCGCGGTGCGGGTGACGCACCTCCCGACGGGGCTCGAGGTGAAGTGCCAAGATCAGAAGTCGCAGCTCCAGAACAAGATCAAGGCGCTGGAGATCCTGCGCGCCCGGCTGCTCGACCGCATGCTCGCCGAGCAGGAAGCGGCGCGCGCGCGGGAGCGGCGGGCTCAGGTGGGCACGGGCGACCGATCGCAGAAGATCCGCACATACAACTTTCCGCAGAACCGGATCACCGACCACCGCATCGGGTTCACGGCCCACGCCCTCGCCGAGGTGATGGACGGGAAGCTCGACGAGCTGATCGCGGCGCTCAGGCTCGCAGGGGAGAAAGAACGGCTCAGTGCCTGAGCGCGCCGCGCCTCGTTCATCGATCGCGAGCGCGCTCGAGCGGGCCGTCGAGCGACTGGCGCGCTCGGGGCTGCCCAGCCCGCGCCGGGAAGCGACGACGCTCTGGGCTGCTGTGGCCGGCTCAGGGACCAAGCCCGGCGACGTGTGGCTGCGGCGCGACCAGCCGCTGCCGCCGGATCTGGCGGAGCGGTTTGCGCAAGCCGTCGAGCGTCGTTCCAGTGGAGTCCCGTTCGCCTATGCTGTCGGTCGCGTGGGCTTCCGCACGCTCGACCTGAAGCTCGACACGCGGGCGTTGATCCCTCGGCCCGAGACGGAGGGGCTCGTGGAGCTGGTCCTGAATTGGACCCGCCGCGTGCCTCGTGGAACGTGGCACGTGGAACGGGGCGGGGGGGTGGTGGCGGACGTGGGCACGGGATGCGGCTGCATCGCCCTGGCGCTGGCCGTCGAAGGCAGCTTCGAGCTCGTGATCGCGGTCGAGCGCGCGGCCGGAGCCGCTGCGCTGGCACGGGAGAACGTCGCCCTCGTTCGGCCCGATGTCCCGGTCGAGATCCGGGAGGGGGATCTCCTGGCGCCCCTCGCAGGGGAGCGCTGCCGGGCGATTGTCTCGAACCCCCCATATCTGACGGAGGCCGAGTATCTCGAGCTCGATCCGGCTGTGCGCGACTTCGAGCCCCGCCGGGCGCTGGTGAGCGGATCTGACGGGCTCGACGCGACGCGGTCGCTGCTCGGGGGCGCCGCCGCGCTGCTCGCGCCCGGCGGCCTGCTGGCGCTCGAGATCGACGAGCGGCGCGCAGTGCAGGTGCGGGCCCTCGCGCGCGCCCACGGCTGGGCGCGCGTCGCCATCCACGAAGACCTGTTCGGGCGGTCGCGGTTCTTGCTGGCGTTTGCCAAGGAGGGTGCGTGATCGACCAGAAGGCGGGGGAGCTCGGCCGGCTGCTGGGGCAGAGTGAGGAGTACAAAGCGTTGGTCCGGGCGAGCGACCGGATGCGCGAGGACGCGACCTGCAAGCAGCTCCTGGCCGAGGTCGAGCGGATCGCGCGGGACATCGAGCGCGCGGCCCAGGAGAACCGGGAGCCGCCACGCGAGCAGGTTGAACAGTACGATCGCGCGCTCCAGAGCGTCCAGTCGAATGCGGTGTATCAGCAAGTTGTGGCCGCCCAGGCGAACTTCGAAAAACTGATGGCCAAGGTAAACGCGCGGATCTACGAGGGAATGAAGCAGGGGGCCGCGAGCCCGATCATCACCCTGGGATGACGTTCATCGTGGTGGAGGGCCCTGAAGGGGCGGGGAAGTCGACACTGCTGCGGTGGCTGGCAGCCCGGTTCCGCGCCGACGGCCGTACCGTCGTGACGGTGCGCGAGCCCGGCGGGACGCCGGTCGCGGAAGCGGCACGCAAGGTGGTCCTGGGATTCCCCTACGAGATGGCCCCCGCCGCCGAGTTGTTCCTCTTCCTCGCGGCGCGGGCCGACCTGGTGCACAAAGTGATCCGTCCCGCGCTCGCGGCGGGACAGGTGGTCCTGGCCGACCGGTTCGAGCTCTCGACCATGGCCTACCAAGTGGCCGGCGGCGGGTTAGCGTACGAGGAGGTGGCTCGGGCCAACCGCCTGGCCACGGGGGGGCTCGTCCCGGACCTGACGCTCGTGCTCGACGTGCCCGTGGCGATGGGCCGCGAGCGACAACGCGCGGCACGCAAGGTGCAGGACCGTTTGGAGCGGCAGGACGATGGGTTCCACCGGCGCGTGCTCGAGGCGTACCGTGGTGCCGCAGGGCCCGGCGTGGCCCACATCGATGCCACACAATCGAAGAAGGCCGTGCAGGACGCCGCGTGGCGCGAGGTCATGGCGGTGACCGTACTCTCAACGCGAGGCGTGTCATGAAGCTCCGAAAGATCCTGGTCGTCGCCGTCATCTCGTGCGTCGCGCTCGCGACCGGTGGCTGGCTGTTGCAGCGCGAGGCCGTGCCGGAGGGATCCGTGTACCAGCAGGCGCGCCTGTTCGAGGACGTGCTGGCGCACGTCGCCGACTACTACGTCGACTCGCTCGACGAGCGCCAGCTGTATCAAATGGCGATCGACGGCATGCTCGACCAGTTGAACGATCCCTATTCCGTCTTTCTCAAGCCCGACGATTTCCGGCAGCTCTCCGAGGCGACGACCGGCAACTACTCGGGGCTCGGCATTCAAATCGACGTGCGCGACGGCTGGATAACGGTCGTCGCGCCGCTGCCCGACACGCCGGCCGAACGCGCCGGCGTGCAGACCGGCGACCGCATCGTCCAGCTGGACGGCCGGTCGACGGAGGGCTGGAAGCAGGATCAGGCGGTGAAGGAGCTGCGGGGGCCGGCCGGCACGACGGCGGAGCTGCTGATCCGGCGCACCGGCGTCGACAAGCCGATCACGTACAAGCTCACCCGGGCGACGATTCACATCCGCTCGGTCGATCCCAGAATCACCATGATGCTCGACGAGCGCGTGGGCTATGTCGCGCTCTCGCCCGTCAGCGAGAGCTCGGCCCGGGACGTGGCGCAGGCGATCGATACGCTGCTCAAGCAGGGGATGAAGTCGCTGATCTTCGATCTGCGCGGCAATCCGGGCGGGCTGCTGGATCAGGGCGTCGCGGTTTCTGATCTGTTCCTCGACCCCGGCAAGCCGATCGTCGAAACGCGCGGGCGTGCGCCGGGCGCTTCGCATGAGTTCAGCGACACCAAGCCGCAGCAATGGCCGCGCCTCCCCATCGTCGTCATGGTGAACGGCGGTTCGGCGAGCGCCGCGGAGATCATCGCCGGCGCGCTGCAGGATCACGACCGCGCCGTGTTGGTCGGGACCCCGACCTTCGGCAAGGGGCTGGTGCAGTCGTTCTGGCGGCTCACGCCGGAAACGGGACTCAAGCTGACGACCGCGCGCTGGTTCACGCCGAGCGGCCGGACGATTCAGCGCGTGACGCGCAGCGAAGCGGAGCAGGAGGCGCAGGTGATCGCGGCGCAGCGCGGGCAGGACACCAGGATCGATTCGACGGCGCTGTTTCACACCGACGCCGGCCGCACGATCTACGGGGGCGGCGGCATCCGGCCCGACATTTACGTCGTGGCCGATACCTACTCGACCGGCGAGCGGGCGTTCATCCGGGCGCTGGGCGACAAGGCTCCGCTGTACCGCGATGCGCTGACGACCTACGCGATCGAGCTCAAGGAAGGCAACCGCCTGGCAGCGCCGAATTTCACCGTCACGCCAGCCATGGTGGACGAGATCGTGCGCCGTATCCGCGCCAAAGGTGCGGAGCTGCCGGATTCGGTCGTCGGCGCGGCGCGGACGTTGATCACGCAAGAGATCGGATACGAGGCGAGCCGGTATGTCTTCGGGCGTTCGGCGGAGTTCCGCCGCCGCATGGCGGATGACGAGCAGGTGAAGCGCGCCCTGGCGCTGGCCAACCGGGCCCGCTCGCCGCAGGATCTGCTGACGCTCGCGAACACGCAGCCCGTTCCGACGACGGTCCGCAATCGGTGACCCCACAGTCGTCCCGCGCGATCGGGCTCATCGGGCCCGGTCGCGCGGGAGTCGGACTGGCTCTCGCGCTCGCCCGGGCAGGCTACTCCGTCAGTCTTCACGGACGCAATAAGAAAAGCGTACCCGCACCCCTGACGTTGACCGTCGGCGACGGAGTCAAGCCGCCGCCGTGGATCGG
>WNEL01000453.1_pt1 | contig 16709 bp, 15 predicted proteins | sample 5399991 | NCBI WGS metagenome assembly WNEL01 (sample SAMN13153325, study PRJNA577476) | soil metagenome | isolation source: 20 cm grassland meadow soil pre-rain plot 2 | place: USA:California | collected 2015-09-08
TGTCTGCATAAAACAGTGTCGCTTTATCAGTTTGAATACTCTTCAGGGACCGCGCCAGCGGGTTTTGGTTCTGGGTGGGCGCATGCATTGCGATGCCACTAAGGCCGATAACAGCCATAGCAACCAGCATTGCCGCGACCAAGCGCGTAGTTATTTGAGCTTGGAGCTTTTTCATAGGCCGGGCATTTACAGGGGATGTTTATAAGTGTCAACTAGAAAATCAAAAAAAGTTTATAGTGGCATTTAAGACAGGGTGGGTCAAGTTGTTCGTGCGTCTTAAAGATCTCTGAGGTCTTCTCTACGTTTCCGTGCGAAATTCCTGTCTCTGACTTTTGATATACGAACCTGTGGATTCGTGGATTCGTGCGTTAGTGATTTGGTAGTTCTCCGGGAAAAGCGAAGCGAAGTTCCGAAAATCCAAGAGGAACCGCGAGTCCGGTTCTGACGGGCCACGGCGTGCCAGGTTCCGTGGGCAGCACGGAATCAAGGCACAGGCAAAAAAGCTAAGATATCGGGAGCTGAGCCCGGCGATCGCCTAAACGAACTTCAAAAGCGTTCGCGAGCAGGCGTCCTCTGAGAGCGCGCCTTGGCGCGGGGCTCGCCGAAACTCGGCCCTCCATTTACTCGTTTCAATTAGCCGGCATGTTGGGGAGCCTGCGAAACGATGATTACTTCACCCAACATCTTCGCCGCACAGAGAGAGATCCAAAAAAAGAAAGGAACGGTGATCCCAGTAAATCTTTAGAGAAGGTAATAGTTTCCTTTTTGGAAACACTTCCCTGCCTTCGTCTCTTTCTGTTTAAAAGAAAGAGAACTACTTTGGCGCGAGCGAAGCGACGATCGCTTCAAAACGCGGGTCGCCCCGCAGGGGGTCCCAAAACGGATTTAGCCGCAGATCGCCGTAGCTGATAACTCCGCCGGGCAGCTTCGCTGCTTCCGTCAATCCATCGATTGCGCGATCCTTGTCGCCCGTCCAGGCATAAATCACCGCAAGGTATTGGACTAACATCGCCCCCTCAACGGCGCTTTTGCTGACAGGCACCAGTTCGACAGCGCGCAAACCTTGGCGAATGGCGTCCTCCCTATTCCCCAACGCGGCATCGATTACCCCAAGCGCGCAGAGAGCCGGTGCATAATCGGGTTGGTCGCGCACCGTTTGTTCTAATTCCTTCCGCGCGTTGCTAAATTTGGCCCGGGCGGCCGACTCATCGCCGCGGAATCGGGCGGCGAGACCCTCACACCAACTGTTAGGGAATGGAATGTTTTCGGCGTAGCATCCGCCACCATCAGCCGGCATCCCGGCGAGGGCGCGCTCGGCTGCGGCGGGATCGCGCTCCCAAAGAGCAAGATCGAGCCATTGGTTAACGAGAACAGGCGCGGCGTTCGGATCTTCGGCCAGGATCGTGTCAATTGTCGCATGCATCGGTTTAGGGTCTGCGCGCCACTCCAGATCAACCCAAGCGCGCCGCACCCGGCTGGGAACATCTTTAGGAGATATGGCCAAGGCGCCATCCAAAGTCGCAGCCATTTCTTTGTAGCGACGCAACGCTTCGTAAGTAAGAGAGATCTGTTGCAGTATGGAAAAATTGCGCGGATCCAATTCCAATGCCCGCTTCATTTCCTCAAGCGATTTTTCCCAACGACTCTGCCGCCGGTCGATGTAGCCAGACAGAAGAGGAATTCGCGATTCGTTAGGCAGCGTACGTCCGGCGATAACCAACTCACTCTGTGCCCGATCGTAATCCGCATAGGCCCAGTAAAAATGCTGAGCGAGGGCCAAATGTGTTTCTCCAGATTCCGGGCGCAGACGTCGAACCGATTGAATGGCCGTTTCGGATAATTTTAGGCGCGCATCCGTGTGATCGAAACCGAGGAAATAAATTCGGTCATGTGCGCCCGCGAGTTCACCATGGGCTAAAAAGAACAACGGATCCCGCGTGACGGCCTGATCAAGCAGTTTCACCGCCTGCGTCAGATCTTCTTTCGCCCGTGTACTCCATGAAATCCCATTGATCAGGTCCTTGGCTCGCAGATAGGAATCATAGGCAACAAGATCAGTTGTTGGTGGCTCCTGAATTGCGGCCTTCTCGGCAGCTGAGACTTCGGTCCCGAGCTGGTCCGCGATTCTTTGCGCGATCTCGCTTTGGAGTGTGAACACGTCACTCAAATCCCGATCGTATTCTTGCGCCCAGACGTGAGCGTCCGTGCGCGTATCAATCAACTGAGCATTTAGATGGATTCTGCCTGCTTCCCTGCGCACGCTTCCCTCGAGCACGTACGCGACATTCAACGCACGACCAATATCCTGTGTGTTCCGCGCGCCACGATATTTTGCCACGCTGTTGTGGCTGATCACCTTTAGGTTGGCCACCTTCGCCAACTTGGTGGAAACACCGTCGTAAACGCCGTCGGCGAAAAATGCATTTTCTTTATCTGCACTCAAACTTTCGAAAGGCAGAACCGCAATGCCACTTGCCGCTGGTGGGGTCGCCATCTCACCGTTCCAAATCATCACACCAACTGTCGATCCCAAAACCATCAGAAGCGCTGCCATTCCCGCGACAACTGGATTCCGCCGCGTCCAACGACACGCGCGCGCAGCCGGTGAAACAGGACGCGCGACAATGTGGCGGCCTTCCAGCCAGCGTTCGAGATCTTCGGCAAGAGCACCTGCAGAGCGATAACGCGCACCGGGTTCCCGCTCCAAACATTTCGCGCAAATTGTTTCCAGATCCCGATCCAGCCCCGGCACCAATGTGCGCAGCTTCGGCGCCGGCTTCTCGCTCGCTTGCTGGATCACCTTAAGCGCATGCTCACCCAAAAATGGCGGACGACCCGTCAGCAAATCGAACAAAATCGCACCTAAACTATAAACATCCGACGTCGGAGCAAGTTTGCCCGCCGATCCGTTCACCTGCTCGGGTGCAATATATCCGGGCGTGCCAAAAATAGTAAGTGTGCGCGTCAAGTGACTACTAGTGTCCAGCCATTTGGCGAGGCCGAAATCGCTTACCAGCGGTTCGCCCCGCCCATCCAGCAAAACGTTCCCAGGTTTTAAATCTCGATGCAGGATTCCTTGCGCATGCGCATGTTGCACCGCCCGCACCACCTTCGCCATCAACGCGACCGCTCTTCGCGGCTCGCCACGCAATGCCGGAGCCGCCTCCAGCAAACTGCCCCCGCCGGCAAATTTCATGCTGAAAAACGGCAGCCCATCGTCGCATTCGCTCACTTCATAGATTGGCAGAATGTTCGGATGATCGAGGCTCGCCGCAGCCTGGGCTTCACGTCGGAAACGCGCCAGCGTCTCCTGCGAATCGGCGTGATAAGACAAAATTCGTTTCAGTGCCACGATGCGGCGCGAATGCCGCTGCCGCGCCCGATAAATCACGCCCATCCCACCGCGCCCGATTTCTTCAAGGATTTGATAGTTGCCTATGCGCCAATCGGCGTCACACACATCTAGTTCACCAAGCAGGTCATCAAGCGTTTCCGCCTTCGCCGAGGTCTCATCGGCCGAGTCGCCATTACGCCCATTGGCGCCCATGCCTGCGGAGAGCATACAGCTAAGACAAAGACTCCGTCCGACGCGCGATGCCGATCCGCACTGGGGGCAGACTCCCGGCTCCTTTTGGAGGTCCACCGGGTCAGAACTGGGGGGCACGCGCATCGAAAGTCAGGATGGTAAATGAACTTTAGTGCGTTGCCAACTAAAAATTGGAAAATTTTTGGCCAGGTGACTCACACGATTTGAAGGTTTCTTTCCATGCGAACGCGTGCATCTCTTTTCATTTGTTTGCTTCCTCTTTCGGCGCGACTGAAGCCACGATTTTTTCAAAGCGCGGATCGCCCCGGAGTGGATCCCAAAACGGCAGGAGTTTTAATTGCCCATAACTGACCGTGCTTGGCGGACGAACGGCGATGGCCAGCTGTTCGCAAGCCAAATCTTTATCTCCGGTCCACGCAGCAATCATCGCCAGATACTTGATCATGGTCGGACCAACCAGTGCATCTTTTTCCACTGGAACGAGCTCGACCGCACGCCGGCCTTCACGCAGCGCTTCTTCTCTCCGGCCGAGGCCTGCATCGATTAGACCAAGTACGCACAGTGCCGGCCCGTAATTTGGTTCCGCTTGTACCGTTTTCTCCTGCTGCGTGCGGGCCGCCATGAACAAAGCGCGGGCGTCGCCATCATTTTTTGTCATGCGAGCAAGAACGCCTTCAATTACCAGACGAGTCGGATGAACTGAATAGTCCGTTAACGGTGTGTCGTCGATCGTGTTCAGCACGTCCTTTGCCGCGGCAACATCGCGTTCGGCGAGCGCGCAATTGAGCCATTCATCTGCGCATCCGCCAATGGCGCCGGAATTTGCGGTTCGAATTAAGTCAATTGTTTGATGCATTGACCGGGTATCGGCGTTCCAGTGAAATTGAAGAGCGGCAAGCGCGATTTTCGTATCGAGGTCATTTGGCTCGATCGCCAACGCGCGTTCCAACACGGACTTTTCGTCAGCATAGCGATAGAGAACTCCGTAACTGAGCGCAATCTGCTGAAGCGTCTCAGTGTTTCGCGGGTCGAGATCACTGGCGCGTTCCAGGTTTTGGGTAGACTCCTGCCAGCGTCCCTGCCGCCTCTGGATATATCCCATCATCCGGAATATCCGCGCGTCATTAGGCAAGGTCTGTTGAGCAACCTCCAGCTCAGCCAGAGCGCCACCATAATCGAGCTGGCCATGATAAAGATTTCGCGCATGCGCCAAATGCGTTTCACCCGCATCTGGACGAAGGCGAAACGCCCGCTCGATGGCCGCCTCCGCCAATGCGAGGCGCGCAGGGGTATGGTCGAAGCCAAGGAAATAAAGCTGGTCGTGAGCATAGGCGAGCTGACAGTAGGCCTGAAGAAAAGAGGAATCGCGTGCGACAGCTTGGTTCAGCAACTCGACCGCCTGAAGCAAATTTGCTTTCAGACCGCTGCTAAGACGCAGCGCGAGGAGATTCTTGGCCCTATTGTAGAGGTCGAAAGCGATGAAATCGGTTGTTGGCGGCTGTTCAACGGCCAGTTTCTCGGCACTCGAAATCTTTGCGCGAAGCCGCTGAACCACTTTTCGCGCAAGCTCGCTTTGGACGGCAAACACATCATTCAAATCGCGATCGTATTCCTCCTCCCAGACGAGCGCCCCCGTACGAGCGTCCATCAATCGCGCCTTGAGATGGAAACGTGCGCTGCCGCGACTGCGGGACACAGCACCCTCCAGGATGTGAGAAACTCCCAGGGCTTTGCCAATTTCACGAATACTTCGCTTTCCGCGATACTTCATCACACTGGTGTGACTGATCACCCTAAGATCGCGGATGCTGGCGAGTTTGGTCAAAATGTCATCCTGAACACCATCGGCAAAAACGGCGTCCTCTTTATCGTCGCTCAAACTTTCGAAGGGCAGAACAGCAACGCCGGTTGTTGCCGGGGGGGTTGTCGCGCCACCTTTCAACATCATCGCCCCTGCAACCAATCCCAATGCCATTAGCAGCGCTGCGATTCCCGCAACAACCGATTTGAGCCCGGTCCAGCGCCAGATCAGTGCGGGCGCCGAAAGGGGCCGTGCGGCAATAGGCTGTCCTTCCAGCCAGCGTTCGAGGTCTTCGGCAAGAGCACCTGCAGAGCGATAACGCGCACCGGGTTCCCGCTCCAAACACTTCGCGCAAATTGTTTCCAGATCCCGATCCAGCCCCGGCACCAATGTGCGCAGTTTCGGCGCCGGCTTCTCGCTCGCTTGCTGGATCACCTTAAGCGCATGCTCACCCAAAAATGGCGGACGACCCGTCAGCACATCGAACAAAATCGCACCTAAACTATAAACATCGGCCGCAGGACCAAGTTTGCCCGACCCGGCGCCCGCTGGATCAACTTGTTCCGGTGCAACATACTCAGGCGCGCCAAAGACGGTGAGCGTGCGCGTGAGATTGCTCGTGGGTTCCAGGCATTTGGCGAGACCGAAGTCGCTGACCAACGGTTCGCCCCGCGCATCCAGCAAAATGTTCCCCGGTTTTAAATCCCGATGCAGGATCCCTTGCCCGTGCGCGTATTGCACCGCCTGCGCCACCTTCGCCATCAACGCCACCGCTCGTCGCGGTTCGCTTCGCAATGCCGGGGCCGCGTCCAGCAAACTGCCCCCGCCGGCAAACTTCATGCTGAAAAACGGCAGCCCATCGTCACCCTCGCTCACCTCAGAGATTGGCAGAATGTTCGGATGAACGAGGCCCGCTGCAGTCTCCGCCTCGCGCCGAAAACGCAGCATCGTCTCTCGTGATTCGGCATGATAAGGCAAAATTCTTTTAAGCGCCACGATGTGGCGCCTGTGTCGCGCCCGATAAACCACGCCTATGCCGCCGCATCCGAGTTCTTCGAGAATTTGGTAATCGCCTACTCGCCACTCGGCGTCCCGCATATCGAGTTCCCCAAGCACATCCTCAAGCGTTTCTTCTGACTGCGGCGGCGAGACTTGAGTGCGCAGGCCCTGAGCAAGCAAACAGCTCAGGCAAAGACTGCGTCCTATGCGCGATGCCGATCCACACTGCGGGCAGGTGAGCGGTTCCTTTTGCAGACGAATTGAAACAGGAATGCCGCTCATCGGATTCTGAAAATTTAAAAGGCTGCAAACGGGAGGGAGCCAGGGCGAGAGTCGAGTATCGGCTGTCGGCTCCGACGCCTCCTCTATGCATTCTCCGGAATTGGCCGAGCGGAGTTCTCGAAAAAAAATGTAATCGCGAAGTGACTCGTCGATCAGGATCGACAATATCCAAAATCTAAATCAAACGTCCCACCGAATTGTCGTAGAACGAAACAGATTTAGTGCTCGAGGATCTTTGCGAAAATGCGTCAGAAATTCGCCGCGTCTACACGGTGCTCGATCTTCCGAGCTCTGATCTCGAATTTTTCTGACTATTCTGCCGCGCTTAACGCCGCACAGAGATAACGGAGTTCGTCATCGATCTCGTTCGGTCCTTCGACGGTTTGAGCAACTTCTTCGCGGAGCAGCGCGCGATAGCGTTCGCGTAACCTGTGCACAAGGCGTTTCACTGCCGCCTCCTGCAAACCCAGCGTTTTTGCGTACTTCGCATAGGAAACATCTTCCCGCTCAGCCGCGAGGCAATTGTTCAACACATCAAAAACACGTCGACGACCACGCTTTTCGCATTCATCGCCCAATCGCCGCAACGCGCGCTCGACCACCGTCGCCGCCCAGCGCACATCGAAGATTCTTTCTGGCGACCATTTGTCCGAGTCCTGCTCCGGGATCGACAAGTGCGATGGCGCCTCAGCCATCCAATCGTCCCAGGAAACGAATTGCACGTCTCCGCCGCGCTTCCGGGCGTGACGTTTGTCCACAGCGTCGTGTAAGAAATTCTGCAATGCCTTCAGCACCAGCGAACGGAACCTTCCCCGGCTCCGATCTGCCCGTTGCAAAAGCCGACCCTTCAGCACCATCGCGAAAAAATCCTGTGTCAGGTCCTGAGCGTCTGGGACGGAGTGACCCTGCCGGCAGATGAACGCGAAGACTGGCCGCCAATAGATTTTGCAAAGTTCGGCCAGGGCGGCGTGCGCCTTCTGTTCGTCACCGTCAGAATCGGTGCACGACAAGACGATGCTCCAACGAGTCGTCATGAAGCGGTCGGGGCGGCGTGCGCCGGCCTGAGATGCTTCGGGTTTCACAGCCGCGGATCATCTCATTTGTACGATTGTTAGGCAAGCTCCGAATTTTCCGCCCGTTACTGGAATATTGCGCGTTCTAGTGGATCGATCTGCGCTGGAGGGGGTTCCGACAGAAACGACGGTGCAGGTCTGACGTCGGATATCGTAACAAAAAACGCGGCTCTGGAAATTGGCACAGAGATTCCCGCGCAGAATTCCCTGCGGCATCAAGTTGCTGACACTGCAGGAAAGCTTTCAGCTTCCCCGCGCAGTTCTACAGCCAGTATTTCGATTTTATAGTAGACACCGCGCCATCTCGTCAGTCGTCGCAGTGTCCAGGGCCAATCGTTCCCTCGTTGTACTCTGTGAGGGTTTCAGTGAGGGTGCTGGTCTGCCCTGGTGCCAAATAACCGTTGCCGATCGGAGGTACGATCAACCCTCCTATCACGTTGTCGGCGTCAATTACGCTTTGCTGAACCGCTGTTGGGTCCGCTCCATTGGCTATATTCAATTTTGCGGCAATGAGTTGATGCGCCAGTATTACGAGCCCGTTGCCCTGCGCGGGTCGATTCAAGATTTGAAGTAATTCTGATGCATCGTAGCTGACCGCGCCCAGCGTCAGACTTTGCAACGGCCAAACGTCAGGATTATTCTTCCAATAACCTTGCGTATACGTGCAATTTTGTCCCGGATTGCAGGGCAGCGTTGCGCAGGCAATGGTGTTGCTCCACTGACTTGTGTCGCAAGACGGTGTTTCGTTCGCGCGGCAACGGAACACGTACGCGGTATCGCACAAGAGTGGCTCGCCGGAGCAATCGCTTTGCACACCAAATGAGTCGAACAATCGATCATCGCCGATGATCACCTCGAAGGTTTGGTTTGGCGCCAGACTGTTGGGAAAACTGGCCTGGCAAACTTCGTCTGGATTATCAGGCCATTGATTCCCATTAGCGATAAAGTCCGCCACCGTCATCCATTCGATGACGAATCCATTTGGGGCGCCGGACAAGCCAGCGGTGACATCGATGGATATGTTTGAAGATGCAGACGTGCTACACGCGATTGATGGCTGGTCTAACTGACATGGCGTAGGAGTAGGTGTTGCCGTCGGCGTCGGAGTCGCAGATGGGGTCGCTGTTGGTGTAGCAGTAGCTGTTGGCGTCGCTGTCGCCGTCGGAGTCACTGTCGGTGTTGCCGTAGCCGTTGGAGTCACGGTTGCTGTCGGCGTAGCAGTACCTGTTGGCGTTGCTGTCGGAGTCGCTGTCGGTGTTGCCGTAGCCGTTGGAGTCACGGTCGCTGTCGGCGTAGCAGTAGCTGTTGGCGTCGCTGTCGCCGTCGGAGTGGGCGTTGCAGTTGGTGTAACCGTCGGGGTCGGAGTAGGTGTCGGGGTTGGATCCGGAGTTGGTATAGGTGTAGGAGTCACCGTAGGAGTCGCCGTCGGTGTTGCGGTAGGAGAAGCTGTGGGTGTCGTCGTCGGCGTAGGTGTAACGGTAGCTGTTGGAGTCGCTGTGGCTGTTGGAACGGGAGTTGGATCTGGTCTTGGCGAAGGAGTCGGTTTCCGTGGGTGCGGAATTGGGGTCGGCGTTGGCAGAGGTGGAGTCGGCGTTGGCGGAGGCGGCGTCGGCGTTGACAGAGGTGGAGTCGGACTCGGCGTCGGGGTAGGTGTTGGCGTACAACATATTTTCACTGTGAATCGAATCACGTACCACGGGTCTTTGAAAAAGATCGTGGTACGTGTCCAGCAAAAGCAGTAGCCGCCAACGGAGGTTTCTCCTGACCAATTTCCACTTCCTCCTCCGCCGCCAGTCAATCCAGCAGGAAAATGCCAGAATGCGGCCCTTTTAGCAGCTTGCGGCCATGATGAGTTAGCTATTGCGCCTTTCAGGTCGCGGACATTCTTTTGAATTGCAGCGTCAAAGTCCGTTCCTTCTGTGATGGACACACTGCCAAGCGTCCCCGGTGGCAACTCCGAAAGGACGTCGTGAGCATATTGTGCCGCCTTTTTTTGTATATTTCTGGCCCCCAGAAGCTCCTTCGAACGATGGCTGCGGTGTTTCTTTCTCTTATCATGTTTTGCTGCTTCGAGCGGTGCGAGTGGCGCCAAAGCCATCAGCATGGCTAATACGGCTGACACCTGCTTTAGGAAATTGGTCTTCATATTCTTGTCTTGGAAAAGCCTTACTGCGTCACACAAAGGCATGTGATGTTTATCCTCGCTTAGGTCTTTATCCGGAAACGGCGCAACCGGGTTCCCGAAAAAGATTTACAGGTGGCGCCTTGTTATCTAGCTCATGTGTCGCGTTACTAGCTAAGCCATTTCTACGAGAGGCCACACTGCGTGCCTTCCACGCAGTCGGCTTCCATTCCCAGTTCTTGTTTACGCGGTGCTACGAGCTTGGCATTTCACCACTACTCGCCGCGGTGACACTAGGCAGTCACTCAAATGTTATACGCGTCCAGGCTATGCTTATAGGCATAGGCCTACTGCGCAGACTTAGAAAGTCCGATGCCGCAGTTGGACCACGTCCTAGGTCTTTATCCGGAAACAGCAGGAAGAAGTTCCCGAGAAAGATTTACTTTCGAGGATGCAGCGAGATGTTTCGGCCTCGTTTAGGAGGGATGGTCGTGTTGCGTGAGGCACCTGACCTGCCAGGTGTTGATGGGATCCGCCTGATCCAGTAGATAAAAAAGGCGACTGGTATTCCACCAGTCGCCTTCTTATTAGACTGTGCCTTGTATTATCAGGCTATCTTAATCATTACAGTGACCAGGACCAATGGTTCCCTCGTTATATTGAGTAAGGGTTTCAACCAGATCGCCTGTCTGTCCCGGTGCCAGGTAGCCGTTGCCAATCGGCGGGACTACCAGGGCTCCGATCATGTTGTCGGCATCAGTGATGGCTTGCTGAACAGCTGACGGATCCGCTCCGTTGGCGATGTTTAGCTTCGCGGCGATCAATTGGTGAACTAAAATCACAAGGCCGTTGCCCCGCGCGGGGTCATCCAGGATCGCCATGAGTTCCGCAGCCTGATAGGTCACTGTTCCCAGAGTGAGGCTGGTTACCGGCCACGCGTCTGGATGGTTACGCCAGTAACCTTGCGAATAGGTGCATGAGCCTGGTCCAACACACGGCAAGGTCGCACACGTAATGGTGTCACTAATCCTGAGGTGGCCCGTGGCATCAAGTGCGGAGGCACGAAATACGTATGCCGTGTTGCACAGTAGCGGAGCCCCGGAACAAGGGCTGGATGCGGCGCAGTTGTCATACAAGCTATCGTCGCCGATGCTGAGAGCGACGCTTTGCCATGGGCGCAGGTTGTAGCCTGCGCAGTTCGGTGTCACGGGGACGCCGAAGGTGGCTTTGCAGAAGCTCGAAGCTTGGGGGTTGGGAACCTCTGAAGTTAGAGGCCACCGGTTTCCCAAGGCGATGTAATCGGCGAGGGTCATCCACTGGATTGAGAATCCGGCTGGGGCCCCGGCTTGTCCTGCGCTGACGGTGATGGCGATATTCGATGATGCTGATGTTTCATAGGAAATGACCAGCGAAGCAACAGCCGGTGGCACTGGCGCGGGCGTAGGCGTCACGACCGGACGCGGCACTGGCGTTGACCTGACTGCAGGCACCGGAAGAGGCCGATGAGGCAGTTGTGCCGAAAAAGCAGCTGGGTTCATCACCAAGCCGCCAAGCGTTAGTATCGTTAATATCATTATGCTGTTAGTTTTCATTTTTTTCCCGAGGTTGCTCAAGGCTGTTCCTCCCACCTCAGGCGGGGGAACTTTTTTCACCGGGACTTAGCCGGCGCGCTTGATTTGTTAGGCAGGAACCAAGGATTTGTCCCTGCCTCGTTAGTATCTTGTCACCTCCTTCTCCGGAAAAGGCGAGGTAGAGTTCCTGGAAAGTGTAAAGTTTTCCAGAAACCGCCGTTTCACGGACGGCAGAACCTTGTGCGAGAAACGCGTTCGGCGGCCTCTCTTATCGCTATCGTATGCCGAGGGAGAATCTTTTCACCCTCGCGGGCCTGTTGGATCGGCCCCGAAACTTTGGATAGCGATGCTGAACCAAACCGGTAGGCGCGAGATGACGCTCGAGGACCTTGGCTTAAACGTGATTGCCGGAGTGTTTGTGTCGATCTTTGAAGGTAAGCTCCGCGATCCCTGATTTATCGAGTTCGCCCAAGCCTTCCGCCACCATCCGGTCGTATTGTTCCTTGGTCTCGCGCGCGAGCGGTAAATCGAGGCCGAGACTCCGCCCGAGCTCAAGAGCTATCCCGCTATCTTTGGCCGCATGCGCAGCAGAGAAAAAGCAGCTGTGCTCGCGATTTTGCATATCTTCGCCATCGGTTTCCAGTACGCGGGAGGCTGCGCCTGTCTGGGAAAAAACCTTCCTCAACATTTCCAAATCGAGGTCGAGCGCCGCGCCGAGAGCAAGTCCCTCCGCCAGCCCCGCGGTGTTGATGTTCATTACCATGTTGACGAGCGCCTTCACCTTTGCGGCTTCGCCAGCCTTACCGATAAAACGCACATCGGAACCAAGCTCCTTCAAAATCGGTTCGGCTTTGCGGAAGGCATCTTCCGTTCCTCCACACATCAAATAAAGCCTCCCTTCACGCGCCTGGGGAATACTCGACGCCATGCAGGTTTCGAGCGTTTGTGCCCCTGCTTGATGCGCCAGCTTTTCAATCTCGACATGCACCTGAGGTGAAATCGTCGCGCAATTAATGAACAGCTTGCCGCGGGCGTTCACTAGCAGATTGTCGCCGCTTCCCGCGAAGATGTTTCGCATCGCGTTGTCATCGGTCACGACAGTGAAGATCACGTCAGATTCGGCCGTTACATCCGACAAGTCTTGAGCGGCGGCACAGCCAAGCTCCGCGGCAAGCGACGTAGCAGTCGCGCGATTGGTGTCGTAAACAGCCGTGATGTGAAACTGTCGATCCTTCAATCTGCGCGCCATGTTTGCGCCCATCCGGCCCACTCCAACAAAACCGATGTTCATGACGAAACGTAACCCCAATCTTGAGGCCTTGTCACCCCGAGTGGAGTGAGAAAGCTCCGGTCGAAGCTTGGAATGCCAAAGCTAATCAGGGCAAAACAACTGCGCTGATGGCAGTAAGATTAACGTCACCCGCCCATTCGAGAGGATCGCAGGATGCTACCCACTGTTGAGCATTCTTGCACACACCTGATCCTCTGGTCAGCCACCTGTGCCCCGAACAGGCGGCACCGAATTATTATTAAATCCGTTCCGCGAAAAATGGATTGTGCTCTTTCTCTTCGCCCACTGTTGTCATGGGGCCGTGTCCCGGACAAATGATCGTTTGATCCGGCAATGTGAGGATTTTCTCGAGGTTAGTGCGTAGTGCGTCCCGATAGGAAACGTTTCCGCCGCCCATCGATCCCGCAAAAAGCGAATCGCCCACTATCGCGATGGGGCGTGCGAGCCCAGTCACCACATATGTCATACCGCCTTGGGAATGACCCCAGGTCAGCCGTGTATCAATTTCCAGATTTCCGAGATGGAAGTGCTTTCCTTCGTCGATGGCCTGCGCGCCGGCAACAGGTTCGCGGGCAGGCGCAAAAACATCCGCGCCGGTTTCCTCGCGCAAACGCGGCAGGTCCGCGACATGATCCGGATGCGCATGGGTAAGAAGAATCAATTGCACGTTCAATTTGTGGCGGTTGGCAAATCGCAGCATTTCGCTGCAATCGGCGCCTGTATCGAAGGCCGCAGCAACGCTGCTTGTCGGATCCCAAACGAAATAGGCGTTCACGGTCATATCGTGATAACGCGTGTTGAATTGCGCGAAACCGTCGCGCTCATCGATTCTTTCGGGACGCCATTCTCCCTTCGCTAGCTCGCAAAGCGGCCCCGCGGAAAGACCCAGGACCGGCGCGATGCGCTGCAGGGCTTGCTCATTGACATTGCCTTCGCGCAGTTTGCGGATTGTTTGCAAGTCGACGCCCGCTTTTTTTTCCAGTTCGGAGTCAGAAATGCCCAAACCGCGTTGCGCTTTTCCGATGATATCACCAACGTTGTCTTCGAGAGAGATCATATTCTGTGGATTCTATTGCTTAAACGTTAATCGATTGTGCCTCTCGAATAACGCGCAAATCACCAATCTGATTAAGTGCTAATTTCTCAATCGAAGCGGCAACGCGGATAACGGAAAATGCCGCGCCCGTTTCTTTTTCCATGGAAGTCATTGCAACGTTATTGATGCCGCACGGAACGATGTGATCAAAAGGCGAAAGATCGCCTGAAACATTCAATGCAAAGCCGTGCATGGTGATCCAATGACGAATGCCTACGCCGATGGAAGCGATCTTGCGGTCGCCGACCCAAACTCCGGTAAGCGATTCACGCCGGGAAGAAGCAATCCCATAGGCCGCGAGAAGATCAATGAGCAGTTGCTCGAGCCAGCGCAAATATTTATGCAAATCCTGACCGCATCCGCGCAAATCGATAATCGGATATCCCATGAGCTGTCCCGGCCCGTGATAAGTGGCCTGGCCGCCGCGATTGATGGCGAAAACGGGATGCGGCAAATGCGCAGCGCCCAGTTCGCCACGGCGAATCCGTCCCGGGGCGGACAAACTCGAGTGATCTGGAGTCCGTCCAATGGTGTAAACCGGTTCATGCTCGAGTAAAAGCAATTGATCTTCTACTGACGAATCGTCACGCTTCTTCAACACAATTTCTTCCTGGAACGCGAGTGCGCGTATGAACTCCATCCGACCAAGCCAGCGCACGTGAAGATCTGGAGGGCGGAGCTCCTGCGACGCTGTCTTTGCTGAGTACAACTCCGCTCGGGTGCCAGCCTCGCAGGAGCTCGCCCCTCCATTCATATTTGCATCCCCCCTGGAAGGCCAACGGCGACTGCTTCCTGCGAGCGCAGATGCGTCAACCCAATCGCAAGCGCATCGGCAGCGTCAGCGCCTGGCGTTTCCGTTAAACCGAGAAGAGCGCGCACCATGAACGATACCTGATCTTTTCCGGCAGCGCCGCGCCCAACGGCGGATTGTTTGATTCGTTTCGGAGAATATTCAAAAACTGGCAATCCGTTTTCTGCGGCCGCCAGGATGGCGGCGCCTCGCGCGGCTCCAAGAAGAATCGCGGTCTTATGGCTTTGTACATAAATGACCGATTCGAGCGCGCAACAGTCCGGTTGGTGTTCCCGAATCAGTTCAACCAACCGATCTCGAATCGCAACCAGACAGGATGAAGACCGCATCGAGCTGGCATTGTGAATCGTTCCGAAATAGATGGAGCGCGGTTTGCCATTATTTGCATCGACAATCGCAACACCGGTGTTGCGCAGAGAAGCGTCAATGGCGAGCACGCGCATTACCGTTAATCTTAAAATCACCCGGTCCGGGTTCAACATGGAATCGACAAGTTCCTCGGCAACCGTTTTACTGCCGGCAAAATGTGGAACGCATTGCATACACGAACGGCGAACAAAGAGTTAATCAGGCCCCTTACGATCATCGTGATCATCATCGTTGCTCTTTCCACCGCGCCTTCGTCATTCGCCACGACAAAAGGTTTGAGTCAAATCGTAACGCCGGATTTGCAAGGAGAAGGGGATCTCTCTCTAAGTCTGCAAATTCAAGACAAGCGGATTGCGAATCCGTATCAATTGCAAGCCGAGCTGGGCCTGACGAAACGGGCGGAGGTAGCGGTCTTTCGCGGATTTCAACCGGACGAGTGGATCTTCGGAACGGAGATCGGATTGTTAAGGAAGGAGCCTTTTCTTCTTTCCGTTGGATTTGTGAATTGGTCGCCTCACTTGAATGTAGATCCCCAGCCCTTCATCGAAGCCGGCTACTACACCGAGCATCACAAGATCATCGCCGGAGCCATTCATGCTGGATACAAAAACGAAGCAATTCTTGGCTATGCCTATGACTTTAATGAGAGATGGCGCTTGCAGGTCGATTTCCAAAGCGGCTCTGAAAACTCATCGACGATCGGTTTCACCTGCAACGTCACACCAGACTTTCAGTTCAATCCCGCGCTCTACGTCAACAATGGCTCAAAGCACGATCTGTTCGGCTACATAGTTTTCACCTACACTTTCCATCTTTGGGGCGATAAAAAAGAAAACCACGCCGTTCTTACAAAAGGCGGCGAGCGCGTTGGTGACGTAAAATGATGTCATGGGAAGCTCAAAATCTCGCCGAAGCCGCATCAGCGCAGGCCTGCTCATGTTCCGGCACAGGAAAAACAAACTGGAAGTTCTGCTGGCGCATCCCGGTGGACCCTTCCACGTCCACAAAGACGACGGTGCGTGGACGATCCCAAAGGGTGAAGCGGCTCCGGAAGAAGATCTCCTGACGCGTGCCCAGATCGAATTTGAAGAAGAGGTCGGATTTCGTCCCGAAAGCTCTCACGGTTGGATTGAGCTCGGCTCAATTATACAAAAGGGCGGCAAAACTGTGCATGCCTGGGCGTTCGAAGGCGATTTACCAGAATCGTTCGAGTGCAGGTCAAATCTGTTCGAACTGGAATGGCCAGCACACTCGGGCAAATACCAAAAATTTCCAGAAGTCGATCAGGCGTGCTTCTTTTCGGAAGAAGTCGCCAGACGAAAACTTAAGCAGGCGCAGGTACCTCTTCTTGACCGGTTGCGCGCCGCTATCAAAGGCTAATCAGTAGAAAAATTGATTTGGCGTTTGAAGCAGACCTTGCCTTCCCAAACACCGGTCGAATCCGGTGTGAGGAACGATTTTACTACATGACGCCTCTCGCTCGCAATAAACAGTCAATCGGCTCGCCATCGTGGATGAAACGTTTATCCAGTATTTGGAGCACCGAGAATATCAAGATTGTCCGACGCGTGATCGTCTCGGTAGTCGGAGTGACCGTTCTCCTAATCGGCATTGCGCTCTTGGTTTTACCAGGACCAGCGTTCATCGTTATTCCGGTCGGACTGGCTATTCTTGCCACTGAGTACGCGTGGGCGCGGCGTTGGCTAAAAAAAGTTCGTCGAATGGCGAGCGATGTTGTTGGCGGCCG
>WNEL01000472.1_pt1 | contig 16461 bp, 14 predicted proteins | sample 5399991 | NCBI WGS metagenome assembly WNEL01 (sample SAMN13153325, study PRJNA577476) | soil metagenome | isolation source: 20 cm grassland meadow soil pre-rain plot 2 | place: USA:California | collected 2015-09-08
CTTGAGGAGCACGAGCAGCGCCGCGAAGCACACGATGGCGCCGACGACATCCGGCAGGTACGGACCCCAGTAGCGGGCCACCGGATACTGGCCCGCGATATAGCCGAGCGAGCCGACCACGGCGAGCGGCCAGCCGCCTTTCATGCCTTCCTTGCCGGAGACCAGGTACAAGAGCACCCACGGTGGCGCCAGCGCCAGCACCGCGACCACGGTGCCGACCGAGCCGGACAGCGCCAGCAGCGGATAACCGGTCACGGCGGCGAGCGCGATGATGGGCGCCCCGAGCGCGCCGTAGGAGACCGGCGCGTTGTTGGCAATAGCCGCGACGCGGATCGCGTTGAGGTCGGAGATGCCGAGCGAAATCAGGATCGGCGCTACCACCGCCCACGGATAGCCGAAACCGACCAGGCCTTCGAGCAGCGCGCCGAAGGCCCACGCGAACAGCATGGTCTGCACGCGCACGTCCATGCCGCCGAGTGCGATCAGCCAGCGACGGAAATTCTCGAACACGCCGCTCACCCCCAGCGTGTTGAAGAGCACCATGCCCCAGATGGTGATCCAATCGACGTTCCACACGCCGGTCGCCGCGCCGTAGAGGTAGGCGTGGCCGCCGTCATCCAGCGGCATCCTCCACACCCAGAGCGCGAGCGCGAAGGTGATGATCGACCCGATGAGCGTCGCCAGCCAGGCTGGCAGGCGGAACACCGCGAGCATCACCAGGAGCGAAACGACGGGCACCAGCGCCACGAGGCAGGTGAGCGTCAGGTTGTCGAGCGGGTCGATCAGTTGCGTGAACATGATGTCTCCCTCGAGGTGCGGCGCGGCGTTGCGCCTGCTGTGGGAATGCGTCGCCGCGCTTTGATTCTTATTGCGACTGCTTCAAGCAAACACCCGTGTTGGCCGGGCGCGGCCGACTCACAAGCTAGCACGGGCGCGGGGTGCGCTCAAATGGGGGCGCAGGCGCGCCCTGTGGCTCAGCTCGCCTTCTTCATCTGCGCCGCGAGCTTCTCAGTCTGCTCCATGAATCGCCGGTGGGCGGGGCGCTGCTGCACGCGGCTCAGGTACTCCTGAAAGACCGGGCGGGGCTCGAGAGCCTTCATCATCATCCCGAAGCCGATCTGCGAGCCGATGTAGACGTCGGCGGCCGTGAACTGCGTGCCGAGGATATAGGGCCCGGGCGTGACAGCTTTCTCGAGCGTTGCCACCATGTCCTCGTAGCAGCCGTATGCCAGCGCACCGGGTCGGGGCGGCGGCGGTCGCTCGAACATGCGGTCAATTACGGCCGCCTCGACGCAGGTTCCTCCGAAGAACATCCAGCGGTAGTAGGCGCCCCGCGTCGGACTGTCCGGGGGCGGCGCGAGCCGTGCGGCGGGGAAGGCGTCCGCGAGGTAGGCGCAGATCGCTCCGCACTCGGTCACGACCGTGCCGCGGTGGACGACCGACGGCACCTTGCCCATGGGATTCACCGCCAGATACTCCGGTCTCTTCTGGTCCTTCGTCTCCAGGTTCACCATTTCGAACCTGTAGGGCGCCCCCACTTCTTCCAGCATCCAGTGCACGATGCGTCCGCGGGACATCGGGCTGCTGTAGAACACGATCTCATCGCCCATGTGCGCCTCCCCCATGATGATTCAGCCGGCTGCGGCCGTTTGTGGGCGGGCAGGTCAGCGGCAGATGTTACCCGAACGGATCCTCGTGCGCGCCAGCGGCCGCCGGCGGTCGCAGGGCGCGCGCGCTGCGCGTGCCGACGCTCCCCGCCTCCTCGCCCGGCCAGACGATGCCGAGCGCGAGGAGCGCGAGCAGCGCCAGCCAGTTGGCGATGATCTCGCCTCGAGTGGCCGGGTCGCGCCGGCGGGGCGGGTGCGCGGTCATGGGGCTCTCCCGTATCGGTGACTACGGGATCATTTCGCCACGGCCCGCCGCTTGCCTCCGGGGCGCAAAACGGGCGCGGCCGCGATGAATCGTGGCGCAAAATGGCAGATGAACCGGGGATGAATCGCGCTGCATCGCGGCGTCAAAAGTGATGCACCTGCGCTTTTACGCCCCGCGCGCAGCCTGTAGCCTTCAGCTCACCATGAAGCGTCTCATCGCCATTGTCGAGGACGAGCCGGCGATCCGTGACAACTACGCGGCCGCCTTCACCCGCGAGGGCTACGCGGTGCGCACCTACTCCAACCGCGCACAGGCGATCAGCGCCTTCGCCGCGCGGCTGCCGGATCTGGCGATCATCGACATCTCGCTCGAGGAGGAGCCCGAGGGCGGCTTCGAGCTGTGCCGGCGGCTGCGGGCGCTGTCTGCGGAGCTGCCGATCATTTTCCTCACCGCGCGCGACAGCGAGCTCGATGCGGTGTCGGGGCTGCGTCTGGGTGCGGACGATTTCCTCACCAAGGACCTGAGCCTCCCACACCTTCTGGCGCGGGTGAACGCGCTGTTCCGCCGCGTGGATGCGCTGCGCAGGCCCGAGACGCCGGGCGAGATCATGCGCCGCGGACCGCTCACCCTCGATACCGAGCGCATGCAGGCGCAGTGGGACGCCCGCGTGGTGCTGCTCTCGCTCACGGAGTTCTGGATCGTGCACGCACTCGCGCGCCATCCCGGGCACGTGCGCAACCGCCAGCAGCTCATGGACGCGGCCAACGTGGTGCTCGACGACAACACCATCACCTCGCACGTGAAGCGCATCCGGCGCAAGTTCCAGAGCATCGATCCGAAGTTCGACGCCGTGCAGACGGTCTACGGCATGGGTTACCGCTGGGTGGAATGACGCACCGCCCCTATGTCCCTGCGCCTCAAGCTGCTGCTGCTCGGCCTGGCGACGCTCATTCTTCCCTGGGGCGGATGCCAGTACGCGCGCGAGATGGAGTCGGCGCTGCGCGAGGGAGAGCAGAACTCCCTGCAGGCGGTCTCACAGACCATCGCCGCCTCGCTCCAGGGGCGCACCGACCTCCTGTACCGCGAAGCGCTCCCGCCGCCGGACGCGCCCGATGCACCCGCGGCGCCCGTCTCGCCCGGCGCAGACCCCGTCCGTGCGTTCCTCAATCCCGGACCCTACGACCTGAAGCCGCTCGCGCTCACGGCCGCGCCGCTCCTCGACGGCTATCCCGATGACTGGCCGCACGACCCCTCCGCGTGGGCGTACTTCGGCAAGGACGATCGGCATCGCTTCGGCATCCTCACCGGCGTCTACGAGCGGATGCTGTACGTGCTGCTCGAGGTGCGCGATGAGCACCCGCTGTTCGATGCCGCGGGCACCAATACGCTCGACCCGGCGACCTTCGGTGACCGCGTGTGGCTCGGATTCGAGGACAGCGGCGGCGAGCAGCACCAGGTGTTCCTCGCCGCGACCGGACCGGGGTCGGTCACGGCGCGCCGCATCGAGACCGGCGAGTATGGCCAGCAGAACGCCCCCATCGAGCCGCGCATCCACGGCGCCTGGCAGCTGACGGGCCATGGCTATCGCATCGAGCTGCGCGTGCCGATGTCGATGCTCGGAAACGGGTTCGGCGTGCTGGTGGACGATCGCGATGCGCGCGGCGTGGACCCGGTGAGCTACGGCACGCTGGGCAGCGACGACCTGCACACCCTCGGCCGGTTGATCGTGGCCGCTCCGGAGCTCGCCTCCTACCTCACGCAATTCATGCAGCCGGGGCTCAAGCTCGCGGTCACGACACCCTCGGGCCGGGTGCTGGCGCGCGCGGACGCACTCGCGCAGGTGTCGGGACTCGGCTCCGATCCCCCGATACTCGCGCGGCTCTACCGGCGCTTCGTCGACCGCCCCGGCGCGCAGCCGCTGCTCGAATCCCCGGCCCCCATCTACGACCGCGACCACAGGACGCTCATCGGCCGGCTCGAGGTCACGCAGACGGCGACCGGCTGGATCCGCCTGCGCGACCACGCCCTGATGCGCATGCTCAACTTCAGCCTGAGCACCAGCGCCGTGGCGGTGACGGCGATGTTCGCGTTCGCCGCGTGGCTGGCGGTACGCCTCTCGCGGCTGCGGCGGGCGAGCGAATCGGCCCTGACGCGCTCTGGCTTGGTCACCAGCTTTCCCGAAACCGACTCGCGCGACGAGCTGGGCGATGTCGCGCGCAGCTTCTCGACGCTCCTGCAGCGCCTCAACGAGTACACCAGCTACCTGCGCACCCTCGCAGGCAAGCTGGCGCACGAGATCCGCACCCCGCTCACCATCGTGCGCTCCTCGCTCGATAACCTCGAATCCGAGCAGGTGCCGGCCTCCGCGCGCGCGTATCTCACCCGCGCGCGCCAGGGGAGCGAGCGCTTGAGCGCCATCCTCATCGCCATGGGCGCGGCCACACGCGTCGAGGAGGCGATCGGAAGCGCCGAGCGGGTCGGCTTCGATCTGGTGGCGGTGCTCGAGTCCGCCGTGGCGGCCTACCGCGGCGCCTTCCCGGGACGCGGCTTCCGCGCCGAGCTTCCCCCGGGGCCGCTCGACTTGAGCGGCGCTCCCGATCTCATCGTGCAGATGCTCGACAAGCTCATCGACAATGCCGTGGACTTCAGCCCGCCCGGGGCGCTGATCACGGTGCGCCTGCGCGTCGATCCTCAGGTGGCCGCGATCGAGGTCGAGAATCCCGGACCCCCTCTGCCCGAGCTCCTCCCGGGGCGGCTGTTCGAATCGCTCTGGCAGTCGCGCACCGGCACCGACAGCCAGCCGCATTTCGGCCTGGGCCTGTACATCGTGCGACTGATCGCCGAGTTCCACGGCGGCGAGGCGAGCGCCGCCAACCTTGCGGACGGAAGTGGCGTGCGCATGAGCGTACGCATCCCGCGGTGAAGACCCCTGGGGCGATTACCCCAGGGCACGCTACCGGGGTACCCGCCCCTCGCCGACGGTATTTGTCGACAAATTGAGACATGGTATTTTCGTTTGGAATCAGTACAATCAGGTGCTGAAAACACCGTCCGAACAATAAGTTCCGGCTTTTGCCGGGTGGAGCGTCGAGGCGGTGATGCAAAGAAGCTGCGCGCAGCTGGAAGGATTGAAGGATTCGGAAAACATAAAACTCGGGGATCGACGCGGGCACGGGTAACGACCGCTGCTAACTTGCTGCAGCTGTCAGGAACGACTAACGCGTGGATGAACACGCGGGCGACGCAATAGAAGCCGGAGCGCAGGCTCCAAACGTTTCAGCCGAAAATCTAGATGCTCGTGATGACGCGACGTGCGCTTGAGCGCACGAGCTGACAGCGAACCAACCGGGTCGTTCGAGTTGATGAAGGAAATTTAAAAGCCCCGCTTCTCGCGATCGGGGCTTTTTATTTTCCCGCGTCTTGTTTTCCCGCGTCCCGCTGACGCGGCTCGGCCGCTCATGAGGCGGCGGTCCGGCGCGCGGCTGACTGTGTTTATAATCCGCCGCGTTCACAAGGCGCGTCGCGGGGACTGGTGATGTCGGTTGCGGGCCCCTGGTTCCTGAGCGAGCTCGCAGCAGGCTGCGTGGGTGTGCTGCTCCTCCTGAGCCCGCTCGCGATCCTCATCGCGCGACGCCGTCACGGAAGCGGCCTGATCTACGGCGCCTGCGCGCTCGCCTCGTGCGCCCTCGCACTCGTCGCACTGCTGGCGCTGTTGTCGCCGGCCCCGCCCGGCGCTATCGAGCTCGCGGTGGGACTGCCGCTCGGCCGCACCATCCTCGGCTACGATCCGCTCGGCGCCGCGTTCGCGCTCATCATCAACGTCGCGACGACGCTGGTGAGCGGCTATGCGATCGGCTACGGCGCGCACGCGCGCGAGCCGCAGCGCGTCGTGCCCTTCTATCCCGCGTTCATCGCCGGGATGAACCTGGTACTGCTCTCGCGCGATGCCTTCTCATTCCTCGTCGGATGGGAATTCATGTCGCTCGCCTCCTGGGCGCTCGTGGCGAGCGATCACGCTTCCGCCGAGAATCGGCGCGCCGCGCTCGTCTATCTCATCATGGCGACCGGTGGCGCGCTGACTCTGCTGTTCGCGTTCGGTCTCCTGGCAGGCGCCTCCGGCGGCTACGGCTTCGGCGAGATGCGCCACGCCGCGCACGTCGCCACCGCGCCGCTCGTGCTGGTCCTCGCCCTGATCGGCGCCGGCTCCAAGGCGGGCCTCGTCCCTCTGCACGCTTGGCTGCCGCTCGCGCACCCCGCCGCGCCGAGTCACGTGTCGGCGCTCATGAGTGGCGTCATGACCAAGGTCGCCGTGTACGGATTCATACGGATCGTGTTCGACCTCGCGGGCCCGCCGTCCTGGTGGTGGAGCCTCCCCGTCCTGGTTGTGGCAGGAATCACCACCCTCCTCGGCGTGCTCTACGCGCTCATGGAGCATGACCTCAAGCGCCTGCTCGCCTATCACACGGTCGAGAACATCGGAATCATCTTCATCGGGCTCGGGCTCGCGCTCGCCTTCGAGGCGAGCGGGCTGAACGCCGCGGCCGCCCTTTCGCTGACCGCGGCGATCTTCCACGTGTTCAATCACTCGCTCTTCAAGAGCCTGCTGTTCCTGGGCTCCGGCGCCGTGCTGCACGCCACCGGGGAGCGGGACATGGAGCGCCTCGGCGGCCTCATCCATCGCATGCCCGTCACCGCGCTCGCCTTCCTCGCCGGCTGCATCGCGATCTCGGCGCTTCCGCCCTTCAACGGCTTCGTGTCCGAGTGGCTCACGTTCCAGGCGATACTGCTCAGCCCCCAGCTGCCGCAGTGGGTGCCGAGACTGATCGTGCCGGCGGTGGGGGCGACGCTCGCCTGCGCGGCGGCGCTCGCGGCCACCTGCTTCGTGAAAGCCTTCGGGATGACCTTCCTCGGCAGGTCGCGCTCGACGGCCGCGGCCGAGGCGCGCGAGACCGACGGCTGGTCGCAGGTAGCGATGTTGCTGCTGGCGCTGCTCTGCCTCCTTGCGGGTGTCTTGCCGGGTTTCGTGATGGACGCGCTGGCGCCCGTCATGAAGTTGCTGCTCGGCGCGCGTCTCGCCGTGCAGTCGAGCGAGCCCTGGCTGCGCATCGTCCCGATCGATTCGGCGCGCAGCGCCTACGACGGCGCCCTCGTGCTCGGCATGATCGCGATCGCGGCCGCGGCCACCGCGCTCATCGTGCGGCGCTTCGCCTCGCACGCCCTGCGACGCGCTCCCGCGTGGGACTGCGGCTTTCCGGATGCGAGTCCCGCCACGCAGTACACCGCCGGGAGCTTCGCGCAGCCCATCCGGCGCGTATTCGGCGGCGTCGTGTTTCGCGCCCGCGAGCACGTCGCCATGCCCGCACCGGGCGATACCGGACCGGCGCGTCTCGAGGTCGAGCTGCACGACACGCTCTGGGAGGCGCTCTACGCGCCGGTGATCCGCCTCGTCGATGCGGTGACCGCCCGAGTGAACCAGATGCAGTTCCTCACCATCCGGCGCTACCTGACGCTGGTGGTCTCGGCCCTGGTGCTGCTGCTGATCATCGTAGGAGCCACGCGATGAGGGTCGCCTGGCTGACGCAGCTCCTGCAGATCGTCCTGGTGCTGGCGCTCGCGCCGCTCCTCACCGGCGTCACGCGCAAGGTGAGGGCCCGCCTGTTGCGCCGCCGGGGGCCCCCGCTGGCACAGCCCTACCTGGACCTCCTCAAGCTCATCCGCAAGGAAGTGGTCGTGGCCGGCAACGCCTCGTGGCTGTTCCGTACGGCGCCGTACGCCGTCTTTGCAAGCACCTGGGTGGCCGCGGCTCTGGTGCCGACCTTCGCCACGGGTCTCGCCCTCGGCGCCGCCGCCGACCTCATCGTCATCGTGGCGCTGCTCGGCACCGCGCGCTTCATGCTGGCGCTCGCCGGGCTCGACGTCGGCACGAGCTTCGGAGGCATCGGATCGAGCCGCGAAATGATGTTTGCGACGCTCGCGGAGCCGGCGATGCTGATGGCGGTGTTCACGCTCTCCCTCTTCGCGGGCTCCACCGAGCTCTCCTCGATCTCCTCCTACATGCTCGGGCCCCACGCGGGTCTCAACATCTCGCTGGCGCTCGCCCTGGTCGCGCTCATCATCGTGGCGATCGCGGAGAACGCCCGCATTCCGGTCGACAACCCGGCCACGCACCTCGAGCTGACCATGGTCCACGAGGCGATGGTGCTCGAGTACTCCGGCCGCCATCTGGCGCTCATCGAGGCGGCGGTGTCCGTGAAGCTGCTTCTGTACCTGTCGCTCATCGCCTGCGTGTTCATCCCGTGGGGCACGGCGGTCGCGGGCGCCGGGCTCGCCGCGCAGGCCGTCGGCCTCGCGACCTGGGCCGTGAAGCTGCTGATCCTCGGCTTCCTGTTGTCGATCTTCGAGACGGCCATCGCCAAGATGCGCGTCTTCCGCGTGCCCGAGTTCCTCGGGGTGGCGCTCATGCTCGGCCTCCTCGGCACCATTCTGCTGTTCGTGTCGAGGGCGCCGCATTGAGCCCGCTCGACAGCGACATCGCCCACCTCCTCGCAGGCTCGATGCTGCTCGTGAGCTTCCTCCTCCTCTATCAGGACCGCATGTTCGCGCTGCTCAATTTCTTCGCGCTGCACGCCTGCGTGCTGGCGCTCTCGGTCGGCTGGCAGGCCTACCTGCAGCGCGCGCCGCACCTCTACATCACGGCCCTCATCGCGCTCGCCTTCAAGGGGGTGTTCATTCCGGTCGCCCTGCACCGCATCGTGGTGCGCCTCGGCATCCATCGCACGATCGAGGCCGTCGTCAGTATCGGGCCGACGATGCTGATCGGCATGGCACTCGTCGCCCTCGCGATCGTCGTGATGCTGCCCGTCACCGCGACCGAGGGCGTGTTCGTGCGCGAGGACCTGGCGTTCGCGCTGTCGGTGCTTCTCCTCGGCCTCCTCATGATGATCACGCGGCGCAACGCGGTGAGCCAGGTGATCGGCTTCATGTCGCTCGAGAACGGCCTGATCCTCGCCGCGACCGGCGCGCGCGGCATGCCGCTCGTGGTCGAGATCAGCGTCGCCTTCTCCATCCTCATCGCCTTCCTGGTCATCGGGATGTTCCTGTTCCGCATCCGCGAGCGCTTCGACACGGTCGACCTGCAGGCGCTCGACATGTCGCGCGGCGAGGCCTCCGGGGGAGAGGCATGAGCCCCGGGTTCGGCAGCCTGGCGCTCGCCGGCCTGCTCGCGGTCCCCGCGGGTGGCGCCATCATCCTCGCGACGATTCCGCGCTATAGGGTCTCGGCCGCGCTGAACGTAGCCGTCTGTGCGCTCACGCTGGCGAGCGCGGCGGCGCTCTATGCGCACCGGCCGGAGCCTTCGCTCTATCTCCTCGTCGACGATGTCAACACCGTGTTTCTCCTGGTCGGCGGGCTGGTCGGCTTCACCACCAGCCTCTTCAGCGCCGGCTATATCGCGCACGAGCTCGAGACCCGCCGGCTCAAGACGGGCGACCTGCGCTTCTATCACGCGATGTATCAGCTCCTGATGTTCGCCATGAACCTCGCGCTCGTCGCCAACAACATCGGGCTCATGTGGGTGGCAATCGAGCTCGCCACTCTCACCACGGTGGTGATGGTCGGCCTCTACCGCACGAACGCGGCGCTGGAAGCGGCCTGGAAGTACTTCATCCTGGGGTCGGTCGGTATCGCCCTCGCGCTCTTCGGCACCATCCTCGTGTACCTCGCTGCCGAGCAGCACCTGGGAGAGGGCATGACGGCGATGGCGTGGGACCACCTCGTGCGACGCTCCGCGGCCTTCGATCCGGCCCTGCTCAATCTCGCCTTCGTCTTCCTGCTGCTCGGTTACGGCACCAAGGTGGGGCTTGCGCCCGTGCACGCCTGGCTCCCGGACGCCCACGCCGAAGGGCCGACCCCGATCTCGGCCGTGCTCTCGGGGCTGCTGCTGAACGTGGCGCTGTTCGCGCTGCTGCGCTTCAAGCTCATCATGGCCGGCAACGCGCAGGTGCTGTCCCCGGGACCCATGATGGTGACGATGGGGCTCGTGTCCCTCGTCTTCGCGGGGTTCATGCTCTACCGCCGCCGCGACATCAAGCGCATGTTCGCGTACTCCTCGATCGAGCACATGGGCATCATCACGCTCGCTTTCGGGCTCGGCGGGCCGATCGCGAGCTTCGCGGGTCTCCTTCACATGACTATGCACAGCCTGACGAAGTCGGCGATCTTCTTCGGCGTCGGCTACGTCTCACAGCTCGAGGGGACGCAGCGCATCGCCGACATCCGCGGACTCACGCAGAGCGAGCCGCTCCTCGGGTGGCTGCTCGTCATCGCCGTCGCCGCCATCGCGGGCCTGCCGCCCTTCGGCGTGTTCACGAGCGAGTTCCTGCTCGTCACCTCGACCTTCGCGCGGGCGCCCTGGCTCGCGGCGCTGCTCGGCGCCGGCCTCATGATCGCCTTCAGCGCGCTCGCGCTGCGGCTGCACGGCCTGGCCTTCGGCGACAGCCCCCGGCGTCACACGCTGCACGCCTGGCGGCTTGCACCCATGGCCCTGCACCTGCTGCTCGTGGCGGCGGCCGGAATCTACCTGCCGGGAACGATCGTCTCCTGGTTCCGCCACGTGGCGAGCCAGCTCGGGTAGGTGCGACGTGCTGAACGCGCTCTTCGGCGAGCTCTCCGCGGTGGCCTCGCATCGGGGCTGGCCCCGCGCGCCGGTCAACGCAGGCACCTGGCGCGGCATCGGCGAAGCGCTTCGTGAAGGAAAGCTGGATCTCCTCGGCGAATGGGGCGATGCAGCGGCCGTTCACTGCGCGCTCTTCGAGCCTGCCACCCGCAAGTTGCAGATCGCCACGCACGAGGCGGGCTCGGGGGCTGCGCCCTCGCTCGCCGTGTTCCATCCGCCGGCGCTTCGCCTCGAGCGGGCGATCGCCGACCTGTTCGCCATCGAGATGGTCGGGCTGCCCGATCGGCGGCCGTGGCTCGATCATGGACGCTGGCCCGAGCCGGCGCCCCTCGCGCAGCAGCGCGCCGCCGCGACTCCAGCCGCCACCGGAGCGACTCCGCCAGCTCGCGCGATCGAGCGGCCTCCGTATCGCTTCCTGCCCGCCGAAGGACCAGGCCTGCACCAGATCCCGGTCGGTCCGGTCCATGCCGGAATCATCGAGCCCGGCCACTTTCGCTTCACGGCGAGCGGCGAGACGGTGGTGCGCCTCGAAGAGCGTCTCGGCTACACCCACAAGGGCATCGAAAGGCTCATGGCCGGTCAGGATCTCGAGCCAGCCTCGCGCATCGCGGCGCGGCTCTCGGGCGACAGCACGGTCGCCTGCTCGTGGGCGTTCGTGCAGGCGGTGGAGGGTGCGCTCGATTTCCGGCCTCCACCGCGCGCCGTGTGGCTGCGCGGCGTCATGGCCGAGCTCGAGCGGATCGCAAACCACCTGGGCGATATCGGAGCGATCTGCAACGACGCGGCCTTCGCGATACTGCACGCCGAGTGCGGAATATTGCGCGAGGCGGCGCTGCGCACCTGCGCCCGGGCCTTCGGCCACCGCCTCATGATGGACCGGGTCGTCCCGGGCGGAGTCGCGGCGGACCTGACTCACGACGGCGAGGAGGCGATCCGCGCGCTCTGCGGGCGCCTGAGCAGCGAGTTTCCCGAGCTGATCGAGCTCTACGACAATACCGCCTCGCTCCAGGACCGCACGGCCGGCACGGGAGTGGTGAAGCCCTCGCTCGCAGCGCAGTTCGCGGCGCCCGGTTTCGTCGGGCGCGCATCCGGACGCGCGTTCGACGCGCGCGTGTCGCTCCCTTATGCCCCATACGACACGGCGCCCGTGGAAATGGTGGTGCGCCAGGAAGGCGACGTCGATGCGCGTGTGTGGGTACGGATCCTCGAAGTCGAGCGCAGCATCTCCTGGCTCCGCACGGCGCTCACCGCGCTGCCGTCCGGACCGGTGCGCCTGCCCTCGCCCGCCACGCCCGCGACGAGCGTCGAGTGCACCGCGATGGTCGAGGGATTCCGCGGAGACATCCTCGCGTATGTGCGCATCGGCGCCGGGCGCATCGAGCGCTGTCACCTGCGCGATCCGTCGTGGTTCCACTGGCCGCTGCTCGAGGCGGCCATCGAGGGCAACATCGTGGCCGACTTCCCGCTCTGCAACAAGTCGTTCAACTGCTCGTACTCCGGCCACGACCTCTAGCCCGACACGAGCTTTAACCAACACCACCCTTACCCCAACACGACCTGTAGTGCCCGGATGCGCCGCCGACTCTTCAAGAACCTCCTGAGCGAGCCCTGCACGGAACCCTTGAGTCCGCAGGCCCCCGGGGAGCTCGAGGCTCTCGGCGCGGAGCTGCGCGGCGCCGTCGCGCGGCGCCTCGGGCGCAGTCTCGCGATCCGCGAGGTCGATGCGGGATCCTGCAACGCCTGCGAGCTCGAGATCCACGCGCTCAACAACGCCTTCTACGACATCGAGCGCTTCGGCATCCGCTTCGTCGCCTCGCCCCGCCACGCCGACCTGCTGCTCGTTACCGGCCCGGTGACGCTCAACATGCGCGAGGCTCTCGAGCGCACCTACGCCGCAACGCCCGCGCCCAAGTGGGTCGTCGCCGTGGGCGACTGCGCCGCCGGGTGTGGCGTCTTCGCGGGGAGCTACGCCTGCGTGGGCGCGGTGTCGAAGGTCGTGCCGGTCGACCTCGTGATCCGCGGCTGTCCGCCGACGCCGGTGCAGCTGCTCGAAGGATTACTGTGTCTGCTGAGGGCGGACGGGCGTGCCGCCGCCGATATGGCCTGAGCTAAGTGCATCATTTCGAGTGCTGCATCCATCCCTGGATACGTGTGACGGTCACTGTCGAATGACCGTGCGCTCGCGGACTTCGGTGCCGGCCTCGCGGCGCACCTCGCGCGCGCGGGCTCGCGTGAGACGGCGCTGCGGGGAGCGCCAAGGACAGGTTCACCAGCGCTCTTCAGTCCCCCCTCTTTGATCCGTATTTTGCGAGCCACTCCTGCCGAGCGCGACGGCGCACCTCATCGGGATCTGCCTCTGAGCGCGGCTGCCTCATCTGCTCCCACTCAGCGCGTCCGTGTCGTCGCAGGTCATCCGGTGCCGCTGAAGCAGAGGGATCGGCGTCAGCGCTCCCGAACCTCCGCACGGGCATCGGCGGTGTGGGGTAGCGGCCCATCTTGGAGTTCCAGTAGGCCCACGAGCGCGGGTCGATTATCCCGGGCGGCGCGTGATCAAGAGCGTCCCTGAGGTCGTCATCCGAGACGAACTGCCGAATAACGCGCATGTCCTCGTGCACTGCGTAGGTCATCGCATACGCCATGAACTGTACCGGATCGGCCAGTGCCTTCTCGGGTGGCTCGAACCAGATGACCCGCCGTGCAATTTCCAACATGGCGGGCGTTATGGGGATCGCGTTCACAACTCGTGGCCAAAGTCTCGACCGGTGGGTTCGATGCCTGGCAGATGATCCAGGTCGGTCTCGCGCGCCGCGGTCACCAGGCGAAGCTTCATTGCTTCGGGCAAATCGCGCAGATTTCCATCGTCAAAATAGGATAGGGCTTTCAGTGTGATTTGTGGATTGAACGACGGCCCGTAGATCTTGGCGGCTGCGGCCAGCGCAGTCGGTAGACTGACTTTGCCGAGTGTGATCAGTGCATCCATGTCGATGTAGTCACGAGCTTGTGCGCGAACTTGTATCACCGAAGCCTTGGTTCCCGCCAGATCAAGCAGGGATGCAACCTGCAGCCCGTTGTCCTTTACCACCAAAGGCGGTTCGCTGGATGATTTTTGCGCCAGCAAGGAACGGGATTCCCGTCTCGAGAGCGCGCACGTCGAACTTCCGGCCGCCGAAGAAATCGAAGTTCGCCGATTCCCGGTGACCTAAATGCAACGCCAGCGCGGTGCCCCCGTACAGCACGAAGTCCTTGGGTATCGCGCAGTGTTCGGGCCAGATACGCCGCTGTGACGGCGGCAGGATCTCGAGTCGAGGAAAGAGCTCCGTCATGAGTACCGCTCAGACGCGCTACAGGCGTACGTAGCATTTTACGGCATCGGCCGCGTGGGGCTACCGCACTTCGTCACTCAGGCCCTGCATCCAGCCAGACGTCGCGGGCCCCCTCAGCGCACCTCTGTCACCCCACGCCGAGGAGGTTGAGGATCCCCCTCGCCGCCTCGCGTCCCTCGAACACCGCGGTCACCACGAGGTCGGCGCCTCGCACCATGTCCCCCCCGGCGAACACCTTGGGGTTCGTGGTCTGAAACGGCCGCGCCGCGCTCGCCGACACGCGCACGCGGCCGTTGTGGTGCAGACGGATCCGGTGCGGGTCGAACCAGTCGGGCGGGCTCGGCAGAAAGCCGAAGGCGATGATGACCGCATCCGCCGGTACGATCCGCTCGGAACCTTCGAGCGGCTGCGGCACGCGCCGACCGCGCGCATCCGGCTCGCCGAGCCGGGTCGTCACCAGCTTCACGCCCTCCACCTGCTCGGCGCCCACGATCTCGATCGGCTGAGTGTTGAAGAGAAACTCGACCCCCTCCTCGCGACTGTTCTTGTAGTCCCGCCGCGAGCCGGTCATGTTGCGCTCGTCGCGCCGGTAGGTGCAGGTCACCGACTCCGCGCCCTGGCGGATCGCGGTGCGGTTGCAATCCATGGCGGTGTCCCCGCCTCCGAGCACGATCACTCGCTTGCCGCGCAGGCTGATGAGCGAACGGGCGGCGCCGGGAAGCGAGAGCTCGTGGCGGATGTTGGCGATGAGATAGGGCAGCGCTTCGTACACGCCCGGCAGATCCTCGCCCGGGAAGCCGCCCTTCACGTAGGTGTAGGTCCCCATGCCGAGGAACACCGCGTCGTATCCGGCCACGAGATCTTCGAAGGCCGTATCGCGACCGACCTCGCACCTTAAGCGAAACTCGACGCCCATCCCCTCCATGATCTTGCGGCGCTTCTCTACCACCTCCTTCTCGAGCTTGAAGGGCGGAATGCCGAAGGTCAGGAGTCCCCCGATGCGCTCGTGGCGATCGAATACCACCGGATGCACGCCGGTGCGCACCAGGATATCGGCGCATGCGAGTCCCGCGGGACCGGCGCCCACGATCGCGACCCGCCGGCCCGTCGGCTGGACGTTCGACATGTCGGGCTTCCAGCCCGCCTTCAACGCCTCGTCGGTGATGTACTTCTCGATCGCGCCGATGGTGACGCTTCCCAAGCCGTCGTTCAGCGTGCAGGCGCCCTCGCAGAGCCGGTCCTGGGGGCAGATGCGGCCGCAGACCTCGGGGAGTGAGTTGGTCTTGTGCGAGAGCTCCGCCGCCTCGAGCAGGTTGCCCTCCTCGATCAGCTTCAGCCAGTTGGGGATGTAGTTGTGAACCGGGCATTTCCATTCGCAGAAAGGATTCCCGCAGGCGAGGCACCGCCCGGCCTGCTGCGCGGCGCTCCCCGCATCGAACTGCGCGTAAATCTCGCGGAAGTTGCGCAGGCGCGTCTCGACCGGCGCCTTCGTCGGCTCGGCGCGCGGGATGTCGAGGAACTGCAGGTTCTTATTGGGCATCGACGCTCGCGGACGGCTCAGGCCGCGCGCCGCAGGTTCTCGATCAGCGAGTCGATCGACGCCGCCTTGGGCTTCACCACCCAGAACTTGGGGAGGAAGGTGCGCAGGTCGTTCAGGATCTCCTCCGCCCAGGCGCTCCCGGTCTCGGCGACCTGCCGCTCGAGGAGTCCCTCGAGGTGCTGCACGTGCGACTGCATGGCCTCGGGATGGATGCGGCTGATGTCGATGAGCTCGTGGTTGTAGCGGTCGACGAAGTTGCGCTCGAGGTCGAGCACGTAGGCGAAGCCGCCGGTGAAGCCGGCGCCGAAGTTGAGGCCGGTGCGGCCGAGCACGCACACCGCCCCTCCCGTCATGTACTCGCAGCAGTGGTCTCCCGAGCCCTCGACCACGGCCACCGCGCCTGAGTTGCGCACCGCGAAGCGCTCGCCGGCCACCCCGGCGGCGTACAGCTCGCCGCCCGTCGCGCCGTAGAGGCAGGTGTTGCCCATGATGACGGTGTCCTTCGCCACGAAGCGCGCGCGGCCAGGGTGGCGCAGCACGATGCGGCCGGCCGCCATCCCCTTGCCGACGTAGTCGTTGGCATCGCCTTCCAGATACAGGTTGAGCCCGCCGGCGTTCCACACCCCGAAGCTCTGCCCGGCGCTGCCGCGGCAGCGCACGGTGAGAGGGGCCCCCTCCATGCCGTAGTTGCCCCAGCGCCGAGCGATCTCCCCCGAGACGCGCGCGCCGATCGAGCGGTTGAAGTTGCCGAGGTCGTAGTGCCATTCGCCGCCGCGCTTGCTCTCGATCGCCGGCAGCATGTCGCGCACCATGCGCTCGGCGAGCTCGCCGCGGTCGAAGGGTGGGTTCGAGTCGGTCAGGCAGAACTGCGGCGCATCGGCGGCCAGGCCGCCCGTGGAGAGCATGGGCGCGAGGTCGAGCTTGCGCTGCTTCGGCGTCTCGCCCCGCACCACCTCGAGATGCTCGGTGCGGCCGATGATCTCGGCGAGCGAGCGCACACCGAGGGAGGCGAGGATCTCACGCACCTCCTCGGCCACGAAACGGAAGTAGTT
>WNEL01001981.1_pt1 | contig 16397 bp, 13 predicted proteins | sample 5399991 | NCBI WGS metagenome assembly WNEL01 (sample SAMN13153325, study PRJNA577476) | soil metagenome | isolation source: 20 cm grassland meadow soil pre-rain plot 2 | place: USA:California | collected 2015-09-08
TAACGCGGCTCGATGGCCAGAAAGAAAAAGGTCCGGTCGTGCCCATTGTACAGTTTGGGAATACGCACGGGACCGCCGAGATCAAACGACATCTGCGTGTAGCGAAGGTTTGAGTGCGGACGATTCACAATGGCGTTCGTCCAGGGAGCTGCATTTGTGAGCGGATTCCGGTGGTACACCGTCGCCGCGCCGTGATAGTTGTTGGTGCCCGATTTGGTCGTTACATTGATGATGCCGCCGCCCGTGTGACCAAATGCCGCCGAATAGGAAGATGTTTGGACCGTTATTTCCTGAACGGTTTCAGGAGAAAAAGACACCACTTCCCGTCCCAGACCAACGCCGGTGTTGCTAACTCCATCCACGATCATGTACGTCGAGCCAGGTCTGCCCCCGTTGATGCTCAGATTGAAGCCGGGAACCGGCACGGCATTAGCATTAATCGTTGGATCTTCCGTTCCAACGTCTCCAGATATGTTGGGAGTGACAACCGCCAAATCGAGCACGCTGCGGTTGAGCAGAGGAACATCCGTCAGCAAACGTTCTGAAATAGTCTGGCTCAGCGTTCCATTTTCGAGGTTTTGCAAAGGCGCCTGTTCCGTAACCCGCACCTCGGTAGCTTGATCTCCTGGCTCTAGGATTAAATTTACTGTTTCAACCGTTGCCGTATCGACTTTGACATGCTCAACGATCGCTTTCTTAAACCCAGGCACATCTACCTCAACCCTATAAACGACAGGATCAAGGTTCTGAACGCTGAAAGCGCCCTGCTTTGACGTGGTCACACGATGTGTCTCATTCGTGCCCACATTCGTTATCTGGACGGTTACGTCCGGCACAACAGCACTGCTCTTATCCGTCACGGTGCCGCTGATGCCGCCGCGATTGGTCTGCGCCGCGCCACTGGCTGAAAGGAGTAGGGCCGCGACCCAAATCAGACACGCTTTCATGTGCTTAACCTCTTTTTCTTTGTGCGCCCACTGACGCACAAAAAAACACGGATCTCGATCTGATAGGAGCAACGGAGTCCCCCCAAGGTAATTCTTGTTCGAGAACAGTCATCTCGCACTCCGAGAACAGCGTTGGTTCTACTCCCGACCAAAATCGCCGTCAAAGCTTTCGTTATCAGAGCTGGGCGTTTCGCATTCCAAAACTATTGAGTTCCAAGCGGAAAGCTCCCTCATCGCGTTTTTTCAAGGACTTATGGCGTGCCGGGAGAAGGAATGGAGACATCTGAATTGCAAATGGGACGAATCGATATTGTGCATTGCACAACAGACCCCGGGTTCGAGCTGTAAATGTTAGATCTCAGAATGGAGGCCAAAAAGTTGAATGCGAGCGGTAAGATTTGCTGGACATTGCGCAGGCAGGTCTCTGCTGTTATTAGAGCGTCCGGGCCGTTGGGCGGAGTTGGTTCCCACCTAGGCCCTTGCATCACAACAAATTGCAAGGTATCGCTCACTTGTTTTGGCGGGAAGTAGACCTCTACGGCGCGTGTCAACGACTCTGAGACAGGTGCTCGCATAATTTAGTGAGTTTTTCACCGTTCGACTAGTTTCCACCAGAAATTTCGTTCCAGGATGGCCTAGCAACGACGATCGGCAACTCGGTCGACCCACAGCATCCCCACTTTTGTTGCTCCTCAGGTGCCGCAGGCAGCGATGCCGGAGTGGAAATCGGCTTGTTAATCCAGACCTTGCTGGGAACAGCCGGTGGTTTGGGAGCGCTTCGTACGAAGCGCTCCGGGTGACGTTGGTAAGCAACATCGAGAACCTTCTGGCGTTGCCGCAAGACGTTTTCCGCTTGGCCATAGTGAACCGCGGCGGGCGTCAACAAGCCTATGCCGGAATGACGGTGCTCTTCGTTGTACCACCGAAAAAAACTCTGACAGAAAGCACGACTGTCCTGGATACACCCAAAGCGGTCCGGGAACTCCGGCCGATATTTCAGGGTTCGGAATTGGCTCTCGGAAAAGGGATTGTCGTCCGACACGTGCGGCCGGCTATGCGTTTTCGTGACACCCAGATCGGCGAGTAAAAGAGCTACCGGCTTGGACCTCATCGAGGTGCCGCGATCGGCATGCAGAGTGAGTTGACCAGGCTGGATGTCTTGTTTCTTGCAGCTCTCCTCGATCAGCCGCTTGGCCAGCTCGGCGCTTTCGCGATAAGCGACCATCCAACCGGTGACGTAACGGCTGAAAACATCGAGGAGGACGTACAAGTAGAAATAAGTCCATTTCACAGGGCCGAGTAGCTTGGTTATATCCCAGCTCCACAATTGATTGGAGGCGGTGGCCATGAGCTCGGGCTTCTGGTAGGGCGGATGCGTCAACTGATCGCGGCGCTCGCGAACCTCGCCGTGCTCGTCGAGCAAGCGATACATGGTGCGAATCGAGCAGTGATACTCGCCTTCATCGAGCAACGTCGCATAAACAGCGGCTGGAGAACGATCCTGGAAACGTTCTTCGTGTAGACACGCCAGAACCACATCCCGTTCCCCCGGGCGGAGTGCGCGTGCCGGCGAAGGCCGCGACGCGCTCACCGCGGGAGCAGAAGTCTTACGGCCATCCCGGTAGTAAGAGGCGCGAGGCATACACAGAGCTTGGCAAGCAGCGCTGGTGCCGACGTCGCTCGCTAGCTCGGCGACCGCAGCCATCAGGATTTCTCCTCCGGGTCCTGCTCCGGAATCGGGTGACCCAACAGCGCAGCCACTTTTTTTTGGACGTCGATGATGATGTGCGCCTTACGCAGATCTTCCGTCAAGCGAGCGTTTTGACGGCGAAGTTTCTGGACTTCTTCTTCCATCGGATTGCGCTTGGACTTCGGCCCGCGTTTCTGTGGGGTCAGAGCCTCGAGGATTCCCTGGGCCCGTTCTCGCCGCCAGTAGGTCAGCAGAGACGAGTACAGACCTTCGCGGCGGAGAAGGGCGCCAAGGCCACCTCGCGTCGTCGCAGCGACTTCGGCTTCTTGTAAGATGCGTTGTTTGTACTCCGCTGTGTAGGTCCGCCGCTTCGCTTTGGCAACTACTTCGGGATCCGGCCGCGAAGCCGGCACCGGATCGGCGCCCGCTTTGGCTGCCGCTGCACTCCGCTGCGGCTCGCCAGGAGGCGAGCCTCCGCTTCGTTCCGCGGCAGCCAAACCCCCAGGGGAAAGAACAACACCAAGAGAATTCCCGTTCATCTCTGATCTCTTCTTTCTCGCCCTTCTGCTCATTAATTAAGAGTACTAAACCTGTCTCAGAGATGTTGGCACGGAGGGCTACTAAGACTCCGACGCGCTGGTCGCAGTGAACGTGAAACTGGCAAGTGACAATAACGCGAGGCGCTTGTATCCGCCTGAGACTTCTCCCAGCCCGGTGCGGGTTCCGCCAGGAAGAACTCGACGCAAACTCGTACGTAGCGATTGAGCTACGAACGGGGCCGGATAGCAATGAATCAGTTTGGAGGAAAGAAAGTTTTGTATGAACGGCCCTTCTGATAAACGAAAGAAAACACGCGAGATGTTTTGGTCGGGGCGTCCGGATTTGAACCGGAGACCTCCTGCGCCCAAGGCAGGCGTAATATCTCCTGGAAGTCCTTCTTTTTCAATCTCAGTTTTGAAAACAAACGAGTTAGAAAAATATTTGGTAGTGGCACGATGTACACAAATGTGGCTGCGCATGCATGGAGTCCCCCGAATTTTCCCCATAGCGAAATAACGGCGAAAGTGCGCCGATCCGTTCCTACTTCTTGATAAACACCAACCCTTCGGTTGAAAGCCGAACGGGCGTCGTGTTACTCCCGCGGAAATATAGATTCTTTCGAGTGGCGATGTCACAGTAACTGTCACGCAGATAAAAGCTGTTCGCATTGAGATTCGACCTCTGGGTCAGCGGCGGTTTGGAAAACCGGCCTCTACGCAACAAATGCCTCGATCATTGTAACTTCCGAAATCGGGGATGAAACGCCCGGGGCTGCCCTGAACGCGCATTCGCAAAACGGAGGAAGGCTGCCAGGATCGATGTCCGAGATGAAGCCGAGCAAGGAGCGAAGGCAGCGCTTGGGGGGAGAAGCGCTGCCGCGGCCGAAACCGAGAAGGATCACGGCATCCGGCAACCGGAGCGGACCCTTGGCCGAAAATCACTGGAGATCGAAATCCTAAAAAAATTTCTGGGGTCACGACGCCTCGACATGATACTCGACTATTTAAGCGACCCCGACGAGTTCCGTGATTTCGAAATGCAGAGAATTGAGCGCCTACCCGTCGGTGTGGTCCAGCCCAGAAAGGTCTAGGTTTCGAAGAGTAACTGGGCGATCAAATTCGTTGAAGCCGTCATTGACGTTGGTACGGATAGCGAGGCGCTTTAGTCGAGTGCGAGCCAAGCCACGCACGGAAAGCTCACCACGCTGACAATCGTGGACAGAAGAATCGCGGCGGAGACCTGCTGGGGGTCGGCATCATACCGCTGGGCGAGAACATAGATATTCCCGGCCGACGGCAGGCACGCGATCAGAACGCCAACATTCACCCAGAACGCATCGAGCTGCATCATCCGTCCGAGAATGAGCCATGCGAGCATTGGGTAAACAGCGAGTTTTGCGACGGTAATCAAGCACGCGGCAACGGCGGTTCGGCGGTCGAGACTCTGCAAAGCGAGGGCCCCGCCGAGCGCGAAGAGTGCCGCCGGGCCGGCTGCACCGCCGAGAAAGCCGAGGAAGCGCGTAATTGCCTCGGGCAGTGCGAGACCAGTGCCCGCAAGAGCTGCCCCCAAGACGATTGCCACGACGATAGGGTTGAACATGGTGCCGCGCAAGATCAAAGAACCTATGCCCCTTTTCGGCCCGCCGTTCGCGCCCATCAGCACGCTGCCAACAGAGAGAAGAACCATGACCTCCGCTAGGATCGCCATCGCGAGCGGGCCTGCTCCACGTTCGCCGAAGAAGGCGAGCATCAACGGCGGCCCCAGGAAACCAAGGTTACTTACAGTTGCCGTGGTCGCGTGGGCGGCGGCGGTAGAGAGGTCCCGCGCGGCGACGACGCGCGAAGTGCCGAGAACCAACACAAAGATGATCGCGCCCGATGCGAGGTAGCCGGTGTAGAACTCGGGATTAAACGATTGACGAAGAGGCTGGCCCGCGATGAGGCGCAAAAGGAGGGCTGGGAGAGCAAAGCGAAACGAGAAGGCGTTTAGCGCATCAAGCGCGCCTTGGGCAACGAGACGCGTCCGAGTCGCTGCCCACCCAACTCCGATGACTCCAAAGATTGGCAGGCTGATCAGGAAGAAACTAATCATCTATTAGATCGCTGCGTGCCTCGATGGCCTTGAGAACGGCAGCCATGTCGGCGTCACCGAAACCGAGCGCGCGCGTCTCGCCATAGAGCGCGTGGCAAACATCGAGCAGTGGCGAGGCGACGCCTGCCTCGCGAGCCGCTTCGGCGATTAGGCGGTTGTTCTCCAGGACGTTCGAGATCGTTGCCTGGACCGCGAAATCGCGGCCGACGAGCTTCGGCGCCTTCATACGCGAGACGTCACTTGCCATCGGCCCAGCATTTAGAACTGCCACGAACTGATTAAGGTTGAGGCCGTGGCGGTCGGCAAAATGCACGGCTTCGGCGAGGCCGGTAACGAGCGAGATCAGGAACAGATTGACCGAGAGCTTCATTAGAAGAGCGTTCGGTACCGGCCCGCAGATCATCGTCTCCCGGCACATTGGGGTTAGCAGCGGGCGAACGTCAGCGATGGCGTCTGCGTCGCCGGCGAGCATGGCGACGAGTTGGCCTGCCTCAGCGGGCTTGCGTGACCCGGAGACCGGTGCCTCGACGTAGTGCCCCCCGACAGAGCGAATGTCTGCCTCGAGCTCACGCGAATAGGCCGGCGAGGTCGTACCCATGTGCACGACGGTGTGTCCCGTCACCCGGGTTGCGAAGGCAGCGCCACCGCGGTCGAGGACTGTGTCAATCGCTCCGCCGTCGACGAGCATCAGGAAGACAGTTGCGGAGCGCGCGAACACGTCAGCCGTCTCTCGAGCAACATCCGCACCGGCCGCTGCAAGAATCTCAGCTTTGGCACGTGTGCGGTTCCAGACTAGGAGCCGCGTACCAGCCTTGACGAGTGTCAGCGCCATGGCCTCTCCCATCGTACCAAGGCCGATGAAGCCGATCGGATATGCTGCGTCCATCATCGAGCCGCCCCATTGCTCAGCGCGCGCACGATGCTTTGATGAAGAGCCGAACACATCACGCGTCGGTCGCTCGCCACAGCATGAGGGAGGCGGCGAATAGCGCTATCAGCGATAGTGCTAAATTTAACCAGCGGTAACCGGCAGATGCATTCATATTGCTCCCTGCTGTACGCTATTCGACGCTAAAGCAGAGCAGCTCCCGCAAATCGCGCGCGCAGCCAGCCCGTGCCGGCTCGCTGCTCTTGGGCTTGCCTCCCTTACGGCAGATATTCCTGGAGCAGCGGCGCAGGGGCCGACTCGGCCTGCACCATGATGCCCGTGACTCGCCAGCCGCCGGCTTCTTTGATCGCTTGAATGCTGTTGATGCCGCGCGCGACTTGCTTGCCGTCGCTGTGCAGCACGTAGCTGCTCCATAAGTGCGCGATGTTGCCGTAGCGCTCAATGTGAAATTTCAGCTGCTTTTCTTCGAGCATGGCGTGGCCACGGGCTTTGACGCGGCCGATCCAATCGTCCAAGGTCTCGAGCCTATAGCTTGGCGCTCCGTCCGCGCCGAGTGAAACGAACATCATGCGCGCTTCGGGTATTAACAGGGCCTTCATGCAGGCTCGATCCTTGTCCGCGGGCCCGCTGATTGCCGCATCGATTGCGGCGGGAATGCCCTCGGGTTCCGAAGGCAAGGCACAGCCGGCATCCGGCGCCTGCGCCATCGCACCGTCGGTTTGTGCGCCGACCAGCGTTGCGGTCATCCCGAGCACCGCCAAGCCGGCGATGCCCATCATCACTCTACACACTGATCTGTTCATGCTGCCTCCTCTGTCTCTACAGCGCCTACTCATAAACCTAATGCCACAACACCCATTGATGAATCGTAATCGATGGATCCAGAAGCCGCAGCGCTTTAGCCGGCGACGTCCCTGAGCCCACACGTCTTGGTCACTCATTGCCGCCGGTTAACACGTATGGGGGCGCCCTCGACGGTTGAAGACACAAGCGCGGACGGCGGCACCTCGATCTCGCCGCTTGCGATGTAGGTTGTTGCGCCGCCTACGCTGACAGAGGTCACCACGCCGTCGCGCTTGCGCGCCTCCGCTTCGGTTTCGCTTCGGCGCCCCATCGAGACGCCTTGCTGGACCGAAAGGCGATAGGCCATCCCGCCAAAATCGGGCTTCGATGCCATTGCCCCGACGAGGGCTGCACAAGCGCTGCCTGTCGCGGAATCTTCTTCGACGCCCAGCGCGGGTGCCCACATGCGAGCATAGAGCTTGCCGCCATCCCGCAGATTTCCCGCGAAGAAGAAGATGTGGGGAGACCACGCTCGCGAGAGGGTTGCCGCCCAGGCAGCCCGATTGATCGTCGCCCGATCGACGACCTCGTTCGAGCTCAGTTGCGCAAAACAGAGTGGAACACCGACGCCCGCGAAAAAGACTTGGCTCACCGCGGCGGGCTCGACGGATAGGACGGCGGCGAGTTCAGTCGGAGAAGGTGCGCCGGTCGGTGCCTCGACCTTCCCCGATAACGTCAACGTGCCGTGGAACCCCCCGTTTCGCTGAGCGACGTCAACCGTCACGGGACTGACATTCTCCTCCAGAATGAGCCGGATTGGATCACTAAGCCGTACATGCTGTTTCATCACCAGCGCACAGGCGGTGCCGACCGAGGGAGCCCCCGCGAAGTCGAGCTCAGTCCGAGGTGTGAAGATGCGCACCCGACACGTGTTCGCAGGATCCTTCTTCGGCAGGACGAAGGTCGTTTCGCCGAAATTGAATTCGCGGGCAATCTTCTGCATGCCCTCGGTCGAAATGCCGGCCGCCTCAGGCAGAACCGCGAGTTGATTGCCGCCGAACGGTGTCGAACTGAAAACATCGACGATGTGAAATGGGTACTTCATGAGATCAACCTCCGTGTGTTGCCTCAAGCCTTGACGACGAGGTCGATCTCAACGGAGGCCCCAAGCGGCAGCGCGGCCACTGCGATCACTGTACGGGCGGGAAAGGGTTGACTGAAATGCTTGGCGTAAATGCCATTCAACGCCACGTAATCACTCATGCTCGTGAGATACACACCGGCGCGCACAACGTGATCGAAACTCTTTCCGGCCGCCTTGAGAACCGCCGAGAGATTCTGGAAGACGCGCTCCGTCTCGGCCGCAATGCCCCCCTCGACTACCTTGCCAGTGGCCGGGTCTTGGCCGACCTGACCGCTGAAATAGATGAAACCACCGACTTCGATCGCCTGGGAAAACGGGCCGACCGGCGGCGCAAGTTCGGGCGAGGTAATTGCGGTCTTGCTCATGGCAGACTCCTTTGGATACTGGGTTGGATGGTCAGGATGGTGGAGCCCGAGGTTGCGCGCGCTTCCAATGCCTTGTGGGCGCGGGCCGTTCCCACATCACTCGACGCGTCCATGCCCAAGGAACTCACGATTCCCGCAGCGCCACAATTGGATCCACCTTGGTCGCTCGCCAAGCCGGAATGTAGCTAGCGGCAATTGCAACGACGAGCAGAAGCAAAGGCACCATCAGAAATACGGCCGGATCATATGGGCGAACGCCATAGAGCAAACTTGCCATCATCGAAGCGGTAGAAGCGGAAAATATCACGCCGGCCACAATTCCGAGGCCAGCCAGGACTACACCTTTCCCCAGGACAAGTCGCAAGACATCCGCTCGCTGGGCACCCAACGCCAACCGCAGACCAATCTCGCGTGATCTTTGGCCAACCATATAGGCCAGCAAGCCGTAAATTCCGATCGAGGCCAGCAAGAGCGCCCCCCCCGCAAATCCCGCCACCAAATTCGCCGAAAACCTGCGCGATGCCAGCGATGCATCCAGTACCTCATCCATCGAGGTGACGTTGAACACCGGCAGCCCCGGATCTACACTCTGAATCGCGCCGCGAAGTTGCGCCTCCAGCGTGCTCGCCGGCAACGAAGTTCGCAGCGCCATGCTCGCCGGCAACGAAGTTCGCAGCGCCAAGCTCAACGTGCGCCCGACAAATTGATTCAGCGGAACATAGAGGTGCGGCACGCCATCGACATCGAGCCCGTCGTGCTTGATATTTTTCACCACGCCCACCACGGTGCTCCATGGATTCACAGGATTCTGCCCGAAACGCAACCGGATACGCAGCCGCCGGCCCACCGGATCATGATCCGGCCACCAGTAGCGCCTTGCCGTCGCCTCATCGATGATCGCCACGGGCAATTTGCCATTTTCATCGTCCTCGGTGAAGAAGCGCCCCTCCACCAACGGGGTTTGTATCACCCGAAAATACTCCGGGCTGGTGCGGATAACTTCGGCGCTCAAATCTCCCGAGGATTCCGTGGGCCGGTCTTCGATGTCCAGCGAATTGTGATTCGTGGCGCCGTACGCCGCCGCATCGCTATTGATTGTGTCGGCGGCCGGCAAATTGGACGTAATCGCCGCCAACTCCACGCCCGGAATCGCGTTCGCGCGCCGTAGCAGTTCGCGATTAAACGGAATCTGCTGCGCTAAGGTGTGATATGGATCGAGCTGCGGATTATTCGGGTTCGGCAGATAGATATTCGCCGTCACCACTTGCGATGGATTGAAGCCCGGATTCTGCCGCAACAAATCGCGCAGCGTTTCCAATAGGAGCCCCGCGCCGATCATCAGCACTACCGCAAAAGCCAACTGCGACACCATCAGTGCGTCGCGCATGCGCCCGGCCTTCGCGCTGTAGCCCGAGCCGCGCGAGCCCTCGCGCATCGTGCCCGCAAGTCCCGCCTTCGAGGAATGAGTCGCGGGAGCCAGCCCAAACAGTAGACCGGTCGCGAGCGAAATCAGTAGCGCAAATCCCAGCACCCGCCAATCAATGTTTACTTCGCGCAGCCGCGGAAGATTCGCCGGCACAAATCGCAAGACGGCTTTCAGCGTAATCACCGCCGTCGTGAGCCCTGCGATTCCCCCGATGAAAGCCAGCAACAGCGATTCGGTGAGCATCTGCCGGATCATTCTGCCCCCGCTCGCTCCCATCGCCGCACGCACTGCCATCTCTTGCTGGCGTCCGGAGGCGCGCGCCAGAAGCAGACTGCCAATGTTTAGAGACACGACGAAAACGATTAAGATCACGGCAGCCATCAACACGACCAGCATCGGTCGGACCTTACCCACCAACGATTGCTGCAACGGCACAATCTCAACCGTCCATTTGGCTTGCGGAGGGTAATCATTCGCAAAGTCGCGACGCAAATTAGCAGCCATGGCATCAAGCCGCGCCTGAGCCGGCGCTACGGTGAGGCCCGGCTTGAGACGACCGATTGCCCCGGGTAATATGCGCAGGCCACGCGCCGGCGCTGGGAACGGATCGCCACTGAATCCGCAGGTAATCCATACCTCCACGGCTGGAATGGTCGGTCCGGGGTGGCGAAATCCGGGAGAAAGTACACCTACAATCGTATATAGATCGTTATCGAGGCGGAGGCTCCGGCCGAGGACGCCAGGATCAGCCCCATAAGATCGGCGCCACAAGCCATCGCTGATCACGACCACGGGCGCGAAACCAAGCGCGAAGTCCTGGTGACCAAATAAGCGTCCTAGTTCAGGAGTGGCGCCGAGCATGGAAAAGTAGTTGGGAGAGACCTCCATCATTTCCAAATGTTCGGGCTGTTTGGCACCGGTCAAGTTTGTGGGGCCCAAAACGATGACACTCACATCTTCGAACACATCCGTCTGCGCTCTAAGATCGTCGAATTCCGGCACGGAAAACCGAACGTTCCGCAAACCCACGCCTGGATTGTTAAAGTAGATCCTTACAAGACGATCGGGGTCGCGGAACGGAAGAGAACGGAGCAACACGGCGTTCACGATGCTGAAGATCGCCGTGTTGGCCCCCACGCCCAGAGCCAGCGTCAGGACCGCCACGATCGTGAAGGTGGGCTTCTTGACCAGCATGCGCAAACCATAGCGAACATCCTGAAGTAAAGCCTCCATGTGGACGCTTCCTTTCGGCCCTCTGCCGGGACCGGCGGAGGACATCACTTGAAAACTCCATTACCAGTTTGCGATCGGCGGACTCTCCTCCTCCCACAGTTGCTGGCCCAGTTGCTCGGACCATAGGAGGGTCCATTGGTTGTCGTTCAATTTTCCCCAGCCATCCCGTACAACCCCCATGACGTAGATCTTGCTCGTTTTGCCACTGTTGTCCTTAATCTCGCCCTCTAGTTTCTCAAGTACGAGTGCCGCCCAGTCGTTGCCTCTGGGTTCGACCGTGAGCACGGTGGCGTCAAATCGCGTTAAGGTATACGGGCGGGAGAAGATTGCATCGATAAACTCCTGCCGTGTTAGTTTTCGGTCGGGAGTTTGGACGTATAAATCCGGAGCCAGCATCCTCTCGATTGTGTTCTTGTCCATCGCCACACGCGCTTGAATCGCTTTTCGCGCTTCTGCCGAACTGACGGCAGGAGCACTTTGCGCCCAGGCTGCAGCCGTTACGATTACCGCCAGTAACGTGGAGACCGGAATGCGCCCCCTCAGATTCATGCACAGAAAGCTAGAGCGTATTGAAGTTGCCAATCTCGATTTCATTCGCTTCTTCTCCTCTTGTAGGCCCTGTCGGCCACAGCATCATCCGAGGCCAATACGTTCTTGGCGATGCTCACCAGTTTGCGATCGGCGGACTCTCCTGCCACCGTTGCTGGCCCAGTGGCTCGGAGGATAGGAGGGTCCGCTTTGGGAGCGCTCTGTCCGCCAGCCAGCAGCGTCAGGCTACCAGCGACCGCGAACCTTGCGATCGTCGCTGCGCTAATCCAAATTCCGCGCATAAGGACCCAATTCTCTTTTTCCGGCTTGCCGTCCTGCCCGCGTGTTATCAGGTTGCGTTGGATGCGAAGGGTCGTTATCGCATCGGCGGCGGCCAGATCACCCCGCGGCGCTCCTACTTAGACCAGGGCGGAATCACGCCGTTGCTGCGCGCGTACGCGATCGACTGCCCCAGATGCTCGTGTTGATCTTCGAGAATCAGCATCAGCGCGCCCTGCTTCGTCATGTCTCTTCCGAACAGTTTCACCGGCGCCTGCAGGTCGTTGTCGGAAAGTCCCGTAATCGCTTTTTGCAGATTGACGTAAGAAGCCTTCAGAGCTTCCTGCAATTTCTCCGGATCGGTGATGGGCGGGGGCTGTGCCCCCGTATTCGGTGTGCCCGAGAGCACGCCGATGAGCATGCCGTTCTCCCTAACGATCAGGTTGAACACGTCGCCAACGGAGCGAACGCCGTGGCCGGGCTTCCAGTCGTACTTGCCCGACATAACGCGCGCGAGTCCGGTGAATTTGTCGGAAAGCGTTCCGGCATCTTTTCCGAAGGCGGCCTGCATTCCTGCCGGCTGCCCCTGCGCCAACGGCACCACCAGAGCGACCGCAAGCGCGCACACTCCGTACTGAATCAGAATCTTCTTCATGTGGAACCCCTCTACGTCACTTAAAACGACTCGTGCTGTTCGTAACGACGAATGCAGGTCTCAACGCGGCGTTTTTTTTTACTCCCCTGCGCCAGCGAACCGGCTAGCCGTTTTCAGCACCGCCGGGCGGCGCGCCTCCGCCGGCCCCCAGATTCATGTGTTCTTGGCGATGCTTCCATGCCCCTCCAAACGCGCCATACCCGGTTCTTCAAAAACAAATCGAAGGGCCCACACACCGTCGATCAAAACCGAAGTGATGGACCTGCTTACGGAGCGGGCGCGCTCCGCTTGTCGAGATGCCGATTGAAGTACACATCCGCCGCATTGAACAACATCATCCACGATGAGTAGCGTGCCATGTCATGAATCTCGTTCGGAATCATGATTACGTCATGGTCGATGTTGTGCGACCGCAAGCCTTCGATGAGTTCGGCGGCCTGCTGGAAGGGTACAACGCTGTCGTCGTCCGCCTGCACAAGCAGCACGGGTGAGTGCCACTGGTCGATGGTCGCGATGGGGGAGGATTCCACCGCCCGGCGGTTCGCATCTGCTCCGTCGATTGGCTCGTACGTCGACCAGTTATGAATGCCCGAATAATCGACACCGGCCGCGAGTGCATCTGAGGCGCGCGCGAGACCGAGGGCCGTCATGAGTCCCCCGTAGCTTGGGCCCCAGATGCCCAATCTATGAGAGTCGACGTCCTGTCGGCCTCGCAGATAGGTGATGGCGCCGAGCAGGTCATTGAGCTCGCTGCCGCCGCCGGGGCCGAGGTCGTCGGCCTCTCTGTAGTCAAGGCCATAGCCGGTACCGCCGCGATAGTTGACTGACAGTACGATGTAGCCCTCGGCGACGAGGTACTGATTAAATGCGTATATCCAGCTATACGTACGCTTGGGATCGAACCCCAGCAGCATCTGTCTTTTAGGGCCTCCGTGGAAGAACAGAATCGCAGGGTGCGGCTTGGAGGTGGTTTCGCGTGGTAGGAATAGTTGCGCGTGCGTTTCCTGGCCATCCTTCGCCCTAAAGGTCACGGCCCGGGGCATGACGAGCTTGGAACTCGGGAAGGAGGACGGGATGGCTTCCGGAGCGAGCCGCCGCCATTGCTCCCCCGCACTCAACACGACCGGATGCAGCGGTTGGTCGCCGTCGCTCTGCAATGCGAAAAGAGCGCCGTCGGCGCCGATCTGCGGCAAGTCTTCGATGGCGTGGCTCTGGCCGGTGCGCACCGCCGAACCATGCTCGGCATCGACCGTCCAGATATGCATCCTGTCGGTGTCATCCTGAGTGGACGAATAAACCAGGCGCTTGCGGTCCTGGCTGAAGACGACGTGTATGACCTCGAACTTTCCCACCGTGAGTGCGCGGGCCGTCCCGCCCTGCACCGGGACAGCATATAGATGCAGCCAGCCGCTTTTCTCCCAGGGGAACACAAGATCATCATGGTTGGTCCAGAACAGGTTCGTCGCCGAGGGAACGTCGTTATTCGCCGAGATCGTCGGATGGAATACACTTCCGGGTCCCGCATCCGCAATCCAGACACGTCGCCCCTGGCCGGTTTTCACGTCCGCCGTCCAGATCGACCACGGCCGTCCGCTGCGTTGAGAGAAGTATTCGGGGGGAGCTTTCTCGGCCACATGAACGAAGGCGATCCGCGCGCCGTCCGGTGAGAACGCGGGCGAGCTGTCGTAGTCGAGACTCGGACTCAACCAAACGATGGTTTGGTCAACGAAATCGTAGACACCGATCAGCGAGTGGCTGCCTCGATGGCTCACGAACGCTAGGCGCTTGCCGTCCGGCGCCCAGGTCAGCGAGTCCACTGTTCCCTGATCGATGAGCAATGGCTGCGCCTCACCATCGCCGCTCGCGGCCACCGTCAGAATTCTTTTCTTGTCGACAAACAGCAGCCGGCTGCCATCGGGCGAGAAGCTAGGGGAGTCTCCCGCACCGACCTTATGCGGCACGCCGCCGGCCGTGGCAACCACCCATACTTCCTTGGGCATTGGGCCTTTCGGGGAGTTATTAACGTTGGCCGGAGTCTCATCCTCAAGACTCTGGCCCCGTGTGAAGGCGATCGACGTCGTATCCGGCGACCAGGCGAGTTCGCCGATATCGAAACCGTCGTCCTCTGTGTACGGTGTGATCTGGCGCGCTTTCGCGCCATGGGAGGGGTCTGCTACCCAGATATTACGGCAGCCCTTCGCGTCGAATACCCACGCCACGGCTGCGCCCGTGGGCGCAGCCACCATGTAGTACGGAAATGGCGCCTGCATCACATCGCTGAGTGTAAAAGCCGCTGGATGGGTTCCCGCAGCCTGCGTCATGAATAGGCCTGCGCAGGCTGCTGCCGCGCTCCAGAGCCGCAACTTTCCCAAACCGAAGTCAATCATGTGTCTTCAGGGTTTCCTAAACTTCTGGCTCTTTGTAACGGAGAACCCATAATTCCACAAGTTCATTATCATCACAATGATGTTGCCGTTTGCGCACGATTCTGCTATTCGTTGGAGGAGGCTTTAGGAGTACTTTAGGAGGCTCCCTTGCTCGATGATTTACGCGCCCTCGTAGAGTTTGCCCAGGCCGGGTCCATCGCCGGTGCAGCCGATCGTCTATACCGGACACCCTCCGCTATAACCCGGCAACTGCAAAGGCTGGAGGCTGCATTGGGGGCTGAGTTGCTCGACCGCTCAGTAAAGCCGCCGCGCCTGAACTCTCTGGGCTCCAGGGTGCTTGAACAAGCGCGAGATCTGTTGCAGCGGACGGAGGCGATGAAATCTGTTGCGTCGCGCGACGCCGAACCTCACGGCCTCTTGCGCATCGGGCTCGCGCATGCCTTGGCCGAGGGGACGCTGATCAAACCTATTCGCGCGCTGACTGAAAAATACCCCAAGGTCCGGCTGCGGCTGTTGAGCGCACTTACCGGTGAATTATTTAACCGGCTGCTCGCCGGTGAACTCGACGTTGCTGTCGTGTTTTTGCCCGAAGGTAAAACCGCGCCTTCACCTCTTCTGACGAATATCATCGCTAGTGACCGCATGGAGATCGTTCAAAGCGCCGCAGGCAACATTGACGGCGATTGGGAAAGTTTGAGCAGAGCACCCTGGGTGCTCAACCCGTCTGGGTGCTTGCTTCGGGCAAGCCTCATCGATCAGATGGAACGTGCCGGCTTCACCCCCATGGTTGCGGCTGAAATCCACTACAACATACATTTGCAGCTAGCGCTCATTCAGTCGGGATATGGAGTCGGGCTGCTGCCAGCCCGCTTTATTGCCAGGAAAAATTGTCGAGACACGGTTGAAGTGTTGCGCCCCCCATCATTTGACTTGCGCCTGTCCGTGGCGATAACGCGGATTGGACAACTGGGCGCCCTGGAGAGGGCCGTCGAACTGTTGGAACACGGCATTCGGCATTTGTTTGAGGCAGCCGACACCACGAAGCCCGTAACGAGGAGCCGAAGGCGTGTACCCGCGAATCGGCGGGAGGCGCGACCGCGCAAGTAGTCGCCGAGCGTCGCCTGTTGCAGCCTCTCTATCCACTTACGTTGGGTCATGATTCTGGCCTCTCATGAGACTCGAATCGGACGGCCCCGACAAGCGGGGATTTCGGCAGAATCCGAAGCCGATCCAATCCGTCCTTAGTGACCACAGGCTGTTTGTGGGTCACATTCCCCAACCACCGCCGCGGCAGGTCCGGTAACATAGTTATAGGCATTCTGATCCCACGCAGCGGTCAGCCAGTCCGCATCGAGCGCCGCCGGCAGCGCACCGCCGATAACCCAAGCAAAGAATCGCCCACTCGCTGTGCTATGAAGGCCATCGATAACGTCTACGGCC
>WNEL01000480.1_pt1 | contig 16384 bp, 7 predicted proteins | sample 5399991 | NCBI WGS metagenome assembly WNEL01 (sample SAMN13153325, study PRJNA577476) | soil metagenome | isolation source: 20 cm grassland meadow soil pre-rain plot 2 | place: USA:California | collected 2015-09-08
TGGGATCCGAAGCGGATCACAACGTTCTGGCCAACAGAACGCCTCTGGGAAACCGAAGCAATGGCTCCCGTCCTGACAAGCGGCCAACTACTCAATGGAGGCTACAAGCATGTTGTGATAGACGATAGGCTGCTCCATTCTACCACAGGAAGCCCCAGCCCGCGCCAACTCTACGACTACGACCACGCTTGGGACCCAGTCAACTTCCAGATGCACAGTATCAAGAATGGCCTGGGACTCTGCGCGCTCCCAATCTCGTTTGGACTCCGCCGAAACATTCCCCCGCGAACACGAGAACAGCTGGAGAAAACCCAGGCTCAGCTCGAATGGATTCTTGACATCAACTCCGACTATGACAATCAGCTCGTCGCAATCTATGCGGACGACATGGAGAAGGTCGCGGGAGTAGGCTGGGACGCCAGGGGTCCCCTCCAGTTCGAGGCGACGCTCAGATGGCTCTCCGAGAACCCCTTCCTGCAGCCCGTCAAACTGGCCGAATGGGCTGCAACACACAGAGCAGGCTCTGAGAGACAGATCGATACAGGAGCATACTCAGAACTTGTTGACGAGTTCGGGGCTGGTGAGAACTACGAATCGTGGTATTATGATCCGCGATGGTCCCTCTACCGTAACTACTATGCGTGGTCAGAGGCGCGAGTCCGAGAGCTCGACTCAAGAGGAGCAGACCCAGCTCTCATACAACTCGCATGGAAGATTCTGCTAGCGACGACATGGCAAACAGCTTGGCACACTCCCCGGACGGGGGCTCATGGAGAAAATCTGAGCGATGAAGGACCCAGCGCCTGGACAAGGGCCATAGCCAGCCACAGTCGGATCGCCGTCATAATAGCTGAGGCAGCCCACTGGATGACGAACAAGTGCGACCTGGCTCACGCTGATCTAAGGGACCTGGACTCGGACGGAGAAGACGAGCTAGTTCTCAAGAATGACAACCTATTCGCAGTCTTCTCTCCCAAGAATGGTGGTCGCCTGGTCTACCTGTTCACAGTCAACAATCCACCAGGCAGACTCGTCATCGGGAACCCCATCGACGACTGGAACCTACTGGAAGATCTCCACGCATACATGGATGTTCCACCCAATCATCCCGGAGCACTCGCAGACGTTGGATACGAGCACGACAACTACTCCACAGAGATACGCGTGCCATATGGCGACACGGTGTGGGCAAGACTCTCGAACTCCGAGAAGAATAGCACCGGCTTCGGAATCCTGAAGAATCTCAGCCTCGGAAAAGGAGAGAGTACAATCCGCACAGAGTACAGCCTTCCCAACTCTCTAACCAAGCTGTCCACAGAGATAGGATTCTCACCAGACTATCAGCAGCTCCTCAGAATGGGACCCTCAGCCGTCGAAGAGTGCTCCCCCGCGAAAGGCATCAGAGGATGGTCCAACGAAGGCGTGACCGTGGGAGCCCGGGTCGACGGGGGATACGCGATATGGGATAAGCCTAGACAAGATAGGTTCGGACACGGCTACCTCCTGAGAGTGACAGGATTCCACGGCTTCACCGTCTGGATAGGAGCGGAGGACTAGGACCAGGCATGACTCAGCCCATTCGAAACGATCCTAACAGTGCATCTTTCAACGAGCCAATTCTTCATGGGCTGACCGAGGTCGAATTCGTAAAGGACATCCTAAGCACCGAAGCATTCGACCCAGGCGCCCAACAGCTAGAAGGGTTCGAGACCCGAATCCTGAAAAAGCATCTACGCAAGGTAATAATCGACTACACTTTAAGATTCAAGCACTCGACGAGAAACTACATCGGCCTATACAGAGAGTCAGACGAGCGTCTCGGACACACTTTCTCGGTCATGAAGACTCTTAGGTCCAACGGATTTGGAGAAGACAGCAATCTAAGAGTACCCAACCCCGTCCTCTACATACCCGCACTTTCGTTCCTGATGATGGAGCAGGCGGAGGGTCAGACTCTCCGTGAAATCTTCGAGAGTCGAAGCGATCCAGAATCCTACGTGAAGGGCGCAGCTAGATGGCTCGCAAGACTACACAACAGCAGCATTCGACTGGACGGCGAGTTCTCCCGGGACGATGAAATCGTAGCCTCTCACAGATACTTGAGGGCCGGATCATGGCTGTTTCCAACTCTAAAATCGGAGATACAGGTGGTCTCAGACCAGCTAATCGACGCCCAGAAATCCCTCCAGCCCCCCGCGCGGAAACCCATTCATGGAGACTACCATCCAAGGAACATCATCGTCTCTCCAAATCTGACGACCGTAATAGACTTCGAGGAAGCTCGGATGGGTGATCCTGCCTTTGACGTCGGCTATTTCGTAGCTCAGACCAAGATGACCCATGGAGTGGGAGGCGCCGCTGTCCAAGCCGTTGAAGCATTCATCCAAGAGTATCAAGAAAACCAGCCGAACATAGACCGGGATCTTGTGCACCGAGCAGCAGTGTTCGAAGCGCAGACGTATCTTCAGAGAATCTACCACACCTACTACCTACTCGCCCTGAGGCCAGACTTTGATCTGATCTCAGAATGGCTGAACGAGTGCAAGAGCTGCCTTCGTAGAGCACAGAGCAGTCGCCTGGAAACGGGGAGGCGCAACCAGTGACTTCCTCAACACTTGGAAACCCGAGAGGGTCCGTGTTCAGATTCTCAGCCCGCACAACTCGTAACCGGCGAATTATTGGAAGGGCTCTGACAATCATAGTCATCTGCCTAGCCATAATACCTCTCGTACAGCAGACCAAGATTCTCTCCCCTCCTAGTAGCCCCGCCGGTTTCACCACCGGAGACGAATGGCAATCGGGGATGCTAACAAGCTCCATTCTTGCTCCGGTAGCCCAGCCTCCCACTGCAGTCCTCACTTTCAGCCCCTCCAGCCCAGCAGCTGGATACCCGGTTACTCTGAATGCCACGTCTAGCGGTGGAACTGCACCCTACACCTTCGCATGGACTTTCGGTGATGGGATAAACGGGACTGGCAACCCGGCCATTCACACGTTTGCAAGTGGAGGTTCGTATAATGTGACGGTGGCAATCAGGGATAGCACAGGGGCCATCATCCGGACCTACAAGATCATCAATGTCAAATACGACGTGCCTCCCGTGCCGCAGTTTACCTGGACACCTGCAGTAGTCTTCGCTGGAGAAACAGTGTTCTTCGACGGCTCCACTAGCTCTGACCCCGACGGTGTAATCGTAGCCCATGTATGGCAGCTCGGAGAAGGAGCCCCCCAGACAGGGATCGGCGTTCTTCACACCTACTCCTCCCTCGGACTATACCAGGTCAGTCTCTCGGTGACAGACGACAGCGGAGTCACCGTGGTCAAGCCCGTAGCAGTCTGGGTCCATCCCGCGTTGGCCCTAACCGCCTCGTCCAACGCAACCCAAGGACTCGCCCCGGTAGGCCTCTCGTTCAGCACACAGGTTTCAGGCGGACAATCTCCGTACACTTTCTCGTGGGACTTTGGCGACGGACTTACGTCTGCCCGTCCAAACCCGATCCACAACTATACGATTCCCCGCGTTTATCGAGTTGAGGTGACGGTGACCGACTCGCTAGGTCACACTGCCTCGCAAGTCATGAACATAACAGTCATCGCTCGGCCAATCGAACTCAGCTTCCTCGGACTCTCAGAAACTACCCTCAAAGTCGGAGGCTTTCTCACGGCAATGAGTGCGTTCCCACTGATGATCTTCATGATCGTACGCCGTCGGAAATAGTGGCGGCGGAGATTCTTGAGACAATCAGGCTTCACCGTGACGGGCCAGACCGGGACCGCTAAGAGAGTCTCTGGCCGTTCGTACAAGCCAGACCATGTCTACGGCTGTAGACACCAGGGAGACAAGTCGAAGTGGGAGCCAGATTCAAGGTTCTAGTTCTGGGGCTCTGCCTCGTGTTCGGAATCCTGATAGCTTGCTTTGCGGTGTCGACGAATCACGATAGGAGAAGCTATCCAGCTGTCCAGGCCACACCACCCAGCCAGGCCCCTTTCGACTACATAGTCGTCATCGCCATGAACAACGCTAGCGCAAAAGAGGTGTACGGGTCGTCGGCTGCGCCATACATCAACTCTTTAGCAAACGCCTACGGGTATGCCACTGCCTATTCCAATGTCGAAGCTGCTGTCAGTGATCCCAACTATCTTGCCCTCATCGGCGCCAGTACTTTTGGTCTGACAGCCGACTGCTACCCGACCCAGTGCCCGGTCAGCGCTGTGAACATTGTTGATCGTATAGAAGGAGCGGGACTGACCTGGAAGGCCTGGGCTGAAGACTATCCCGTGTCCCAGGGGTGCAACCTCTCACCGTCCAACGCCCAGTACAACTCAAAACACTTCCCCTTCATCTACTTCCAAAACATCGTCAACGATCCTGCGAGATGCGACAACCTGCTCAGGGCAAACTCGGTGGTCACTTCCAGCATTGAGACAGATGATCTGTTCCTCAAATCCCTCGGTTCCACCTCCTCGGCGGCGAATTACAACTGGCTCACGCCCAACCAGTGCGACGACATACACGACTGCTCCCTATCGACAGGTGACAAGTATCTCTCACAGCTCGTCCCGAAAATACTGAGCAGCACCGTCTTCGCAACCCAGAACGCAGCACTCTTCATCACATTCGCCGAGTCCAGCGGCTCATCCGTCGGCAACGTCCCAGCCATCTGGGCAGGACCCATTGCCAAGACAAAATTCCAATCATCGAAATCATACAACCACTACTCCGTACTCACCACCCTCGAAACCGCATGGGGCCTCTCGCCCCTAACCTCAAAAGACGGCTCCGCATCCGCCATGACCGAATTCTTCAAAAACCTAGCACCACAAACAAGTCTCTCATACGCCCCAACTCGCCCGGTGGTGGGCGACTCGATCAGTTTCAACTCCACCGCCACAGGCGGAACCTCCCCGTACAAGTTTAGCTGGAACTTCGGCGATTCTGCGAGCAACGTGCCTGGAGGGACCGGCCTTCCTAACACCATGACTCACACGTACACCAGGGCCGGAACCTATACCGTGACAGTGAACGCTACTGATACAAACGGCAAGATTGGCTCGGCATCAGCTACGGTCACTGTTGCCGCTCCTCTAGCCGTGACGGTCAGTGGTGCCTCCTCTGGTATCATTGGAACTAGTGTCAGCTTTTCGGCCGCGACCTCAGGCGGCACTTCTCCCTACTCGTTCTCTTGGAACTTTGGCGACGGAACCAGCCTCGCTACCGGCAGCACGGCCTCCCACAAATACGCTGTCGCTGGAGCCTATACCGTACGAGTGAACGCTACCGACGCCAAAGGGAGACTCGCGTCAGCATCTGCGAGCATCACCATTAATGCTCCCCCCTTGACTGTCGCCGTCACTGCCTCTGGTTCAAGCGAGGTTGGCGTGGCAGTCAACCTCACAGCGACAGCTTCCGGTGGAACACAACCATACGTTTCATTCGTCTGGGACTTCGGTGACGGCTCTACCGGCTCAGGTAACTCGGCCGCGCACGTCTATACGGCGTCCGGGACATACAGTGTAACAGTCACAGTGAAGGACTCGGCAGGAATTACCGCGACCTCGGCATCATATTCCGTTGCCGTGTCTGCTAGATTACAAGTCTCTTCGGTCCATGCCGTTCCCAACCCATCTGAGGTCGGTTATTCCATCAGTCTTTCGGCGACGACCTCGGGCGGCGTGTCTCCAGTCTCGTGCAACTGGAACTTCGGCGACGGCTCTCCATCCTCCTCCGGGTGCTCGATCACGCACGTCTACGCTAATGCCGCGAACTACACCGCGACAGTGACTGCAACAGACAATCTGGGCGTGACCGCGACAAACAGCATCATCATAACCGTCAGCCCCAAGCTGACAGTGGCTGTTAGCACCAGTACGCCTAACCCTGTAGTTGGACAGAGCCTCACCTTCACCGCCACGACCGGCAACGGCGTTGGCGTGGCCACGTGCAGCTGGAACTTTGGCGATGGATCCACGGGCAGCGGATGCTCCAAAACCCACGCATACAACACTCAGGGAACTTTCACGGCCAAGGTCACAGCAACCGACGCTCTTTCTGTCACGGCTACCGCGTCGGTTACCGTCAATATTGTATCAACGCTCGGTGTGAGCCTAAATGCCAGTCCGAACCCGACCGAACCCACCATCAATCCCACCTTCACGGCTACAGCTGCTGGTGGAACGCCTGCTTACACGTCATACAGCTGGACTTTTGGTGATGGCACGACCGCGACTACGTCCGCAGCCACTACGATCCACACTTACAATTCGACTGGAACATTCAGCGTAACCGTAACAGTCGCCGATTCGGCTGGCAAGACAGCGACATCTAGCGTCTCAGTAACTGTCAATGCGAGGTTGACCGTAACCGCGGTCGCTACTCCTAATCCAACCGAGGTTAGCGTTGCGGTCGGCTCTACAGCGCCCACTACAGGCGGTCTTGGAACACCGACTTGCAAGTGGACCTTTGGAGATAGCGGTACCGCTAACACATGTTCTGCAAGCCACACCTACACTGGTGCCGGAACATTCACAGCCATTGTCACCGCGACTGATGCTCTGGGCGTGACCGCGACGAACAACACGACCATAACCGTCAGCCCCAAGCTGACAGTGACCATGACCACCAGTACGTCTAACCCTGTAGTTGGACAGAGCCTCACCCTCACCGCCACTCCCTCTGGTGGTGTGGGCACTGCGACTTGCACCTGGAACTTTGGTGATAACACTACTGGTTCTGGCTGCTCGACTATCCACACTTACACCACTAGCGGGACGTTCACCGCCACGGTCACTGCCACGGACATTCTCACCGTCAATGCTACCACGTCGGTTACCTTCAATGTTGGATCGGCCCTTGCTGTGATTCTGGTCATCAGTGCGAATCCGACGGAGCTTGCAGTCAGCACGACCTTCACTGCCAGGGCCACGGGAGGATCGCCCCCATACGCTTCGTACAACTGGACCTTTGGCGACGGCACGACCGCAACAACCACAACCGCCACTACCAATCACACCTACAACGCAACAGGAACATTTAGCGCAATGGTAACAGTCACCGACTCAACCAGCGTGACTGCAGGGTCGACCGCAGTTTCGGTAGCGGTCAATCCTAGATTGAGTGTTACGGCTGTTGCCGGTCCAAACCCGACCGAGGTGAGCAAGGCGATGAGCTTTACCATTATGCCTGCAGATGGTGCTGGTACTGTCACTTGTAGCTGGGCTTTTGGTGATACCACTACTGGCACTGGCTGCTCGACGACTCACACGTATGCTGCCACTGGTTCGTTCACTGCCAACGTTACAGCAATCGATGGTCTTGGTGTGACCGCGACCAGTAGTGTCTCACTTACCGTCAATGCGAAGTTGACTGTTACAGTTGCAGCCAGTCCAAATCCAGCCGAGGTTGGCTCGACCATCGGCTTTACCGCACATACAACAAGTGGAGTTGGTGCAGCGACTTGCAACTGGACTTTTGGTGACGGAGCCACGGGCACCGGATGCACCACGACCCACACCTACGCCAGCCAAGGAACGTTCACTGCAAGCGTTACTGCCACTGATACTGTCAACGTGACAGCGACCACCAACATCTCTGTAACAGTCAATGCGAAGCTTGCCGTTACGGCTGTTACTAGTCCGAGGCCTACTGAGGTCGGGACAGCAGTGAGCTTTACTAGTACACCTGCCGGTGGTGTTGGTACTGTCACTTGCAGCTGGGCTTTTGGTGATACCACTACTGGCGCTGGCTGCTCGACGACCCACGCTTACGCCAATACCGGAACGTTCAATGCGACTGTCACCGCCACCGATAGTCTCGGCGTGAACGCGACCGCTAGTATCACGGTAGCCGTCAATGCGAAGCTTGCCGTTACGGCCAATGCCAGTCCTAATCTGACAGAGGTTGGTGTTCTGGTCGACTTTATCGCTCCTACAACCGGTGGTGTTGGTACGGCGACCTGCAGCTGGAACTTTGGTGATGGTAGCGCGGCTAACACATGTTCTGCAAGCCACACCTACACCCGTGCAGGACGCTTCAATGCCACCGTCACCGCCACTGATACTCTCAGCGTATCCGTCCTAGTCAGTGTGTCAGTAGCTGTCCACAACAGGTTGACTCTGACTGCGACCGCTGGGCCGAATCCGACTGACGCAGGTGTCCGAGTAGGCGTTGCTCCTGTATCGACCGGGGGTGTCGGGGCCATCTCCTGCAGTTGGGACTTCGGCGACACGGCTAGCGCGACAGGATGCACAACAAGTCATACTTACACTAATACCGGAACGTTCACTGCCACTGTCACTGCGACTGATGAGGTCGGTGTCACTACAACAGCCAGCGTTACGATAACTGTGAATCCTCTGCCTAGTGTTGACTTCAACTTTGAGCAGGCTAAGCCCATGGCCGGCGAGCCCGTGAATTTCACTTCAATAACAACAGGCGGTTCGGGCCCATTCAGCTTCAGCTGGAACTATGGCGACAGTCGCTTAGGGTTAGGAAATCCTGTTAGCCACTCATATGCTGCTGGAACGTTCAACGTGACCGTCACTGTAGCCGATGCGGTGGGCGAGACCGCAGCTGTGACTCACTCCGTGGCGGTAACGCAGAGTCTCGCCGTTAGCATCGCTTCTATCGCTCCATCTCTCTCGGAGATCGAAGTGTCGACCAGTTTCGTTGCCACCGCAACAGGCGGTACGCCGACTTACACGTTCAACTGGGACTTTGGAGATGGAGGGCCAGCTGTCTCGGACAGCCTTGCGACCCACACGTACACTGCTGCTGGAACATACGCTGTGACAATTAGCTCGACTGATTCTGCAAATCACACGACAACATCCACACAAGCCCTAGTGGTCAATTCAAGACTCGCAGTCACCGCCGTGGCCAGTCTTAACCCGGCCGATGCAGGAGTTCCTGTAAGCTTCGCGCAAATATCCACCGGTGGGGTTGGTAGCCTGGTCTGCAACTGGAGCTTTGGCGACGGCTGGTCAGCAAACAACTGCAACACAGTCCACACATACGCTACGACAGGTTCATTCACCGTCCGTCTTACTACAACCGATATTCTGAGTGTATCAGCATCGGCCTCCCTATCTATCAGCGTCACCGTAGCACCTACTGTCAACTTCACTTCCAGCCCTGCTACTCCATCGACCGGTCAGTCTGTGACCTTCACTGCGACGACGAGCGGCGGTGCGGGTCCCTTCACGTTTAGCTGGAACTATGGCGATGGTTCTCCAGATGACGACGGCAGCCTGGCCACCCACACATACGCAGCTCCTGGAGTCTTCATGGTCAGTCTGACGACCAAAGACGCTAACGGGGCCAGCATGGTTACAACCCTGTTCGTAAGCGTGGCGGAGAATAGGCCCCCAGTCTTTTCCAACCAGACAGGCTTCCAGGCATTGAGTGTCGGCCAGTCTTTGACGTTCGCTGTGGGGGCGTCCGATCCGGAAGGGGGTTCTGTGTCCATTGTTGCACATAACCTTCCAACGGGAGCAAGCTTCGACCCGATCACAGGAGAGTTCGCTTGGACGCCGTCATCAGACGAGACAGGAAACTATTCTATCACGTTCACTGCTATGGACGCTGGTACTCCTCCAATGGAGGCTAGTCAGACAATAATCATACAGGTTAGACCGGGTCCCGGTCAAATTTGCCTGACCTGCTACCGGACCCTCGGTCTGCCCTTGGACGATGGGGTTGTTGCGAGCTTGGGTTTCCTGGGCCTGATATCTGCGCTGGTTGCTACAGTCTACGTCGGCATGAGGAGCAGGGGGGAGTCAGACTTAGCGGACTCCGCGACCAACTACGTCTCTCGCAAGAGTGCTCGCGGGGACAGCCTTCCCGGCCAAGGTCAATTCGTTGAGTGGATGGAGGACGCATCTTCTTGAGACAGGACGCGACGAAGCCGGAAGAGAAGAGCCGGGGTGTTGAGCGAGAGGAAAGGCCCAGAGAACGTTTGATGTTGCGTATCGCAAGGGCGATCATAATTCTGCAGTGGGTTGCAATTATCTCGCTGCTGAACTATGTCACATTCGTGAGCCAGGCGAACCCGGCTCTGAAGACGTCGCTCGTAGCCAGGTATGGGTTCCTCTCAATCCTGCTGGACCCACTGGTGGTTCTCAGCATCAGCGTTATGGGAGTCGGCATCATCTCGTTGATGGTTCTATCAAAGCCAAAGGGTACCCTGCGCAAGCTGTTTTCCTACCTCCGACCACACTGGCCCTATGTCCTGGCGATCGGAATCGCCATGGCAGCTAGTGACGCTCTGAACTTGGCACAGCCCTGGATCATCGGTTTTCTCCTGTTCGGGAATGTTATCGCACTTCGCAACATAGCATTCTTACCCACCGTGATAGCTATGCTCGGTGGAGCCTTCTTCGCAAAGCAGATACTTGATTTTGTCGACCAGTATCTTACGGAAATTCTCGCCTCAAAGACTGTTCATGGACTACGGACACAGGTCTACCAGCACATACAGCATCTTCCAGTACAATTCCTAGACCACAGCCGTTCTGGTGAACTCATCTCCAGAGTCATGAGCGATACAAACGAGATCGAGAGCGTTCTGACCTCAGACCTCAGCGCTCTCGGCGCGAATTTCGGCATGGTGGCCGGAGCATCCGTCCTTCTCTTCTACGCGAGCCCGAGGATTGCCCTCACGGTCGTTCCGTTCATAATTGGCATGGTCATTGTCGTGAACTTGTTCAAACGGAGGATCAAAAGAGCGTCGAGGAGAATCAGAGAGGCTGTAGGCGACCTTTCAGCGAGAGCCTATGAAGTGATGAGCAACCTACGAATAGTAAAGAGTTTTACAATGGAAGAGGAAGAAGCTAAAGGTTTTCGCAACAAATCTCTGGCAATTGTAAAATCCAACATTGGCCTGGCCAAGCTAAGCTCGGTATACGGATCCGCCGTGGACGCAGTTACGACCTTGGCGCTCCTGACCCTCATCGTCGTGGCAGTTCCAGATGTGCTGAATGGAGCCTTGACACTGGGAGCACTCGTCGCCTTTCTCGGACTACTCGACAAGATGTTCTCACCTCTAATATCGCTGAGCAAATCAAACTTCAAATTCCAGAAAGCCACGGCTGCGGGGGATAGAATCTTCGAAATCATAGAGACGAAGCCTGAAGTCCTCGATGTGCCGGGAGCATATGCCCCGCCCGAGATACTGGGACGAATAGAATTCGACGGAGTCTCATTCAAGTACGAACGGAACCAGACCGTCCTGGACAATTTCAGCTTGACGATCAACCCTGGTGAGACCATCGCAATAGTCGGTCCCAGCGGGGCCGGAAAATCGACCATTGTCCACCTCCTCTTGCGCTTCTACGATCCGGACGCGGGAGCCATCCGGATCGACGGCTATCCCATCAACGCGCTGAAACTGTCCTACTTGAGAAAGAACATTGGACTCGTCATTCAGGACCCGATCCTGTTCTCCGGCAGCGTACGCGACAACATAGCCTACGGCAAGCCCGGGGCAGGCCAAGAAGAGATCATCCAGGCAGCAAAAGCGGCCAACGCACACGAGTTCATACTCACTCTCCCCCAGGGGTATGAAACGGAGATTGGCGAACGGGGCGTTACTCTCTCAGTAGGCGAGAGACAGCGCGTCTCCATCGCCCGAGCACTCATCAAGGATCCCAAGATCCTGATTATGGACGAGGCAACCTCGAACGTTGATTCCAAGTCTGAAGCACTAATTCAAGAAGCAATGGGACGAATGTCGGGAGAACGAACCACAATCGTCATCGGCCACAGACTCTCGACGGTAATGGATGCGGACAGAATAGTCGTCCTCGAAGAGGGGGGGATCGCAGAGATCGGTACACACCGCGGTCTGCTGCAGCGCCAAGGAGCCTACACACAGCTATACCAGAACCAGCTACAGGCCCAGACACAGGTTATCCCTTCACAATTCCGCGGATACAAGTATCTGAAGAAAGAGGAGAAACCGTGACAGCCGTTTACACACGCGCAATGGAAGGAGAGAACTTCCGTCGAGACGGGCGCAGATCATCCCGTCAAGTAGTCATGGGTATGTCAAGAATGAAACGAGAAACGATGAGGTACAACCATCCATGAAGCTGAGAAGCTTCAGGGTCCAGAACTACAGGTGCATAGACGACTCCGGCGAAGCACCTGTCGAACACATCAAAGCCCTAGTGGGAAAGAACGAGAGCGGAAAAACAACCATCCTGAAGGCTCTGCACAAATTCAACCCGGCCACTCCTGAGCCCTTCAATGGACTCAAAGAGTTCCCGCGAAGGCGATTCCACGAGTACGAGGACAAAGCCACAGTGGTCGAACTGAAATTCTCACTAGACCATGAGGAGAGGGAAGTGCTCTCTCAGATCGACCCGCGCCTTGAGGAAGTGTCCGGTGCATCAGTCACAAGAGACTACGCCGGACGGTACGCTGTCGAGATACTGCCCGACATACAAACTCCACCCCCAAACCTGAAAGGAGTCTTTCCCCTCCTCATCCAGCTCCGAGGCGCAATAGACAGGCTCGATGATACGACCCAAGGACGAGAGGGAGGAGTTCGCTGGAAGCTCCTCGATGCTCTGAGCAGAGTGGGAACAGGCATTGCAGAGGAGACAGACCTTTCCAATGCATCCCCCTCCAGAGAAGCCTTCATCAGACAGCTCCAGGAAATCCAGGTTCTCCTAGAGAAGAGCATCGATGAGGGATCGAAGAAGGCCATCCGAGACATCGTACGGCTTATACTGAACACGATCGACTGGCCGAGCATCGACACCCGGATCAACAAATACATCGTCGAAAAACTTCCGGTCTTCGTCTACTTCGAAAACTATGCGATCCTCTCCGGCAGAATCCACCTCCCATCCTTCGTCGAACGGTTTAGGGCAGGCGAACTCAGCCCAGAAGAAAACACTGCGAGCATGCTGCTATCATTCCTAAAACTGGACCCAGAGAGGCTGGTCAAGCTGGGAACACGCGATGGCAAATCGTCACAGGAGATGCAGGAAGCCTTCGATACCAGAGCACTCATGGTTGACAGAGCAGCCCTATCCGTCTCTGGTCTCCTGGCCGACATCTGGCAGCAGAGGAAGGCCCGCCTCGACCTCGCGATAGACGGCGATTATCTTAGACTCTGGGTAGCAGACGCCACCGACGGTTCCAGAGTCGAGCTAGAACAGAGCAGCAAAGGATTCCAGTGGTTCCTATCCTTCTACATCGTATTCATGACAGAAACCCTCCAAGGAAAAGACACCGTGCTCCTCCTAGACGAGCCTGGGCTACACCTCCACGCCGCCGCGCAACAAGACCTCCTCAGAGTCCTGGCCAAGCTGTCCGAGAAGAACCAGGTCATCTACTCGACGCACTCCCCCTTCATGATCAACCTAGACGCCATCGACACTATCAGCGTTCTGGCAGAGACACCGCGAGGCACAAAGATCTCCGAGCCCGCCAAGACGACAGACAAGACAGCCCTGTTCCCGCTCCAGGCCGCCTTGGGCTATGCCCTCGCGCGCGGCTTGTACACTGGACAGTACAGCCTGCTAGTGGAAAACATTACCGACATGTGGATACTCTCTACAATCTCGCAGCATTTCAGGGAATCAGGCCACGGATACATAGCCGATGACATTGTAATCACTCCCTCTGGCGGGGGCCAGAAATCCGCTCTATTTGCCACGATGCTCACCGGACAGAACACGGGCGTATCAGTGCTGCTAGACTCGGATGTCGAAGGGATCAGCGTCAAGAAACAGCTGGTTGAGAGCCCGTTAGCAAGAGAAACAAACGTACTCTTCGTGAATGATGCTACCCAGGAACCAGGACGCGTGATGGAGCTGGAGGACCTCCTGCCCTCTAGCCTCTATCTCAGGTTCGTAAACGATGCATATTCCGGAGAGCTGGGCAAGAACCGGCTAGGTAACGAGACCCTCGCAAAAGATGTACAGGTCCGGAGATACGTGGAGGCAGAGCTGGGGAAGAGAGGAGTTAGCTTCTCAAGATTCCGTGTGGCCAGGCAGATCATGAACGACTTCCCGAACGTTACGTTCAGCCAGCTCCCCACGGACTTTGTCCAGAGCATGGAACGCTTGTTCTCCTACATCAACAGAATCAAGCCAGAACACACTGCACAGCCAATCATAGCAAGGTCTCCACGCCATTCTCCCTTGAGAGCAATCTTCTCCAGAAGCCGGTCATAAGCCACTACGAAGCCCAACCGACAATGAATCAGGATAGAACGGTGTCGCTGATCGACTGATCACATCCAGAGTCTCGGAAACCCGCAAATGGAAAACTCTCAGACACTAACGATCGAGCAAGACCACAAGGGCAACTCTTGCCCTCTATGCAACATTCCCGACCAGGAGGTTCTGGCTGAGTTTCCGAGATGGAGGCTGGCCCGGACCAAGACCATGAAACGACACAGAGAGCGGCTCATGCTCTACCACAAAGAACATGTAAAGACTCTAGACGAGCAGTCTATCGGAGAGGCTTACATGCTACTCTTGACGATTGGACGCAAATATTTCACCCATGCAGACCAGTGGGCTGTCTTCGAACCAGTCTACGCCACCGTCCCGGAACACTGGCACCGAGTCGCGTCGGACCTAGACGAGAACACCGAGGATTATGAACAGATTCTGAAGACGCCCCGGATGATCATAGGAAACCATGAGGGAACCATCTCCAGAGTATTCCCAATCCAAGAGACGCCCGAGTCGCCAGACAGAGATCAGTGAGCATTATCTATCCTCTGGATCTGACGGGAGAGGTCCAGATCATCCCGAAACTTGAGTATCGTCCTTGCGAAAGTGGTACGGGAACGGCACACGATTATCTTACGAAAAAGAGGGTTGAGCTGCCTTCGCGACTCCATGAGGCTTAGGCAGCTGCTGTTGGCGGACAGTGGGTTGAACGGGCATCGAGCGCAGCCGTGGCGTTAGCCGATGCTTGGTCTGGGAGGGTGCCTGGATGGGCCGCGAAGGCCGCTGTACACCCTAGCGTGGAAGGTGGCCCGGTTGCATGATGTGCGTGATCGGAGGCCGCACCTGCTACTGATGCTACAAGAGGCGAGGCTGTCAGAAGCATTGAGGCTGCAAGCAAAGCCAGTATCAGAGGTTTCATGTGTTCTCACTATTGTCCCGTCGTTGAGAAGATAAAAGTCAAGGATTTTGAACGGCGGAACGAGGATTTCCAGAGATAGAAGCTTACTGCCGGGGTTATCGGTTGGTTCTGTCAGCTTCTTTGTTAACTGGAGTTTGGAGTTGTCTCCCTTCGACTCGGCGTCGTTCTATGAGCCGGAGGTCATCAAACCAAGCGATAGTCGAGGTCCTCGGATGAGTCGATACTACGTTTTCGGTCTGAGCTTGACCTCGCTTCCCTCGACCTTGACTTCATAGACGGGTTCAGGTCTCGCGGCCGGGCCCCTCTTCACTTGGCCAGTCGTCACATCGAAACGAGATCCGTGCAATGGACACTCCACCTCGTGACTATCTAATCTGCCCTTGTCCAGCGGACCCCCCACATGCGTACAGACGTTCCCGATTGCATAGAACTTGCCCTTCACATTCGCAAGGAGAACCTGCTGTCCCCCTAGCATTACCTTCTTCATACCGCCTTCAGGAACCTCCGCAGTCGAAGCTACTCTGACGAAGTCAGCCATAGTTGCTCTCTCTGCGTGAGATGGTGCTGATGAGTATTAGCTTTTGTTCGATAGATGGCTCATCGGCTGGAAGACATGCGGAATCTGAGCTGGGCGCATAAGCCAGAGAGTGTTAGCCCTTGTTTGCTGGGTAGCTGAGGCGTTTTCCCTTCCAGATGTCGCTGTCTCCCCAGAGCCCAAGCCGCCAGGCGTTGAACTCTACAATCTGAGAATGGTCAACGAACAGGTTCACATCCTTTCCGAATGTTTTCAGGTACCATTTGAACACCGGCGGGTCCGATGCTTCGAACATCCAAGTGTGATAGCCGAACTTATCCACGAGCTTCTTGACAACGTCCTTGCGCCATCGCGTCGGAGGAAGGTCTTCTGTGATTCCCTCCGATTCGAGCATGAGGATGCTGGCGCCTGCGTTTAAGTGCGCAGTGGTCTCTTTGGCGACATCCGCGAAGCTTCTCATCTTAGTCTTGTAGCCGACAATGTGAGTTCCTGCGCCTGCACCTATCATCATTGAAACCTCAGGCTTTGCCTTCATGCCCAGCTTCTGGACCTGTTTGACAATGGCGACTTTGTCCTCCAGCTTGATCGAGGCTAGGCCGCTGGAGACCTCTACCAGGTCAAACTCAAGGCTCGTGCACTCTTCTAGATACCTATCGACAGCATCTGGTCCTTGGACGATGACTCGTTCGACGAATCCTCCGGTCGAGACGTAGACGTTGTGTTGATGGCACAGCTCGATT
>WNEL01000495.1_pt1 | contig 16212 bp, 14 predicted proteins | sample 5399991 | NCBI WGS metagenome assembly WNEL01 (sample SAMN13153325, study PRJNA577476) | soil metagenome | isolation source: 20 cm grassland meadow soil pre-rain plot 2 | place: USA:California | collected 2015-09-08
GCCAGAAGCGCAGCCCGCCGGGGAAATGCTTCTTGTGGAACTCGAGGTACGCGTAGTCCCCCGGATAGCCGTGCGCGCGGCTCCAGACCTGGAGCGTGGTCTTCGGGTCGCGGAAGAACGCGACCGCCGTCCCGCTGCCGCCGCGCGACGCGACCCGATACGACGCGTAGGGCGAGCGAGCCTCGGTCCCAGGCACCGACGTGGCGGGCTCGTCGCGTCCCGCCTTGAACGGCACGAAGTCGCGGTAGAGAAAGACGGGATCGCCGGCCGATACGAGGTGCGCGTCCGCCACGAAGTACTCGAGCCCGTGCCTGGCGAGCAATTCCTCGATGCCGGGCCTGACCCTCCGGACGCGGCCACTGTCGCGCCCGGTCGGCGGGGTCCACTCGTAGCGCGGCCGATACGCGCACTCCGGGAGCCAGATGCCGCGGGGCGCCTGGCCGAAGTGGCGGCGGTGCGTTTCGACGGCGGTGCGGAGCTGGAGGTGGATCGACTCGTCGCGGCCGAGGAGCGGGAGGTAGCCGTGGGTCGCGGCACAGGTGATCATCTCGACGTGGCCGCCGCGCTGGAGCTCGGCGAAGGTGCCGGGGATGTCGCCGCCGATCCGGCGGTGCATCTCCCACATGCGCTCGTAGAACTCTTCCCAGAAGGACGCGAGCCGCACGATCTCCTTGTTGCCGCCGCCCTCGAAGTGCGCGCGCGATTCCACGCAGGCGCGCCGGACGTTCTCGTAGTAAAAAGAGAGCTCCTTCTGGAACTCCGGCGAGGCGAGCTGCTCGGTGAGGATCGGGGAGAGGTTGATCGTCCACTTGGGCGAGATGCCGTCGGCGACCAGGCGGTGGGCGGTCTCGAGCAGGGGGAGGTAGCACTCGAACGCGGCCTCGCAGAGCCAGTCGCTGCCGTGAGGCCACCGTCCGTGATTGAGCACCATCGGGAGGTGGGTGTGCAAGACCAGGGCGAAGGCCGAGCCCATAGGTGGTTAATTGGAGCGTATGAACGTGCTGGGCGCAAGCGTTCTTGAAGATACGGTCACCTTCGCCGTCTGGGCGCCCCGGTGTCGGTCGGTGGACGTGGCGGTCGAGGGCCGGCGCCCCCAGTCGATGACGCGGGGGGCGGACGACGTCTTCACCCTGACCCTGACGGACGTGGCGCCGGGCACGCGGTACAGGTACCGGCTGGACGGCGAGCAGCACCGTCCCGACCCGACCGCGCGCTGGCAGCCAGAGGGCGTGCACGGAGCCTCGGCCGTGGTGGACCCCCAGCGCTTCCTCTGGACCGATGCAGACTTCCGCGGCCACGCGCCCGGTGATCTGGTCATCTATCAGCTGCACGTGGGCACGTTCACGGCGGCCGGAACGTTCGAGGCCGTCATCCAGCATCTTCCCGCGCTCGTCGACCTGGGGGTGACCGCCGTCCAGCTCATGCCCGTCGCGGAGTTCCCGGGCTCGCGCAACTGGGGTTACGACGGCGTCCATCTCTACGCGCCCCAATCCACCTATGGAGGCCCGCGCGGGCTGCGCCGTCTGGTCGACGCGTGTCACGCGGCCGCGCTCTCGGTCCTCCTCGACGTCGTCTACAATCACTTCGGGCCCGAGGGGAATTACCTGGCGGAGTACGGGCCGTACTTCACCGACCGGTACAAGACGCCGTGGGGCCCGGCCGTGAACCTCGACGGCGAGGGGAGCGCGGGCGTTCGACGTCACGTCGTCGAGAACGGGCGCGCGTGGGTGCGCGAGTTCCACATCGACGGCTTCCGCCTGGACGCGATCCACGCGATTCACGACGCGAGCCCGGTGCACATCCTGACCGAGTTCGCCGAGGCCGTCCGCGAGGAGGGCGCGCGCCGGCGGCGGCGGGTCCACGTGATCGCCGAGTCCCACGACAACGATCGACGGCTCGTCCTGCCGGTGGCGGAGGGTGGACTGGGGCTCGACGCCGTCTGGTCCGACGACTTCCACCACGCGCTCCACCACCGGCTCACCGGCGAGACCGCGGGCTACTACGCGGACTTCACGGGTGATCACCACCTGCCCCGCGCCATCGCCGAGGGCTTCGCGTTCCAGGGCGAGCCCTCGCAGTACTGGGGACGGCCGCGCGGGACGGCGAGCCGCGGCCTGCCTCCGGAGCGCTTCGTGATCTTCATCCAGAACCACGATCAGGTCGGCAACCGGGCCCGTGCCGCGCGCCTCAGCACGCTGGTGCCGTTCGGGGCGGTGAAGGTTGCGGCGGGGTTGCTCTTCGCCGCTCCCGCCGTCCCGCTCCTTTTCATGGGCGAGGAGTACGGCGAGACGGCGCCGTTCCATTTCTTCACGTCGTTCCTCGATCGGGAGCTGGCCGAGCGGGTGAGGCGTGGACGCCTCGAGGAGTTCAGTCGGTTCGGGTGGCAGGGGACGATCGCCGACCCGAACGCCCCGGCGACGTTCGTCGCCTCGCGGCTCAACCACGCCCTCGCCGGGGCGCCGCGCCACCGCGCGTTGCGCGAGTACTACCGACGCTGGCTCGCGCTGCGCCGGAGCCATCCCGCGCTCGGCGCGCGTGACAAGGAGGGGACGCACGTCGCCCTCGACGACGCCGTGCTCACGCTGACTCGCGCCACGCCGGCGGGCGACGAGATCCGCCTGATCGCGAATCTCGGCGCGGCGCCGCGCGCCTGGTCGCTGCCCGACACGGCGTGGCGCCTCGTGCTCGACAGCGACGCCCCGGTCTTCGGCGGCACGGGCGCCGCGACGCCGCTCGCCGCGTACCAGCTCTTGCTGTACGAGCGGCCCAAGTGACCGCCTCGCGAGGCCGGTCGCCCGCCCGAGCCCGGCCTACCTACGACCTCATCGATCAGATCCTGGCGCTCGACCCCGGCCGGCGCGGCATCGCGACGTTCTTCCGTCCGGGCGGCGCGCTCGCGGCCGCGCAAGCGCTCCGCCGCGCGCGGCGCGTGCTGGTCGTGACCGGCTTCGTCGTGAAACGCGACACACCCGAGACGGACGGACCACCGGGCGCCGCTGTGCTCGGGCGCGCCCTCCGGAGCCTCGGCGCTCGCGTGCGGTACGTCACGGACCACGTGAGCGCGCCCATCGTCGGCGCCGCGCTGGCCGCGCTCGGGGAGCCTCCGGAGATCCTCGTGTGCCCCGACGGCGAGGACGCAGCGCGCGCGCTGCTCGCCGCGGAGAGCCCGACGCATCTGGTCGCGATCGAGCGCCCGGGCCGGAATCGCGCCGGTGATTACCTGAGCATGCGCGGCGAGTCGGTCGCGGCGTGGAACGCGCCACTCGACGCCATGTTTATGGAGCCCTCGCGCCCGACCACCATCGGCATCGGGGACGGCGGCAACGAGATCGGCATGGGAGCCGCGCGCGCGGACCTCCGGCGGCTCGGGCCGCTCGCCACGCGGATCGCGTCGGTCGTGGGTGTCGATCACCTCGTCGTGGCCGGCGTGTCGAATTGGGGTGGGTACGGGGTCGTCGCGGCGCTCTCGCGCCTGGCCGAGCGGGACCTCCTCCACACGCCCGCGCTCGAGCGGCACCTGGTGGAGGCGTGCGTCGCCGCCGGGGCCTCCGACGGCGTCACCCGACGGCGTGAGGCCACGGTGGACGGGTTGCCCATCGAGGCCCACGCGGCGGTCGTCGAGCTGCTCCGGTGGGCCGCGCGTTCGGGTATCATACCGACATGAAAATCCACGACGAGTACCGTGCCAAGCATCCGAAGTCGGCGGCGCTCTGGGAGCGTGCCCGCGCGGCGATTCCGGGCGGGATCACGCACGACATCCGCCACCTGACGCCGTTCCCGATCTACGTCGAGCGTGCCCAGGGCTCCCGCAAGTGGGACGTCGATGGCCACGAGTACGTGGATTACTGGATGGGCCACGGCGCGCTCTTCCTCGGCCACTGCCACCCGGCCGTCGTCCGGGCGGTGCAGGAGCAGGTGGCGCGGTCCACCCACGTGGGCGCCTGCCACGAGCTCGAGGTGCGATGGGCCGAGCGCGTGAAGGAGCTCGTGCCGTGCGCCGAGCTCGTGCGGTTCACCATGTCGGGCACCGAGGCCACGCACCTCGCCATGCGCGTCGCGCGCGCGTACACCGGACGGTCCCGGATCGTGAAGCTCGCGGGCCACTTCCACGGCTGGCACGACGGCGCGGCCGCCGCCGTGAACCCGCCGTACGAGGTGCCCCTGTCGGCGGGCGTGCCTGGCGCGACGCTCGAGCAGCTCGTGATCTGCCCGCCCAATGACATCAAGGCGGTCGAGGTCGCGCTCGACCGCGGCGACGTCGCCGCGGTCATCCTCGAGCCCGCGGGTGGCCAGGCGGGGACCACACCGACGATCCCGGGCTACCTCCAGGAGCTCCGGGCGTTGACGACGCGCCACCGGGTCGTCCTCATCTTCGACGAGGTGATCACGGGCTTCCGCTACGCGCCCGGCGGGGCCCAGGCCTATTTCGGCGTGACGCCCGATCTCACCACGCTCGCGAAGATCGTGGCCGGTGGGCTCCCGGGCGGCGCCCTTTGCGGCAAGCGCGAGCTCATGGGTATGCTCGCCTTCCGCGGGGATCCCGACTGGGACCGGAGCCAGCGCGTGGCCCACGCCGGGACCTTCAACGCCAACCCGCTCTGCGCCACCGCGGGCATCGCCACGCTCGAGCTCTGCGCGGACGCCTCTCTCCAGGCGCGCGCGAACAAGCTGGGCGACGAGCTCCGGCGCGCCCTCGCCGACGTCATGAAACGCGTCGGCGCGCCCGGCACCTGCTACGGCGAGGCCTCGATCTACCACGTGTCGTTCGAGGGCAGGCCCGGCCTCGCCGGCCTCGACCGGCCGCGCAAGGGTGGCCTTTATCACCTGCTCCGGTGCGCCTTGCTGAACCACGGCGTGGACTGCTCGGCGAACCACGGCTGGGTCTCGGCCGTCCACACCGAGAAGGACCTCGAGCGGACGGTCCAGGGTTACGAGCAGGCGTTCCGGGCGATGGTCGCCGAGGGTGCCTTCAGGGGCGCATGACGCGGCGCCGCTCCGGCCGCACGGTCCTGGTCCTGAGCGCGCTCGCGCTCGGCGCCTGCGTCTATTACCCCAGCATCACGGAGATCGGCGGCATCCGCATCCAGCCGGCCAACGGGCGGCTCGTCCGGGACGGGGATCGGGCCGTGTTCTACGCCGAGCTCAACAACACCGGGAAGTTCGGCGACGTGCTCACGCGGATCGAGACGCCGGTCGCCGGGCGCGCGGAGCTCGTCGGGCCGTCGGGCACGCCGCTCGGCCAGCTCGAGGTGCCGGGCGGGGAGCTCGTCCGGTTCGAGCCGGACGGCCGGCGCATCGTGCTCTCGGCGCTCACGCGCGCGCTCCAGCCCGGCGAGGTCGTCATCGTCACGCTCGTCTTCGAGAAGAGCGGGGCGATCGGCGTCGTCGCGGCCGTCGAATAGACAGTCCCGCGCCCCTTTGTTATCCTGTCGCGTCTGGTGGGCAGGTAGCTCAGTTGGTAGAGCACAGGACTGAAAATCCTGGTGTCGGCGGTTCAATCCCGTCCCTGCCCACCATTCCAATCACTTCCGCGCAATCGTGCACTGGACGAAAAATCCTGGTGTTACCGGCTCCCTGCCAACCAGTTTTTCAGCCACTTGAGCAAACGCCCTCTCCGCGCTGAACTGAATTGTCACCGAAATTGTAACTGAGCGACGTATTCCGGGGAGCCCGATCTATCCCGTCCGCGCCCACGTCCTGTAGATGACGATCGGAGCGCCACGAGAGGACACCGCGAAAACGCCCCTGCAGCGGCGCGAACAGGTGTATAAGTGTGGACCGATGACGGCCGTCCGAAACGAAGGAAGCCAACAAGGGAGAGCGCCATGAACATGCTGTCGCGCCGACAATTCCTTCGGACGTCGGGGCCGATTGTGGGAGCCACGTTGGTGCCTTCGTCGGTCGTGCTAGGCCGAGCGCGCGCGGCCGGGAAGGAATTGATCCCCAGGAAACTGCCATTCCCTCCGAACGACGAGTTCGGCAGCTACGAGCCGACGATTACGCCGGACGCGAACACCATCTACTTTGCCCGCTTTGCGGCCAACGGCGACAAGCGGGTCCGGGGCACGACGACGGACATCTTCGTCACCCACCGGATCCGCCCCACCGGGGAGTGGCCGGGAACCGGCGCGGACTGGACGCCACCCGAGCGGCTGCCCGACACGGTCAACAGCGATTCCATCGACCAGGAGCCGCGGATCACTCCGGATGGAAACACGCTGTACTTTATGAGCAGACGCTCGGGGAACCCGGATATCTGGGTCACCCAGAAACAGCCCAACGGGGAGTGGACGCCAGCGCAGCCTCTGTCGTCCAACGTCAACTCGCCGGACATCGAACACTGCTTCATGCCGTTCAACCTCCCCGGCGAGCCCGAGACGTCCGTGTTCATCTCGGTCAGACCCCGAGAGGTGGGCGCACCGCCCACTCCGGCCCTGTACACCACCAGGATGGAAAAGGGCGTCTGGCAACCCACCAAGCGCTACGAAAGCAAGCTGCTCGACTCGATCTCTCAGAAGTGCCGCTTCAACGTCGTCTCTAGGGACGGGCTAGTGCTCGGCGTCGTCTCCGTCCACGACTTCGGAAAGTTCCACACGATGCTGTTCGTGCACTACGATCCGACGAGCAAGCAATGGAAGGGGCCGATCGTCGAGGCGCCATTCAATAACACGGCCATCGATGGCGCGTGCCCCATGTTCACCGCTGGCGGCGACAAGATGATTTGGTCGGCCGGCTACGATCGTGGGCCCGGGCCGGTTTCCACGGCCGGCGGCACCGGCGGGCGCTACGATCTCTTCTGGCTGAAGACCAGCGACATCGTCGCTTACTACAAGGCGAACGCAAGACTCAGCTAGGAGAGGCGGCCGCTGCTGCGTTTGGGCCTGGCGCTGGCCCTCGCCACGTGGGGGCTGACTGCGACCGGCGCGTCCGGCCACGCCATGCTCCAGCGCGCGGAGCCGGGCCCCGACAGCACGCTGAAGCGCGCTCCCGACGAGGTGAAGCTCTCCTTCACCGAGCGCCTGGAGCCCGCCTACAGTTCGGTTCGCATCCTGGACGACCGTGGCCAGCAGGTGGATCGCCGGGACAGCCGCGTCGACCGAGCGAACCGGGCGATCCTCCGCGCGACGCTGCCCCCGCTGCCGCCCGGTAGGTACAAGGTGCTCTGGCGAGTGCTCTCGATCGACGGCGACGTGACCGACGGCGGCTTCACGTTCCGGATCGAATGAGGATCCTGCTCCTCACCGCCCTGTCGGCTCACCTCGCCTCCTCGGTGCTCGTGGTGGGGACCTTCTTCATGCTCCTCCTGGCGGGCCCGTCTCGCGCGCCGACGGCGCGCCGGTGGGAGGGGGCGATGGTGGTGTGGGGACGTCTCCTCCTCCTGGTGGCGCTCGGCTCCGGCATCGTCTGGCTGCTCGTGCGCACGGCCCTCTTCGAGGGCCGCGCCCAGGCCGCGCTCGAGCCTCGCGCCGTCTTGCACGCTGTCCTCGACACGTGGCCTGGACTCATCTGGCTGGCCCGTCATGGCATCCTGGTGATCCTGGCGGCGTTTCTCGCAATTCGTTCGGATCTCACGGAGCGGCGTGACTGGATCGCCGCCCGCGTCGAGGCGCTGGCGCTCGGCGCGCTCGCGCTGGCCCTCATGAGCGCCTCCAGTCACGCCGCCGCCATCAGCCCCGGCACGGCGCTCACCGTGGCCATCGACGCCTGCCATCTTCTGGGCACCGGTGTCTGGCTCGGTGGCCTCGTGGCCCTTGGCGCACTATTGCGAGCCGCGAGCCGCGACGCGGATGCGGACGACCGCGCGCATGCGGTGATCACCGCCCGTCGGTTCTCCCGCGTCGCGCTGGTCGCCATGCTGGCGCTGATGGGCTCGGGAGTGCTGAACGCGTTGGCGCAGGTCGAGAACATCGCCGCCCTGGTCGGCACGCCACACGGCCGCCTGCTTCTCGCCAAGGTGGCTGTCCTGGTCCCCATCCTGGGTCTCGCCGCTGTGAACCGCAGACGCCTTCTTCCGGCGCTGCCTGGGCCTGAAGCGATGCGACGCCTCGTCGCCTTCGTCGGGGTCGAGGCCATGCTCGCCCTCGTCTTGCTCGTCCTGGCTGCCGCGATGACGCTGACGACGCCGGCCCGCCACGCGGAGCCCGTGTGGCCGTTACCCGTGCGCCTCTCGCTGGACACTCCGCTCGACGGGTCGGCGACGAGGTGGCGGGCGTTGCTCGCCAGCCAGCTGGCCGTGCTCGGCGCGGTGGCGTTGATCGCGTCATTTTTCTCGCTTCGCCGCCGCGCGCCACTGCTCGCCGGCGCGCTCGCCCTCGCCGCAGTCGCCGCGGCCGTTGGGCTTCCTCCGTTCGTGGTCGACGCCTATCCGACGACGTACCGGCGCCCGCTCCGGACGTATCACGCCACATCGATCGCCTCCGGCTCGGCCATCTACTGGGGGCAGTGCGCTGCCTGTCATCACGGGACGCCGGCTGACCTCCGCTCGGCGTCAACCTCGCGCCGTCATGCGGGCGAGCTCTTCTGGCTCGTCAGCCACGGCCGTCCCGAACGCGGCATGCCGGCCTTCGAGAACCGCCTCGAGGAAGCGCAGCGGTGGGACGTGATCAATTTCATCAGGGCGCTCGGCACCGCCGCAGGCTCGAAAAGCCTGGGAGCCCAGGTCCAGCTCGATGGCGCCTGGCTGATCGCCCCCGACTTCACCATCTTCGTCGGCCCGCTGGCCCCGGGGGCGCTGCGCGACTACCGAGGGCGGCGGATGGTCCTCCTGGTGCTGTATACCCTGCCTGGATCGCGGGCGCGCATCTCCGAGCTGGCCCGGAAGTACAACCTGCTGTCGACCCTCGGTGTCGAGATCATCGCCGTACCGATGCAGACCTCCGCGGATGCGATCAGGGAGCTCGGCGCGTCGCCACCTGTCCTGTTCCCGGTGGTAACCGACGGCAACGCCGCGATCATCGCCACCTACGGTATGTTCGCCTCGGGGCCGCACGCGGAACTCCTGATCGACCGTCAGGGCTACGTCCGCGCGATCTGGAGAGACGACACCGGAGAGATCCAGGTGCAGGTGGAGAGGCTCAACGAGGAAAAGAGCGTCCCGCCCTTCCCGGACGACCACGTCCATTGAGGAGATTCGGAGGGTATTGATCATGCGTGTGTGGCAGGTCGCCGTCGTGCTAAACCTCACGTTCGCCGTCGGCCTCGGTCTCGGCTACGCCGGCTGGGGCCGCCGCGCCGACGCGCTCGACCGCGAATTCGAAGCTGCTCGGGCACAGGTGGAGCGACTCGAGCGCGAGCGCCAGGCCTGCGCCGCGGGCGGGCGGGCTGGCGAGCAGCAATGGGACGGGCGCGGGGTCGTGAGAGCGATCTATCCGCACCTGGTGGTGGTCACGCACGAGGAGATCCGCGGGCTCCTGCCGGCGAGGACCACCGGCTTCCCGGCGGCGTCGCCACAGCTCGGTGACTCGGTCCGGGTGGGCGACCCCGTCCGATTTTCTCTACGGGGCACGCTCATTGACGATGCGGCGCTCGTCACCATCGAGCGGTGGTGACCTCGGCGCTTGCGGGGCGGCCAGCATTCCCGGCTCCAGCGGACAGTGTCCTTCGCCAAAACAGCGTCCGGCTCAGTTGACGACGACTCATGCTCTCGCGACCCGGCCAGGAACACTAGGAGATTGTAGGTAGTGGATCGAAGGCAGGGCGGTCGTCAGCACTTCCACGACGCTCTCGGAGTCCTGTCCCCGAATTTCGCGCCGAATGTCCCCGAACTTGCGCTGCCGATTGTGTTGGTCAAGCGGATTCTTGAACATCGAGAGCGGCGCAGCACGACGACAGTGAGCCGCGACTTCGGCAGCGAGAAGCCCGGCGTTTTGGGGGATATCGAAGTCTGGCCCGGTCGAGAACTTTCGATCTTGAGGCAAATGCGGCCCTCCATTTCCGCGAGTCGAGTCATGCAGGGCGCCCGATGGCGGCCGGCGAGGCGATGCGGAGCTCGCAGAGGCGTTCGTAGCCGTCCGCTGGTGAGGGCGGCGCCAGTACTCTAACTCATGGCCAGGTTAGAATGCCGGACCGGGAGTCATGTTTTGGGATCGTCGGGTGTCCGGCGACCGCGATCGGCGCATAAGGAAGGCATCACGCTGGTGAGCTGGCTGGTGAAGGAAGAACCGACCCACTACGGATTCGACGCCTTCGTGAAGGACAAGAAGGCAGTCTGGAGCGGCGTCAGGAACGCGCTCGCACAGAAACATCTTCGCGCCGTCAAGAAGGGCGACCGCATCTTCTACTACCACACCGGTGACGAGAAGGCGATCGTCGGGATCGCGAAGGCCCTGTCCGACGCCTATCCGGATCCGGAAGACGCGAGCGGAAAGTACGTGGCGGTGGATGTCGCACCGGTCAAGCGGCTTCCGCGGCCGGTCACGCTCGCCCAGATCAAGGCGGACGCGGCCTTCAAGAACTTTCCGCTGGTCCGCATCGCGCGGCTGTCCGTGATGCCGGTGACCGATGCGGAATGGGCGCGGATCGAACGCATGGCCGGGAAGGCCGGCTAGCTGCCCCGCATCACCTTCCCGCTGCTCGCGCGGGAAATGCTTGAGCTCTTCCATGAGCTTGTCCGAGTCGAGCTCCCCGGCGGGCAGCGGTGGCTGCTCCCGCCGGCTTCGGCGTCGTACTGCTGCTCCAGCTGCCGCACGTGCTCTCGAGTGGCGCGATCCCCGGAAGCCCAGCCTTCGGTACAGGCTGTTCGCCGCCTCTCTTCCGGGCCGATGAGGTGCGGGTGCTCCCGTCCGACGATATGAACGGCCGGATCATCCCGTTGGGGGACGCCAAGCGAAATGCCCCGGCGTCCGCTATCATGGGCCGGTGCCGCGCGTCATCCTGATCAGCATCGACGGCCTCGCACACTTCTACTGGAACGATCCGGCCGCGCGCACGCCGGTCCTGCGTGGCCTTGCCGAGCGCGGGGCCGTCGCCGACGGCATGGCGACGGTCTTCGTCAGCACGACGTGGCCGTGCCACGTAAGCTTGGTGACCGGCGTCAGCCCGCGCACGCACGGCGTCGTGTCGAACCACATCCTGAACCGCGCCACCACGCGCGTGGAGGATTTCACCGGCGACCCCATCTACGACGCCGCCGACCTAGTGCGGGCACCGACGTTCTACGACCGCGCGCACGCCGCCGGACTGCGCACTGCCGCCATCGACTGGCCTGCGACGCGCCACGCGGCGTCACTCGACTTCAGCCTGCCGTTCTTCAAGAACCAGCAGATCTTCGAGACGCACACCGCGCCGGCCGTGTGGAAGGAGCTGCGGGCGCTTGGCTACCCGGTGGAGCGACAGGGCGAATGGGCGGAGCTGCCGCGGCGCTTCCTGAAGGACGCGATGGTGGCCGATCTCGCCGTCGACGTGCTGCGGCGCCACGCGCCGGACGTGCTCCTCGTGCACTTCCTGTGCGCCGACAGTCACCAGCACCTCTACGGCCCGCGCTCGCCCGAGGCGTACTGGGCGATTGCCTATATCGACGGGCTCGTCGGTCGGGTACTCTTCGCGCTCGGCCCCGACGGCCTCGACCGCACTGCCGTGGTCGTCGTCTCCGACCACGGATTCCTTCCGGTGACGCGGGAGATCCGTCCCAATGTGCGGCTGCGCCGCCGCGGGCTGCTTCGTGTCGCAGACGACGGCGGTGTCGCCCGCGCCGAGGCGCGGTTCGTGATGAACCTCGGCGCCGGCTGGGTCTACGCTCTCGGCGGCGGCGACCGCGAGCGCCTGGCGCGTGATCTGCGGGGCGAGTTGGCCGCGCTCGAAGGCGTGGCGGCAGTGTGGACGCCTCAGGAGTACGCAAGCCTGGGGCTGCCGGGCCCGGCGGAAAACGACCGCGTCGGCGACCTGCTGCTGGAGGCGGCGCCCGGCTACATGCTCGTGGACGAGACACGCGGCGAGGACGAGCTCGGTCCGCCGCACTATCGTGGCACCCACGGCCAGCGGCCGACGTACGCGGACAACCGCGCGGTGTTCGTCGCCGCCGGTCGCGGCGTCAAGCGCGGGCTGACGCTCGGCCCGATCAGTAGTCGCGATGTAGCGCCGACGCTGACGACGCTGCTGGAACTGCCGGCGGCGCCGGCCGAGGGGCGCGTGCTGAGCGAGATCCTGGCCTAGCTACTTCAGAGTAAGTTAACTGCGAGCTCATCCGGCCTCAGAGAAGAGTTCCCCTATGGTTCAGCAGGATGAAAGGACACAGCAGGCCCTCTCCTACATCCGCCACCAAGCCTCCCAAAGCCTGGCCGAGTTGCGAGCGGTGCTCATCGAGTTGGCCGACCCGAGCACCACAATCTTCACCGGACAGACGGTGACGCTCACAGTGCCTGCCCGGCGAAATGAGTCACGAGGGCGGGGCCGCAACTAGCCCGGCCTCGCCCTTGACGCGGCTGCTCCCATAAGAGTCCGAAACAGGGCCAAACAGGACGAAGATCGACGGACCAACAGACAACGTGAAACTGCGCGCTGTCGAACGCTTTTCCCGCACGATCAGAGGGTTACCGTAGCGCTTGCCCCGACTGCCATTCGACGCGCCGCACGGGCGCGCGTATCATCGCGGTGGACGGCGCCGTTGATGGCGCCGAGACGAGGGAGGTCGAACGATGGCGGCACGGACGACGATCGCCGAACCGGCAGAGAAGTGGACCGGAGCCCTTGAGGCTTCACGCGATAGGCTGCTGGCCGCCGCGCGAGGCGGAGGACACGGCGTGGCTGTTCTCGCCCACGCCACAGCCGGCCGCATTGTGGCGGCGTGGACGCTCGATCCCGCCCCGATCGATCCCGCGACGCATCTCGAACAGACGCACACGAGGGGCCGGCGCCATCTGCGTCGCTTGCTCGATCAGCCGGCAGACGCCGAGGTCCGGTCACCGATGACGAACCAGCTCTTCGATCGCCTCACCCAACCGGCCGATCCGAGCAAGCGGAAGAAGATCGATTACATGTCGGTCACGTCGTACACGTATACGCCGCGCAAGCCGCTGCGCCGCGTGCTGGACCACGCGCTCGATCATCTCAATCAGATCGATCAATGGCAGCGCTGGCGCCGCGAGGGCGTCGTGCCCATTCCGACCGACGGCTGGGCGCCGTCGACGGTGACATTGCCCGAAGACCGTCTGCCACTGACGGCGGCGGACCTCGACGCCTGGCTCTGGCGCGTCGACCAGGCCATGCGGTTGCTCACTCAGCGCGCGGCCGGCCTCAGCGACGATGACCTCGACTGGCAGCCGCCGGACGGGGGTTGGCCGCTGCGCCGCATCCTGCATCACGTCGCGCGCTCCGAGGTGCTGTACGCGGCGTCCTTCGACGAGGTGCTGCCCGATGATCCCGTCGCCCGCTACGCGGAGGCCGACGCTCGCTTCAGCAAGCGCCTCGTCGCAGCGCGCGCCATGACAGACGATCCGTCGATCGTCTTTCCCGATCCGTACGGGACGTTTTTCACGCCCGCTGGAGTCGTCGCGGAGGTCCTTGCACTCGAGTCCGAGCTCTTCACCAGCGTCACAGGCTAGCGGCCGTGGGCCCTGCGGTGCACGATCCCGGAGTGTTATAGTGCCCGGGCTCTCGATCAATAGAACTAGGGGTCATCGAGCGCTTCGCACAGTAGGTGGAGAACGGAGGCCGACCATGCGTGTCAAACACTCCTGGCGCGTGACGGGAAGAGTTCTCCTGGTGATCGCCGCGATCGCGATCGCGGCGACGCAGCTGATTGGCACGACCGCCAAGGCTGCCGATCCGATCAAGGTGGGCTGGGTCGGTCCGCTGTCCCCGCCCGGCGGCTATGCCGAGGGCGCGCTGATGAAGCAGGCCGCCGAGATCGCCGCGGAAGAGCTCAACGCCCGGGGCGGCGTGCTCGGCCGGCCGATCCAAGTTGTCTTCGCCGACACGCGCGGAAAGCCCGAAGAGGGGACCGCGGCGGCGGAACGGCTGATTTCCCAGGAGAAGGTCGTCGCGATCACCGGCGAGTTCCACAGCTCGGTGTTCCTCGCCGAGATGGAAGTCGCGCACAAGGCCGGCATCCCGATCATCGCGGTGGACGTGTGGGCCCTGAAGATCACCGCCAAGGGCTATCCGGAGGTCTTCCGCGTCGCGCCTAACCAGGCCCTGATCGCCACCAAGTACGGCGACTGGATGGCGGCAGCGGGATTCAAGAACGTCGCCGTCATGTTCGAGAAGACCGACGGCGGACAGAGTGGGCGCGACGTCCTGCTGCCGGTGCTGGACAAGCACGGCATCAAGTACGAGGTCGTCGGCGCCGATCCGAACTCGACCGAGTTCACGGCGCAGATCGAGCGGTTCAAGAGCCACCAGCCGCTCTTCGACTTCTTCATGACGTTCTACAGCGAGGCTGGCGCCTATCCGCTGGTCAGTCAATCCCACACGCTGGGCTTCGCGCCGACTGCCAGGACCGGCATGGCGAACTCAGGCGGGCCGGCCGTGGATCCGACGTTCTGGAAGAACGTCGGCCAGGCGGGTCGCTATCTGGTCACGGAGCTCGTAGGTCTTCCGAAGAACGCGTGGAATGACAAGACCAAGGCCTTTGTCACCGCCTTCAAGAAGAAGTATAACCACGCGCCGTCGCCTCAGGCGATCGAGAACTATGACGCCATGCTGGTGCTCGCCGATGCGATCGCGCGCGCGAAGTCGACGGACGGCAAGGCCATCATCGCGGCGCTCGAGAAGACCGACATCGTTCTCGGCCGTGGCCGCTACACCTTCTCGACGAGCCGCGAGCCGGACTGGGCCTATCACCAGTTCATGAACGCGCCGGTCGCGCTGGTGCAGTTCGATAAAGCGAATCAGGATGCCGAGGACGCGCCGATCATCTGGCCGCGCGACATCGCAGACGTCAAGTACACGTACCTGAAGCCAGGCCAGTGACTCGCCGGCCGGACGCCTAGGATCGCCCGCCAGGGGTCACCGCCCGCGGTGACCCCTGCGGGGACATCGCGGGAGCGCTCGTGAGGCGATGAGCTGGGACTACCTGCTGGTCCAGGCCACGAACGGCGCCGTCATCGGCGTCATCTACGCCCTGATCGCCGTCGGCGTGACGCTCATTTTCTCGATCCTGAAGATTGTCAACTTCGCCCATGGTGACCTCTACATGCTCGGGGGATACTGCGCGTACTTCGTGATCGAGGGCCTCGGCTTTCCCCCGCTGGCCGCGATGGGCGTCGCGATGGCGGCGCTGTTCGCGGGAGCCATCGTCCTCGAGCGCCTGATGCTGACGCCGCTCTATAGCGACGCCACCGAACGGAAGGACGAGTACGGGCTCATCGTCACCTTCGGTCTCGCGTACTTCCTGCGCAACACCGCGGTCATCGCGTTCGGCCCGTTTCCGTTGAAGCCGCCCTCGTTCATCCCGGGCATCCAGCGCATCGGGAACGTCATCGTGACCAACGATCGCCTGGTGGCCGGCGGGGTTGGCCTCGTTCTCATCGGTGTGCTGCTCTACTTCATGAGACGGACGATCTGGGGGCAGGCGCTCGATGCGGTCAGCCAGTCACGGGATGCCGCCGCGATCGTCGGCATCAACGCCCAGCGGTTCAACTCGATCGCCTTCGGCATCGGCGCCGCCCTGGCCGCCGCCGCCGGCGCGCTGGTCGCGCCGATCTTCTCGCTGGCGCCCGACATGGGCGTGCTCCCGAACATCCACGCGTACGTGATCGTGATCCTCGGCGGCATGGGCTCCGTGGGCGGCAGCATCATCGCGGGGCTCGTCCTCGGCGAGGCCGAGAACCTCTTCACGGCGTTCTTCCCGGATCCGACGCGCGCCTTCGCGTACACGAACGCGTTCGGCGTGCTCGTACTGATGGTCGTGCTGATCGTCCGGCCGCAGGGTCTGTTCGGCCGTCGCCATCTGAGAATGGAGTGATCCACGTGCGGTGGCTGCCCGCGTCGCTCATGCTCGCCGCGGCCGTGCTGGCGCTGGCCTGCGTCGGCCGTCTCAACGCCTACTGGATGCACGTCGCGATCATCGCGATGTATTACGCGATCCTCGCGTCGAGCTGGTCGCTGCTGGCTGGCTACGTCGGGTTGTTCTCGCTGAGCCACATGGCGTTCGCGTCCATCGGCGGCTACACCTCCGGATTGTTGACGCAGTGGCTCCGCGTTCCGATTCCGTTCGGCATGCTGGCCGGCGTTATCGTGTGCTGCGCCGTGGGGGGCGCCATCGGGTGGGTGTGC
>WNEL01000502.1_pt1 | contig 16110 bp, 17 predicted proteins | sample 5399991 | NCBI WGS metagenome assembly WNEL01 (sample SAMN13153325, study PRJNA577476) | soil metagenome | isolation source: 20 cm grassland meadow soil pre-rain plot 2 | place: USA:California | collected 2015-09-08
TGATCATGAGATAGCGACGCGCGCCGTCATTCGTGCTGGACGCGGACGCGCTGACATGGTTGGCCGGCGCCTCGTACACGGTCGTCGCCGTGGAGAGCGGGGTACCGCGCTTCCAGAGCTTGATGATGCGTGCATAGCCCGAGGTGGTCATGCTGCCAGGTCCGAAATCGGTCCCCACGAGGAGCGTGCTGTCATCGACCCACGCGATTCCGGACTTCGCTTCCGGAACCTTGAATCCATCGGGGACAAAGTGTCTCGTGGTGAGATCGAACTCCCGCAACTCCGTGGCGTCCGAGCCGCCGCGCGACAGGCCGAGGATGCAGCGCCGGTATTCGGGTTCGAGGCAGGACGCGCCCGCCCAGGACCACGTCACGCCCTCAGCCTTGCTCAACGAATCGAGGTCGATCACGGTCTCCCACACCGGATTCGCGCTGGCGTAGCTCACCCATGTGGTCCGCCGCCAAATGCCGCGCTCGTGATCGGCGTCCTGCCAGAAGTTGTAAAGCGAATTCCCGAGGATGCTGGGGTAGGCGATTTTGTCCTTGGAATCGAGAATTTGCTTGAGCCGATCGTAGAGCGTTTGATAGAGCGGTCCCTGGCCCAGGACGGCAAGCGTTGCCGCGTTCTTGGCATTCACCCACTCCATGGCGCGCGCACTTTCGACGTCCTCGAGCCAGACAAACGGGTCGTCGGGAGGGGCGCTTGGAGAAGTCGGCTGCTGCACGGCGAGGGCGAGGACGAAGAGCAGGTGAGTCATGGTCGGGCTCCTGGGGAAGCGTTCATGACGGCTCTCGTAAAAGTACGAGCCAACCCTTTGGTCCACTAGGAGTTTTGGCCTTACCGCCTCTTCCCCAGCCGATTACCTTCCCCCCGGCATGAATGTCATTCCCCAGCGCGTCAAAGACGGCTTCGTCAAGATGATCGGCCCGCTGGCACGTCTTCTGATCAAGCGCGGCGTGCATCCGAATGCGATTACCACCGTCGGCACACTGGTCGTAATCGTTTCGGGAGTGGCGTTTGGGGTTGGCGCGATCCGGTGGGGAGGCCTGCTTCTCCTGCTGAGCGGCATCTTCGACCTGCTGGACGGGCAGGTGGCGCGGCAGGGTGGCAAGATCACGACGTTCGGCGCCTTCTTCGATTCCACGCTCGACCGCATCGGCGAGGGGGCAGTTTTTAGCGGGTTGATCTTCTATTTTTTGAGCGGCCCGCTGCCGAGCATCCTGAAGACGCGCGCGGTTGTAGCCGGGCTGGTCGCGCTGGTCGCGTCGTTCCTGGTCTCGTATACACGCGCGCGGGCCGAGGCGCTCGGCGTGGAGAATCGGGTGGGCATTGCCGCGCGCGCCGAGCGCATTCTGCTGCTTGGCCTGCCCGCGCTGGTCTTGGGCGCGGGCCCCGGACGTCCCGGCGTCGTGCTGTTCTGGATTGTGGCGGTGCTCGCGTTCGTCTCCGCGATCACGGTGATCCAACGGGTGGTGCACGTCGCGCGCGTGGCGCGCGGCGCGCCGCCGCCCTCGCTGGTTCCGAAACGTGAGACGTTGCCTGGAATGGCGGCCGGGCGCCGCAAGGCTCATTAATGGAAATTGATGCGGCTAACGGAAAACTGGGCGTCATGCTCGTGGGTCTCGGCGCGGTTGCGACGACCTTCATCGCCGGGGTCGAGAATGTGCGGCGCGGTCGCGCGCTGCCGATCGGCTCGCTCAGCCAGATGGCGACAATCCGGCTCGGCAAGCGCACCGAGAAGCGGATGCCGAAGATCAAAGAGTTCGTTCCGCTCGCGGACCTGAACGATCTCGTCTTCGCGGCATGGGATCCCATTCCCGATGACGCGTATACCGCCGCGTTGAAGGCCGGCGTGCTCGACCAGCACGAGCACCTCGAGCCGATCAAACCGTTCCTCCAGAGCATCAAGCCGATGCCGGCCGTCTTCGATCAGTACTATGTGAAGCGGCTGCACGGCACGAACGTCAAGCGCGGCAAGAACAAGCGCGAGCTGGCCGAGCAGCTGCGCGAGGACATGCGCAACTTCAAGCAGAGCGCCAAGCTGGATCGCCTGGTCGTGGTGTGGTGCGCGTCGACCGAGGTGTTTCTGACGCCCGGTCCCGCCCATCAATCGCTCGCGGCGTTCGAGACGGCGATGGAGCAGAACGATCAGTCGATCGCGCCGTCGATGATCTATGCGTACGCCGCGCTCATGGAAAACATCCCGTTCGCGAACGGTGCCCCCAACCTCACGGTGGACCTGCCGGTGATGGAACGATTGGCGGAAGAGCGCCACGTGCCGATCGGCGGCAAGGACTTCAAGACCGGCCAGACGATGATGAAGAGCGTGCTCGCGCCGGCGTTCAAGGCGCGCATGCTGGGTCTGTCGGGGTGGTATTCCACCAACATCCTCGGCAACCGCGACGGTGAGGTGCTGGACGATCCCGAGTCGTTCAAGACGAAGGAGGAGTCCAAGCTCGGCCTGCTCGAGCACATCCTGCAGCCGGAGCTCTACCCCGAGCTGTATGGCAAGGTCTACCACAAGGTTCGCATCAACTACTACCCACCCCGCGGCGATAATAAGGAAGGGTGGGACAACATCGACATCTTCGGATGGCTCGGCTATCCGATGCAGATCAAAGTCGATTTTTTGTGCCGCGACTCGATTCTCGCCGCCCCGATCGTGCTCGACCTCGCGCTCTTCTTCGATCTCGCCGCGCGCGCCGGGCTGTCGGGCATTCAGGAGTGGCTCTCCTTCTACTTCAAGAGCCCGCAGTTCGCGCAGGGCCTCTACGCCGAGCATGACCTCTTCATTCAGCAGACGAAGCTCAAGAACACGTTGCGCTGGATGATGGGGGAGGAGCAGATCACGCATCTCGGCATCGAGTACTACGAGTACGCGGAGAAGTAAGCTCACTCCAGGAGATAATCCCGACATGATTCTCGGATTGCTGCAGAATCCCGCCCCCCCCCAGCATGCAGCGGGCGGTGAAGCCGCGCTCGTACTGCCGAACCTCGACCAGGCCACGTTCTTGGGCGGGATCGGGGGCCGCGCGTTACTGCTGTGGGGCTTGGTCATCTGCGCGCTGGGACTGCTCTTTGGTCTCGCGCAGTACACGCAGCTCCGCAATCTCCCCGTGCATCGGGCGATGCGGGAAATCTCCGAGCTGATTTACGAGACCTGTAAGACCTACCTGATCACCCAGGGACGGTTCCTGCTGATCCTGTGGGTTTTCATCGGCGCCATCGTGGCCGTGTATTTCGGCGCCCTGGCGGAGAGCGTGAATGCCGCCGGTGTGACGGAGCGTGGCTTCCCCGCGGTCAAGGTGATCGTCATCCTGCTGTTCAGCCTGATCGGGATCGCCGGAAGCTATGGGGTGGCGTGGTTCGGCATCCGCGTGAACACATTCGCGAACTCCCGCACCGCGTTCGCCAGTCTCACGGGAAAGCCGTACCCCAACCATGCGATTCCGCTGAAAGCCGGCATGAGCATCGGGATGCTGCTGATCAGCGTCGAGCTGCTGCTGATGCTCCTGATTCTGCTCTTCATCCCCGGCGATTACGCCGGTCCGTGCTTCATCGGCTTCGCGATTGGCGAGTCCCTCGGCGCGGCGGCGCTGCGCGTCGCGGGCGGCATCTTCACGAAGATCGCCGACATCGGCGCCGATCTCATGAAGATCGTCTTCAAGATCAAGGAAGACGACGCGCGCAACCCTGGCGTCATCGCCGACTGCACCGGGGACAACGCGGGGGACTCGGTGGGGCCGAGCGCGGACGGGTTCGAGACGTACGGCGTGACGGGGGTCGCGCTGATCTCGTTCATCCTGCTCGGCGTGCACGCCCCGCTGGTCAAGGTGCAGTTGCTCGTGTGGATCTTTGCGATGCGCGTCATGATGATCGTGGCGTCAGGTCTCTCGTACTTCCTGAACGCCGCGTTCACGAAAGCGAGATACCAGAGCGCGGACCATATGAATTTCGAAGCGCCCCTCACGACGCTCGTCTGGCTGACCTCGTTCGTGTCGGTGGCGCTCACGTTCCTCGCGTCCCGGCTGCTGATCCCCAGTATCGGCGGCGATGCCACCCTGTGGTGGAAGCTGTCGCTGGTGATCACGTGTGGCACGCTCGCGGGCGCGATCATCCCGGAGCTCGTCAAGGTCTTCACGTCGGTTCACTCGGCGCATGTTCGGGAGATTGTCACCTCGTCCCGCGAAGGCGGGGCGTCGCTGAACATTCTGTCCGGCTTCGTCGCCGGGAACTTCAGCGCGTTCTGGTTAGGACTGACCATGATGGCGCTGATGGCCATCGCCTTCGGCGTCAGCACCACCGGTCTGGGCGCGCTGATGGTTGCCCCGGCGGTCTTCGCGTTCGGACTGGTGGCGTTTGGATTTCTCGGCATGGGGCCGGTGACGATCGCGGTGGATTCGTACGGCCCGGTCACCGACAACGCGCAGTCGGTCTACGAGCTGTCGCTGATCGAGCAGGTGCCGAACCTGCGCGGCGAGATGGCGCGGGACTTCGGGTTCGAGCCGAATTTCGCGCGGGCGAAAGCGAACCTGGAAGAAAACGACGGAGCGGGAAACACATTCAAGGCGACAGCAAAGCCGGTGCTCATCGGTACCGCGGTGGTCGGTGCGACGACGATGATCTTCTCGATCATCGTGGCGCTGACGCACGGCTTGCAGCCCGAGCTGCTGTCGAACCTGTCGATTCTCCATCCCCCGTTCCTGCTCGGCCTGATCACCGGCGGCGGGGTGATCTACTGGTTCACGGGCGCCTCGACGCAGGCCGTGACGACCGGCGCCTACCGCGCGGTCGAGTTCATCAAGGCGAACATCCGGCTCGAGGGGACGACCAAGGCTTCGGTCTCGGACAGCAAGAAGGTGGTGGCGATCTGCACGCAATACGCGCAGAAGGGGATGTTCAACATCTTCCTGACGGTCTTCTTTGCGACGCTCGCGTTCGCGTTCTTCGAGCCGTACTTCTTCATCGGCTACCTGATCTCGATCGCGCTCTTCGGCCTCTACCAGGCGATCTTCATGGCCGATGCGGGGGGCGCCTGGGACAACGCCAAGAAGATCGTGGAGACCGAGCTGAAGCAGAAGGGCACGCCGTTGCACGACGCCACCGTCGTCGGCGATACCGTGGGCGACCCGTTCAAGGATACCTCGTCGGTCGCGATGAACCCGATCATCAAGTTCACGACGCTGTTTGGCCTGCTCGCGGTCGAGCTGGCGGTCTCGCTGACCGCCCGGCGCGGGGCCACCTTCAGCCTGGTGCTCGCGGGGGCGTTCCTCGTCATCGCGCTGGCGTTCGTCTGGCGCTCCTTCTACGCGATGCGAATCGAGCACGCCGTCCGGCCGGAGGCAGCGCGAGCGCGGGTCCAGGCGCGCTAACGAGGACGTCGTGACGACGACCCAGATCGCCGTCACGGCGCTCGGCGCCGTCGCCATCGTCTGGGTGCTGTGGTACTTCCTGTTCTCGCGTGGGGAGGCCGTCGCAGCGCCCACGACCGCAGGCGGGGTGCAGGAAGTGCGTGTCACGGTGAAGGGCGGCTACACACCCGACACGATCGTAGTGCAGGCGGGGAAGCCGGTCCGACTGCGGTTCTATCGCGACGAGACGGCCGACTGCTCGGAGCGCGTCGTGTTCGAGAAGTTCGGCATCGATCAGCAGCTGGCGCCGTTTCAGACCACCACGATCGAGTTCACACCGGAGCAACCCGGTGAATATCCCTTCCGCTGCGGGATGAACATGCTGAAGGGACTGCTCGTGGTAGAGCCGCCGGGCGAGCGGCGCGCCGCCTCGTCCCCACACAAGTTCCACGATGCCGCCCCCCGCCCATGAGTAAGACCCGCATTGTGCTGCCGATCGAAGGGATGACCTGCGCGAGCTGCGCCGCGACGGTGCAGGAAGCGCTGGCCGGGGCGACGGGCGTCACGTCGGCCGGCGTCAACTTCGCGACGAACAAGGCCGCCATCGAGTATGACTCCGCGCAGACGAACGTCGGCCAGCTCATCAAGACCGTGCGCGAGGCGGGCTACAACTGCGGCAAGGCGACCGTGACGTTCGGGATCGTCGATCTGCACTATGCGCCGAGCGTCGCCCCGCTCGAGGAGTCGCTGGCGAGCGTCCCTGGGGTGATTCGTGCCGTCGCCAATCAGGCGACGGAGACGGCGGCCGTGGATTACGTGCCGGGCGTCGTGACTGCGGCGGACCTGGAGCAGGCGGTTACCGCGGCGGGATTCGAGGTTGCCGAGCCGATCGCGGCGGAGGATCCGCTCGAGCGTGAGCGGATCGCGCGCCGCCGCGAGATCCACGCGCTCACGTGGAAGCTCGTCGTCGCCGCGGTCGTGACGATCGTCGCGATGCTCGGCTCGATGCTGCTCATGGCCGATCGCCCGATGGGCGAGAACGGCACGATGAAACAGGTGGATCTCCTGGGGCGGGCGCTCATGCCGCTGGCCGTCTCGCTGCGCGATTGGATCGCGGCGCGCGGATGGGTCCTCGACCTCGACCGAATCAAGTGGGGACTTGCCGCTCTCACGCTGCCCGTCGTCGCCTGGTCGGGTCAGCAGTTCTACAGGGGCGCCTGGAGCGGGCTGCGGCACCGTACGGCCGATATGAACACCCTCATCGGAGTCGGAACGGGGGCGGCCTACCTCTATTCACTCGTCGCCACCGCCGCGCCGACATTCTTCCTGCGCGCCGGCCTGCCCGCCGACGTCTATTACGAAGCGGTCGCTGCCATCATCGCGCTCGTGTTGCTCGGTCGCGTGCTCGAGGCGCGCGCGAAGGGCCGCACGTCGGAAGCAATCCGCCGGCTGGCGTCGTTGCGCGCGAGATCGGCGCACGTCATCCGCGATCGGCAGGAGACGGAGATCCCGGTCGAGGCGGTCGTCGTCGGAGACCTGGTGATCGTCAAACCCGGTGAGAAGGTGCCCGTGGACGGCGTGGTCACCGAGGGCGCGTCAGCGGTGAACGAAGCGATGCTCACGGGTGAGCCGATGCCGGTGGCCAAGAAGCCCGGTGACGAAGTCATCGGTGGTACGCTGAACACGACCGGCAGCATCACGTTTCGCGCGACGCGTGTGGGCAAGGAAACCGCCCTCGGCCAAATCGTGCAGCTCGTCGAAGACGCCCAGGCCACGAAGGCTCCGATTCAGAAACTCGCCGATCGCGTCGCTGGGGTGTTCGTCCCGATCGTGATCGCCATCGCGATCGCGGCGTTCGTGGCCTGGTTCGATCTGGGACCGGCGCCGCAGGTGCGCGCGCTCGTCTTTGCGACCGTGGCGTTCGTGACGGTCTTGATCATCGCCTGTCCGTGTGCGCTCGGGCTCGCGACGCCCACGGCGATTCTGGTCGGGACGGGTAAAGCGGCGGAGTATGGGATTCTGATTCGGAGCGGAGCAGCGCTGGAGCGGCTGGCCAATGCCCGCACAGTGCTCCTCGACAAGACCGGCACGATCACCGAGGGCAAGCCGACCGTCACGCACATCGTCACGGCCAAGAAGCCGGACGGCACGCCGATCAGTCCGGCCGACGTGCTCAAGTGGGCGGCGTCCGTCGAACAGCGCTCCGAGCATCCGCTCGCCCTCGCGATCCTGAAGGCCGCGCAGGACAAGCAGGTGTCACTGCTGCCGGTCGAGAAGTTTGCCGCGATGGAAGGACGCGGCGTGCGCGGCACCGTGGATCGTCGGATCATCGAAGTGATTTCGCTGCGGCATGCGCGGGAACGCAGCCTCGAGCTTGGCTCGCTGGGTGCGGACGCCGATCGACTGGCCGCCCAGGGCCGCTCGCCCGTGATCTGTGTCGTCAACAACACCGTGTATGCGGTGATCGCGATTGCCGACCCGATCAAGCCGACGTCCAAGACGGCGATCGAGCTGCTCAAGGAGCGCGGCATTCCGGTGGTCATGGTCTCGGGCGACTCGAAGAAGGGCGCGGAGGCGGTTGCCGCGGAAGTCGGGATCGATGAAGTGATCGCAGAGGTGCTGCCGTCGCAGAAGGCGGATCTGGTGAAGAAATTACAGCGTCAGAATGGCAGCGCGCACATCGTGATGGTCGGTGACGGGATCAACGACGCCCCGGCGCTCGCGCAGGCGGATGTCGGGATCGCCATCGGTACCGGCACCGATATCGCCATGGAAGCATCGGACGTGACATTGATTCGTGGCGACCTGCGCGCGGTGTACACGTCGATCGAGCTGGCGCGGCGCACGATGCGGACGATTCGCTGGAATCTGATCTGGGCGTTTGGGTACAACGTGCTGCTGATTCCGATCGCCGCGGGCGTGTTGTATCCTGTCACGGGATGGCTGCTCTCGCCGGTGCTGGCCAGCGCGGCGATGGCGTGGTCGAGTCTCTCCGTGGTACTCAATAGCCTGACGCTGCGGGCGTTCAAAACTCCAGGAGCAGCCAGTCATGCGTTACTTCCACAGAACTAGCGCGAGCCCTGAAGCCGTGCTCGATGTGGCGAAGAGCTTTTTCGGCGGCCGGCTCGCGCCGTTGGAGGAGTCGCCGCGACGTCGCGCCTATCAGGGGACATTGGGACGCATCACGATCAGCGCGCGACCCGAGGGTGGGCACTACACGTTCGTGGAAGCCGCGACCGATCAGGTGGGCGAGTCGGAGCTCGACAAGCTCGCCAAACGGTTTCTCGCGGAAGTGCACAGGCTCGTCGAGCCTGCGCACATCACGCGCGGCGCCTACTAGCCCGCGATCTTCGCGTTGTAGCCCGCTTTGACGATCGCGGCGACGAGCTGGTCGGTCGTGACGGAGTCGTCGTCGAAGTCGATCTCTGCTTCGCCGTCCGGCAAGTCGATGATTGCCGAATAGACGCCGCTGACGCCTTTCAACGCCTGCTCGACCTTGGCCTGACAGTGGCCGCAGGTCATCCCGGTCACGCGCAGCTTGATGTTCGCCATGGCGCTTCCCCCTCGACTATAATTTAGGGCCATGGCTCTTCCTGCGACTCGGCCCAGCGCCGCCGTACCCGCCGGCGCGGCACTCTCCGCCGACCAGCTGCTCGAGATCTACTATTACCTGCGGCTTACCCGGACGCTGGAAGAGCGCCTGGTCGCGCTCTACCGCCAGACCAAGGTGATCGGGGGGCTATTTCGCTCCCTGGGCCAGGAAGGCGAATCGGTCGCCTCGGCGTATGCCTTGGAGCGGGGGCGGCACAAGGACATCCTGTCGCCGCTCATTCGTAACCTCGGCTCCCTGCTCGTGATGGGGGCCCAGCCGATCGAAATCCTCCGCCAGTACATGGCCAAGGCCGACAGCCCCACCCATGGCCGCGAGCTGAACCTCCATTTCAATGATCTGGAGAAGGGCTACCTCGGCCAGATCTCGCACCTCGGAGACATGATCCCGGTCATGGCCGGCATTGCGCTGAGCTTCAAGCTGCGCGGCGAGGCGCGGGTGGGGCTCGTCTATATCGGCGATGGCGGGACCTCGACGGGGACGTTTCATGAAGGCTTGAACCTGGCCGCGGTGCAGCGCCTGCCGCTCGTCGTCATTGGTGAGTACAACCACTGGGCATATTCCACGCCGCCTCAGAAACAATTCGCCGTGAAGGACCTCGCCGAGAAGACGATGGGATACGGCATTCCGGCTGTCACGGTGGATGGCAACGACGTGTTCGCGGTCTACGAAGCCACGAAATTCGCGGTGGAGCGGGCGCGGCGCGGCAAGGGCGTACACTTCATCGAAGTGAAGACCTATCGCCGCAAAGGCCACGCCGAGCACGACGATCAGCATTACGTGCCGAAAGAGGAGCTGGAGCAGTGGGCGAAAGCGAACGATCCCGTCGATCGCTACGTGCAACGCCTGCTCGCGGCCGACCGAGTCGCCGAAGGCGATTTGAAGGACATCGACGACCGCGTGCGTGTGGAGGTGGATCAGGCGACGGACGCGTGTGTCGACGAGCCGCTTCCCGAGCCCGAGACCGCGCTGCCGAGCGTGTATGTCGATCCGCCCGCAGCGGGCAAACTCTGGTTCAAGAGTCTGTAATGGCCCCCCCCGAAGTCACGTTCCTCGAAGCGCTGCGCCAGGGGCTCTGGGAGGAGATGGAGCGCGACGATCGCGTCTTCATCCTCGGCGAAGACGTCGGACTGTATGGCGGCGCATTCAAGGTCACCGAGGGATTCACCAAGCGTTTCGGCGAAGCGCGCGTGATCGACACGCCGATCTCCGAGGCGGCGATCGTCGGCGCCGCGGCCGGCGCGGCGCACATGGGCCTCCGGCCCGTTGCGGAGATGCAGTTCATCGACTTCATCTCCTGTGCCTACGACATGCTGACGAATTACGTCGCCACGGCGCGCTACCGGGCCGGATTGGCGACGCCCATCGTCGTGCGTGGTCCCTGCGGCGGGTACGTGCGGGGCGGGCCATTCCACTCGCAGAATCCCGAGGCGGCGTTCCTGCACACGCCCGGGCTCAAAATCGTCTATCCCGCGACGGTCCGGGACGCGAAGGGCCTGATCAAGGCCTCGATCCGCGATGACGATCCCGTGCTGTATCTCGAGCACAAATGGTTGTATCGGCGGATCAAGGAACAGCTGCCCGCGGGCGAAGAAATTCTCACGCCGATCGGCCAGGCGCGCCTGGCGCGCGAGGGGAAGCATCTTTCCATAATTACCTACGGTGCCACGCTGTGGAAATCGCTGGAAGCCGCCGACAAGCTCGCCAACGAAGATGGCCTGTCGGTGGAAGTGCTCGATTTGCGGACGTTGCTGCCGCTGGATGATGGGGCGATCGTCGCGACCGTGAAGAAGACGAACAAGGTGCTGATCGTGCACGAGGACACGCGGACCGGTGGCATCGCGGGCGAGATCGCCGCGCGCATCAACGAGCAGGCGTTTGAGTGGCTCGACGGGCCGATCATGCGGGTGACCGCGCACGATGTGCCGCTGCCGTATGCACCGACTCTTGAGGACTTCGTCTTGCCCCAGACCGACGATATAGTGAAAGCGGCGCGATGGCTGGCGAAATACTAGGTGTCTGGTGTCAGGTTCCTGGTGTCTGTGGCATTTCTGACACCAGACACCTGGCACCAGAAACCGCTTTGGAGAAAACATGGCACGCGTAGACGTGTTGATGCCGCAGATGGGCGAATCGATCGCCGAAGGCACCTTGAGCAAATGGCTCAAGAAGGTGGGCGATCCCGTGAAGCGCGACGAGCCGTTGTTCGAGATCTCGACGGACAAGGTCGACGCCGAGATTCCGGCGCCGGCCGCCGGCGTCCTGGCCGAGATCAAGGTGCAAGAAGGACAGACCGTGCCGGTGCAGACGCTCGTCGCGGTGCTCGAGACCGAAGCTGGCGCCGTGGCATCGAAACCGGCCGCCGCTCCTGCGCCCGCGAAACCGGAGCCGCCGAAGGCCGCCGCGCCGCCCAGACCCGAGCCATCCAAAGCTGCGCCACCTCCACCATCCGCTCCGGCGCCGGCTCCCACGCTGAAGAGCGACGGCGATGGAGGTGTCCAGACCGCCGAGCAGCGCCTCCGCACGAAATCGACGCCCCTCGTCCGCAAGATCGCTGCCGAGCACCGCGTCGACATCTCGCGGATCCCCGGCAGCGGCTACGCCGGTCGCGTGACGAAACAGGACATCCTGGGCTACATCGAACGTGCGCCAGCCAGGCAGCCCACGCACGACGCACCACGCACGACGCACGGTATTTCCGTCGAGCACGCCGCCGTCGAGCCTTGGCCCGGCGACCGTGTCGAGCCCTGGTCCAAGATCCGCAAGATCACGGCCGATCACATGGTGATGTCTCGGCGTGTGTCGGCGCACGTGGCGAGCTTCTTCGAAGTCGACTTCACGCGCGTGGCGCAGCTGCGCGGCAAAGCGAAGCAGAGCTATGCCGAGCGGGGCGTGAACCTCACGTTTCTCGCGTTCATCGCGAAAGCCTGCGCGGAGAATCTGCGCAAGCATCCGATCATCAATGCCGCCGTATCCGGCGACAGCACGATTTACCGGGCGGACGTCAACATCGGCATCGCGGTCGCGCTCGACTGGGGGCTGATTGTCCCGGTCATCAAGCACGCCAACGAGCTCGCGCTAATGGGGCTCGCCCGCGCGATCAACGACCTCGGCGAACGGGCGCGCACCAAAAAGCTGTCGCCTGACGACATCCAGCGCGGCACCTTTACAATCACGAATCCGGGGGGCTTCGGGCCGTTTGCCGGCATCCCCATCATCAATCAGCCGCAGGTCGCGATTCTTGGCGTCGGGGCGATCGAGAAACGGCCGAAGGTGGTCACCGCGCCGGACGGCACGGATTCCATCGCGATCCGGACGATGGGGATGCTGACGATGTCCTACGATCATCGCGTTGTGGACGGCGCGGAGGCCGACCAATTCCTGGCGGACGTGAAGCGGTTGCTGCAGGAGTTTCCCGAGGGAGCGGTGTGAGCATGCCGAAAGTCCTGACCGCCGCGCGCGTGCGCGTGCCCAGCCAGAACGAAACCGAGTACGTCAATACGCTCCGCGAGCTGAGTCAATTCGCCGAGGCGCGCGGCCAGCGGATCTGGTTGTTCCGCAACGCCAAGGACCCACGGTTGTTCATCGAGTTCTCCGAGAGCCCGACCGAGATGTCCCACCGCGCCCAGGCCTCGCGCCTGCCGGAGGAGATCAAACTCGAGCGACGGCTCCAGGCGCTCGCCACGTATGCGCCCGACGCCTGGGAACTGTGGAGTGAAGTCCCCGTCGCCACGACGTCACAGGCGTAGCGGACCATGGCCCGCCGCTTCCTGATGGTAGACAATGATCGGTGGGAGGTCTTTCCCTCCGGCCGCGTGACCGTATACGGCCGAGATCAGTTCGGCCTCATCTTCGAGCAGGGCACGGGACCGCAGCGCCGCCGGCGCGTCACCCATTACTCGCCGCTCGGCGCGCGGTCGCCCGACCGTGCCTTCGCGGAGCTGTCGGACCGTGAGCTGCTCGAGCTGTTCCGCCAGTCGCAGCCGGCGTGGACCGCGCCCGAGGCCGATTACGCCGCACATTGATCTGCATTGCCATTCGACCGCGTCCGACGGCGAGTGCGAGCCGGCGGAGGTGGCGCGTCGTGCCCGCGCGGCCGATCTCGCGGCCATCGCCCTCACCGATCATGACACGACCGACGGCGTCGCCGCCGCGCAGCACCAAGCGGCGAAGCTCGGCGTCCGTGTCATCCCCGGCTGCGAGTTCAGCGTTCGCGCTCCCTGGGGTGAGCTGCACGTCCTCGCGTTGTTCCTGCCGTATGACCACGAGCGGCTACAGACGTTCTTGCGCGAGACGCGCGCCGCGCGCCGCCGCCGGGGCGAGCAGATCATCGCCAAGCTGCAGGGCCTCGGGGTGGCGATCGAGCTCGAGGATGTGGAGGCGCAGCTGCTCCGGAGCGAGGGGGGCGGCGGGGGCGGGGGGGGCGGGGGGGGCGACGGCAGCGCGCTGGGACGGCCGCATGTCGCCCGCGCCCTCGTCGACTGCGGCGCGTGCGATGACATCACCGATGCGTTCCGGCGCTATCTCGGCCGCGGGCGCGCCGCCTACGTCGAGAAGCCGCTGCCCAAACTCGCGGACGTGACCGAGCTCGTCCACGCCGTGGGTGGGCTAACCGTCGCCGCGCATTTGGGTGATCATGGGACCGAGGCCCACATCCGCATTTTTCAGGATCAGGGGCTCGACGGGGTCGAAGTCCGCCATCCCAGCCATGCCCCCGCCGTCGAACAGCGCCTCACGCGCATTGCCGAGCGTCTGGGGCTCGGGATCAGTGGTGGATCGGACTGGCACGGCGAGAGCGAGTACGGTGAGTCGCACGCGCCGCTCGGGGGCATGCGGGTACCCGACACCTGGCTCGCACCGCTCGAGCGACGCCTCGAGCTACTGGCAAGGAAGCGCAATGAGTGAGCCGCTCGCGATAGGCAGCAAGGCCCCGGCGTTTAAGGCTCCCGCCTCGGACGACCGCACGTATGCGCTCGACGATCTCCTGAAGCAGGGCGCGGTCGCGCTCGTGTTTTATCCGGGCAACAATACCCCCGGCTGAAACCGCCAACTCTCCGCCGTGCGCGATGAGATGGCCAAATTCACAGCCGCCAACATCCAGCCGCTCGGGGTGAATCCGGCGGGCGTCGAGAGTCACAAGAGCTATGTCGAGAAGTTTCAGTTCAACTTCCCCTTGCTCTCGGACCCCGATCGCACCATCGCCGGCGCCGACCACGCGCTCAAAGAGGATGGCAGGGGCATTCAGCGCACCGTCTATGTGATCGGGAAAGACGGCACCGTACGCTTCGCGCAGCGCGGTGCCCCTCCCGTGGACGACATCGTTCGTGCCGGCTGACCTCCGGGGGAAGGTCGCCCTGGTCACCGGCGTCGGACGCGTGGGGCAAATCGGTCATGCCGTGGCTCGCGGCCTGGGGCGAGCGGGTGCCACGCTCCTCTTGGCGGACGTCAACGCTGTCGGGCTCGCCGATCGAGTGAAGGAGTTTAGTGCGGAGGGGATCGTCGCCAAGGCATCGGCCGGCGATCTGACGCAACCCGATGTCGCACGCGCCGCCACGGCCGCGGCGCGGGCGCAGTTCGGCGGACTCGACGTCCTCGTGAACGTCGCCGGCGGGTTCTTCAGCTACGGTCCCTTCACGGAGGTGAAGCCCGAGATCCTCGATCGCGAGCTGAACATCAACTTCAAGACGGCGTTCTACATGTGCCAGGCGGCGGTGCCGCTGCTCCTCGAGCGCGGGACTGGCGCGATCGTCAACTTCGCGTCGATCGCCGTGGTGCGGTCCTTGATGCATATGTCCGCGTACAGCGCGGCGAAGTCGGCGGTCGCCGGACTCACCCGCGAGCTGGCGCTGGAATACCGCGACGCCAACATCCGCGTGAACGCGGTGGCGCCCGCGACGGTCCGCACCGCCGACAACGTGGCACAGATGGGTGACAAGCAGCCGCTCGTCGAATTGGAAGAGGTTGTCAATACGGTTCTGTTTCTGGCGAGTGACGAGGCGAGCGCGATCACGGGCCAGATCGTTCCCATCACCGGAAAAGCGTACTAGTGCGGCTCGAGGGCGCGACCGCACTCGTCACGGGGGCAGGACGGCGGATTGGTCAGGCCATCGCGATCGGCCTGGCGGAATCCGGTTGCGACGTCGCTGTGCACTATCACGGTTCTGCAAGCGGCGCCGAGGAGACGGCGCGCGCGATCACCAAAGCGGGACGGCGCGCCGAGCTGGTGCGCGCCGATCTGAGTGACGCTGCAGCGGCGCGGGGCCTCGCCGACCAGGCCGCCCGCGCGCTGAAACGTCTCGATGTCGTCGTGAACTCCGCGGCGATCATGGTGCGCCAACCTGTGGAAACCGTGACGCCCGAAAGCTGGAACACGACGCTCGATCTCAACCTGCGCGCGACGTTTTTCGTCTCGCAGGGCGCGATCCCCCATCTCCGACGCACCAAGGGCAAGATCGTCAACATCGCCGACCTCGCGGGCCTGGAGCCATGGCCCACCTATATCCCGCATTGCGTCAGCAAGGCAGGGGTGGTGATGCTGACGAAGGCGCTGGCGCGGGCGCTCGCACCTGACATCGCGGTCAATGCGGTTGCGCCCGGCGCTGTCCTCTTGCCGGAGGACTGGGACACGCAGTCTCGCGATCATATTCGCGAGACTACACCACTCGAGCGCATCGGCTCGCCGGCCGACGTGGTCGCGGCCGTCCGCTTTCTTCTCGCAGGGACGGACTACGCGACCGGGACGATCCTGGTCGTCGACGGAGGGAGATTGCTCCGCTGAGGGACGTCGTGGTCGTTGGGGGGGGCTGTTACGGGACGTTCTACGCATCCCAGCTCGCGAAGGCGAAAGCGCGCGGCAAAACCGAGTATCGGAAGGTCCTCATCATCGATCGCAACCGGGATTGCCGGGCGCGTCGCGAGCTCGGCGAGGCGGACGATCGCGCGTTTGTGACGCAAGACTGGTCGACATTCTTCGATGATTGGCTTTCCCACGCGCCACGCACCACGCACCCCGCACCAGACGATCAAATCGTCCCGTCACCCCATATGCCGCATCTCATGTTCGAATGGGTGCTGCGACGGGCGCGGCAACGTTGGCCCACGCGAGCAGTGTCCGTCGAGACGGTTCCGGGCAAGATTCCCACCCCGTAC
>WNEL01001178.1_pt1 | contig 15942 bp, 12 predicted proteins | sample 5399991 | NCBI WGS metagenome assembly WNEL01 (sample SAMN13153325, study PRJNA577476) | soil metagenome | isolation source: 20 cm grassland meadow soil pre-rain plot 2 | place: USA:California | collected 2015-09-08
AAATCCAAGACCCGCCGCCACCTGACCGAGTTCTGGATGGTGGAGCCCGAGGTCGCGTGGAACGACTCCGAGGCGAACATGAAGCTGCAGGAAGAGTTCGTCGCGTACATCGTGGGGCGCGCGCTCGAGCGGCGGAAGGGAGAGCTCGCCGAGCTCGAGCGCGACGTCAAGCCGCTCGAGGCCGTGCGGACCCCGTTCCCGCGGATCTCCTACACCGACGCCGTGGCCAAGCTCAAGACGCTGGGCAGCGAAATCGCGTGGGGACAGGATCTGGGAGGCGAAGCGGAGACATTGCTGGCGAAGCAATACGACCGGCCGGTGATGGTGTTCAACTATCCCAAGACCGTGAAGGCCTTCTATATGAAGGAAAACCCCGCCGACCCGCGCACGGTGCTCAATAACGACATGCTCGCCCCCGAGGGGTACGGGGAGATCATCGGCGGGAGCCAGCGCGAGGACGACCACGACAAGCTGCTGGCCCGGATCCGCGCGGAGAAGCTGCCGGAAGACGCGTACAGCTGGTATCTGGACCTCCGGAAATACGGCACGTTCGTGCACGCGGGGTTCGGCCTTGGCGTGGAGCGCACCGTGGCGTGGATCTGCGGTATCCCCCACATCCGGGAGGCGATCGCGTTTCCCCGCACGTTGTACAAGCTGTGGCCGTGAAGAAAGAAGGGGCGACGGACGGAGATGCGACGGATGGTAAAGCGACAGAGGAAGATTCGACAGATTCCATGTATGTGATTTTGTGGCAATTCCAGGTTGTGCCTGAGCGAGAGCAGGCGTTCGAGGAGGCGTACGGGCCCCACGGGGATTGGGCTCGCTTCTTCGGCAGAAGTATGGAGTATCAGGGCTCCGAATTGCTGCGGGCGACCCTGGAGCCCGCTGGCGATCGCGACGAGCTCGCAGATGCGTCACAGTCGGAGGCGGAAGCCCAGAAAAACGGACGCGACTATTTCACGATTGATCGCTGGTCCAGTGCCGACGCATACGCGGCATTCAACGAGCGATTCGCCCGGGAATATGAAGAGCTCGACAACCGGTTCTTGGAGTTGTGCGAGGTGGAGGTTTGCCTCGGGAAGTTCGCAGTCGTAGACTAGTCCTTGACAGGGGCGGTCCACCCGTCTAAGGTTCTCGGCGTTTCAGGGAGTCGCGTCCCGTTGGTCCCGTAACTTTCTCAGTGACCACGGCGGCGCGATTTGTGTTTTCAGGAGGTACAGCGTGTTGCGGAGTGCTCGGCTCAGACTGATCGGACAGCCAGACGTCGGAAGGCTCGCCTTTCGACGGGATGGCGGCGTGTACCCGGCGGCGCAGGTCGGGGCACGCTCATCCGGCACGGGAGCACGGCGCTAGCGGGGACCTCTCGACGTCTCGCTGATGCGCATCGCCCCACCCCGTGCCGGCATGAGGTGGGGCGAACTGTTTGCAGCCCGGTCCGGAGGGGAAGTCCCTGACGGATCGCGACTCCCGAAGCGGGCGGAACGTCCGGCCGGGCTGCTGGATGGAGGCGCAATGGTCGAGCGACAGAGCCGGGAGGAGCGGCCCGAGCAGGAGCGGGTGGAGTTCCTGTACCCGGAGTACCACCTCGTCGTGATGCGGGAGTGCTGTCACCCCGTGAGCACGGTGATGGCACGCCACATCGAGCGGCAGCTCGAGCGGTGGCCGCGGCCGCGCTGGGTCACGTTCGTGGATCTGTCGGGGGCGCGCATCCGGGTGCGCGCCGGCGCGATCGAAGGACTCGAGCACTCGACTCGGGAGACGCGTGAGCTGTGGCGGCGCTTCCGCGAAGAGCGGGAGCAGGAAGACCCGCCCGGGCTGTAAGCGGGCCGGGTGCGACAGGGCCGGGGTGAGCCTCGCGGGGTGGTCGTCCCCCTCACTCCGGCCGGATGCGGGACGTATATCATGGTGGAGGAAGCATGACCGAGCCTCAGATCTTTGGAACGCACGAGCCCAAGACGCTCGAGCAGCTGCACGACGTGGCGAGCCGCGCCGACCGCGCCGCCCTGATGGCGGACGGCCACCTCGGGTACGTAATGCCCATCGGGGGCGTCGCGGCGTACCGCAATCACGTGTCGGTCGTGGGGGTGGGGTTCGACATCGCGTGCGGCAACGCGGCGATCCGTACCGACCTGACCCGCGCGCACGTCGCGCCGCACCTGCGCGAGCTGGCCGACGGAATCCAGGAGGCGATCTCGTTCGGCGTAGGGCGGAAGAACCGGGCCGACGACGCGCCCACCGATCACCCGCTGTTCGAGGACCCGGCGTGGGAGGCGGTGCCGGACCGTCACGAGCGCGATCGGCTCCGCGCCAAGGCGCGGGAGCAGCTCGGCACGGTGGGCAGCGGCAACCACTACGTGGACGTGTTCGCCGACGACGACGACCGCATCTGGGTCGGCGTGCACTTCGGGTCCCGCGGCTTCGGCTTCGGCGTTGCCCACGGCTTCCTCGCGCTCGGCCAGAACCGCAGCTGGGGCGAGCGCGTCCCCGAGCGCGAGACGCTGCTCGACGTCACGAGTCCCGTGGGCGACGCCTACTGGCAGCTCATGAACCTCGCGGGACGCTACGCGTACGCGGGCCGCGAGTGGGTGGCGCGCAAGGTAGTCGCGCTGCTCGGCGGACGAGAGCAGGAGCTGGTCCACAACCACCACAACTTCGCCTGGCAGGAAGAGCACGGCGGCGAGCGGTTCTACGTCGTGCGCAAGGGCGCGACGCCCGCGTTTCCCCGCCAGAAGGGGTTCGTGGGCGGGTCGATGGGCGACGACGCGGTGATCATTCAGGGGGTCGCGTCGGATCGCGCCGACGTCCGGGACCTGCAGGCGCGCGCGCTGTATTCGACCGTGCACGGCGCCGGCCGGGTGATGAGCCGCACCGCCGCGGCGGGGAAGCGCACGCGCAAGGGCAAGGTGCTCAAGCCCGGGGCGATCTCACGCGACATGATGCTCGCGTGGGTGGAGCAGAAAGGCGTCGTGCTGCGAGGTGGCGGGACGGACGAAAGTCCCCACGTGTACCGCCGGCTCCCGGACGTGCTCGCGGCGCAAGGGCCGACCGTCGAGGTGCTGCACGTGCTGCATCCCCTCATCGTGGTGATGGCGGGGGCGGAGGAGTTCGATCCGTACAAGGACTGAGGTCGTAGAGGTTGTAGAGGTCGGTAGAAGGCGGTAGAGGTATCTCCGATGATCTTCTACCGACCTCTACGACCTCTACCGACTTCTACCGCCTTGACTTCCTCCCACAGCTTGTCCAGCTCCTCGAGTCCGACCCGGCCGATCTCTAGCCCTCGCTTCTCCGCGAGCTGCTCCATCGCTTCGAAGCGCCGCCGGAACTTCTCGTTGGCTTTCTCGAGCGCGGCGCGGGGATCGACGCTGAGCTTGCGGGCGAGATTGACGACGGCGAAGAGCAGGTCGCCGAGTTCTTCCTCGATCGTTGTCCGTTGCCCGTTACCGGTTGCCCGTTCGACCTCGACCAGCTCTTCCTTTACCTTCTCCAGCGGGCCACGCGCATCCGGCCAATCGAACCCGACGCCGGCAGCGCGTTCTTGAAGCCGATACGCCATCAGGAGACGGGGCAAGGTGGGAGGTAGACCACGGAGCGTCCCTCTCCCTTCTCCCCTCTCTCTTTTTTTTATGCGCTCCCACCCTTCGTGGTCAGGGGTCGGCGAGTTGCCGAAGAGGTGTGGATGGCGCCGCCACATCTTCTCCTCGAGCCCCCGCGTGACGGCGTCCGCGTCGAATTCGCGCCGCTCCTCGCCGATCACGATCTGAAACGCCAGATGCAGGAGCAGGTCTCCCAGTTCGTCGCGCAACGCGACGGGATCGCCGTATCGCAACGCCTGGTCGAGCTCGAGCGCTTCTTCGACCAGGTACGGACGCAGGGTCTCGCGGGTCTGGCCATGGTCCCAGGGGCAGCGGGCGCGCAGGTCGCGCACGAGCGCGAGCGCGCGGCCGAGCGCAGCGTCGCTGGGTACGGGAGGGGGGGACGGGGGTGTGCTCATGCGTGAACGATAATCCGCGCACCAACCCCTTTTACGTCTTACATTTCCGCGTTATCATTCGCGCGCCTGTGAACGGGTCAATCGGCGGGCAGAAGGCCCGGGCGTGGGTCGAGGTGGACCTCGGCGCCGTGGTCGAGAACGCGCGGACGGTGGCTCGGGTCTCGGGCACGCGGCTCCTCCCTGTGGTGAAGGCCAACGCATATGGGATCGGAGCCGTCGCTGTTTCCCGGGCGCTGGAAGCCGTGGATCCGTGGGGCTACGCCGTGGCGACCGTCGAAGAAGGCGTCGAGCTGCGGGCCGCCGGGATCACGCGCCCGGTGCTCGTGTTCCTGCCGGCCCGACCTGAGGCGTTCGACGCCTACCACGCGCACCGGTTGACCCCGGTGCTCGATGACCGGGCGAGCATCCACGCCTGGATTGCTCGCGGAGCGCAGGGCGGCGCGTTCCACCTGGAGATCGACACGGGGATGGGACGCACGGGCGTGCGCTGGGACGAGATCGAGCCGCTCGCCGATCTGCTCGACACGCCGTACCTCGAGGGCTGCTACACGCATTTTCATTCGGCCGACCGGCGCGACGGCTCGGCCGAGGCGCAGCTCGAGCGCTTCCGGGTTGCGGTGGGGCGCCTGGCCCGACGGCCGCCGCTGCTCCACGTGGCGAACAGCGCCGCAGCGCTCCGCGGCACTGCGTTCGCGTTCGATGCGATCCGTCCGGGCATTTATCTGTATGGCGCATCCGCGGGCGGTGCGCCGCCGGGCAAGCCGGCGATCGCGCTGCGCGCAGAGGTGGTGAGCGTCCGCCGGGTGCAGCCCGGCGACAGCGTCAGCTACAACGCGACCTGGACAGCGCCGCGCGCGACGACCGTGGCCACGCTCGGGATCGGGTACGCCGATGGGCTGGGCCGCTCGGTCGGCCTGCAAGGCGAAGCGACCGTGCTGTTGCACGGCGCACGCTGTCCCGTGATCGGGGTCGTGACGATGGATCTGACGATGATCGATGTGGGCGACGGTCGCGCCGCGGTGGGCGACGTCGCGACCCTGGTCGGCGCAGCGGACGGGCAGCGCAACACGCTCGATCAGTGGGCCGCGTGGAGCGGGATGCTGCAGCACGAGTTCTTGGTCGGGCTCGGACCCCGACTGCCGCGCATCTACGATTGAAGCGCGCAGCGATCATCGTGCTCGACGGGCTCGGCATCGGGCCGTGTCCCGACCAGGCGGCCTATGGGGACGCGGGAAGCGACACGCTCGGCAACGTGGCGCGGGCGGTGGGCGGGTTGCGGCTGCCGAACCTGCAGCGGTTGGGGCTCGGGTGGTGCCGGTCGATACTGGGCCTCACGCCCGAGGATCGACCAGCGGCGGCATACGGTGTGGCCCTTCCAGCGTCGGCGGGGAAGGACAGCACGACGGGGCACTGGGAGATGTGCGGCGTGCTCCTCGCGAAGCCGTTTCGCACCTACCCGCACGGCTTTCCGCGGGAGCTGCTCGAGGAGTTCGCGCGGCGGACCGGGCGAGGATGGCTGGGCAACAAGGCTGCTTCCGGTACGGCGATCATCGCCGAGCTGGGGGAAGCGCACCAGCGGACCGGCGAGTGGATCGTGTACACCTCGGCGGACTCGGTTTTCCAGGTGGCGGCGCACGAGCAGACCGTGCCGCTGGACGAGCTGTACCGGGCGTGCGGCGTCGCGCGCGACATGCTGATCGGAGAGCACGCGGTGAGCCGGGTGATCGCGCGCCCCTTCGCCGGAAAGCCGGGAGCATACGAGCGGACGCCGCGGCGCAAGGACTTCTCGATCGAGCCGGTGGGGGAGACGCTGCTCGACCGGCTTGCCGCGGCGGACATTCCGCGCGTGGGGATCGGCAAGGTGGACGATTTGTTCGCCGCGCGGAACATCACGAGCGAGCATACGCCGACCAACGGGGACGCCTACCGTCTGATCGAGCAGGCGCTGCACGACGTGCGGATGGGCTTCATTTTCGTGAACGTGATCGAATTCGACCAAACCTGGGGGCACCGGAACGACGTGCCGGGGTTTCATGAGGGATTGAAAGCGCTCGACGCCTGGATGCCGCGACTCGAGGCACGTCTCACGGGAGATGATCTGATCGTCCTGACCGCCGACCACGGCAACGACCCGACCACGCCCTCCACGGACCACTCGCGCGAAGCGGTGCCCGTGCTGGTGCTCGGCCCGCGAGTACGGCCCCGCGCCCTGGGCGAGCGGCGCACGTTCGCGGACCTGGGGGCGACGGTGGCCGAGTACTTCGGGGTGCCGGCGCTCGCCGTTGGGACGTCGTTCCTGTCGGAGCTGCGGGCGTGACGGGCGACCTGGAGCGCCGCGCCCGCGAGGCGCAGAAGAACGCCTACTGTCCCTACAGCAAGTTCCGCGTGGGCGCGGCGCTGGAAGCGGCGGACGGCCGCGTGTACGTCGGGACGAACGTGGAGAGCGCGTCGTACGGGCTCACGATCTGCGCCGAGCGGATGGCGATCGGCGCGGCGGTGGTGGACGGGGCGCGCGGCTTCAGCCGCATCGTGGTGGCGACCGACGTAGATCCGCCCGCGTCGCCCTGCGGCGCGTGCCGCCAGCTGCTAGCCGAGTTCGGGCTCGATCTGCAGGTGATCGCCGTAGGCCCGAAGACCGAGCGGCGCTGGGTGTTGCGGGATCTGCTGCCCGACGCTTTCGCGAAAGCGACGCTCAGCAAGTGACGGGGCGCCGGCTGGCGTTCATCGGTGCCGGGCTGGTCGCCGCGGCGTGCGTGGAGCGGCTCCAGGCGCCGGGTCACTGTCCCGACTTCTGCCCGTCGGGCCAGGTCACGATCAGCGACACGCTCCTCACGACGAACATCTACGGGGACTCGGCGTTCCGCGGGTACGTGCTGGCGCACCAGTCCACGGTGATGCTGGCGGCGTTGCTCCCGGGCTTCCCTCCCTCCCCGTCCGATACGCTCGATGGCCGGCCGATCTTTCGCGTCAACGGCGTGGGCTCGCGGTTCAGCATCTCGACCGCCGACACGTCGACGGGCGCGATCCTCGGGGCCGACTCCGCCCGGCTGCAGGTGTGGGTCACGCGGCACGACACCGCCACCCACAATCTCCGGCTGGCGCTCTACCGGCTGCCGATAACGATCGACTCGACCACCACCTTCACCGATCTCGCCGGCTCGTTCACCGACTCGCTCCTCAAGCAGGTGAACATCGATACGCTGCTGACGCTGCCGGGCCGGAAAGACTCGGTGACGGGCGACAGCATCGTCGTGGACTCGTTGAACCAGCGCCTGGTGCTGTCGCTCAAGCTCATTGCGCCGGCGGCACGCTACCTCGGGACCGACTCCGGCACCGTCTCATACGGAATCCGCATCGCTGCCGACACGCTCGCGAGCATCGCGCTCGGGAAAGGCTCGCTCGGGCCATCGCTCCAGTGGTACCTCCGGGTGGATTCGCTGGGCACGCCGGTCGCGCGCAATCCGGTGGTGCTGGGGGCGCCGTTCGCGAGCTTCGTGTTCACGCCGCCGCCGGCGTCGGTCGACACGACCCTGGCGGTGGGCGGCGTGCCGTCGGTGCAAAGCATGTTGCGCGTCAACGTGCCCAGCGTGCTGAAGGACTCGGCCCGAATCATCCGCGGCACGCTGATCCTCGTGCCCGCGGTCCCTGCCCGCGGCGCGCCCGCCGACTCGTTCGTGGTCGACGTGCGCAGCGTGCTGGCCGACTTCGGGGCCAAGTCACCCCTCGACCTCCGGGTCGCCGATTCGACGATCATCCACCCGGGCTCGACCGATACAGTGCAAATCGAGGTGACCAACCTGATGCAGGTCTGGGCCCTGGATGCGACTCACCCCACGATCCTGGTGCTGCGGCCCCGCTACCCGGTCCAGTCGTTCGGTGAAATCCACTTCTATCCGTCGCGCGCCCCGGCATTACGACCGGCGTTGCAGGTGACGTACGTACGGAAGTTCCCGTTCGGGCAGCGATGAAGACGGCTAGGCGGGTACGCGGGTGGGCGGGTAGCGCGCTCCTCGGTGCAACATTGCTGCTCCCCGGCTCCCCGGCTACCCGGCTAGCGGCCCAAGACTCCCAGTACGGCATTCGCAGCATCGGCACGCCGGGGCGCTGGGAATCGCTCCAGAGCCGGTCCACGGGCGGCGCTTTCGGGCCGTTCGATCCGTTGTCGCCGCTGACCGAGGCGGCGATCGTGAATCTGGGGCGCCTCACGGCGACGGCGATGGGGGCCTTGTACAGTCGCGACGTCGAGCTTGAGGGCACGACGACGGCGCTCCGCGACACGCGTTTCCCGCTGATGAGCGTGGCGACCCCCGTCGGGCGACGGGTCGCCATCGCCCTCGGCTTCACGACCTACCTCGACAAGTCGTGGGATGTGGTGGTGCGGGACTCCATCATGGTCCGCAACGAGCTCGAGCGATACACGGACGAGATCTCGAGCGACGGCGGTGTGGCCGACGTGCGATTCGCCGTTGCCAGCCGCATCGGCCGCCGCGTCGCGTTCGGGGGTGCCGTGCACCTGCTCGCGGGCTCGACGCGCGAGACGGCGGTGCGACGCTGGGACGACTCGACGTTCCGCACAGTGCTCCAGCTCGGCACCGTCAGTTACAACGGTTACGGCGTGTCGGGATCGGTGCTCATGGCCATCGCCCCCGGCCTGAGCATTGCGGGCTGGGCGCGGGCCGACAACGAGCTGCGCGGCAAGATGGGCGGCGTCACGACCGAGACCACCAACCTCCCGCGCATGGCGGGCGGGGGCGTGCTGTTGGCGCCGAGCTCGACCGTCCGGTTCGCCGCGTCGGCAGCGTGGCGCACCTGGTCCCGGGCCGGCGCCGGCGCGTTCAACACCGTGAGCTGGTCCGCGGGAGGCGAAATCGGCCGCAGCATGCCGTTGCGGTTCGGCGTGCGCGGCGGCCAGATGCCGTTCGGGCCGGGGCTCACGGCGCCGACCGAGTTTGGGGTGGCCGGTGGCATCGGCCGGGCGTTCGCGCAGGGCCGGGCGGTGATCGATCTGGGAGTCGAGCGGCTCCAGCGCGAGGGAGACGGGCTCACCGAGCGCGTGTGGAGCGTGCTCGTGGGCCTCACGGTCCGCCCGTGAACGTCTACTTCCACACCTTCGGCTGCAGGGCCAACCAGTACGACACGGACCTGGTGCGCCGGGCCTTCGCGGACCTGGGCGCCGTGGCCGTGGACGATCCCGCGGCCGCCGATCTGGCGGTGGTAAACTCGTGCACGGTCACGCACGAAAGCGAGGCCAAGCTGGGTAGGCTGGTACGGCGACTCGCGCGGCAAAGCCGTCAGCTCGAAACCGTGGTGATAGGCTGTGCCGCGGCGCTCGACGACGGCCGCATCGCCGCGCTGCCGCGGGTACGAGCCGTGGTGGGCGGAGCGGAGCCAGCGCAGGTATTGAAGGCAGCGGGTATGTCGTCCCCCCTCTCCGCACCGCGGAGAGGGGGTCAGGGGGTGAGGGCCCGCGGGCTGCTCAAGATCCAGAACGGTTGCGACGAGCACTGCACCTTCTGCGCGACGACGATCGCTCGGGGGGCGAACCGGTCGCGGGCGATCCCGGAGCTGGTGGAGGAGGCGACCGCCCTCGCCGCGCATCATGCTGAGATCGCGCTGACCGGAATTCACATCGGTACGTACGGCCAGGATCGCGCGGCTGACCCCGGGCCGTCGGCCCGGGGTCAGCCACGCCTAGGGGCTCTCCTCGAAGCCCTCATCTCAGCCGTCCCTGCGGTGCGTTTTCGCCTCTCGTCCATCGAAGCCACCGAAGTCGATGACACGATCGCGCGGTTGCTGCTCGAGGCGCCGCGCAATCTGGCGGCCCATCTCCACGCGCCGCTGCAGTCGGGATCCGATCGGATTCTCAAGCGCATGGGACGCCACTGGTACACGGCGGGGTCGTATCGCGCGCGGCTGGAATGGCTGGCCGCACGGCTGCCGGTGTTCGTGCTCGGGGCCGACATCATCGCGGGATTCCCCGGTGAGACGGACGCCGATCACCGCGCGACGGTCGGGCTGGTGCGCGCGCTGCCGTTCACCTACCTGCACGTCTTTCCCTACAGCGAGCGGCCGGGCGCCGCGGCCGCACGACTGGACGGGGCGGTGCCCGCCGGCGCCGTCCGCGACCGGGCTCGCGAGCTGCGCGAGCTCGGCGACACGAAGGAGCGGGCATACCGCGCCGCGCGGCTGGGCCAGCGGGCCGACGGGGTGGTGAGTGGGCGCGGGGCAGGGAAGGTGGAGGTGCTGACGGAAGACTACCTTTCGGTCTATCTTCTGTCACACGAGTGGAACGGTCGCGCCCGGTTCGAGGTGACGGTCCAGTAGCGATGCCGCGCATCTACGTCGAAACCTACGGCTGCCAGATGAACGTCTCGGACTCCGAGCTGATCCTCGGCGTCCTGGGGCGCAACGGCTATGCGCCCACCGACGACCCCAGCGTCGCGGACGTGATTCTCGTGAACACCTGCGCGGTGCGCGACCACGCGGAGCAGAAGGTGCTGTCGCGCATGGGGGAGCTGAAGCGCTTCAAGCAGCCTACGGCCGTGCTGGGCGTGGTGGGGTGCATGGCCCAGCGGCTCGGACCCCGGCTGCTCGAGCGGGTCCCGCAAGTGGACCTCGTGGTCGGCCCCGATGGCTATCGCGGCCTGCCGGAGCTGATCGCGCGGGTGCGGGGTGGGGAGCGAGCGGCCGACGTCGAGTTCCGGCGGTGGGAGCACTACGAGGACGTGCCGCCGGTGCGGGGAACCCCGATCTCGGCGTTCGTCACGGTGCAGCGTGGCTGCGATTATCGGTGCACGTTCTGCATCGTTCCGATGACGCGCGGGCCGGAGCGGAGCCGCATGTTGGACGACGTGGTGCGCGAGGTGACGGACCTCGCCCATAGCGGCACGACCGAGGTGACGCTCCTTGGCCAGACGGTCAACAGCTACGACGACGGCGCGCACGATTTCGCCGACCTGCTGCGCGCGGTCGGCGCGGTGGCGGGCCTGCGGCGCCTGCGGTTCACCTCGCCCTATCCGACCGACTTCTCCGAGCGGGTCGTCACGGCCATGGCAGAGACGGCGGCGGTGTGCGAGCACGTGCACCTGCCGGTGCAGAGCGGCTCGTCGCGCGTGCTCAAGCGCATGCTGCGCCGCTACGATCGCGCGCGCTACCTCGAGGTCGTGGCGTCGTTGCGACGCGCCATCCCCGCGATCGCCCTCACCACCGACATCATCGTGGGGTTTCCGGGCGAGACGGAAGCGGACTTCCAGGAGACCCTCTCGCTGGTGGACGCTGTGGCGTTCGACGACGCCTACACGTTCAAGTACTCGCCACGCGAAGGAACCCCCGCGACCCGGCTCAAGGACGCGGTGCCCGACGACGTCGCGGGCGAGCGGCTCGAGCGCCTCGTCGCCGCGGTGCGCGCGGTCGCGCGGCGTAAGAACGTCGCGCTGGTCGGGAGCACGCACGAAGTGCTGGTCGAAGGGCGCGCCAAGCGCGGTGACTTCCTGCAGGGCCGGACGCGCACCAACAAGGTCGCGCTTATCCGGCCGTGCTGCTCGGGCGTGGTCAGGAGCTTGCCGTCGTGGGGTGACGAACGTGACGTTCGAGGTGGTGCAGCGCGAGTACGCCAAGCTGCGCCCACAATTGCCGCGGTTCTGCGGCTGCGGCACGTGCCACGGCGACGTGGTCGTGTATGCGCTGAACCGGCTGGCGCCGAATTACGTCTCCACCCCGCAGGGCGAGGTGCTCACCGAGCTGCGCCTCGACAGCGATCAGGAGAAGGCCAGGCTCGACGTGGCGCTGCTCGACGGGTTCCGCAAGGTGGGGCTCGCGCCGCGCTGCGGAGCGAAACCGCTGCAACTGATGTAAGGCGCTGAGGCGGCCAGAGTGCGGCCGCCGATTCTCTATCTCACAATAGCGTTCGGTTTAGGACTTGGGGGCGCCCTCGAGTCGCTCGTCGTGCGCGGTGCGTGGTGCGTGGTTGCCTTCGTGCTGGTCGCGGCCCTCATCCTCGCGCGGCGTGCGCCGCTCGGCGCCGCGATCGGCATCATGGGGGTGGCGGGCTTGGTATGGGGCACGGCCGCGTTCCGAGAGCGGGCAGCGACATGTGAAGGCCGGTGGACTGCCGGAGAAGGGTGGAAGGCCGGTCCCACCCGCGCCGCCATCCTGCGACTCGAGGATCCCGTTCTCACGAGTGGCGGAGTCGTGGATGCGGATGTCCTCCCTGGGACCTGCGGCGGCGCGCTGCGATTGCGCTGGCCTGAGGGGAATCCGGCCCGCGGTGGGACCGCCTGGGTCGTCGCGGGGCGATGGAATGGGATGTCGGGCCGGGGTGTGTTGGTGGTGCGCCGCGCAACGCTCATCGATCCGATCCCCCGGGGGCGCGGGGCGCTGCGCGATGCGCTGACCCGGCGCAGCACCGAGCTCTTCGGGTCGCGCGCGCCGATCGTCAACGCCCTCGTGTTCGCCCCCAACGCCGGCGTCGATGCCGAGATCCGGGAGCGCTACGTGCGCTCCGGTCTGGCGCATCTGCTCTCCATCTCCGGTCTGCACGTGGGGTTCCTCGCCGCGTGGCTCACGCTCATCCTGGCGCGGCTGCAGCTCGCTCCGCGAGCCCGTTTCGTGGCGACGGTCGCCCTGCTGTTCGCTTATCTGTGGCTGCTCGGCTTTCCCGCGCCCGCCGTACGCTCGGGCGCGATGCTCGTGCTCGCGGACGTGGCCCGGCTGCGCCAGCGAGTCGTCGCACCCCGCGGGATTGTGGCGCTCGCCGTGCTCGGTCTGCTGGTGCAGGACCCCTGGGCACTCGAGTCGGTGGGCGCCTGGCTTTCGGTGGCCGGCGTCGGCGCCGTGATCTGGGCGGGCCGGGCGTTCGGCGGGGAGGGGACGCCGCGTCTCGTCCGGGTTGTGGCTCCCGCCGTTGTCGCGACGCTCCTTACCGCGCCGATCAGCGCGTTCGCGTTCGGCACCGTGGCGCCGATCGGCGTGCTCGCGAACGTGATCGCGATCCCGCTCGCCGGCCTCGCTGTCCCGGGGCTCGTGATCGCGCTGGCGCTGTCGTGGCTCGTCGCGGGGCTGGCGCACCTCATCGCGGCGGGCGCGGGCCTGTGCCTGGCGCTGCTCGATCTGGTCGCGCAGGGCGCGGCGGCCGTTCCGGGCGGCCACGTCGTGATGGTCGCGGGCTGGCAGGCGGCCGCACTCTGGGCAGCCGTCGCATGGGTTGCCTGGTGGCTCTGGACTTCTCCGCGCCGGCCGTGGTTGATCGCCGCACGTCTTGCCTTTGCGCTCACGGTGTTCAGCGTGACGACGCTACGAGACGTCGTCCGGCTCGACGTTTGCCGTTGTCTTACCGTATTTTTTCTTGATGTGGGGCAGGGGGATGCAGTTGTGTTGCGAACCCCAAACAGTCGCTGGGTGGTGATCGACGGCGGCCCCCGCACCCCGGACAGCGATGCCGGCCGGCGGATCGTGGTCCCCTTCTTGCGTCGCCAGGGCGCGGGACGGCTGTCGCTGGTGGTCGCGACGCACGGCGACGCCGACCATCTGGGTGGCCTCCCGGCGATCGTGGACGCATTCAGTCCCGAGCTGGTGCTCGAGCCGGGCGAACCGCTGGGGCGGCCCCTCTACCTGGAGTTTCTCGCGAGTGTCGAAGCCGCGAGGGCGCGCTGGCACCCGGCGCGCACGGGGGACCGGATCGAGCTGGACGGGGTGACACTCGAGGTGCTGAGCCCGGACACGCAATGGCTCGCCCTGCCGCTCGATGTGAACGAGCACAGTGTGGTGCTGCGGGTGACGTACGGCACCGTCCGGCTGCTGCTCCAGGGCGATGCCGGCATGCCGGTCGAGGCGAGGCTCGCGGGCACGGTGGGCCCGGTGGACTTGTTGAAGGTGGGTCATCACGGGTCCGCGAGCGCCACGTCCGACGAGTGGCTGGACGAGCTCGCTCCCCACGACGCGGTGATCAGCGTAGGCCGGCGGAACACGTACGGCCACCCGACGCCCGACGTGCTGGAGCGGCTGGCGCGGCATGGCGTCGCTATCTTCCGAACCGATCGGAACGGGACGATCACGTTTTCCACGGATGGCCATGGTGCTAGGCTCAGAAGTCATCACGATTGAACGGTTCATCATGGAGCAGGAGCGGCTCTACCCCGAGGCGACGGGTGAGCTGTCGAACCTGCTCTATGACCTGTGCCTGGCCGCGAAAATCATCTCGCGCCACGTGCGCCGCGCCGGACTGTCGGACATCCTCGGCGCGGCGGGAGCCGTGAACGTTTCGGGAGACCTGCAGCAGAAGCTCGACCTGTTCGCGAACGAGACGGTGCGGCAGAGCGTGCATTTCACCGGGCGCGTGTGCGTCACCGCCTCCGAGGAAGACCCGGCGCCGGTCCCAGTGCCGCCGGGCAAGCCGGCCGGCAAGTACGTCGTGCTGTACGACCCGCTCGACGGCTCCGCCAACATCGACGTCAACGTGTCCATTGGTACCATCTTCTCCATTCACAAGCGCATCTCAAAGAAGTCCGAAACGGCCGGTCTGGTGGATTGCCTGCAGCCGGGAAAGAAGCAAGTGGCGGCGGGCTACATCCTGTACGGCTCGAGCACGATGCTCGTGTACACCACAGGGAAGGGAGTCCACGGGTTCACGCTCGATCCCACGATCGGCGAGTTCCTGTTGTCGCACCCCGACATCCGGACGCCACCAATCGGGCGATATTACAGCGTGAACGAGAGCAACTGGAACCGCTGGACCGCGCCAGTGCAACGCGTGGTCGCGGCATTCAAGAACGGGGAAGGGAAGGTCCAGCCGAAGAATGCCCGCTACATCGGCTCGCTCGTCGCCGACTTCCATCGCAATCTCATTTCGGGTGGAATCTTCCTGTATCCTGCTGGGACGAACTATCCCCAGGGCAAGCTCCGTCTCCTGTATGAGGCGGCGCCGCTCGCGTTCGTGGTGGAGCAGGCGGGGGGACGCGCCACCGATGGCTGCCGCTCGATCCTCGACATCGTGCCCGAAGGTCTGCACCAGCACACGCCGCTCGTGATCGGCAGCAAGGACGACGTGGCGTACGCGGCGCGCATCCTCTCCGCCGAAGCGGCCGTGGGAGCGAAGTGAGCGACCGCAAGCTGGTGTACGGCCCCGACGAATGGCAGGGCAATCCCGGGCGGGACCTCGGGAGTCCCGGGGTGTTTCCCTACACCCGCGGCGTCCATCCCACCATGTACGGCGGCAAGCTCTGGACGATGCGGCAGTACGCGGGCTTCGGGACCGCCGAAGAGACCAACGCGCGGTTCCGCCACCTGCTCGCGGCAGGGCAGACCGGGCTGTCGGTGGCGTTCGACCTCCCCACGCAGATGGGCTACGACTCGGACCATCCCATGGCCGAAGGAGAGGTGGGGCGCGCCGGGGTCGCGATCGATACGGTGGACGATCTCGGGCGGTTGTTCGAGGCGATCCCGCTCGACCGGGTGTCCACGTCGATGACGATCAACGCGACGGCGCCCATCCTGCTCGCGATGTACATCGTGCTCGGCGAGGAACACGGCGTCTCGCGCGACCGACTTCAGGGAACGGTGCAGAACGACATTCTCAAAGAGTTCATCGCACGCGGCACGTACATCTATCCGATCGAGCCCTCGTTACGGCTGGCGACCGATCTGTGTCGCTTCGTGACGGCCGCGGGGATGAGCTTCAATCCCATTTCGGTCTCGGGCTATCACATGCGTGAGGCGGGGGCGACAGCGGCGCAGGAGTTAGGGTTCACGTTCGCGAACGGGCTCGAGTACGTGCGGCGCGCCGTGGCGGCGGGGTTGGACGTGAACGCCTTCGCGCCGCGGCTGTCGTTCTTTTTTGCCGCATTCACCGATCTGTTTGAAGAAGTCGCCAAATTCCGAGCCGCCCGGCGGCTCTGGGCGCGTCTCATGAAAGAGAAGTTCAACGCGAGCGAAGCGGCGTGCCGCCTGCGGTTCCA